>Ga0302289_1000033_pt1 | contig 87407 bp, 72 predicted proteins | sample III_Fen_N1_2_FD_194552 | JGI IMG/M metagenome (GOLD analysis project Ga0302289, IMG submission 194552) | Peat permafrost microbial communities from Stordalen Mire near Abisko, Sweden - III_Fen_N1_2 | ecosystem: Environmental > Terrestrial > Soil > Wetlands > Permafrost | place: Sweden: Abisko... | reverse complement strand
TTCTCCAATGAATGGTGTTGGTTTTTTCTAAATCGTTCCATAAAGTTTACCCCCTTAAGTTTTGTCTAACTTTTTGGGTTCAGATCAACTGGAGTGAAGCGTATAAAAATTTCATCTTCCGAGGAGAGAGCGATTGAGCGATCGACGCTTTGAAATTTTAGCTGAACGCAGTGCCGTTTTTAGCTTTTCGCAATCGGAGCAAGCCACCTTTCCCTGTCGGCGGAACGGAATAATCCGATCAACATCACTGGACTGAAAGTAGCGCTTCGCGAACCGGGAAAAACTATAACCTTCTTAATAAAAACAAGGAAGGAAGGAAGGAAGGAAGAAAGGAAGGAATCAGTGTTTAAAGTGGCGATCCATTTCGCGTTTGTCGTCGCGTTCTTTGATGGATTCACGCTTGTCGAAAGACTTTTTGCCTTTGGCTACGGCAATGTCGATTTTGGCCAAGCCCTTTTCGTTGATGAAGAGTTTGATGGGGATAATGGTGAAACCCGTTTCCTTGGTGAGTCGGGTGAGTTTGGTCAGTTCACGCTTGGTGAGCAGGAGTTTGCGGTCACGGCGGGGTACATGATTGTTGTAAGAGGCAAAAAAGTACTCAGCGATTTGGATGTTCTTGGCCCAGAGTTCGCCGTGTTGAATGAGACAATAACTATCAGACAAGCTGGCCTTTCCCAGACGAATCGACTTAATTTCCGTTCCGGTCAACACGATGCCGGCCGTGAAGAAGTCGAGCAGTTCGTAGTCGAAGGTGGCTCGCTTGTTCTTGATGACGATGTGGGAGGGCGATTTCATGAATTACGGCTGAGATTATTTCAATCCGGGTAACAGAAGTTTGAGGACTATCTCTATGAGTTGAGGAGAAATCAGGATAACGGCACCGGCCACCAACGTGAAACGACCTTGTAAGGCAGGCGGGATTTCGTAGAAATTGATGGCGGCTTCCCAGACGATGGCAAACACGTACAGAAAGAGCAACTTAAGAAAAAACAGCTCCGGGATTAGATTTGTTAGTACACTGACGGCCAACACGGGAGCTTGGGCGTAAACAATGAGCAGTTCAGCCTTGGCGAAGCGGGAGGGTTGGGCAAACCAACGGACAAAGGACCAATCAAGTAGTTTGGCCGAAAGAAACAACCCTCCAAACAAAGAGACGAACGAAACAATAAAGTGTTGGATGCCTTGTGTCACCTGCTGCTTGAAGGTAAGGTCACCGTCGAAAAAGCAACTGATGAAGGCTGCAAACGAGGCAAGCCCTACCAGTGGGTAAAAAAAGTCAGTCAGATGCTTTTTTTGAGCATCCGTCGAATCAGTGGCCTCATTCCAGATGGTAGCCGGATAGCGGACAACGTGCCACAAATGGGTAAACAAATTCTTGTACATGATAAGTGGAAATAGCCCACAAAGGTAGGCATTTCGCGACGATTCGTCAAGAGGGAAGCCGATAAGATTTGCACGTCAACGTCAGGTCACAGAGCCTCCTCGTCTGATCATAAGTTCTCTCTGTCTAACCGCAAGGTGTCCACCTTTTCAAGTGCGTTGCGCAACGCGTCGAGTGAACCCTTGCGCACGGATACCTGCATCAGGCAATCGGATTCCCAGAATTGTGACAGCACGCGTCCCTCCCACTGCCGCACCACGCGCAGCACCCCATCCAGAAAGGGGTACTCGAATCGAATGTCAATAAGCACATCAATGGTTCGTTCCACGACTGAAGCCTGCGACAAGGCATCGGCGGCTGCGGCTTTGTAGGCCTGAACGAGACCGCCTGTGCCGAGCAGGATGCCACCGAAATAGCGCACCACAACAACCAACACGTTGGTCAACCCGGCTGACTGGATTTGCCCAAAGATGGGACGACCGGCCGTACCCGAAGGCTCACCGTCATCGTTGGCCCGTGTTTCCGGCGATTCAGCCCCTAAACTGTAGGCATAACAGACGTGACGCGCGTCGTAGTAGGTTTTCCGGTAGCCATCCAGCAGCTCCTTGACCTGTTCAAGCGTTTCCACCGGATGCGCAAAGGCTATGAATTTGCTACCCTTCTCCTTGAACAGCCCTTCGGAGGGTTGTTCAAGGGTTTTGTAGGTGTCGTTTTGCGGAGTCAAGACAGTTTGTGGACAACCAGGCCCGAACGCAGTTTGGGTTCAAACCAAGTGGTCTTTGGAGGCATGATGTTGCCACTGTCGGCTATGTTGATGAGTTGCTTCATGGAAACGGGGAACAGAGCCAGTGCAACCTTCATTTCACCGCTGTCCACGCGCTTGGAGAGTTCTCCCAGGCCACGGATACCGCCGACGAAGTCGATGCGTTTGTCCGAGCGAAGGTCTTTGATGCCCAGCACCTCGTCGAGAATCAGGTTGGACGAGATGGTTACGTCAAGCACCCCGATGGGGTCGTTGTCGTTGTAGGTTCCGGGACGGGCGGTGAGTGAATACCAACATCCCGACAGGTAGAGAGCGAAGTTGTGCAAGTAACAGGGCTTGTAGATCGCGCTGCCCTTCTTTTCCACCACAAAGTGCGTGTTAAGGGCTTGCAGGAAGGCTTCCTCGCTCAATCCGTTGAGGTCTTTGACCACGCGGTTGTAGTCAATGATGGTCAACTGGTTGTCGGGGAAACAAACGGCCATGAAGTAGTTGTATTCTTCGTTCCCGGTGTGGTTGGGATTGTTTTTGGCTTTCTCTGCTCCCACCAAGGCAGCCGCGGCTGAACGGTGGTGTCCGTCGGCAATGTACAACGATGGCATGGCAGCGAATAGTTCGGTGATGCGGTTGATGTCGCTGTCGTTGTCGATGAGCCAGAAGTGATGGCCGAATCCGTCGGGTGCCACAAAGTCGTACACAGCCGGCTCGGCGGTATAGCGGGCTACAATGGTGTCCAGTTCGGTTTTGGCGGGGTAGGCAAAGAACACGGGTTCAATGTTGGCATCGTTCACGCGGACGTGCTTCATGCGGTCTTCCTCTTTGTCGCGGCGGGTGAGCTCGTGCTTTTTAATCTTACCGTCGAGATAGTCGTCCACGTTGGCACACACCACGAGGCCGTACTGGGTCTTGCCGTTCATGTTCTGGGCATAGACGTAGTACAGTTCTTTGGAGTCCTGTACCAACCAGTTGTTCTGTTGAAACTTCGTAAAGTTTTCAAAAGCCTTGGCGTATACTTTTTCTTCGTGTTCGTCTTGTCCGACCGGAAAATCAATTTCGGGTTTGATGATGTGGTAGAGCGATTTTTCGTTGCCGCCGGCTTCCGCCCTGGCTTCTTCTGAATTCAGCACATCGTAGGGGCGTGAGGCCACCTGTTCGACCAGCGAAACGGGTGGACGAAGGCCCTTAAAGGGTTTGATAATTGCCATATGTCTACTTAATTGACGCGGAAACGATCGTTGCCGTTGATCAAAAATCCAACAATCTGTTGGGCGGCGGCTAAGCCGGCATTGATGTTGGCTTCAGCGGTTTGGGCACCCATCTTCTTGGGGGTTGAAAAATAGCGTTCGGGGAATTTGGCTAGGAACGTGGCGTGGGCAGCCGGCATGATGTCGGTCACGTAGCGCAGGTCGGCGCGTTCTTCCATCAGGCCGATCAAACTTACTTCGTCGATTACTTCCTTGCGGGCCGTGTTCACCAGGATACCACCTTTTGGCATCAGGCCAACCATGGCGGCGTTGATGCTGTTTTTGGTTTCAGGGGTTGCGGGAATGTGCAGGGAAACCACGTCGCAGGTGGTGTACAGTTCCTGAGCCGATGCAACAGCCTTGATGCCGTCTGCAGCCATGGATTCAGCGGTGCAATAGGCATCGTACCCGTACAATTCCATACCGAAGCCTTTGGCGATGCGGCCTACATTGCGGCCCACGTTGCCACAGGCGTGGATACCCAGCTTCTTGCCCATCAGTTCGGTTCCGGAGGTGCCGTTGAACTGGTTTCTGACGGCGTACACCATCAAGCCCAGGGCTAATTCGGCAACAGCGTTGGCGTTTTGTCCGGGGGTGTTCATCACGCAGACGCCGTGTTTCGTGGCGGCAACCAGGTCGACGTTGTCGTAACCGGCACCGGCACGAACAACGATTTTAAGCGATTTAGCGGCCTCAAGTACCTCGGCATCAATGATGTCGCTACGGATGATGATGGCTTCAACGTGTTGAACAGCGGCAAGCAGTTGTTGCTTCTCGGTGTATTTTTCCAGCAAGGCCAGTTCGAGACCGGCTCCTTCAACGACTTTCCGGATTCCGTCCACTGCTACTTTGGCAAATGGCTTATCGGTTGCAATCAATACTTTCATAAATGGGTCTGTTGTTAAAATCAATGGGCGGCTGCGAATTCACGCATACTGTCCACAAGTACCTGTACACTTTCAATGGGCAACGCGTTGTAGCAGGAGGCGCGGAAACCGCCTACGGAACGGTGACCTTTGATGCCCACAATGCCTTTGGATGCCGTTAGCTTGCTGAATTCTTCTTCCAGCGCTTCCTTGCCGTCGGCCATAACAAAACAGATGTTCATGAGTGAACGGTCTTCCTTGCAGGTAACAGTACCCTTGAAGAAGGGATTGCTGTCGATTTCGTTGTACAACAACTCAGCTTTGGCCTGATTCAATTTTTGAATGGCGGGTATGCCACCTTGTTCTTTGTAGAATTTCAAGGTTTGCAACGCGGAGAAAATGGACAATACCGGTGGGGTGTTAAACATGGACTCCTTGTCGATGTGGGTCTTGTAGTTCAACATGGTTGGGATGGGACGGGTTACTTTACCAAGGGCACTCTTGCGAATGATGATCACCGTTACGCCGGCCGGGGCTAAGTTTTTCTGTGCACCGGCAAAGATCATATCGTAATCCGTAAAATCAATGGGACGGGAAAATATATCCGACGACATGTCGGCAATCACGGGTACGCCAACGTGCAGGTCTTCGTGCAATTCAGTGCCGTAAATGGTGTTGTTGGTGCAATAGTAGAAGTATTCGGAATCGGCAGGCACGTCATAGCCCTTGGGGATGTACGTGTAATTGTCCGGCTTGGATGATGCAACCACGTTCGCTTCGCCAAAGAATTTAGCTTCCTTGATGGCGTTATTGGCCCATGTTCCAGTATCCAAAAACGAGGCTTTCTTTTCAAGAAAATTGAAAGGTGCCATGCAGAATTGCAAGCTGGCGCCACCGCCCAAAAAGACGACTTCAAAATCGTCGGGCACGGCCAAAAGCTCTTTGATCAACGCACGGGCCTCATCACAGACTGCCACGAATTCCTTACCGCGGTGTGACACTTCCAACAGGGAAAGGTTGGTACCAGCGAAATTCAATACTGCCTCAGCGGTTTTCTGAATGGTGTATTCGCTAAGGATGGAGGGGCCTGCGTAAAAATTGTGCTTCTTCATACAATGAAATTGATAGTTGATTGGTGTAGAAATAGGGCTCAAAATTACGAAAAGATTTCGTACGTTGGGCAAAGAAGCGCTGGTTTTTGTTGTAAATTTGCGTAGGAAAGCACCTGGTAAGGGCGTATCAAAACACAACATCCATTTCAGCATACTATGACAGCACCGTTGGCAGAACGGCTCAGACCCCAAAAATTAGACGATTACATTGGTCAGACTCACTTGGTTGGGCCTAATGCCGTATTGCGCAAGATGATTGAGGCGGGAAACCTGTCGTCGTTTATTCTATGGGGACCTCCCGGGGTGGGAAAAACCACGTTGGCCCGCATTGTGGCCAACCAACTGGATAGGCCGTTTTTCACCCTAAGCGCTGTCAGTTCCGGCGTAAAGGACGTACGGGAAGTCATTGAGCGAGCGAAGTCCAACCCCTTGTTTACGATAAAAACCCCTATCCTGTTTATCGATGAAATTCACCGGTTCAGCAAGTCGCAGCAAGATTCCCTGCTCGGGGCGGTGGAAAAAGGCGTGGTGGTACTGATTGGGGCTACGACGGAAAACCCCTCGTTTGAGGTTATCAGTCCCTTGCTGTCGCGTTGCCAGGTGTATGTGTTGCAGCCGCTTGGCGTAACCGATATGGAAATTTTACTCGAACGGGCGCTCACCACCGATGTGGAACTTAGTAAGCGGGACATCGTGGTGAAAGAGACCAAGGCCCTGTACCGCTTCGCCGGTGGGGATGCCCGAAAGTTGCTCAATATTCTGGAATTGGTGGTCAATTCGTTTGGCGCAGACGATACAGTGACCCTCACCGACGAGCTGGTGGTGGCCTGTCTTCAGGAAAACCCCATGGCCTACGATAAAGACGGTGAGCTGCACTACGACATCATATCTGCCTTTATCAAGTCGGTCAGGGGCAGTGATCCGGACGGGGCGGTATACTGGCTGGCGCGTATGGTGGCCGGCGGGGAAGATCCGAAGTTTATAGCCAGACGTCTGCTCATCCTGGCTTCAGAAGACATTGGTTTGGCGAATCCTAATGCCTTGCTGCTTGCCAACGCGTGCTTCGATACGGTTCAAAAGCTGGGGTGGCCGGAAAGCCGCATTGCCCTGTCTGAATGTGCCATCTATTTGGCCTCAAGCCCTAAAAGCAACTCAGCCTACCTGGCCATCAACGAAGCCTTGGCTGTGGTGGAGCGCACGGGAAACCTGCCTGTGCCCCTGCACCTGCGAAACGCCCCCACCAAATTAATGAAGGAACTGAATTACGGTAAGGAGTACAAATACGCGCACAATTTCACCGATCATTTTGTGGAACAGGACTTCCTTCCCGCTGATATCAAAAAAACGTCTATGTGGAAGCCTCAGGAAAACCCTTCCGAAGAAAAAATGAAGGAATTCCTGAACAAACGCTGGAAAAATCGTTTTTTATAGTCAGTCTTTGGTCGTAAAAACCACTATCAGGCCGTCGCTGTCGGGTTGATCACGTTGGAGGGGTGCAAGCGAGCAGATAACAGGAATCTGAATTCCGGCTTTATTGATTAAGTAGGCAGCTACATCTTGGTTGTAGGCGCGTTCCCCTGAAAACCAGTTCTTTACATTCAACAAAGACATACCCGACTCTTCCTGCATGAGGGGGATTTGTTTCTCGAGAGGCTTACCCTCTATGTCTACCAGTTTCCACCCGCTCAGCATTTCGGCCGCGAGATTCATGTATCGGATGGCGCCCTGTGCATCGGTAAAAATAATGGCTTCGCTCAACATGTCCATGGAAAACTGGAACTGATTTTTTATCAGATCGAGCGCGTTTTCTTTTTCACGGAATCTTTTTGAATATATTTTCTCTTGTTTATACGCCAGATACAACAGGCCAAAAAAGAAAATCAGCAGCGAAAGTGCTCCTATCATACCTGAAATGGTTATTGAGGTATTGATTTCTGCCTTTCGCTTTGAGTTGTCAAGTTCTGCCATCAAATCCCATGGCGTATGGGATAATTTGCACACCCGTACAAATCGATGACGCGGGCTGGAGGGATCGTTTCTTAAGCGTTTAGAAAGAGGCTGCCAACAGGGCTGAGTTGAAGCATTGGAACTGTCCGGATGGTACACATGCCATTTCTTGTCAGATTGTTGTTGAATGAGCGATACTTTACACTTATAGCTTTCCATTTGCCAATCCGTCAGGAACTTATCTATAGACTTTTCGGCATGTATTTTAAAAATGATGCCCCCCAATGGCTTTCCGTATGCATTCCTGATGACCGTTACCAAATCGATGTAGATGCGATGGTCTATTGATGATCGGTAAATATCGGACACAAAGCTACTGTCATATTTTAATGCCTGTGCCAGGATGTCCCTATCAATCGAATCGTTGAAGGTCAAGGCCGGATTGGTGGATGCCAAGTATTCACCGGCTTCATTCAGGAAAACCAACTCAGCATAATTGTGCTCAAACCTGATTTGATTGTAGGCTGCAACCAGCGCTAATACATCGGCACTTCCTTCAACATATCGGCTGGTTAGTTGAATAAGGCTGGGGCTCTTGACAATCAAACTGACATCGTCTATTTCATCCGAAAACCAGTCGGAAAGCAGCTCCTGCTTGGAGGATATGAGCGTTTCCAACAACGCGTTGCTTTCAGCATCAACGCGTCTCTTTTCTTCCCGGTTCAAGACCACAATCAACAAAATGAAGAAAGCAGCAACCATACCGGTAATTGCGGCAACAATGATCAGTTTATGGGGCAACGTCGTTTTCATGGTTGATTGCGCATTCAAACACCTAAAATACAAAAAACCCGTTAAAATGTGTTCCTATCATCCCTAAATAAATTCAATTATCTTTGTGGGGCTAATTGCTTTCTCATTATGGATACACTCATCGATTGGGGTTATTTGGGCCTGTTTATCGCCACCTTTTTGGCCGGAAGTATCGTTCCCTTCAGCTCCGAATTGGTGTTGAGCGGCCTGTTGGCTGCGGGTGCAAACAGTATGGGTTGCCTGGTGGCTGCTTCGGTAGGAAATGTATTGGGCGGGATGACGTGTTACGCCATTGGCCATTTGGGCAATCCCGCCTGGATTGAACGTTATCTGAGGGTTAAGCCGGACAAATTGGAACGGATGATGCGCTTTCTGCATGGTAAAGGTGCCTGGATGGCGCTCTTCACCTTTGTGCCCATTGTTGGCGACCTGATTGCGGTGGGCTTGGGATACATGAGAGCCAATGTCTGGATTACCGTAGCAGGTATGACCGTTGGGAAAACCCTGCGTTACTTGCTATGGATGCAACTCACCTTCGGTGTCCTTGGTTTATTGTAAAATAGTGAAACAACCTATCTATATTTCTTTCATTTAATCAACAAATCTGTATGAATGCAACCGAACAAGTATTGGAAGCCATGAAACAAGTTGGCACTCCGGTGAACGCGGGCAAGTTGGTCGAATTGACCGGACTGGACCGCAAGGAAGTAGACAAGGCCATGAAGCAATTAAAAGCTTCAGCGTCTATCGTATCACCAAAAATGTGTTATTGGGAACCCGCTAAATGAGTCCGACAATTTGTTTTAAACGCTGGTCACGAAAAAACTTTGCTGTTTTCGCCAGCTTGCACCGAGTAATCAAAATTGGGGTGGTAACGTTTTCCTGTTCCTTGGTTCAGGAACGCTACCAGCCCGTATTTGCTCAAATGGATACGGGAACTCATGCCAAGGAGGAAGCAACGCTCGATGAGGTGGAAGTTTCCGCCAGTCAGCCACTTCCGTGGACAGCCATGCCCTTTTCCACTTCTACAATCGAACAAAAAGACATCGCGGCGGCACCCGCTGCCACCCTCGAAGATGTATTGGAATACCTTCCCGGTGTGGACGTCAGGCAACGAGGCCCTGACGGCGTACAGGCCGATATCAGCCTAAACGGTGGTTCTTTCGATCAAGTGCTTATTCTTCTCAACGGTGTCAACATCACCGACCCCCAAACAGGACACTTCAACCTGGACATCCCCATCGACTTGAGTCAAGTCAAGCGCATCGAGGTTTTACGTGGTTCGGCAACCGGCATACTTGGCTCCAACGCATTCTCAGGAGCCATCAACCTCATCACCACCGAGCCTTCAGGCAAAAAAAGACTTTCGGGAAAGGTCGATCTGGGTGCGGGAAACTTCCATCGTCGGCAAGGGGGAAGCGAACTGAGCTTTTCAACCGACCGATTATCGCTGTTGGGGGCAGGCTCCGTCAAAAGTAGCAATGGCTATCAATCGAACACCGATTACCGAATGGTCAATGGCAACGTTCAGGCTGCCTACCTGCATCCCACCCTGGGAAAATGGCTATTCCAAGCGGGCTATCGACAAAAGGATTTTGGTGCCAACAGTTTCTACAGCCTCTCCTACCCTCGGCAGTTTGAGGCAACCACGACGCTGTATTCGGCCTTGACTTGGGATGCATCTGTGGGGAAAAGCTACCTCCAGGTACAGGCATACCAACGTCGACATCATGACCGCTTTGAATTGTTCAGGGATGGAATAGACGCCGCATCGTGGTACAAAGGCCACAACTACCACCTTACAGATGTGACGGGTGGCAAGCTCACTGTGACAAGTAGCAGCGAGAGCCACTACGGGCTGATTGGCGTTGAATTCCGTAACGAACACATTTACAGCAATGTGCTTGGAAAAGACCTATCTTCTTTCATACATGACCCACTTGATGCGTCGGCCCTCTTTACGAAAGCGGAGAACAGAAGCACGCTCAGTGGCATTGTCCACCAACGGATACGGCTCGGAATGGGCACAACGTCCCTGGGTGTCACGCTCAATTACACGCCGGGCATAGGCGCTTACTGGCAGGGAGGGTTGGACGGCAGCTATCGAGTCAATGAGGAAGCAACGGCTTCCATCAACCTGAATCGGTCTCTTCGATTGCCGACGTTCACCGACTTGTATTACCAAAGCGCCACACAGCGCAGTAATCCAACCCTGCGGCCTGAGCAGGCGGTAACGCTGGAAGGGCGGTTGGAATGGAAAAGAGGCGAGACCGAACTTTCTCTCAACGGGTTTCACCGATGGGGCATTGGGTTGATTGACTGGATCAAGCGACCTGATTCCGTAAAATGGGAAAGCAGCAACCTGACCGCGATTCAGACCACCGGAGGCTCGATAGAGGCCGGCTTGAGGCCCAAAACGGGCCTGCTTTCCTCGTTGGTTGCCGATTATACGTTTCTTTATCTAAACAAGACGGCCAACGGATTTGACTCTAAGTATGCGTTGGATTACCTCCGGCATAAAGTTGACGTCAAGGCTTCGGGCCGACTGCTTGAAAATCGGCGAACAGGGTTGGTCTCCGCATACCTCGACGCCGGTTATTATGACCGTTCCGGCACGTACTCGGTACCGGGATCAACCGATTTGAAGGGATACAAACCCTATTGGCTTGTCGATGCGCGCATCAGGTGGTCGCAAAAACGGTTGAGCTTATATGCTGATGTTTGCAACGTGTTTAATCTGGATTACACGGATTACGGAGGGCTCTCTCAACCCGGTCGAAACTTCCGAACAGGTGTAACCGTGTCGTTTTAGGTCAGTGTGCACCAATCCAGTCAATGGCTGTCTCGATCAGGGTATCGAAGCCATTTGCCCGGTCGGTTGAATCCAGCATCACCGACACATCGGGATCCAGGCCCCATTCAGTGTGTTGCATATTGGCGTCAAACATCGGACAGGCGGAAAAACGAACCATCCACCCGTTGGGTAATTCATTCGATAGCGGCATACCTCCGCCACCACCTGTGCGGTCACCCATGATGATGGCGTTCGGGGCCAGCTTCATACGGCACACAAAGGAATTAGTGGCACTGAATGAATGTCGGTTGGCCAGTACAACAACCGGCTTTTCCCAGCGCATGTCGGGAATAGATGCCGAAGTGTATACAGCTACCGGTTTGGAAAACGCTGAATGTCCGTCTCCGGTTTTGTGGTTCATATACTCCGTCAACGTCTTTTCTTGCATGAAATAGGAAGCCAGCTTTTCAGCTAAGGCGATTGACCCTCCGCCGTTGTTTCGTATATCAACAATCAACCCGTCGCATGAGGCAAAGGTCTGAAAAATACGTCGTATGTTCTCATCCGTAAACTCGTCTAAAAAACTGCCGTAATACAGGTACCCTACTTTTCCACCATCAATCAAGGCGTAATCAATGCCTCCGGCCATGCGGTAGTCTTCTCCTAAATATCGATCGGTATGAAGCAGTTCCGTGTCAAAATTGGAAGGATAATCCAAAAACCATTTCCAGTAACGGCTTATATCGAACGAGGAATACAGGTTTACATGACCGTCCTTCAGCGTGTTGAGCATAGAGGCGAATAGGTCGAATAAGGCCACGTCACTGTGAATCGTATCCAACCGTGGGTGGTACACCTCATACACGGAATCCCAGTTCACCTGTTTGTAATCCAGGTAACAATAGCGCGTATCTACAATATGCCACAAGGCTTCAAAATTACCTTCTTTGGTATTTGCAAAGGGCTCAGGCTCTTCCAAGCAGGCAGTAAACAGCGGGGTCAACAGTGCAGCAGCAAACAGGGAGAATAAACGATGGTTCATACGAATGGGGGTAGGTTCATCGATCTAAAGACAAGTACGTAGCGGAATTAGGGCGGGAAGCTCCAGAAAACAACAACAAATCAAAGGTGCAACCAACCTGGAAAGACCAGTTATCTTGCTTGAACAGCATGTCGTTGGCCTTAAACAACGAATAGCGGTGCATCGCACCCAAACTGACAACAAGCGTATGCAAGGGAATATCCACCGTGTATTGGCCGGACCAGGCATTTTTAGTGTAGAAAGAGGTGAGGTGAAAAGCATTTTCAAACTGCCCAAACGACAGCATTTCGTAGTACGAGATTCCTCTGACAGGGGCAAACTGAACACCAAGCACGGGAGCTCTAAGGCTTGCTTTCAGTCGGATGGTTGTCAATCCAATCGGAAAGTCGTACGTCAAATTACCGGCAAGTTGCACGTCTCCCAACAGGTCAACATTGATGGGATTGTTTACATTTCTTGAATTCATCCGTAATCCGCCTGAAGCACCAATCATCGGACCTAATGCCGCCTTTATGCCGTAAAATGGTTTTAGTGTAAATAACGCTCCCCACGCATACTGAATGTTGGTATAAGACATAGATGCCGAACCGGCTCTATTTTGTGTAGAGGCCGTCACCAGTTCCATGTCTTGTTGAAAGAAGTAGCGGGTTTCACGATTTGACGGATACCGTGAGGTCGCATGATTCAGCTGAAGACCGAGGCCATTGTACGGTTCAGCAGACAGGTAATCATCGTATAATGAAAGGGTGGAAATCCCCATCATGACACGATGTGCGGTTGTTATCCTTCGCGTATCGGGTTCCATGGCAAGTGCGCTTCCTGACAGCAACACACATCCCATCAATAGTACGGACAGTTTCATATACATCGGTAACGTTTTAGCAAAGATAAAAAAAAGGCGTCCGAATTCGGACGCCTTTTTAAAAAAGAGTGTGATCGCTATTACTTAACGAGTTGTTTGATTACCTCGTTGTTGATCTTGATCAAATACATACCCTTGCTAACCTTGATTTGTGAAGGATTCTTCACGCTGATCTGACGACCGGCGATATCGTAAACCGATACGCGTTCGTTGGTTAAACCGGAGATGTTGATAACACCATCCTTGGTATATACTTTGTACTTGTTACTGTTGACAGCGTTGGTACCCTTGATGCCTACAAGTGAGACAGTGGAGAGTTCCAACTTAAAGTTGTCAACATCTACATTCTTGGATGACATAACACCAAGTTGAATAGGTTCTTTGACAGCAGCCCTAAACGTATAGTTAAGCGTCTTCCAACCTTGGAAACTTTTACCTCTCAAGGAGTCAACAGCTGTCATCAACTTCATGCCTTCTTCTGAACGGTTGTTAACCTGGGCAAACAAGCGTGCATCGCTATTGTAAGCAGAATCGGTGCGTACGTCAACGGATAGTTTGTAAATACCACTTGACGGAGCGAACAAGTTCTGATACAGTTTCACATTCTTAAGGGTATCAGCTGACATTCTGTAAGCCTTTGATCCTTCAGTAGCACCTGAGGTGAGGATGTTAAAGTTTGCATTGTTGGCAGTTGTGTCAACATTGGCCAAGATTTTCCAATCGTTCGGTGCAAACAAATCACCCAGTTCAGCCTTAGCAGCCGTATTGGCGTCGAAACCGTCCTTTTCAATTGTCCTTGCGCCACTTTCAAAGCCAGGATTCTTAATAGAAGCAGTCACATCACCTACAGTAGGTTCGCTTAAACCAAAGTAAGCAAGTTTCATGTTATCAAATTGGATGACAGCGTTGTTAGCATGGAAACCAACCTTTGCAGTACCACCGGGTGAGTAAAACTTAGCAAAGACCTTCTTCCAAGCAAGTTGATTCCAGCTATAGGAAACCCAACCGTTTGTTGACAAGGTGTCAGACTTGATGCGGTATCCGGTACCATCTTTCTGCAATTCAGGAACTGCATAGATGTGTTGTGTACCATTGGAAGTATTGCTACCGCCACGAATATCACCGGAAAGCACGTACCAACCTTTTTCCAACGGAACGTTCTGTGAGTAGTCGCATTCTGTGAGTACAGCACCTGTCCATACTTCGATACACTTAGCACCTTCACTAGGTAGAGTCGTGTAATACTGAGCTCCAACCCAATTAGTAGCATTGACTAAGGCATTCCAGCCCTTAGGAATGTTAAAGGTACCGTTTGAAGAACTTCCGGCCAGTTTCGTACCACCGGTCAAACCTGTTTCAAAGCCAGGATTCGTCATTACCCATGTGTAATCAGCAGGATTAGTTGCAGTAGCAATCTGTGACTTCATGTAGTACAGCACTGCCGTATCCAAATCTGCAAACATCTGAGTTTCGATTTCGAAGGTGTTGTAGGCACTTTGAACTGTAGCAATAGCTGTTTCCAATGCAGGTAAGCCAGGATAAGCCAGTGCTCTTTCGTCGTCAAACGATTTCAGAATAGGTCCCATTTTTACCCAGTCGGCAGATTGTTCCTTGTACTGCTTGATGGCTGAAGTAAGATTAGCCACTGATGTGGTTGTCGCAGTTTTATGAGCAGAATCGGCAAGAGCTGTAGTATAGGCAGCTTGGAGAGCTGTTTCAACATCTTGATGATAACCAATAGCCAATGTTGCACGTGCATCTTTCAGTAATGGCAACAAAGCCATGTACGAAGTGAAGTCGTAGGTAGTATTGGCAATAGCCGTATTCAAATTCTGAATCGTACCGGTAATTTTGAAGAAATCATTAATATCTCCAGTTGGCATACCAAACGTGTACATTCTAAAGCCGTACAACATGGTGTTATTTGCAGTAATGTTATCATTATACAAAGCACCACCTAAACGGTTATACCATGTACCTGTACGGGTTGCAACATTGGAATTCTTTCTCAGTTCTTCCTTAGGAGCAGCCATCGGGCCGGTAACCACCTGTACACCGTCAAAGAGAAGGTAACCAACTCCATAAGTCTGTGTATAGGTTACGTTGTGCCACGTATTGCCAAGCGGGGTCGGATAATGAACCGCAGTGGTACTTGGTTCACCACCTTCAATGTAGTAGCCGGCTTTTTCCTGATTGTAGTTACCAGACACAATAGACACGCGGGCACGTTTGGGCTCGAAGTACATAGCGCCATAAGCGTTAGTTCCAAGGTTGTCGTTGTTACCAAATGCATACAGCAATTGACCGTAGTCACTCCACGTCTTATGGTCGATGGTGGTATCTCTACGGAAGAAAATACTGGCTGTATGGTCTCTCAGTTTGTAAATATAAGTACCGATGGGCATACCCAAGTCAAGCCATTGCTTTCCGGCAAGGGTTGTTGTAGCCGTACCAGTATTACCGGAAACGTACACATTAAACCAATCATCACCTTCATTACCGGTCATATCACCGATGGGAAGAATTTGAGATCCACCAACAGGAGTAGCCTCTAAGGTAGTAACATCACCTTCACTTTTAATAATGACTGAGTCATTTCTGGTGATGATATTAGAAGAAAGGAAGCTATACTGAACCAATTGTTCAACGGGGGTACCCCACGGATAAGAAGTAGCCAAGAATGATTTCGTGAGTGTAGGAAGACCGTCTGCGGCGAAAATCCTTGCAGTCAATGTAGCATCGTTGGTTGCTATTTCATCGTGCTTAACAACACCGGTTTTGCTGACTACTGTCGAATCGGACGTTGTCCAAACAACATTGAAACCGCCAATAGTTGTCGGTAGTGTTAAGTCTACACCTTCTTTAATGTCGGTTCTATCTGCAATAGGAATATCAAGGGTATTGTATGCAGCAATGAACTCAGGAGTAAAATGGTTTAACCCCACAAGATCTTCCGTTGAGAGTGCCCTGTTGTAAAAGCGGAAATCATCTATTGAAGAATTGGGGGAGGGGTCCGCATATTGAGAAGCACCAAATCTAGCGTAATTACAATCCCTAAGCATATAGGGTGCAAGCTTGATATTGGTACTGACTCCAGCCACCATACCATTGATGTACATTGTAATCGTAGCTGTGGTATCTGAACCTTCTGTGATACTCGTGTAATGACCAACAATAGCTACGTGATTCCATTCCTTAAGCGGCAATTTCATCGTTGCTATCAAAGGGTTTGTGGAGCCATCAAACGTATCGTAATCAGCATTCATTTCAAAACGAAGCAGATCTTGGTCGGTGGTTAAAAACATGTAATTTGACCTGCTTTTACCGAAGTCAAAAATACGAGACCATTGCACAAGGGCATTTTGGTTAATCCAAAAAGCTATGGTGAAATCTTTCACACCGTCAAAAAGGGCTGTCGCTGGAACCCGAACGCGTTTCGCCGTGTCGGTAAGAACCATGGCCTTGCCGATGTTTGCGTAACCCGCCCCAAGGGCAAGTGCGCCTTCGACCTTACCGTCAAGATGATTGGCTGTTTGGTCGAGAATGTACGGCACAGTATCCTGTGCTGTTTTGACCGTGTCGACCTGGTCAAAGGTGTAGTGCAATTTCAAACCCGTCTCAATGTCTGCTGCGGCAAACACTGAAGTCGTGGCTAGAAAGGCAGCAATCAGAAAAGAGTAAAGCTTCTTTTTCATGTTACTTTTCGTTTGGTTATTAATAGAATCGTTGATAATATTGTGCAGAGTACAATAATCCAAGTTCAAGAGTGCGACGAACCAAAGTCGTGACAAGGAGTACAGGCACGGTGTGTAGATGGTTTTTCAACAGGTTTTTATTCAAGGTATGACGCGCTTAAGGCATACATTACGGAGCAAAACGCCGTCGCAAAACACCCCAAGACGCCGTAAAGATAGATAAATATTCATACATCCCAAAAAAAATCAGCTAAAAAAGCAAGGGGATTTCAAAAAAGGAAACCGAGTTAAAATAAGTTAATTCGTATCAGTAAATTGCGGCTTATCGTAGTCTGTTGCGGTTGAAGTGGGGAGCGGCCATCCACGCAAACAGAATCAATGAAGTCAGCACCATGGCGCCACCCATGAAAAAAGCGACAAAAAAACCACATTCTTGCCCTACACGACCACCCAATACCAGTCCCAACCCAATACCCATATCCCAGGTGGTGAGATAGGTGGAGCTGGCCGTAGCGCGACGGTTATGGGGAGCCAAATCCACAAACAGAGAGTTGTAGGCAGGAAACAGGGTACCATACCCCATTCCAAGCAAGAAAGCACTGCTGTAAAAAAGGATTTCCACCCAACCCTGCACCACCTTCCCGGCTAGGATACCTAAAGAGGCAAACACTAGAAAGGCCAGAAAAGTGAGCAAGGTTCCCCACAGAATCACCGCCGTCACCTTTCCTCGATCCACCAGTGTGCCGGCGTAGGTTCTTGAAAGCACGAGCCCGGCGGCCATGAACGAAAAAAAGAGACCTAAGTTTCCGGTCACGTGCAGCTCCTGCGCATACAGGGTCATGTACGATGTCAGCATGCCATAGGGCATTCCCAACAGCATCAAGCAACAGCCTGCCCGCAGTCCCTTGGTAAGAAAAAAGCGGTCGAGTGACAACGGTTCGGTAGCCCGTTTGATCGTTGTCGGGGTCTTAATTTGCACAGCCAACAGTAACCCTGTCACGCCACATCCAAACGCCGTCAAAATCACCACTTGCCATGAAGCATAGGCACTGTGAAGCATCAAGCCCAACATGGGTCCCAACGCCATGGCCAAACTGGATGCTACACCAAAGTACCCCAGCCCTTCCCCACGTCGGGAGGCCGGCATGATATCGATGATGATGGTATTGTTGGCCGTGGTGACCACGCCAAACGCCATGCCATGCAGCACCCTCAAGAGGGCGAACATCACCAGAGATGCAGCAATGGTATAGCCTAAAAACAACAGGACAAATGCAGCAAAAGACAAAATGTATACCGGTTTTCGGTCGAACTTATCCAGTACAAAACCTGAAAAGGGCCTGACAGCCAAAGCGGCCAGGGTGTACAGGGCTAACACCACACCGATGGTCCCACCGGATGCGTTAAAGGCATCGATCAGATACAGCGGCAATACGGGCATCAACATGTAAAAACCCAAAAAAAGCAAGAAGTTGCCTCCACTTGCAAACAAAAAACCGGGAGTAAAAAGTGTTGAAGAATGGGATACCATTCGATGAGGTTTGGTTAACAATAAAGAACATCCTGTTCAAGTATGCAAAGATACGATTTTCTTTTACTACCTTCGCACATTATACGCATGATAGACCAGGGCACCATAGACAGAATCATGGACGCCGCCCGCATTGAGGAGGTGGTGGGGGAATTTGTCACCCTACGCAAACGGGGGGTAAACTACACGGGTTTGTGTCCGTTTCACGACGAAAAAACGCCCTCATTCAGCGTCTCTCCCACCAAGGGAATCTGCAAATGTTTCAGTTGCGGAAAAGGAGGTAACGTGGTGCATTTCATCATGGAGCACGAACAACTCAGCTACTACGAGGCGCTCAAGTGGCTGGCCGCGAAATACCACATCGACATCATCGAACGGGAACTGACGGCGGCTGAGCAAAAAACCCAAAGCGACAGGGAAAGCCTGTTTATCCTGAATGAATTCGCACGCGATTACTACGCCCGCACCCTGCACGAACACATCGACGGCAAATCGCTCGGGCTGGGCTATTTCAAGGAAAGGGGGTTTCGGGAAGACATCATCCGAAAATTCCAATTGGGCTTCAGTCTTGATTACAAGGATGCATTCACGAAGGAAGCCTTGGGCAAGGGATATAGCAAGACGTACCTGGTCAAGTCGGGACTCAGCCTCGAAGGTGATACCGGCGAACTGCGCGACCGCTACCGGGCCAGGGTCATGTTTCCTGTGCACACCCTGTCGGGCAAGGTGGTGGCGTTCGGCGGACGTATTCTCAAAAAAGACGAGAAGACGGCCAAATACATCAATTCGCCCGAATCGGAAATATACCACAAAAGCAACGAACTGTACGGCATCTACTTTGCCAAGCAGGCCATTGCCAAACACGACCGTTGTTATTTAGTGGAAGGGTACACCGATGTATTATCCATGCACCAGGCCGGCATCGAAAACGTGGTTTCCTCAAGCGGGACAGCGTTGACTCACGGACAGATCCGCATGATCCACCGATTCACAGATAATGTAACGGTGCTCTACGACGGTGATGCGGCTGGCATCAAGGCATCTTTGAAAGGCATCAACCTATTGTTGGAGGAAGGGCTTAATATCCGCGTCCTGCTGCTGCCCGATGGAGAAGACCCCGATTCCTTCGCCAAGAAACACAGCGCGACGGAATTCATCGATTACTTGAAAGCCAACGAGACCGACTTCATCCGTTTCAAGACTGAAATCCTACTCAAAGATGCAGGGGACGACCCGGTAACGCGGGCACACCTTATACAGGATATTGTTGAAAGCATTGCCTTGATCGACGATGAAATTACCCGTACGGTTTACACCACGGAATGCAGCCGACAGCTGGGTATCCGCGAGCAACTCTTACAAAAGGAGGTTGATAAAAAACGGATTCAGACCAACAATGAACAATCAAGGCGTGGGGCTGGCTCCAACTACAGGGGAGGCCGGTATCAAGGAGAGCCGGCATCGACTCCGTTGCCCCCTGTGGGAACTCGGCCTTACGAATCACTCCCGGGTGAACCTCCGGCCGGCTTTATTCCCGAACCTCCGGCCGTAACCCCCGAATTTTACGACCCACTCGGGCCCGAGCAAAACAGCGAAGACACCACGTTCCAGTCCAGACGAGCTCGTATACAGGACGCATTGGAGGCGAACCTGCTTCGATACTTGGTACGCTACGGCGACAAGTCCATCTTCAGCAAAGATACCCTTGAAGCGAAACTGCCTGACATGACGGTGGCCGGTTTTGTCTGTCAGGAACTCAAGGCTGACCGGATTGAGTTGGAAAATCCGTTGTACCGACGCATGCTGGCCGAGGCTGAGGCCCACCTGAATGATCCGGGATTTCGACCCGAACGGTATTTTCTAAACCATTCCGACCCCCAGGTAAGTTTGGCGGCCGCCTCTATGATTAGTGACCCCTATGAATTGAGCAAAATTCATTCCAGGCACCAACCGGTTTCCGACGATGCGGAACGCTTGGACGAAATCATCCCCAGAGTTTTGCTGGAACTTAAAAACGGCATTTTGCTGGCCATTATTGCGGAAACGGATAGTCGGCTTAAAGAAGCCGCCGCCACGCGTGACGATGCCGCGGTAAATACCTTGTCGGCTCAGCTTATGGAGCTACAGGAAGTTCGCAAAGACCTCGCCAAGAATTTGGGTGACCGCATCCTTGTTCGTCACTAATCACCAACATCCACTTATATGTTTGCACTGGAAGCAGAAAACCTGGTAAAACACTACGGCACCTATTTAGCCTTGGACAACGTTGACCTAATGGTGCCAGAGCACCGTATCCACGGCTTGCTTGGGCCAAATGGAGCCGGCAAAACCACCCTGATTCGCATCATCAACCGGATTACCGCGCCCGACAGCGGGTACATCCGATGGATGGGACGTGCTTTCGAACCGGGCGACATTGCCCATATCGGTTACCTACCGGAAGAACGGGGATTGTATAAAAAAATGAAGGTAGGCGAGCAAGCCTTGTACCTGGCACGATTGAAGGGTCTATCCAAACAGGACGCGACCGTTCGTCTCAACTATTGGTTCGAAAAGTTTGATATTGACAGCTGGAAAAACAAGAAGCTGGAAGAATTATCGAAAGGCATGCAGCAGAAGGTTCAGTTTATCATCACCATCCTCCACGAGCCCAAACTGTTGATTTTCGACGAGCCGTTCAGCGGCTTTGATCCGGTAAACACCCAACTCCTGAAGGAAGAAATCCTCGACCTGAAAAACAAAGGGGCGACGGTGCTGTTTTCTACCCATAACATGTCTTCGGTAGAGGAGATCTGTGACGAAATCACGCTGATCAACCAATCGAAAGTGGTTCTCACCGGCACTGTCAACCAGATACGCAGCGAACATTCAAAAGGCATTTATTTACTATGCGTAGCTGATATGCCAACAGGCAACCAACTTGAAACCTCGTTCAACATTCTTTCAGAAGAACGCAGGAACGACCGTCTCTACCTAAAGGTACAAAAGAAGAAAGGTATGACCACAGGCGACTTGCTACGCGAATTATCGGCGCGCTATGATATCCGTTCGTTTAAAGAGGAAGTACCCACCATGAACGACATATTCATCCAAACCGTACAGGCATGAGTAAGATTCAGCTAATCATCGAACGCGAGTACATGAGCCGCGTTCGAAAAAAATCGTTTTTGGTATTGACGTTCTTGGTTCCTGTTTTATTGATTGCGTTGGTATTCGTGCCTTTCCTCTTGTCTACGATGAACGGTTCTGAAGTGAAACAGGTGGCCGTGGTCGATTACTCCGGTCGGTACTTTCCCAGGCTGGAAGGAAACGAGCAATACCGGTTCGTTTCAGATAAAGGGAACCGGGACGCGTACCGTATTGAAGCCATGAAGAACAAAGACATCTATGCGTTGTTGGTTATCGAAGGCAACTTGTCCGGTGACTCGGGCAAGGTCACAGTGTACGCCCACAAGCAGGTGGAACTGGATCTGAAGGAATTTGTCACCAATCAGTTGGTCACCTTGGCCAGAAAGGACAAAATCGCATCCTTCGCTATTCCCAACCTGGAATCCATCATTCAAAAGACCGATGTTCGTTTATCGGTGAACACGTTTACGTGGGAGGAAGACGGCAGCGAGAAGAAAAGCTCATCGGAACTGGCCATGATTATCGGCTTGATCTGCACCATGGCCATCTATATCTTTATATTCGCCTATGGTGCCATGGTGATGAACGGTGTCATCGAGGAAAAAACAAACCGCATCGTCGAGATTATTGTTTCCTCGGTAAGGCCGTTTGAGCTGATGATGGGAAAAATTATCGGGATTGCCATGGTCGGATTGACGCAAGTGCTGCTGTGGGTGGTGCTCATCGGAGGCATCGTGGGAATTACTTCAACCTACGTGGGCCATTCTATGAATACAGGACAGGTGCAGGCCATTGGGCAGCAAATAGCCGGCAACCCATCGCTGAATCTACCCGGGCAGACATTGAACACGAACGACATGGGCGTACTTTCAAAAGACATAGCCGGCAACCCGCAAATGACCGACTTAATGGAAGTGGCCGGAAACCTAAATCTGGGTGAGTTGGCCATTTGGTTCATCCTCTTCTTCTTAGGCGGTTACTTGCTGTATGCGTCGCTTTTTGCCGCTGTGGGCAGTGCCATCGACAGTCAGGAGGACGCTCAGCAGTTCACCCTTCCACTTACCATCCCCGTCCTGTTCGCCTTGTACGCCGGGATGGCCAGCGCCAATAACCCCGATGGTCCGCTCGCCTTCTGGTGTTCCATCATTCCGTTTACCTCCCCCATTGTTATGATGGTGCGCATTCCTTTTGGCGTGCCGTTTTGGCAGTTGATGCTGTCGTTTGGGTTGTTGGTTATTACTTTCTTGTTAACCACATTGATGGCTGCCAAAATCTATCGAACGGGCATTTTGATGTATGGAAAAAAGGTCACCTACAAAGAACTTTGGAAGTGGCTGACCTATAAAAGCTGATAGATGGTAATTATTATTTGTCTATATTTGTCGCTAATTGTACTACGTATACTACAGCATGAGAGAAACAAACAGTTTGGTCAACCGCATTAAGGAAGGTATTCAGGAAAAAAAGGGAAAAAATATCGTAATTGTAGACATGACGCGCCTGGAAGCCGTTTGCTCGTACTTCGTTATTTGCGAGGGAACGTCGAACATCCACATCTCGGCCATCACGGACTCCATTCGTGATTACGTTAAGAAGACCACGGGCGAAAAGCCATTTGCCATGGATGGCATGGAAAATTCGACCTGGATAGTAATGGATTACGGCGAAGTCATGGTACATGTGTTTGAACGCGAAAACAGGGCCTTTTACGACCTGGAACATTTGTGGTCGGATGCCAAATTGACAGTCCTCCCCGATGTGGTATAATTTCTGATGTACACTTCACATACACATCTCAATGGAAAAAATCCCCCCCGTTAAAAATAACAAATCCCCTCAGTTCAACATTTACTGGATCTACGGACTCATACTGTTGGGAATCATTGGTTTCTCCCTAATCGGAAATAAAGAAACAACCAAAAAAGGTACCATCACAGAACTGGAAAACTACGTCAAAAAAGGCTATGTTAAAAGCATGGTCGTTCAGAAACGCAAGGACGTGGTTGAAGTGACCATTACCGATTCAGCCAAGGTGGCTGTATTCGGCGAGGAAGCCAAAAATAAGCCGTATACCTTGGTGGTTACCATTCCTTCGGCCGAGCGCTTTGATGTGTTTCACAACGAGATGCGTGACAAGTATGGCTACCAAGGCGGTGTGGAGTACGAGGAAAATAAGGATTACTTGGTTTCCTTTTTGCTAAACGCACTGCCGTTTCTCTTGCTCATCGGGGTATGGATCTTTTTCATGCGGCGTATGTCGGGCGGTGCCGGCGGTGGCGGCGGCGGCGGCGTGTTCAGCGTCGGTAAGTCGAAAGCGCAATTGTTCGACAAAGGTTCCAATAACCGGATAACGTTTAAGGACGTGGCCGGTTTGAGCGAGGCCAAACAGGAAGTGGAGGAAATCGTCTCCTTCCTGAAAAACCCAAACAAATACACCGAATTGGGTGGAAAGATCCCCAAGGGAGCGCTGCTTGTAGGCCCTCCGGGAACCGGTAAAACATTATTGGCCAAGGCTGTAGCCGGAGAAGCCGATGTGCCTTTCTTTTCCCTATCGGGTTCTGATTTTGTGGAAATGTTTGTGGGTGTGGGTGCATCCCGCGTGCGTGATCTTTTCCGTCAGGCCAAGGAAAAGTCGCCTTGCATTGTATTCATCGATGAAATTGACGCCGTGGGTCGTGCCCGTGGTAAAAATCCCAACATGGGCGCCAATGACGAACGAGAAAACACCCTCAACCAGTTATTGACTGAGATGGACGGATTCGGATCGAACAGCGGTGTCATCATTTTGGCAGCCACCAACCGTGCCGACATCCTGGACAAAGCCCTGCTGCGTGCCGGACGTTTCGACCGTCAAATCAACGTAGACCTTCCTGACATCAACGAACGTCACGAAATATTCAATGTCCACCTGCGTCCCATCAAGATTGACGAATCGGTGGATCCTGCCTTCTTGGCCAGACAAACACCCGGTTTTTCGGGTGCCGACATTGCCAATGTCTGCAATGAGGCTGCCTTGATTGCTGCCCGTTACGGAAAAACGGCCGTTCAGAAACAAGATTTCCTGGATGCCGTCGACCGCATTATCGGTGGTTTGGAAAAGAAAAACAAGATAACTACCTCGTCTGAACGCAAAGCCATAGCCACGCACGAGGCAGGTCACGCCACCATCAGTTGGTTGTTGGAATTTGCCAGTCCCCTGGTGAAGGTGACCATCGTTCCCCGCGGTAAAGCGCTGGGTGCCGCTTGGTATTTGCCCGAGGAACGTCAATTGACCACCAAGGAGCAAATGCTCGACGAAATGTGTTCCACCTTGGGTGGTCGTGCCGCTGAAGAACTCTTCCTTGGTCATGTTTCCACCGGTGCCTTGAATGACCTGGAACGGGTGACCAAGCAAGCATGGGCTATTGTCGTATACTACGGCATGAGCGAAAGCCTCAACAACCTTTGCTACTTTGATTCATCGGGCACCAACGAATTTGCCTTTACCAAACCGTACAGCGAACGCACGGCTGAAAAGATTGACGAAGAGGTAAAGGTGTTGGTCAATGCGCAATACGAGCGGGCCAAACGCATCCTGAGCGAGCATGCAGCCACGCACAACAGCCTGGCTGAGCTACTGGTTGATCGGGAAGTTATTTTTGCCGAAGATTTGGAACGGTTGTTTGGTAAACGTCCTTGGACGTCCAGGACGCAGGAAATTTTGGATGAGCAGAAGATACTGGATGATGCCAAAGAACTGGCCGCCATGAACGCCGCCCTACTGGAAGCTCCTTCTTCCGAAACCACCGGGGAAGAAAACGGGAACGCCCTGACAAATCTCGACGAAACCTCGGTCGTTGAAAACGAAACGTCACCAAACGACACGTCTGAACAACCCGAAAATAAAAACTAGTATCACTTTACGAGAACGCCGATGAATATCCTAGTAACCAGAACACTATCGGGCTTTGTTTATGTGGCTGCCATTGCGGCAGCCATCTTGTTGGGACCGACAACGTGCATGGTTTTTTTCGCCTTCCTTACCGGTTTGGCCCTGTGGGAATTTTATACCTTAATTGAGAAGCAACGTCAAACCATTCGGGAAAAGTGGTTGGCTATATTCGGGGGTGTCTATCTCTTTGCTTCAGGGTTCTTGAGTTTTTCCGGTATTCTTCCCTTACGCTTCGTCTCGCTTTGGTTTTTGGTTATGCTATTCATCCTAATCCGTGAGCTGTACAACAAGAAGACCAATCCGTTTCAGGAAACAGCCATGGTGTTTTTTGGACAACTCTATATTGCCCTTCCGTTGATGGTCATGGGTCGCCTCACCTATCCGTTGGATGACACAGGTACCTATTTTCCCTTTCTGTTAATGGCATTTTTTGTCCTTATTTGGGTATACGACACCGGCGCCTATCTGGTTGGGGTTTCGTTTGGCAAACACCGGTTGTTTGAGCGCATTTCACCCAAAAAATCGTGGGAGGGTCTTATTGGCGGGTACATACTTGCCATTGGTACTTCCATCGGTATTTCGTACCTGCTTCCCGGCCACATGAGCACGTGGCAATGGATAGGATTTGCGCTAGTCACCGTCACGTTCGGTACCTGGGGCGATTTGGTAGAATCGATGATCAAACGGACACTCAACGTTAAGGATTCCAGCAACATGATTCCCGGCCATGGTGGATTGCTCGATCGCATTGACAGTTGCCTTGTGGCCATTCCTGCCGTGGTTATCTATTATTTATTTATTCTTTGACCGACATTCAATAAACCATTGCCTAATCTTCGAGTCGAAGAGTTGAACACCCTAATCCATGGACAAACAGGAGGAATCAAATTTGCTCGAAAAGCTTCATGATGAGAAGCAGAGCAGAAGGGCGTTCGATGAATTGGTCGCTGCTTTCGCAGAAAGCCTGTATTGGCAGATTCGAAAGATGGTGCTCGATCATGATGATGCTAACGATGTGTTGCAAAACACATTGATTAAGGCATGGACAAACATCTCCCAGTTTAGGGGAGATTCCAGATTGTCAACATGGCTGTTCCGCATTGCCATTAATGAGACGTACACCTTTCTAAACCGGGAGCGTCAACGTAACATGACATCCGTGACAGATTTGGAGGACATGATGGTACAAAACCTGCAAAGTGACCCGTATTTCTCCGGAGATGAGGCCACATTGAAACTTCAGAAAGCGATTCTCAGCCTGCCCGAAAAACAGCGACTGGTTTTCAATATGAAGTATTACGATGATTTGAAATATGAAGCGATGTCCGAAATGCTCGGCACGTCGGTTGGAGCCCTTAAGGCCTCTTACCACCATGCTGTAAAAAAAATTGAAGCATTTTTGGAATTGGATCTCCAAGGTGATTAAACCTTGACTTGTTAAAAATGTCAAAAATATGTTAGAGGTCAGCCGATGCTAGAATACCGGTAAGGCTCCGACAACAAAAAGAAGACCGATGAAAGAAAATTTTTCACTAAAAGAACCTGGAGATAAATCCGCGTTCAGCGTACCGGAAGGCTATTTCGCCGGATTACCCGGACGTATGAACAAGTTGATTGACCGTTCTCAGCTACAGGAAATGGAAACAAAGCCGCTCGGGAAGCAAAACCGGATGTGGTTGGATCGTTATCGCCCCATTCTCTACATGGCTGCCATGTTCGTATTGTTGCTGTTCAGCGTATCCGCCTTGATAAAAGTCACATCCAACAAGTCGGATCGTGACAACTTGGCAAAAGAATCAGCAAACCAGAAACAACAGGGAAATTTGCAGCCTACAGCACCAACAGCCGAGGACTATCTGGTTAGCCAGATTGGGACCGACGACATTGCTGAATACTACATCAATCCTGAATTGTACGAAAAATAATTGAAATGAAGTATGTTATTTACTATATGAAACGGGGTTCCGTTTTGATGATACTTGCTTTTCTAGCAATCACCATCCAAGCGCAGGGACCGAACGATGGTCAGTGGCGGTTTAATGACCAGGGCGATCGTCAATGGAAGATTGAGGACATGACGGCTAAACGAGCCGCATTCTTCACTGAACGGATTGGTCTGACAACCCGTGAAGCTGAACGTTTTTGGCCGGTTTACAACAGCCTGCAAAGCGAAAAGACAAAATTAGACATCATGAGACGAAAGTTGTTTCAGAGTACTAAGGTAAACAACAATGGCGTCAAGGTGCCTGACTTTGAAAAGATTTCCGATGAAATGATTAACATCAGGGTCAAGGAAGCCAATCTTGAAAAGTTGTATCACGAAAAATTCAAAAAGATACTTTCTCCCGAGAAAATGATGAAGTATTACCAGGTAGAGATTGATTGGGGTAAAGAGTTGTTGAAACAATTCCAACGCAGATGATGATTTTGAAGAGGCCAAGCCGGGATTACAAACCCTTACGCTTGGCCTCTTTCCATAGTACGTCCATTTCCTCCAACGTCATTGAGTGGAGCGATTTCCCCAGTCCCAGTGTTTTTTCTTCGAGGTAGTTGAAGCGTTGCCTGAATTTCTTATTGGTCAGTTCCAAGGCATTGTCCGGATTGATGCCGTACAGACGGGCCACATTTACCAAGCTGAAGAACACGTCACCAAATTCAGCTTCCATTGATGGCATATCCTGGGTATCCACTTCGGCTTGCAATTCACTGATTTCTTCTTTCACCTTCTCCCATACCTGTTCCTTCCGGCTCCAATCGAAACCGACGCCTCTGGCCTTATCCTGCATGCGAAAGGCCTTGATCATGGAAGGAAGGCTGTCTGGAACTCCGGCCAACACCGATTTGTTACCGTCTTTTTCCTTCAATTTCAGGCTTTCCCAGTTCCGTTCCACCTGACGGGCATCGGCAACCTGCGTATCGCTAAAGATGTGCGGATGCCTGTAGATTAACTTTTCAGCCAACTGTTCACATACATTCTGAATGTCAAATGTGCGCTGCTCCTCTCCTATCGTGGCGTAAAAGACAATGTGCAACAATAAATCACCCAATTCTTTGCTAATCTGAGAGGCATCCTGTTTCAGTATGGCTTCGCTCAATTCGTAGGTTTCCTCAATGGTCATTGGTCTGAGGCTCTCATTGGTCTGTTCCTTGTCCCACGGACATTTTACACGCAGATCATCCATGATGTCGAGCAAACGACCGAATGCGGCCATCTTTGTTTCTTTCGTATGCATAGTTTGTGTAGTCATTACCAAGCAAGGCGGCCTTCCCAGCGCAGTCCGAGGAGAAGGGCGTAATTGTTGCCGTATTGTTTGCCTAAATCTCCTGAAAAGCCCATGGTCAAACGGGTTTGATTGATGTAAGGACACGGCATTTCCGTATTGAGCATCCAAGAGTATTGTTTCTTGCAAATGGTGGTGACACTTAACGGGTGCATGGTGCCGTAATTCAGCGCATAGGCGAAAACGCCCGTATAGTCCAACGGTCCGACATGCCCTGTTCCGGCAACATGGTACACCCTAACCTTGTTGTTGAAAAAGCTCACTGCCCCATTTTCATAGTTGGCGTTGTACTTGGGGGAGGTCAGCCAAGGATTTCCCAATGTCATGCCGTAAAACGACCAACCGTTCGGGTACACCCCATTGTTGTAGTAATTGTCACTTCCTCCGTAAATCAGCCCGTCCAGGTCGTGCCAAGGACCACTCATATCGGTAGTTGACAGGTATTCCAGCAATAGGTGATCGAGGAGTTTGTTTTTTGGCATATGCAGCGAAAGGCCCCACAAACCGTCTTCATAATTGTAGGCTTTGTACATGTAATGAATGGGTTTATCTTCGTAAATATTTTGCCAATAGACCTCCAAATTCACGTTCTTGAAGCTGAATTCCAACCCCAGGTTCTTGGATATAATGTGGTTGCCTAGGGTGTTATATCGTTCAGTTGCAGGTGCTGATTCATCTCCACTTTTTCCCATGAGTACCCGCAAAAAATTAGCAAAAGTAGCTGGTGAGGTGCCATATTGGGGCGATGTTCCTGCCCATTGAGCCACGTGATGCAGGGTGTAATTCAGGTGCACCGGCAAGGTTCCACCCAAACGGATACCGGCGTACTTATAATGCAGCAGGGTGTGTTTCGTCACCGTGCTGTCGATAAACCAACCATGGGTAATTCCGCCCTTCACTTCCACAAACCGATGGGTAAAAGGTACAGGAATGTATCCAAACGATTCCAGCGACAGACGGGGCATGGGACGAGCGTTTCTCGACCACAGCATACCGCCACTCGACAAAAGGGGATCTTGATTGCCGTAAATGGCCTGTTTCCTGCCAGCGGTAAACACGAAAGGCCCTGCCTTTGCATCCACGTACAGTTCACCGGGAAAGATACGGGTTTCAGTTGGGGAAATGTTGGCATCGAACTCGGCGCCAAACCCATAGTCAAAAGCCGAATGTTCTTTCAGGTGTTTGTGAACCGTTCCCCACAACGCCAGGCTGTTGGGCGTGAAAGAAAATCTGTCCCATTGATTGGCAGTCGATAAAAAAGGAGCCTGTTTTCCCAACCCAACAGTTGATCGTAGGTTTAGGTCGTAGTCCAATAGGGAGCTGTCCCTTTGGGCACTCAGGGTGGTTGTTGCTACCCAAATGGTCAACAACAAAAAGAGTCGAAGTATGTATGCGTTCTTTCCCATCGTTCCTTAGGGTTTAAATGTCCATACATCCCGTTTGCGCTCCGTATTGGTCTCTCCAAGGAGTACGTACCCTACGCTATCGATAACGAATGTGACGGCGTTCTGACGGGCACCACCGGCAAAGTCACCGCGGGGAGTCCATTCGTCTTTTGTTGGATCATATTCTACGACGTCCGATAACAGCCGGCCGTGGTTTTGCTCGCCGTTCCAGTAGCGCCCCAGCATCACGTATCCCTTGCCTGCCAAACTCATTCCATTGGACAGGATGCGCCCTTTCGGCAAGCTTGACACTTCTTTCCAGGTATCGTTGGTGGTATTGTACCGAAAGAATAGAGGCACGTTGTACCCTCTGAATCCGGAACCGACATAAAAATAGTCGCCAATGGCAAAGCATGCCTTGCCTGAATAACAGCGGGGAGCTGTTGCCAGTTTTGTCCATGTGTTTGTTATAGGCTCGTAGCAAAACGTGCAGTTACAAAAGGAAATACCGTTAAAACCCATCGTGGTATACAGTCTTCCGTTTATAACGGTGGCAGACAGGTCATTGCTGGCTGAATCGGGCAAACTGGCTTTTTGGGTCCATTGGTCGGTCGACGGATCGTATTCCCACCAGTCCTTGAATAAGTTGGTCGATTCATACGCTCCCTTGGCGCCCAACCCAACATAGGCCTTCCCATTGATGACGCCGGCTACGGCTTTGACACGGGCTTCACCCGGAAAATTAGCTTTTTGGGTCCACGTGTCGGTTGTTGCATCGTATTCCCAAAAATCGTTGAGATAGCCGGCGTAGTCGCCCGAACGTCCAAAGCAGACGTAGGCTTTTTGGCCGATGGAAAAGGCGGTGGCTGAAGCCCTTGGGGTTCCGGGAAAATCAGCCATCCGGTTCCATTGAATCGGTCGCTCAACGACATCCTCACAGGAGATCAAGCTGATTACCACTAGTAACGACAACCAACGTCCTGCTTTGCAAATCGACAGGGACTGCCTGTCAGGCTTCCTTGAGTCCAACAATGCTTTCTTTAAGCGAACGAATCTTGGTCTCTGCATCTGCTTTCTTTTTTTGCTCAGCTTCTACGACTTCAGGTTTGGCGTTGGACACAAATCGCTCGTTGCTTAGCTTGTTCATAACGGAGACCAGAAATCCTTCCAAATAGGCAATTTCAGTTTCCATTTTACCGATTTCCTCCTTAGCATCAATGAAATTGGCCAATGGAACGGCATATTCTGTTGTGCCGGACATGAACGACGCGGCACCGGGAGCTTTGCTGCCAGACTGGTCGAGTTGATCCAAATTGGCCATCTTGAGCAAGGCTGCATCGTTCGTTGCATCGTGTTTTCCAAGCAATTGCAAGGTCAATGTCTCTTTATTGGGTACGTTCTTTTCCAGTCGAATGGTACGAATGGCCGAAATGATGCCTTTCGTGGTTTCAAAACGTTCAATGACGCTTTGGTCATAGGGGGCAACATCGAGCTGACGGGAAATCATCAGGCTTTCTCCCTCTTTTCTTTCTCCAATGGATTGCCACAATTCTTCCGTGATAAATGGCATAAAGGGGTGCAACAACGCCAGCAATTTTTCAAAATAGTCCAGTGTCTGCTTCAAGGTGAGAGGATCGATGGCTTGTTGATAGGCTGGCTTCACCAGTTCGAGGTACCAAGAGGAAAATTCGTCCCAGAACAACTTGTAGACCGTCATCAGTGCTTCGGAAATGCGGAACTTATCGAACAGTTCGTCCATTTCGTTGACGGATTGCTGCAAACTGGCCCCGAACCATTCCACGGCAATACGGGCCGAATCGGGTTGTCGAAGGCTCTCGTCCACCGTCCAGCCTTTAACCAGGCGGAAGGCGTTCCAGATCTTGTTGTTGAAGTTGCGCCCCTGTTCGCACAACGACTCGTCGAACAACACGTCGTTGCCGGCCGGAGCGGCCAGCATCATGCCCATACGGACGCCGTCGGCACCGAATTGTTTGATCAATGCGATGGGCTCAGGGGAATTACCCAGCGACTTCGACATCTTGCGGCCTTGCTTGTCGCGGACAATACCCGTGAGGTAGACGTTGCGGAAACACAGGTCTTTTTGGTATTCGTAACCGGAAATAATCATGCGGGCTACCCAGAAGAACAGGATGTCAGGAGCTGTCACCAAATCGTTGGTGGGGTAGTAATAGCGAATATCTTCGTTATTGGGGCGGTTGATGCCGTCAAAAACTGAAACGGGCCATAACCAGGAGGAAAACCACGTGTCCAGGCAGTCTTCATCCTGTCGCAAATCGTTCACGGAAAGTGGCTTCACTCCGCTGCAACACGGGCACTGGCCCTCAAAGAGTTTGGCATTGGCCAATTGGACGGCCTTTTCAGCAGTCTCGGCTACCACAAAGCCACCCTGTGGAAGGTACCAAGCCGGAATGCGGTGTCCCCACCACAACTGACGGGATATGCACCAATCCTTTACGTTTTCCATCCAGTGACGGTACGTATTCTTGAATTTGGGCGGAAACAGTTTAATCGTGTCATCCATAACGGCATCCAAGGCCGGCTTTGACAAATCGGTCATCTTCAAAAACCACTGCATGGAGAGTTTGGGCTCTATGGGCACATTGGTCCGTTCTGAATAACCCACCTTATTGACGTAGGGCTCAACCTTTTCCATCAGCCCGACGGCCACGAGGTCTTTCTCTATGCGTTCCCGTACTACAAAACGGTCAAGGCCTGCGTATTGCTGGCCGTATTCGTTGAGGGTTCCGTCGTTGTTAAAAATGTCAATGGTTTCCAGGTTGTATTTCTCACCCAGCATGTAATCGTTCACGTCGTGGGCCGGTGTAACCTTTAGGCAACCTGTACCAAACTCGATGTCCACATAGTCATCCTCGATGACGGGAATGGAACGGTTGATAAGGGGAACCAGTACGCGCTTGCCCTTGAGCCAGGCGTTTTTCGGATCGTTTGGATTGATGCAAAGGGCCGTATCACCCAAGATGGTTTCGGGACGTGTAGTAGCCACTACGGCAAAAGTATCCACGCCCTCCACCTTGTAGCGGAGGTAGTAGAGTTTGGAATTCACTTCGTGATAAACAACTTCTTCGTCGGACAGGGCCGTCTGCGCTTTCGGGTCCCAGTTCACCATACGCACACCCCTGTAAATCAAACCTTTATTGTAAAGGTCGACAAACACATGTAGTACGCTGTCCGATCGCTTTTCATCCATGGTGAAGCACGTGCGCTCCCAGTCGCAGGATGCACCCAGTTTCTTGAGCTGTTCCAGTATGATGCCGCCGTGCTTTTCGGTCCAGTCCCAGGCGTGTTGAAGAAATTCATCGCGGCTGATGTCGGTCTTTTTGATGCCTTCTTCGGCTAACTTAGCCACCACTTTGGCTTCCGTTGCGATGGATGCATGGTCGGTTCCGGGCACCCAGCAGGCATTTTTCCCCTTCATCCTGGCCCTGCGGATAAGAATATCCTGAATGGTATTGTTCAACATGTGCCCCATATGCAAGACACCGGTCACGTTGGGAGGAGGAATCACAATGGTGTAGGGTTCACGATCATCGGGAACAGAGCGGAATAGCTTGTGCTTCATCCAATACTGGTACCATTTATCTTCTACTTCGGCGGGGTTGTACTTACTTGCTAATTCCATAGGGGATCTCTTCAACTTCAGAAAAAAGGGTATGATAAAGTCGACAAAAATACTAAAAAAACCATCGATTTTCGTAAAAAATTGACAATCAACTGGCATTTGTTAAAATAGGTTATATCTTTGTGCCCGACTAACCCATCAATAAATGAAAACTCGTAGAACTTTTCCTTTTTTGCTGCTTTTCGCGTCATTGACGTCGTTACTATTGACTGCTTGTGATGACAATACGACTGTTGACGTTCCGGGTCCGGATATCGAATTTCATTTTTCTTATTCCGACCTGCGAAGTGGCGGCGATAACTTTATATTGGTTGCCAAAAGCGATACCCTCTATGGCAAAAACCTCCGTGAGTTTCTGTCAAAAAGCGGCAAGCAGTACGATTCTGTCATTTCATCTGCATCGATTAAAAATGCCATCATGACATTGAACGAAGGCTATAATTTTGCCGGGATTGACACCATGCAGATTCGTTACCGCATTGCCGGAACAGAATCGGAGAGGATCATGGCAACCGCCTACTACACAGCATCTTCTCCCGACACCCTGCGTTTCAGCGACTTAAAGGTGAGCAAAGATGCCGCTTTAGAGTTAATCAGCAAGGATGTCATTGCCAGTTTGTATGCCAAATTCGACAGGAACAACACATCCATTAATTGTTTCCAAACTGGCGCCATGTATACCTTCAAGGCCAAAACAGTGCTGGCAGTCAAGATGGCGGCACTGGCTAACGGTATTTCACTGTAACAGCCTAAAAAAAGAGGGTCAATTGACCCTCTTGTCTACTCCTTCAATGTAATTGATAAAGGCCTGATTCACCAGACGGATTCCGCCCGGGGTGGGGTAATCGCCGGTGAAAAACCAATCACCGGTATCGTTTGGACAGGCTTCACGCAAGGCTTCCGGGGTTTGATAAACCAGTTGAACGCCGGCTTTGGTTCCGACGGGAGTCAACATGGCGGCTATCTTGGCAGACAGTTGTTCAATGGTGAAGGGGGCATAAATCTCCTTGACAAAGTTGATGGCCTGCTCTTCCCTTGGCTTAAGTTTTTGGGCTTTCGCCTTGTTGTACACATCATTGATAATCTTTTCCTGATGGGTATCCTTCAAGAGTTCAATGGCTGCTTTGAAGGCAATGAACTCGCTCATGCGGGACATATCGATGCCGTAATAATCCGGATAGCGCACCTGGGGTGAGGATGAAACGATGACAATCTTCCTGGGGTGCAACCGATCCAGTATTTTGATGATGCTCTGCTTTAGGGTTGTCCCACGTACGATAGAGTCGTCAATGATGACTAAGTTGTCTTCGAAGGGAACAATGGAACCCCAGGTTACATCGTACACGTGGGCAGCGAGATCGTTGCGTCCGCCTTGTTGGGCAATGAATGTCCTGAGTTTAATATCCTTTAGGGCAACCTTCTCAAAACGGGGCCGTAAGGCCAGCACCTTTTCCAATGCTGCTTCATCGAGCCGTTGGCCCATCTTGCGAATCGTATCTTTTTTCAGGTTGTTCACGTAGGTTTCCAATCCCTGACTCATGCCGAAAAAAGCAACTTCGGCCGTATTGGGAATAAAGGAAAATACGGTGTGGTCGATGTCGAAATCTACGGCCTTCAAGATGGGCACCGTTAAAAGAGATCCGAGTTTCTTGCGTTCATTATAGATGGCCTCATCGCTCCCACGCGAGAAGTAAATACGCTCAAAGGAACAGGAACGGCGTTCCTCGGGCTCTCTCACCCTTTCGGAATACACCCTCCCATTTTTCTTGATGATAAGGGCCTTCCCTGGATCAACCTCGTGGATATCGGTACCATCTACCCCCATTACTGTCTGAATGACAGGACGTTCTGAGGCGACCACTACAATTTCGTCGTCGGCGTAATAAAATGCGGGGCGGATACCCCAAGGATCCCTGAATACAAAGGCATCACCGTGACCCAACATGCCGCATATGGTGTAACCGCCGTCCCACCCTTCCGACGCTTTTCGTAAAACAGCGGGAATATCCAGCTGTTCCTCAATGATCCGCTCAATGTGTTGTCTGCCGGATTTTTCCAACAGATCATATTCGTGTTGTACTTCCCTGTCCAAGTAATGCCCAACTGTTTCGAGCATCAAGAACATATCACCGGTGTCGCGGGGGTGTTGTCCCTTTTCAATCAAGCGGCGGGTAATGTCATCCACATTGGTCAGGTTGAAATTGCCGCACAAACAAAGGTTCCTGGTCTTCCAGTTGTTTCTTCTCAAAAACGGGTGAATGTACTGCAGTCCTTCCTTTCCCGTCGTACTGTACCGCAAATGGCCCATGTACAATTCGGCACTGAACGGCAGGTTTTCCTTGGCCCAGCCGGGGTCGTTCACCAGCTCGTCTTTATGCTTTGAGTATATCCCGTTAATCCCTTCAAACAAGGTGTCGATGGCGTGTGAACCGCCGGCACGTTCACGGTTCAGGTACTCATACCCCGGTTGCATGTCCAGTTTAACACAGGCCATACCGGCGCCCTCTTGACCGCGGTTGTGCTGTTTTTCCATCAGCAAATAGAGCTTTTGCAACCCATATTGCCAGGTTCCATACTTGCCTTGGTAGTACTCCAACGGCTTCAATAAACGAATCATGGCAATGCCACATTCATGTTTCAATTCTTCACTCATAGATTGAAAATAAAAGCATGATGGTAAAAGCCACGTCGGCGGGTCATTCCACCGTGACCGATTTTGCCAGGTTGCGGGGCTGATCCACATTGCATCCCTTGACAACAGCAATGTAATACGCCATCAACTGCAACGGAATAGCCGCCAACAATGGAACGAAGCATTCATCGGTCTCTGGAATCTCAATGTAAAAATCGGCCATTTCACGGATGAGGGTGTCACCTTTTGTAATGATGGCTACCACACGCCCTTTTCTAGCTTTGATCTCTTGAATATTGCTCACGACTTTATCGTAATGACCTTTATTGGGAGCAATCACAACAATGGGCATCTCAGAATCAATCAACGCAATGGGACCGTGCTTCATTTCTGCGGCAGGGTATCCTTCTGCGTGAATGTAGGAAATCTCTTTTAGCTTAAGGGCTCCTTCTAGGGCCACGGGGTAATTGTAGCCGCGGCCTAGATAAAGAAAATTCTTGGCGTAGGTAAAAATGCGGGAGAAATTCTCAATGTAGGTACTCACACCCAATGTCTCTTCCATCTTATCGGGAATGGATGCCAACTCGGCTACCTTGAGTTCAAAATCTTCTTTGCTCATGGTGCCCTTCTCCTTGGCAATGGTCAGGGCAATCAGACTAAGTACGGTGACCTGAGCCGTAAAGGCCTTGGTGGATGCTACGCCTATTTCAGGCCCAGCATGGGTGTACGATCCAGAATGAGTCATTCTGGGAATGGAAGACCCAACTACGTTGCAAATGCCGTAGACAAAGGCGCCTTTCGACCGAGCCAGCTCAGCAGCGGCCAGGGTATCGGCTGTTTCGCCGGACTGGGATATCACAATGACAATGTCATCGCTGTGCAGGATGGGATTTCTATACCGAAACTCTGAGGCGTATTCCACCTCCACCGGAATGCGGGCAAGCTCTTCGATGAGGTATTCCCCAATCAGCCCGGCATGCCAAGAGGTACCGCATGCAGCAATGATGACACGCTTGGCGTTGATAAATTTGTCTTTATTATCGATAATGCCCGACATAGCTACAGACGTGTGTTCCACATTGATACGGCCTCTCAGGCATTCCCGTATGGTGTTGGGTTGCTCAAAAATCTCCTTGAGCATAAAATGGGAATAACCGCCCTTTTCCAACTGGGTTAGATTCATCTCCAACTTTTTAATTTCGTGGCTTTTCTCCACATTATTCAGGTTGAAGATGCGGGGTTCCTTGCCGCGTTGCAGGCGAACCACCTCGTCGTCCTCGATGTAGATGACCCGATTGGTGTATTCGATGATGGGCGAAGCATCAGAGCCTAAGAAAAACTCATCTTCACCAATGCCAACGACCAGAGGGCTCGACTTGCGGGCTGCCACGATGGTATCCGGGTTGTTTTTTTCAATCACGGCAATGGCATAGGCGCCAATCACTTGGGTCAGGGCCAATTGAACGGCATGGAACAAGTCGACGTCGTTGGTCTGTCGAACATACTCGATAAGCTGCACCAACACTTCGGTGTCGGTATTGCTTTTGAAGGTGAACCCCCTTGACATAAGGTCGGCCTTTAACACCGTATAGTTCTCAATGATTCCGTTGTGAATCAGAGCAATGGACTCCGATTGCGAATAGTGCGGATGAGCGTTGACGTCATTGGGTTCCCCGTGGGTGGCCCAACGTGTATGAGCAATACCAATGGTTCCGCTGGTATCTTTTGATTCGGAGAAGTGCTCCAGATCGGCCACTTTACCCTTGGTCTTGTACACCACAAGCTCGTTCGAGTCGGTAATGAGTGCCACACCGGCGCTGTCGTACCCTCTGTATTCGAGGCGTTGCAAGCCTTTAATTAAAATAGGGTATGCCTGCTTATTACCAATGTAACCAACTATTCCACACATAGAATTTGCTTTTTCGGTCGTTATTTGTATTCGCTCCAGCTCTTTATTTGAATGTCATCGATGCTGATTTTACAAAACGCATAGATGAATGCGGCCGCCAACCGAGCATTCGTCAACAACGGTATGTTGTAGTCGATGGCTCCGCGGCGAATCCTGTATCCATTGGTCAATTCGCGTTTCGTCAGGTTTTTCGGGATATTGATAACCAGGTCAAAGTGCTTGTTGCTGATCATGTCGGTCGCCTTGAGTTCACCCTCCTCGTCCGGCCAAGAAACCTGGGTAACTGCCACGCCGTTTTCCTTCAGGAACGTATAGGTACCACCAGTGGCAAACAGGTTATAGTCTTTGGATGCCAGCAATCGGCAGGGATCAAGTAGCGCCACCTTCGATTTGGCAGGTCCGGATGAAATCAGGATGTTCTTTTCGGGAATCCGGTAACCCACCGAAAGCATGGAGGTAAGCAGGGCATCGTCAAAATTGGTGCCGATACAGCCTACCTCTCCGGTCGAAGCCATGTCCACACCCAATACAGGGTCTGCTTTCTGCAAGCGGGTAAAGGAAAACTGGGATGCCTTGATGCCCACGTAGTCGAGTTCAAACTCTGACTTCTCTGGTTTTGGCACGTCCAAGCCCAACATAATCTGGGTGGCCATGTCGATAAAGTTCAATTTGAGCACCTTCGACACGAAGGGGAAACTTCGTGATGCCCTCAGGTTACACTCAATAACCTTGATTTCGTTGTTTTTGGCCAGAAATTGTATGTTAAACGGACCGGATATGTTCAACGCAGCGGCGATGTCGCGGGCTACGCGTTTGATGCGGCGTACGGTCTCGATGTAGATTTTTTGCGGCGGAAACTGTATGGTGGCATCACCTGAGTGAACACCGGCAAATTCCACGTGTTCGGAAATGGCATAGACAACAATCTCACCATTTTTGGCTACAGCGTCTATCTCAATTTCCTTGGCATTCTCGATAAACTCACTCACCACGACAGGGTGTTTCGAGGACACTTCGGTAGCCACTTTAAGGAACATGTCCAGTTCCTCAGCATTGGAACACACATTCATGGCTGCCCCTGAAAGTACGTATGAAGGCCTTACCAGCACGGGGAAACCCACAGCACCCACAAAATTATTTACGTCGTCAAGCGACTTGAGCTCTTTCCAAGCAGGCTGATCGATACCCAGACGGTCGAGCATGGACGAAAACTTGTGTCGGTCTTCAGCGTTGTCGATGGACGTTGCCGAGGTTCCCAACAGGTGGACGCCGGCTGAATCCAGGCGCACGGCCAAATTATTGGGTATTTGACCACCTACCGAAACAATGACACCCATGGGGTTTTCCAGTTCGATGATATCCATGACGCGTTCGTAGCTCAATTCATCGAAATAGAGCCGGTCGCACATGTCGTAGTCGGTGGAGACAGTTTCCGGGTTGTAATTGATCATGACGGAGCGGAACCCTTTTTCACGGACGGTATTGAGCGCATTGACGCTACACCAGTCGAACTCAACGCTCGATCCGATGCGGTAGGCACCCGATCCCAACACGATGACAGACTTGTGGTCGCCCAGGTAGTGCATATCGTTGGCCGTTCCGTTGTAGGTCAAGTAGAGGTAATTGGTTTGAGCCGGGAATTCGCCGGCCAGCGTGTCAATTTGCTTGACAACGGGCACCACCCCCAGCGACTTGCGGTAGGCCCTCAACGCATCGGCGGTTTCGTCCACGTCGTTCTTTGCGACCATGATACGAGCCATCTGGTAGTCGGAAAAACCGGACTGCTTCAATTCGAGCAGCAACTCAAGGGAAATTAATTCTACTTTTTTGCACTGCTTCAACAATGCGGCTAAATCCATGATGTGCTGCAGTTTCTGCAGGAACCACTTGTCAATTTTTGTCAGTTCGTGTATCCTATCAACGGAATAACCGAGTTTGAAGGCTTGCGACAGGAAGAAGACGCGAAGGTCGGTTGGTTCAGCCAAGTCTTTGTCTAAATTCTTCGTGGACAGCTCCTTGTTCCCCACAAAACCATGCATACCCTGTTGGATCATGCGCAATCCTTTTTGGAATGCTTCCTCAAAACTGCGTCCAATGGCCATGACCTCGCCTACGCTCTTCATGGAAGAACCGATTTCGCGGGACACGCCGTGGAATTTAGCCAAGTCCCAGCGGGGAATCTTGACAACGACATAGTCGAGAGCAGGCTCGAAGAAAGCTGTCGTGGTACGGGTGACGGAGTTTTTGAGCTCATGCAGGCCAAAGCCCAGAGCCAGTTTGGCGGCGACAAAGGCCAAGGGATAACCCGTTGCCTTGGAAGCTAAGGCCGAAGAACGGCTCAGACGAGCATTCACCTCAATGACGCGGTAGTCTTCCGATTCCGGATCGAACGCGTATTGGACGTTGCATTCGCCCACGATGCCGATGTGGCGCACGATGCGCACGGCGATTTCCCTAAGCTTGTGATATTCGCTATTGGTGAGTGTCTGTGAGGGAGCCACAACGATGGATTCGCCGGTATGGATACCCAGCGGGTCGAAATTCTCCATGTTACAGACCGTGATGCAATTATCAAAACGGTCTCTCACCACCTCGTATTCAATTTCTTTCCATCCCTTCAGGGATTTTTCCACGAGCAACTGCGAGGAGTAATTGAAGGCTTTAGCAGCCAACGCCTGCAGCTCTTCCGCGTTGTTACAAAATCCGCTGCCCAACCCACCCAAGGCATAGGCGGCTCTGACGATAATGGGGAACCCCAATAGCTCAGCAGCTTTGTGGGCATCCTTGATGGTGGACACGGCCACACTCTTGATGGTTTTAACGTCAATCTCGTCCAGCCGGTCTACAAACAGCTCCCTGTCTTCCGTGTTGATGATGGATTGAACGGGTGTGCCGAGCACCTTAAGGTTGTATTTTTCCAACACGCCACTTTCGAACAGCTTCACACCGCAGTTCAGCGCGGTCTGTCCGCCAAAAGAGAGTAACAGGCCGTCGGGTTTTTCCTTTTCGATGACTTTTTCTACAAAATACGGGGTAACGGGCAGGAAGTAGATCTGGTCGGCAACACCTTCGGACGTCTGTACCGTGGCAATGTTGGGATTGATCAGCACCGTGTAAACGCCCTCTTCCTTGAGGGCTTTCAGGGCCTGTGAACCGGAGTAGTCGAATTCGCCGGCCTCGCCGATCTTAAGGGCTCCTGAACCCAGTAACAGTACTTTCTTGATGCTTTTATCGGTCATGATTGAATGATTACAAAGATAGGTGCAGCAATTTATAGTAAATCCAGAAATTTGTCGAACAGGAATTCCGTATCCGTTGGTCCACTCGAAGCTTCCGGATGGAATTGAGCGGAAAAGATGGGTTTGGTCTTGTGACGGATGCCCTCGTTGGTTCCATCGTTCAGGTTGATGAAGAGCGGTTCCCAATCACTTCCCAAACTACTGTTATCCACCGCGAACCCGTGGTTTTGCGACGTGATGAAGCAGCGGTCGGTGCCGTTCATGATAACCGGTTGGTTGTGGCTGCGGTGACCGTATTTCAATTTGTAGGTTTTGGCACCACCGGCAATACTGAGCAACTGGTTGCCCATGCAGATACCAAAGATGGGCTTGTCCTGATCAATGGCCGTGCGAATGTGCTCAACCGTCACCATGCAGTGTTCGGGGTTACCCGGGCCGTTCGAGATAAACAGGGCATCGTACTCGAGCTGACTGAAATCGTAATCCCAGGGCACCCTGTAAATGGTCACATCACGCTTCAAAAAGCACCGGATGATGTTGTGCTTCACACCGCAGTCTACCAAGACGATGCGCTTGGATCCGTTCCCGTAGGTGAGCACGTTCTTGCAACTAACTTCTGCCACCCAGTTCACACTGTCTGTATCCATAAAAGGAACCTCTTCCTGATCGGGATAGACAAATTTGCCTTTCATCGAACCGGCTTCTCTCAGCAGTTTAGTCAATTCTCGGGTGTCCACGCCGTAGATGCCGGGAATCTTTTGTTCCTCGAGCCAGTCACTCAGACTACGCTGGGCATTCCAATGGCTGTATTTAAACGAATAATCGGAAATAACCAGCCCCTTGACATGTATTATTTCCGATTCATAGAAAACTGATAATTGGTTTTCCACTATGTCCGCCGGGACGCCGTAATTTCCGATCAACGGATACGTCACCGTCAATATCTGTCCCGCGTAAGAAGGGTCGGTCAGACTTTCGGGATATCCTACCATCGCTGTTGAAAAAACAACCTCTCCGGCTGTCGGCTTTGCATAGCCGAATGACTTGCCCTGAAAGATGGTTCCGTTCTCCAGCACGAGTTGAACCGATTTGGATTTATTCATGCACTGATTCTCTTGTGATACTGTATATTTTCAGTCCGCAAAAGTACAAAAAAAATCGGAGGTTACCGTCATTATACACACTTCCTTCCAAAAAAAAGCACAAAAAAGGAAGCTGAAAAAGAGGCAGAATCCGCTAAGGAAATCAACCCGCAACAACCTCACCACGTGGCTTTCCCATGTACACCAATGCGCTGGCACCAATGATGGCCGCATCGCCCGCAGGTAAAAGAGAAGGCAAGAGTTGCACCTTATTCTTAAAAATGGGCAACAGATGTGCCTCCATACTTTCACGTGTTGGTTTTAGCAGCAGTTCTCCGGCAGCTACCGGCCCCCCAAACAGGAAAACAGCCTCAGGGCTGGTATGATGAACCGTGTTGGCAATGGCCAGACCCAACCAGTAGCCGGTCTGCTCAAACACTTCCAGCGCAACGGCGTCACCCTGAAGAGCGGCCTCATAGATGAATTTCGCGTCCAGTTCCTCAAACGACTGTGTCGCCAACAGACTGTGGATTGCGTTATCTCTCACCAGAATCTCAAACGCAGTGCGCTTCATGCCGGAGGCCGAACAATAGGTTTCCACATGCCCTTTTCCGCCACAGCCGCAATTCCGACCATTGGGAACTAAGATGACATGCCCGCATTCTCCGGCAAAGCCATCATGACCATACACCAATTGCCCATTCACCACAATGCCGCTGCCCACCCCGGTACCCAGGGTATACATAACAAAGTGCTTCATACCCTTAGCTCCACCGTAAATCATTTCGCCGATGGTAGCCGCATTGGCATCGTTGGTCAACACGATGGTTTCGAGCTCCGGAAAGTTGGTTTGCATCAGTTCAACCAGAGGAACAATGCCTTTAAACGAAAGGTTGGGGGCGTACTCAATGGTACCCTTGTAATAATTACTGTTGGGGGCGCCCATTCCTATACCGTGAATGTGCACATCTGGCTTTGATTGATGTACGGAAGCTATCAGTAAACGAACCACTGCAGAAAGACGTTCGACGTAAGCGAATGCATCACCGTCGGTAGGTGTGAGCAGGGTTTCTCGTACGAGCACATTTCCTTCGGCATCCACCAATCCGATAACCGTGTTCGTGCCTCCAATATCAATGCCGATGGCTGCTTCTTTCATAGTATTGAATCTTACTTCGGGCAAATATAACGCGAAACGGTCGGTTTCATGCAAAACCGACCGTTATTTTAAACAGGAATCCTTGTTTTTACAGGGGGTACTCGTCAAAAGCATACAAGACAGAACTCAGGTAGCGCTCCCCCGTATCGGGCAGCAAAACTACAATATTCTTGCCTGCATTTTCGGGACGTTTGGCCAACTGCACACCGGCCCAGGCGGCAGCACCTGAAGAAATGCCGACCAACAAACCTTCGTTCCAAGCCAATTCCCTAGCCGTCAAAATGGCCGCATCGCCTGGAACCCGCATCACCTCATCGATCACATTGCAATCAAAATTGGCAGGAATAAAATTGGCACCGATTCCTTGAATTTTGTGTGGGCCGGCTGTTCCACCGGATAATAGAGGCGATTCGTCGGGTTCGACCGCAACAATCCGCACATTGGGATTGTGCGCTTTTAACGAGGCCCCAACCCCACTGACAGTACCGCCCGTTCCCACACCGGCCACAAAAATGTCCACTTTGCCGTCGGTGTCGCGCCAAATTTCTTCACCGGTGGTTCGGCGATGAACGTCCGGATTTGAAGGATTGGAAAATTGCTGCAAAATGATGGAACCTTCCAAACTCTGATGCAACGCTTCCGCCTTATCCAAAGCCGCCTGCATGCCACCCGAACCGGGAGTCAATACCAACTGCGCTCCCAGTGCTTTCAACAGGGTACGGCGCTCCACGCTCATGGTTTCAGGCATGGTCAGGATAAGTTTGTAGCCCCTGGATGCTGCCACAAAGGCGAGCCCCACACCCGTGTTTCCACTGGTAGGCTCGATGATGGTGCCGCCGGGTTTTAGCACCCCCTTTTGCTCGGCATCCTGAATCATGGCTAGGGCCACCCTATCCTTGACGCTTCCGGCGGGGTTGAAATACTCCAACTTGGCAATCAGACGTGCGTCAAGTTCCTTTATACGACTAAAATTTCCCAGCTCAAGCAGCGGGGTATTCCCGACCAAGTCGGTCAATGTTGTGGCAATCTTTGACATATCAAGAATATGTTGGTTTCTATTTTTATGAAAGCAAAGATAAGCGGTTTAACCTCCCACGAAAATACCTTTTGCAGGGTATATTTACGCTATCGGATAAAACTAAGCCCAACGGAAAAATCAATATGACTCAAACTAACGTACGAATCCTCCTCTAACGTATATTGTTCCTTTCTAGAGCCATCATCAATTGTCAACTTCTTCAACAGGCCGCTTGTCAACGACAATTTAACACCCACGGCGAATCGTTTGGATAAGTTGATATCGTAACCCATATCAACAGAAGAGCCAAACGTCGATCCGTTAGCAATAAGCCGGTTGATGACGCACGCTTGGTTGTAATAGCTATTGAATCCCGCGGAGGCTGACAGGTAAAAAGTGTTCCTGTTTTGGGTTCCAATTTTCCGATAATTCAATGTAGGTCCCACATAAAACACCGTTATGTCATCACTGATGTTTCCAAAGTACTGGTGTCCTTCACCATCATTTATTTGCACACCATTCAGGCTGTTGGATGTTCTTACGATATCGCATTTTACGCCGAAACCCGTTGACTCGGAAAAGAAGTACGAACAATCTGTTCCGAAGCTGTATCCCGAATTCAGGTTCTTGTTGTACTGTAGAAGTATTGCATCAATATTATCAGGCGTCTTCCCCAATACTTCACTCAATCCGCCATGAATGTTAAATCGATACCGAGGTAATACAATGGATGCGGCCTTTTCGCCGACACCAGACACTTGCTCATTTAGAGAATGAGTGGAATCCTGAGCGACCGTTTCGGAAACAGTTCCATCCAACAGTAAAATGTAAGCCGATAGTCGGTGACAGGAACTAACGAAATCCGGTTTAGCATGTTTGGTAATTTTAAGCGCGTTTCCTCCGGCTTTACGCGCTTCCATCTTGGCAAGCTCCAACACATACTCATAACTGCAGTTGGTTGTTAGCCCGGCGTCATCTATTTTAACATCTCCAATAACAACACTAGTTGAAGGTACCGAGTCGTCAAGTTCTATGACCTTTATTTCTTGTTGTACAGTAAGCGGTGTAGCCTTTTTCAACAACAGGGTGGTGACTTTCGGATTGCAGGAACAGAACAAACACGTTGCCGAAAGAGCGCAAATCAGAGCGATGTTTCTCATTGAATAGTAATTAATTATAAGACTAAGTGATTTCCTTTTAAACTTGAAGATGAAAGCATCTTTAATTTATGTGCCGAAATTACAGTTTATTTTACATTTGAACCAGGTTTTCTTCAAGTTTTCAAGAATATTCCTCAACGACGTTATCCCCCGCCCAATGAGCGTTGCAACGAACCCCTGCCGGCGGAACGGAAACAAGCACTGGTTAAAAATAAAACCTAGGAGGAGACAAAACAGTTACTTGTTCGGGGAAAAGAAAAAGGCTGCCCAAAAAGGACAGCCCCGTCAGGAGTAGCGGAGTCGGGAATCGAACCCGGGTCTCAACCGTGAGAGGGTTGCGTGCTAGGCCACTACACTACACCGCCATGACAAAATTTCACGACAAAAGTAACAAATTCATTGAAGGGTACAAGCAAAAATCGCCGATATTTCTACAGAAAGCCGATCACGCCTGATTCTTAAGCTGAACAATGTGCGCAGCAACAAAAGCCGCCGTCTCCGTCCGCAACCGCGTATCGCCCAGTGAAACAGCCACAAACCCGTTCTGTTCGGCCAAACGGATCTCTTCAAGGCTGAAATCGCCCTCCGGACCAATCAAGACCAACGCCGGTATTCCCGGCTTACAGACAAGATTCAACAACGGTTTATCCCCGGGATGACAATGACAAATGAATTTTTGGCCCACAAACGGACGCTTCACCAATTCCTCAAAAGAAACCAGCGGCTCCAACGAAGGCTTCAACGCCTTGACAGACTGCTTGAGCGCAGCCACAAGAATACGGTCCATCCGCTCAGCCTTGATGGTCTTCCGCTCAGAATGCTGCGACCTCAAAAACACAATGCCACCAATGCCAATTTCCGTCGCCTTCTCCATAAACCATTCCACCCGATCGGGATTCTTGGTCGGACATAAAGCAATGGTGGCCAAGAAAGGCCCGGACGTATCCGGCATCGCTTCCAGAATGGACACCCGGCAATGCTTAGGATGCGCGTCTGTAATGACAGCCTTGAAAAACGTACCCTTGCCGTCCAACACGCCGATTATGTCGTTTTGCTTCATCCGCAACACACGGACACAGTGAACCGACTCATCCTCGGGAAGACACAAGGTCGACTCAATATCTGGGGCGTAAAAATAAACCGGAAGGGTGGCGATTTCTTTCATGCGTAAAAAGGTTCGATTCGTTGGGATTGGTACAAAAAAAGAAGGTTGTCTCACGACAACCAATCTTCCTTAACCTTAAATCTAATACCATGAAAAACACAGTACAAAGATACAGCACTTTAGGGCAGCCGTGCAAGTTTTTTGCCATGATTTTTACTGGTATTAACACGTTTTAACTTATGGTGTATATCGTACACTTATAAATCATCAGTTTGAATTTGCTATTTAATTGATATACAGATTACTAGAATATCAAAGGCTATATACAAAAAAACATTCGAGATTTGCGCTATGAAAAATTATGTTTAAAAACACAGAAACGTTAGCCTTTTTCGCCCAATTCGTCTACCGAATTTGGAACAAAGACGAGGTTGCCGGCGCGCAATTTGTTGTAAATTTTCAGGCAGGCAAACGCATCAAGAGCGGCATAATTTTGCTGCCCGGTGGAAAGCTCGTGGGCCTCCCAATTGGAAAGCCGCTGCGATTTAGAGATCTTTTTAGCGAACAACAGCGCGTAAATCTTCTGCAAACTACTATCCTCAATCCCAAAATACGTGACGAAGTCCTGCAAGTCGATAAACCCTTCAGTCAGTAATTCGCTGTTTCTGGCGCGAAGCATCAGGAAATCATCCTTCAGCGACAAACCTATTTTTTTTATCGACGGGTTGCCGAAAAATGCGTTGATCTCATCGGGAAAGTCGATGATGTTGAGTCGAAATAAAAAGCAAACGTCGTCGGTGGAAACCTGCAGCAGCGCCACCTTATTCTTCTTGCCTTTTGAGAAAACAGGTTTAGTTTCCGTATCGATACCTACGCTGTGTTGCAGGTTCAAATACGACATAGCTTTTTGTAGGGAAGCCGAAGTATCCACCACAACGATTGAACCCGGAAAGTATTCAAGCGGCAATTCACTGATCGCCTCCTTTGTTATACTGGTTGGACAGGTCTGCATCGTCAATCGTATTTTATGGCGTGTAAGGCCCTTAACACATGCAGCAATCCCGGTCCCCATTCCTGAGCGAAGCGTTCCCTGCAACTATAAATGGCATCGTACATGGAATCCTCGAAACCCTGACGGTACACTTCGACAAAATTGAACATTTCCTGCCACAAATCGGCCAACCGTTCTGAAACCGAAGCAGCCACAGCACCATCAGCCAAAGCAATGTCGGGATGATAAACTTCCAGATAGGCATCATCCTGACCAAACAACGCAGCCAGACAACCGGCCAGAAGCCCATATTGCGTCTCGGAAGCGAAAGTTTCCAAATTTTCCTCGTCGATGGGATCAACCTGAGGCAACAACGAACCTTTAAGGTACAAGAGCGGTAGCAAGCGAAGCAGAATTTCGAGCAGCTTATCCTTGTCCAACTGTTCAGGATCTTCCAACACCTGACAGTATGACTTGGCAACGGCCAGGAACTCAAGTGTGTTTTTTGAATAAATCGGTGAAGGTGAGGAGGATTCTGCCATAGAAGGGTCAAGGATAACTTTCAACAAAAGTACAAAAAAAAACACACCAACAGAAAAAACAACACCCCTGTAATAGCGGGTCTACCACGGGAAAATTCCTTATCTTTGCAGGAGTATCTGTGAATTGAACCAGCATTATGAGCAAATCGCCCCGAAACAACAAACCTAAAGCCCAACGGGAATTGCCTTCATTCGTCCGTTTTTTTACAAAAAAAGAAACCCGGATCGTAGTGGGGATCCTTTTAACAGGAACCGTCATTTACCTAACCGTGGTTATGCTGTCCTTTCTGTTTACCGGAAGTTCCGATTTTAGCAAAGTGAATAACCGCTCGTTTGTGGAGTTGGGCTCTCTCCCCGGCGAGATACGAAACGTTGGAGCCGCCATCGGAGCGTGGACAGCCAACACGATTATCAACGGCTGGTTTGGTCTTCCCTCCTTTTTTGCGCTTCTCTTCGGGTGGTTTTGCGCCCTTCGTCTGTTGGGCATGGGAAAAACCTCCCTCCTAAAGGTCTTTTTCCTGTGCACGCTGGGATTGCTCTGGTTTTCACTGGCGCTTGCCTTTTTCTTTCAATCCCTGTACGAAAACACCTTCCTGATGTGGGGGGGGCAATTGGGGTACAACCTGAGCCAATGGCTTATGGTCCGCATCGGTTGGCCCGGAATTGTCATTGCACTATTCAGCTCGCTGCTCATTTTCTTGGTAATTGCCCGATTGACCAAATTACCGAACTTTTTGCAGCTGAAGCGGAAAAAGACAGACGACAGCACAACAGACACCGGCACGGTGGAACCCATACCCGGTGACGGCGAATTTCCCGACGAATTTGAGGAAAGTTGGACGGGAAAACCGGATAAAGAAACACCATTCCATACACTCAACCTGGATGAGGAGCCCCCTGTTGAGACGATTGCGGAAACGCCTGAAGTCCCAATCGCGCCGGTTTTCCCTGCTGACAAGCCCGACAAAGAAGTGGATTTTGAGATTCGCGTGGGCGGGGAAGACAACTCCGAGGAAGAGCCTGATGACCTGTACGCTGAATCACTGGAAGCGGTTCGTCCCAAGATTTCGCCCGACAGTTACGACGCCTCCTACCTGGGAGAATACGACCCCAAGTTGGACCTATCCGGGTACAAATACCCCGATGTCAAGCTGCTGACACACTACGAAAGTCCCGAGACCCTGGTCAACACCGAGGAACAGAAAAGCAACAAGCGCCGTATTCAAGAAGTGCTTGAACAATTCAGCATCCGCATCAGCTCCATCACAGCGACAGTGGGTGCCACGGTCACGTTGTACGAAATCATCCCGGAACCCGGCATCCGAATTTCCCGCATCAAGAGCCTGGAAAACGACATAGCCCTGAGCCTGGCTGCGTTGGGCATTCGCATCATTGCGCCCATTCCCGGCAAAGGGACCATAGGCATTGAGGTGCCCAACCGCGATCCACAGATTGTTTCCATGTACAGCGTCCTGAACTCGAAGAAATTCACCGAGTCGAAACACGAGCTACCGATGGCAATTGGCAAGACCATTACCAACGAAGTCTTTGTGGTCGACCTGAGCAAGATGCCCCACGTATTGGTAGCAGGCGCCACAGGACAAGGAAAATCCGTCGGGCTGAATGCGATGATCACGTCGCTGCTCTACAAGAAGCACCCCGCCGAGTTGAAGTTTGTGCTGATAGACCCCAAAATGGTGGAATTCAACATTTATTCGACCATCGAGAAGCATTTTCTGGCCAAGTTGCCCGATGACAGCAAAGCCATCGTGACCGACTTCACCAAGGTCATCCAAACACTCAATTCGCTCACCCGCGAAATGGACGACCGCTACAACCTGTTGATGATGGCCAATGTGCGAAACCTCAAGGAGTACAACACCAAGTTTATCGGACGCCATCTGAATCCGGAGAAAGGACACAAGTTCTTGCCCTACATCGTTGTTGTCATCGATGAGTTTGGTGACCTAATCATGACGGCCGGCAAGGAAATAGAGATGCCCATTGCCCGCATCGCACAGAAAGCCCGTGCCGTAGGTATCCACATGATCATTGCCACGCAACGCCCCACCACGAACATCATCACCGGCACCATCAAGGCCAACTTCCCAGCCCGCGTGGCCTTCAGGGTTATTTCAGTGACCGACTCGAGAACCATCCTCGACGCTTCAGGCGCCAACCAGTTGATTGGCCGCGGTGACCTGTTGTTTTCCCAAGGCAGCGACCTCACCCGCGTGCAATGCGCCTTTATCGACACACCGGAAGTCATCAACGTAACCAACTTCATCGGTCAGCAGCGCAGTTACCCCACCGCCTTCTACCTGCCTGAAGCCACTGTTGAAGGCAGTGCAGGCGGAGGCACCATCGATTTGGGTGAACGCGACCCCTTGTTTGAAGAGGCTGCCCGGCTTATTGTCATTCACCAACAAGGTTCCACCTCACTGATTCAACGCAAGTTTTCCATTGGGTACAACCGTGCCGGCCGCATCGTCGACCAACTGGAATCGGCCGGCATCATCGGTCCGAATGAAGGCAGCAAAGCCAGACAGGTATTGGTGGACGACGAGATTCAACTGGAAAACGTCTTCGCCCGTTTAGGAATCGGCCAAGGCTGAAAAAAAGCAATCCACGATTAGTTAATACACCCATCATGAAACGAGTACTACTCTTATGCCTTTCTTTCCTGCTTGGTGTGGCTGCCTGCTTCGCCCAACAAGATGCCAAAGCCGTCGACATCCTGAACAAGGCTTCAGCCGCTTATGTGAAAGCAGGAGGCGTAAAGGCCGCCTTTTCCCTACAAATGATGCACCCCAAAGGCGTCAAAGGGGAAAGCCTGAAAGGCAGCATTCGCTTGAAAGGACAAAAGTTCAAGTTGGACGTGGAAGACATGACCACCTGGTTTGACGGCAGTAACCAATGGGTCTATTTGAAAAGCAACCAAGAGGTGAATGTGAGCAACCCGACAGAAGAAGAACTGCTCACCATCAATCCAATCAACGTATTTCAGTTGTACAAACATGGGTATAACTGCTCGTACAAAGGCAGTGGAACCAGTAGCGGCTTGGCCGTAAACACCATTCTACTGACACCAAAGAATAAATACAGTCAGGTATCCGGCATTCTGGTTTCGTTTGAAAAAAATTCATTGCGACCGGTCACCATTGCTATTACCAACAAAGACAAATCGGGCACCACGGTTAACATCACGTCTTACCAAGGAGGCAACGCATTTGCCGACAACCTTTTTGTTTTTCCGGCCAAGGAATACCCCAGCACGCAAGTCATCGATCTTAGATAAATAGCACCATGACAACTCAATCGGAACATACCCGCTGCCTGATTATTGGATCAGGACCTGCCGGATTTACGGCAGCCATCTACGCCGGTCGTGCCAACTTATCGCCCATTCTGTACGAAGGCATGCAGCCCGGCGGTCAGCTCACCACCACAACGGAAATCGAGAATTTCCCGGGTTATCCGGACGGAGTGACCGGAAACGACATGATGGACGACCTGCGCAAGCAGGCTACGAAATTCGGCACCGATGTACGCTGGGGGGTTGCCACGGCATCCGACCTGTCAAAAGCGCCTTATTCCGTTACCATTGACGGAGAAAAAATAATCACTTGCGATGCGCTGATTATTGCCACAGGTGCCACGGCCAAATACCTGGGTCTGCCTGATGAGGTGAAGTACCAAGGCATGGGCGTGTCGGCTTGCGCCACCTGCGACGGGTTCTTCTACCGCAAGAAACAGGTAGCCGTTGTCGGCGGCGGTGATACTGCCTGCGAAGAGGCCACCTACTTGGCCGGCCTGGCAGCGCAGGTCTACCTCATCGTGCGAAAACCTTTCCTGAGGGCTTCTGTCATCATGCAGGAACGCGTGCAATCCACCCCGAACATCACGGTACTGTTCGAACATGAGACGATTGGACTGTTTGGGGAAAATGGCGTCGAGGGCGCACATTTGCTGAAACATCGCGGACAACCCGATGAATCGACGCTGGACATTGCCATTGACGGATTCTTCTTGGCCATCGGACACACCCCGAATTCGGACATATTTTCTCCTTTCCTTGACGTAGATGAAATTGGATACATCAAAACCGTGCCCGGCACACCCAGAACCAAAATTCCCGGGGTTTTCGCAGCAGGAGATGTGGCCGATCCGCATTACCGACAAGCCGTCACTGCAGCCGGAAGTGGTTGTGCGGCGGCCATTGAGGCCGAACGCCATTTGTCTGCTATTGCGCATGCAGCCATGAAATAATGCAGTAAAAAAGCCGGTCTGAATAAAAAAAACTACTTTTTAGATTGCATATTGGTTTATCTTTCACTACTTTTGCACCTCGATTCGAGTAAGGTAAACAAGCGGCGCTGCACCTGCATCCCACCTTCCGGAGTATAACCTGGTAAACAATACGTCATGTACGCAATTGTAGAAATCGCCGGACAACAATTTAAAGCCGAAGCAGGCAAACGGTTGTATGTCCATCGTCTTGAAGCTGAACAAGGTTCAGTAGTTGAATTTGAAAAGGTCTTGTTGATCGATGTAGACGGCAACGTGACAGTTGGCGAACCCACCATTGAAGGAGCCAAAATCGTTTGTGAAGTTCTTTCCCACGTAAGAGGCGAAAAAGTGCTCATCTTCAAGAAAAAACGCAGAAAAGGATACCGTAAGTTGAACGGTCACCGTCAGTGCTTCACTGAAATCAGAATCAACGAAATAGTAGCATAATCCCAAAAACGTAATACAATGGCACATAAAAAAGGCGTCGGTAGTTCAAAGAACGGCCGCGAATCAGAAAGCAAGCGATTGGGCGTAAAGAAATTTGGTGGTGAAGTCGTTATTGCCGGCAACATCTTGGTTCGCCAGCGCGGAACCGTGCATCATCCTGGCGAAAACGTAGGTATTGGCAAGGATCACACCTTATACGCATTGGTTAACGGAACCGTGGTTTTCCGTCGTAAGAAAGAAGACCGTTCCTTCGTATCTGTTGTTCCTGTTCAATAACAGCAGCACATTCCATCATAAATAAGGCATCCGAAGGCTTCCACTTTCGGATGTTTTTTTTTATGCACACGCGTTTGGAGGCTTAAAAAAACCTAAGAGTTTTCGCAGAAGGGTGCTGCTTTTCGGCACAGTTGCTATCTTTGGGAATCAACTACTCCAGCAATCATGTCTGCACCCCAAAAAAAAGGCACGTTAAAAAGCCTTTTGGCATCCATTTTCCATCAACATATATTACGCCCAAACAGTATATGGTATACAGGCAGGTTGATACGATTCACCCTGTGCTGCATCCTGCTCTCTTCCTGCAACTTTTTGAAAGCATCCAACAGCTGGTTGGAACCGTACGAGACGAAATGGACAAGCCCAAGCAAGCATGCGCGTGAAAGCATGCCCTGCGGCGGTGTCGATATTGGCCTCAACGTGTGGGTCGAAGATGGAGACATCTTGATCTACCTGGCGAAAAGTGACGCCATCGACGAAGCAGGGTTGCAACCGAAATTGGGACGGCTCAGGATTCAGCTTTCCCCCAATCCCTTCACCAATCATACCGAATTCAGCCAGGTGCTCAACCTTCGCGATGGATGTGTGGAAATCACGGGTGAAAATTACGGCATCCGATCGAAAGTGACAGTCTGGGTAGATGCAAAACGGCCCGTTATCAACATTGACGTTTCCAGCAATCACAAATCGGACATTTCGGTCAACTACGAAAACTGGCATCAGGACGATGTCACCTTCGTCGCCAATAAAACGGGCATCTTATTCTATCACCAGAACCAGAATACCGAAACGTGTTTCGACAGTTTGGTTCAGCAACAGGGATTGACCGCCGTCAAAGGACAGCTCAACGACCCGCTGAGGCACCGGATATATGGAGGATTGCTCAGGGGCACAGACATGGTCTCGGACAGCGTGGTTAGCGGGCGCTATGCAGGAACCGACTACATGGGACTGCGGTTAAAAAACAGCAAACCAGCCACCCGCCATAAGTTGGAAGTGGTGCTTCATACGCAAAAAGCAGAGCTGATTGATGAATGGGACGCCGGTTTGGCAGCAGCCATCAAGGATGCGGCAGCCAATGCCAAAACAGCCCGAAAAGAAACCAAGGAATGGTGGAAACAATTTTGGGAAAGAAGCTACATCCGCATTGGAAATGTCGACAAAGACTCGGTTTCATCACCCTGGAAAATTGGACGCAATTACCAACTGTTCCGTTTCTTGATGGCCTGCAATGCACAAGGTAGTGTACCGACCAATGCCAGAGGCGGTTTGTTTTCATTCGATTCACCGGCATCCGATTCCATACTACCCATCACGCCAGACTTTCGTAGCGAGGACGAAAAAGGGTTTACGGCCCAGCGACAGCTACTCACTTATTGGCCCTTGTTGAAAAGCGGCGACTTCGACATCATGAATGCCCAACTGGAGTTCTACCTGAAAATTTTGGAAAATGCCACCCTTCGAACCAAAACGTACTGGAATCACGCCGGAGCCTACTTCCCCGAACAAATGGAAGTGTTTGGGCTTCCGGTAGCTTCCGTTTACGGTACCAAGCGACCCGATTTTTACGATCCGGGCGTGGAATACGACAAGGTAAACGAATACCACTGGGATAATGTGCTGGGGATTTGCCAGCTGATGTTGGACAGGCAGCAATTCTCACAAACAGACAATGCAAACTACCTGCCATTCATTGAAAACTGCCTTCGCTTCTTCGACACGCACTATCAATACCTGTCCGAAAGAAGAACCACCGACAAACTGGACGCGGACGGTCGACTGGTGCTGTATCCGGGGAGTTCAGGAGACACGTACAAGATGGCTACGAACGCCACCAGCACCATCAGCGGCCTAAGAGCCATACCGGAACAGCTATCGGCTTTGGATAGCGCACACCTCTCCCCAGACAGCCATCGCTATGCGGAAGAACTATTAACACGGGTACCGCCCCTTTCTTTTACCAAAACAGACAGCTGCACGCTGATTGCTCCGGCTAAATCGTACGAGCGCGTCAACGGTACCGGATTGCCTCAACTCTCCCCTGTTTTCCCCTACGGTTTATACGGAGTTGGCAAACCGAACCTTCAAGTGGCCATCGATACGTGGAAGAAGGAACAAGGTAATCGTAAGGAAGGTGAGTCAACGCTGGATCGAATTTACTGCGCCAGGCTGGGTTACGGCCAAGAGGCCATGAATGGTATGGTTGAAAAAATGGGGGTTGATTCCACAAACCGCTTTCCGATTTTTTGGAGCGAGCAGGAAGACGGAACGCCAGATCTTGACGGAGCCGGATCAACGGCCATCGCCCTACAGGAAATGCTACTGCAAACCGACGGTACACGCATCCTGCTTTTTCCCGCTTGGCCCAAAGAATACGATGTAACCTTCAAACTACACGCTCCCTTCGACACCACCGTTGAAGGCACGTTGAAGAACGGCAAACTCGAAGAATTGACAGTAACACCCGAAAGCAGGCGCAACGATGTGGTCAACCTGCTGGATAAAAAATGATTACTTAGACAAAGCAACAAACTTCTTTCCGTACTCCACACACCCTTCCAACAAATTCTTATCCGGTCGCCAATTGGCTGTAATGGGTTCCATAATGATTTCAAAACCGGCTTCCTGCAATCCATTCTGAATGGTTTTGGAGGAAACATCGTGCCATCCGTACGTGCCAAAGCTGGCCGCTTTCTTGTTTTTAAACTTCATACCGGCAATGAACTCCATCAACCCGGCTATGGTGTACAACACACCATTGTGCACGGTTGGTGATCCAATCATGATGGCTTTCGACTTGAATATTTCAGTTATCAGGTCGCTCAACTCGGTGGACGAAGCGCAAAACAACTTGACATTGATGGAAGGATCGGCCTGTGTGATGCCCTTTACAACATGCTCGGCAATTTGTTGCGTTCCATGATACATGGAATCGTAGATGATCGTAATCTGATTTTCTTGATACCCCGCTGCGAATGCTGCGTATTTTTCGAGGATTTGGGAAGGGTTATCCCTCCAAATAATGCCATGACTGGTACAGATACATTCAATGGGCAGTCCCATTTGTTTGATTTCTTCCAATTTCCGTGCCACTAAATGGCTGAAAGGTGTCACAATATTGGCGTAGTACTTGTACGTCTCAGCCCACAACTCACCTTGGTCCACCAAGTCGTTGAACAAGAGTTCGGAGCAGAAGTGTTGACCAAAAGCGTCGTTGCTGAACAGGATGTTATCACCGGTGAGGAAACAAAACATACTGTCGGGCCAGTGAATCATGGCCGCTTGGATAAAAATAAGTTTCTTGCCATTACCCACCTCAATCGTGTCACCCGTTTTCACCGGAACCAAGTTCCAATCGTCACGGTGATATAAGCCTCTCAGTGATTTGATACCATTTTCGGTACAATAAACCGGCGTTCCCGGAATCAGGTCGAGCAATTCAGAAAGGGCTCCGCTATGGTCGGGTTCGGCGTGGTTAACCACAATAAAGTCAATCCGTTTCAGGTCAATCTCACTGGCCAGATTTTGAACAAACTCACGGGAAAACGGTTCGTAAACCGTGTCAATGAGCCCCATCTTTTCTTCCAAAATCAAGTAGGAATTGTACGATGACCCCTTGTTGGTGGTAAATTCCGATCCATGAAAGGATCTTAGATCCCAATGGTTCTTACCAACCCAATATACGTTGCTTTTTATGTGCTTCTTCATATCATTTCGAATATATCCCACAAAAATAGGGAAAATCATCGAAAGTTGAAGCATCAATCATTAATTTAACAAGTATTTTATTGTAATATTAAAACACACTGATTATCAGGCATCATGAAGATAAACATCAGCAATGGATATGGGCAAGCTTACGTAAAAAACACTTCCTTTACCCAATTCACTTTCCATATGGATGGTTCCGCCGAGTATTTCCACATACGCTTTGGTAATGGACAGGCCTAAACCGGCCCCTTCGAACGGACGTTGATGAGAGGTGTCCACTTGAATAAAGCGCTCAAAAATTACCTGCTGTTTTTCAACCGGAATACCTATTCCGGTATCCTTAATTGAAACTTCCAACCGGTCGCGGGTTAGGTTGCAGCGGAATTCCACAAACCCTTGGCTGGTATACTTGATTGCATTGTTCAACAGGTTCGACACGATAGAATAGACTTTTTCCTTATCTGAATTGATGTAAATCAACCCAGAAGGCAAGTCCCATTGTCGAATGAACAACAGTTGCTTTTCATCGGCTGATTTTTTATGAAGAAGAAACAGATTCATGAACAAATCCTGAACGTCAAAATCGAAACAGGTAGATGTTGAATAGCCTGCTTCCACCTTTGACAAGTCAATGATGTCGCTCAGGGTACTCAACAAACGTTCGCTGCTGTCACGAACAATCTGCAGGTATTCGTTACGTTCCTTTTCTTCGATTTCAGACTCCTGGAGCAAGGAGACAAAACCCAGTATGGTGTTCATCGGCGTGCGAATTTCGTGGCTCATATTGGCCAGAAAAGCCGATTTGAGGCGATCGCTTTCTTCCGCTTTATTCCTGGCATTCACCAGTTCCTGTTCGATTTGTCGTTGATGGGTGACATCTCTGGCGCTGCCGACGATGCCAACCATTTTACCCTGTTCGTCGAAAAGGGGAGCCTTACGAACATCGAGATCTTTCATGTGTCCATTGACACAGACGTTCTCATCCGATATATAGACCTGACGGGTTTCAAGCACTGCCTTGTCTGATTGGTCACTTTGTGCCCAGAAATTCAGGTTTTCCATCGTATTATCGTCTTTCAAGCACGTCTTTGATGGAAAGTCTCTGAGTGTTTTCCCCAATGCCTCATCGGAAGAGCCGGCCAACAATACCTCTTCAACCAACGCCTTGTTCGCAAACGTAAACCGTAGCGCTAAATCTTTCGCCCATAACATGTCGGGCATATTGTCTACCAGCAGGCGGAAAGATGAATACAATTCGCGGTATTTCCGTTCTTCTGCCTTAATCTTATTTTGATAGTTAATGGTATCAGTAATATCCCTGATCACAACAAGACGACTTCCCTGCAGGCCTTTTGCCGATTCCTTGATGACATGGTACACCTTCGCATCCTCTCCCTCCATGTTCACCACTTCATCTTTGACTGTGGAAATAATGGCTTCTGCCAATTTCATGCGTTCGGGTTTGACCTGCATCAAATTGAGTCCCACTTTCTGTCTCCTTGTCAGGTCCAGCATTTGAACAGCCATTTTATTGATATCCTGCACCCGGTTCCAATTATCGAGGGTAATGATGCCATCGGGCAAGATTTCCACCAGTAGCTCGCGGGCAACAGGCAATGTGTTGTAAAAACCCGCGTAGAAAAATGCTATCGTGAAGAGTCCACCACTGGTTAAAACCATAAAGGGAAAAATCTTGACAAACAACTCATATTCAATACCGGACAAAAACAGGAGACTGGACAGGATGGGCAACAGGGCGGCGGATACCATTAACCGACCTTTTCCTTTTAACACATGCCGCTTGCTGATGATATACTTTACCAATAACCAAGAGGAAATGCCCAGCATCAAGTAACTGTAGAAAACAACCCCTATCCAGAACCATAAACCGTGATGATAGCGTATCAACGATCCGGGAGTAGTTAACACATCAGCGTCTGTCCACATCAAATGGTAGCGGTCGTTCGACCACACCAAATAGATGGTAATAACCGGTACAACAAAGAGAAATAAGGTATTTTGAAGCTTCACAAAACGCTGTTTCCCCAAAAACGCATTCACAAAAATTAAAAACATGACGGGCGAACACGTAACGAACACGTAAGACGACTTTGACCACAGCAACTTAGTGCTAAAATCGGTCGCTGCCGATTCACAAAACAACAGGAACGACCAAAAACCGATGAGCATCATGAGCAGGCACAACTCAAATGCCCCCATAACCAAGCGGCGCTGCCATGCCATGAAACAGAGGGCAAAACCAAACACAGCTATAGCCAGATAAAGAAAAGCGTCCTGAGTCAGTTGCATGATAATAGTATCAATCTTTGTCGTACGAATGTATCATTTTTAACCTTAATGCACAAAACATTCAATGAAATTGTATTCGTTTGGTTACACCATTTTCTCACCACCTTTTCGTTCACAAACGCCGGTCATAAAAGTTGCGATTTCTGCAGAATGAGTGTACCTTTGCTTGCTCTAAACGCAAGACAAGACGAGTATGCTTACGCTCAAATTCATTACGGAAAATAAAGAAACTGTGCTGGCCGGACTGGCCAAGAAGCAGTTTAACGCCAACCAATTGGTTGAGGAAATCATCGAACTGGATGCCCGTCGCAAACGGACGCAAACCGAGCTGGATGCCAGCCTTTCTGAATTGAACCAACTATCCCGTAACATCGGACAGTTGATGCAAGCCGGAAAAAAGGAGGAAGCCACCATAGCCAAAGAGCGGACCACCGAAATCAAGGATTCAAACAAAACTTTGGAAGCCACACTCAAATTGGCAGAAGATTGCCTGCAGGACCTTTTGGTACAATTACCCAACATGCCCCACGAAAGCGTGCCGGAAGGCAAACACGCTGAAGACAACGTGGTGGAACGCACGGGTGGTGTTATGCCTACATTGCCCGAAAATGCCGAACCCCACTGGGATTTGGCCAAAAAATACGACCTCATCGACTTCGAGCTGGGTGTTAAAATCACCGGAGCCGGTTTTCCGGTGTACAAAGGTAAAGGAGCCCGTCTGCAACGCGCGCTTATCAATTTCTTTCTGGACAACGCCAGGGAGGCCGGTTACCTGGAAGTGCAACCCCCTTATGTGGTAAATGCTGCCTCCGCGTACGGTACGGGACAATTGCCCGACAAGGAAGACCAAATGTACTACGCCACACTGGATGACTTCTACCTCATACCAACGGCCGAAGTGCCCGTTACCAATATTTACCGGGATGTCATTCTGAACGAGAAAGACCTACCCGTGATGAATACGGCCTATTCAGCCTGTTTCCGACGCGAGGCCGGTTCCTACGGCAAGGACGTCCGTGGGTTGAACCGCCTGCACCAATTCGATAAGGTTGAAATTGTGCGCATCGACCACCCCGACCATTCCTACGCATCGCTCAAGGAAATGGTTGACTACGTACAATCGCTGGTTGACAAATTGGAACTTCCCTGGCGCATCCTGCGTCTGTGCGGAGGAGACATGAGCTTCACCTCTGCCCTCACCTTCGACTTTGAAGTCTATTCGGCCGCTCAAAAACGCTGGTTGGAAGTCAGCTCTGTTTCCAACTTCGAAAGTTATCAGGCCAACCGCCTGAAATGCCGCTTTAAGACAGAGGGCGGAAAACCTCAATTGTGCCACACTTTGAACGGCAGTGCCCTGGCACTTCCACGCATCGTTGCCGCACTCTTGGAAAACAACCAAACCCCTGAGGGCATCCGCATTCCAAAAGCGTTGGTTCCCTATACGGGCTTTACCCTCATTGATTGATGCCATCCGAATCACCGCACTCAATGAATACGCCTTCCACTAATTGCCCTGCCTGTGGATCACAGCACTTGGCCAAACCGATACCTTGCAGGGATCATTTTGTCACGCAGGAACTGTTTCACCTCAGTGAATGCCTCGATTGTGGATTCCGGTTCACAGTGGACGCACCCGATGCTGAACACATAGGACGGTATTACAAGAGCGACGCGTACATTTCACACTCGGATACAAAAAAAGGACTGGTTAATCGGGCGTACCACTTGGTTCGCACCTACATGTTGGGCAACAAACGCAGACTTATAGCGGGTTACGCAAAAGGGATGAAATTGCTGGACATCGGTTGCGGTACCGGCTATTTCCTCCACCACATGTCCCAACACGGATACCAGGTGTCCGGCATCGAGGTAGACAAGGATGCCCGTGCATACGCCGCTACTCAGTTTGGGTTGCAGGTGGATGGAAACGAGGTAATCTACCAGGAAAGCCGCACCGGCACGTACGACATCATCACACTGTGGCATGTGCTGGAACACCTGCACGACGCCCCCACCTACCTGAAATGGATAGAGCAAGCGTTAAAACCCGATGGTCTGCTGGTGATTGCCGTTCCCAACCACGCCTCCCTCGATGCAGCGATTTACGGCACCGATTGGGCTGCTTACGACACACCCCGTCACCTGTGGCATTTCAAACCCGGGGTACTGGACGCCTACATCAAACCCTTTGGCCTAACCGTAGTGGAATACAAGGGCATGCCCTTCGATGCCTGGTATAATTCCCTGATGAGCGCACAGTATTCGAATCAATCATTTCCCCTGCTTCACGGGTTTGTGACAGGTTTACGTTCCAACCTCAACAGCCTGGGATTTCCGGAACGCAGCAGTTCTGTCATCTACGTAATCAAGAAAGTGGATTGACACGCTCAAAACGCTTGCAACAACCATGAGACGCTTCGCTATTCTGCTATATTTGTTTACCGCCACGATTGCCTTAAATGCCCAGACACTCAATCAAGCCAAGACGTGGTTTTTGGATGGGAATTACGAGAAAGCAATGCCGGTATTCAAACAGCAATTGCAGGCCAAACCGGCTGACGGAAGCCTGAATTACTGGTATGGGGTGTGCCTGATTCAAACAGGCAATGCCAAAGAGTCCATTTCCTATCTCGAAAAAGCCGACCAAAAAAAGGTACAGCAAGCCAAGTGGTCTTTGTCTGAAGTCTATGAGATTCTTGGCGACGCGGAGAAAGCCATGATTTACCTGAACGAGTACCTAGCTAACCCCAACCTCCCTGCCACCGACCGAACTACCGCCGTCGTACACAAGGACAGCCTTCTGGCAAGTATAGAGCAACGAAGGCGTGTAGAAGACGTGCTGATCATCGACAGCCTCATCGTGCCCAAAATAGATGTATACAACCATTTCCGTTTATCCAAGGCATCAGGGACCTTACTGGTGGCTCACACGCTTTTCCCGCGGATGGATTTCGATTATGGGCATGTCTATCTTCCAGAACGCAACGATAGGGCTTTTTATGCCGATACCGTTCAACATAAAGGGCTTGAATTGATGGGCAGGAATCGCTTATTAAACGGATGGGGAGCACCGGAGGCCCTCCCTTCCACTGTCAACAGCCCTGCCAATGATTTCAATCCTTTTTTCTTGCAAGATGGCGTTACCCTGTATTTTTCTTCAAACAGAAAAGGGGGTTTTGGGGGCACCGATATCTACGTTACCCGGTTCAATCCCGCCACCAACACCTACTTGCAACCGGACCGATTGGGCATGCCCTTCAACTCGGCGGGCAACGAGTATTTTCTGGTCATTGACGAAGGAATCAACCGGGGATACTTGGCCACCGACAGAAATAATGCCCCGGGTTACGTAACCATTTACACCTTTGTTCCCAACAAGGAAAAAGTGATGGTCACCGGAAAGACGCAGGCTGAAATCAAGTCATTGGCCGAAATCCGTTCCATCAAGGACACCTGGGTTGGAAAGAACATGGATTCCATACTGCACGTTTCCAACCCACAGCCAGCGTTGGCCCTTACCCAAAGCAGCGCATTGGAAACGCATATTTTCATCAACGATGCCCATACGTACAACAGCCTTGATGAATTCACCTCTCAGGAAGCCCGGAAAAACTGGGAAAACTATCTCTCTAAAAACCAGGAATTGCAGGAAAAGGAAGCCACCCTTAAGGATAAACGACTGCGTTTTGACGGGCTTGATAAAAACACGCAGGAAAAAATGCGCGAGGAAATCCTGACCCTGGAAAATGACATCCGTAAACTGCGAACAGAACTACCTGAGTTGGAAATGACAGCACGAAATCTTGAAATCAAGGCGCTGACAAAATAATGTTCGTATCGTCAACCGAACCATAATTTTGTGTATCTTTCCGAAAATTTACACCTCATGAGTCTTGCGTTCATCATCGGATTGGTCGTTCTCGGGATATTCTTCCTTGTTGTGGAAGTCTATCTGATTCCCGGAATTTCCATTGCCGGAATTGCTGGCGTGGCGTGCATGACAGGAGGTGTTTTTATGGCCTACGTTCGTTTGGGCGCTACAGCTGGTACATTGACACTGGGACTGGCTTTACTGGGTCTTGTCGGTGTACTTTATTGGTTTTACCGTTCGAAAGCGATAGACAAAATGTCACTTACAACCAACATCGATTCCAAAACAAATCCTTTTAACGGTATTAAAGTCAACATTGGTGACAAAGGAGTGGCCGTAACCCGGTTAGGCCCCATTGGAAGGGTGCAATTCAACGATACCGTTGTTGAAGGTAGTGCAGAAAACGAGTTGATCGATGCCGGCACCCCTGTGGTCGTTGTTGACGTGGGAACCTACAACATAACCGTCCGAACCGTTACAACCCCTTGAGAGTAATCATAACCCACTAAAAATTAACCACTATGGAGTACCTTCCCGTCCTGATTATTGGCTTGATTGTCACATTGGCGGTCATCTTTTTCTACTACATCCCCTTTTTCCTGTGGCTTTCCGCCAAGGTTTCAGGCGTCAACATTTCGCTGATACAACTGTTCCTCATGCGCATCCGTAAAGTGCCACCCACGATTATTGTCAACGCTATGATTGAAGGGCACAAGGCCGGATTGAAGACGCTTACCCGCGATGAACTCGAGGCTCATTTCCTGGCCGGTGGACATGTTGAAAGAGTGGTACACGCCATTGTTTCAGCCTCCAAGGCCAACATCGAATTGAGCTTCCAGATGGCCACCGCCATCGACTTAGCCGGTCGTGATGTATTCCAGGCTGTTCAGATGTCTGTCAATCCCAAAGTGATTGATACGCCTCCAGTTGCAGCCGTTGCTATCAACGGCATCCAGCTTATCGCCAAGGCCCGCGTTACCGTACGCGCCAATATCCGCCAGCTGGTAGGTGGTGCCGGTGAGGAAACCATTCTGGCTCGTGTCGGAGAAGGCATCGTGACCGCCATCGGTTCGGCCAAATCCCACAAGGACGTGTTGGAAAACCCGGACTCCATTTCCAAGGTGGTTTTGAAGAAAGGCCTTGACGCCGGAACAGCCTTTGAAATTCTGTCCATCGATATCGCCGACATTGACGTAGGCAAGAACATCGGTGCCGAACTGCAGATGGACCAGGCCAATGCCGACAAGAACATCGCCCAGGCCAAGGCAGAAGAACGCCGTGCCATGGCCGTCGCTCTCGAACAGGAAATGAAAGCAAAGGCACAGGAAGCCCGCGCCAAAGTGATCGAGGCTGAAGCTGAAGTGCCCAAGGCCATGGCCGAAGCCTTCAGAAGCGGAAACTTAGGCATCATGGACTATTTACGCATTAAAAATATGGAGTCAGACACCTCCATGCGCGAGAGCATCGCCAAACCCGGTGGCAAGCCTGAACAAAAAGCTTAAGTTACAGCCATGAGGCACTTTCCCGCATCCGAATTGCTGATCAACGCCGACGGTAGCATCTTCCACCTGCACCTGAAACCCGAACAGCTGGCCGACAGCATCTTACTGGTGGGTGACCCGGGGCGTGTGGATATGATAGCCGGCCTGATGGATGCCGTTGAATGTAGGGTGGCAAACCGGGAATTTGTTTCCACCACCGGAAGCTACAATGGAAAACGTATCACTGTTGTTGGTACCGGAATTGGTTCCGACAACATTGATATTGTTATCAACGAATTGGACGCGTTGGCCAACATCGATTTGGAAACCCGTCTTGAAAAACCCGTCAAACGAACGTTAGACCTCATCCGAATTGGCACGTGTGGGGGCCTTCAACCTGATCTGCCTCCGGGTACATTTCTTGTTTCTGAAAAATCCATTTCCTTTGACGGACTGCTCCACTTTTACCGGGGAACGGAGACCATCAGAGACCGGCTCTTTGAAGAAGCCTTTCTGAAACACATGAATTGGCCGTCATCGTTCAATTATCCCTGCGTGGTTACCGCTGATGAAGGGTTGGTACGGCAATTGGGCGATACCGCGTTTAAACAGGGCGTTACCATCACGGCAAACGGATTCTATGGCCCTCAGGGGCGCGAATTACGCATCCCATTGGCCAAGCCCGACATGAACGAACGCCTGGGTTCCTTTTGTTACAACGATTACCGCATCACCAATTACGAAATGGAAAGTTCGGCGGTGGCAGGACTTTCTGCCCTGCTTGGACACCGGGCAGTCACTGTTTGTCTGGTCATAGCCAACCGTTTGTCCACCCAGGTGAACGTCGATTATCAATCGGCCATGTTGTCATTGGTCACCACTGTGTTGGATCGTCTTTATTCCCACTCCCATGAATGATACCATTTGCGCCATCGCTTCGGCTCCCGGCGTGGGTGCGATGGCCATTATCCGCGTCTCGGGCGCGCAGGCCATCACGCTGTGTGATACCCTATTTCTTCCCAAGGGCTCCAAAAAACGACTGTCCGACCAACCGTCACATACGGTTATTTTTGGTCAGTTCCAGCAGGATGGTTACCTCATCGACGAGGTGGTGGCTACCCTGTTTCGCAACCCACACTCCTTTACGGGAGAGGATACGGTGGAATTCACCTGCCACGGATCCACCTACATCCAGCAAAAAATTATCCGCGTCCTACTGGAAGCAGGATGCCGCCTGGCCGAACCCGGTGAATTCACGCGAAGGGCTTTCCTCAACGGCAAACTGGATCTGGCGCAGGCTGAAGCCGTGGCCGACCTGATTGCCTCCTCTTCGGCAGCCAACCACAAACTAGCCATCCGTCAAATGCGGGGTGGCATTTCACGAGAAATTGACAAGCTGCGGGGGCTTTTGCTCCATTTTGCAACCCTGATTGAACTGGAATTAGATTTCGGCGAAGAAGACGTTGAATTTGCCAACCGTACCGAGCTCACCGAGTTGGCCGCCAAACTGGAGAAAAACCTGCGCAAACTCACCGAATCATTCCGTCTGGGCAATGCCTTGAAAAACGGAATTCCGGTGGCTATAGTGGGCGAAACCAATGCAGGAAAGTCCACCTTGCTCAACCAACTGCTCAACGAGGACAAGGCCATTGTATCGCCCATTCCAGGCACCACACGCGATGTGATCGAGGATAGGGTGAACATCCGCGGCGTTTTGTTCCGATTCATCGATACGGCCGGTTTGCGTCAAACCAAGGATGAGATTGAACTGCTCGGCATTCAGCGCACCTACCAGCAAATCGAGCAGGCCAACATCGTTCTATGGATAATTGATTCCACCCAATTCACGGAGCACATCGAATGGATGGCCTCGCGCATCCTTCCCCGTTCAGAAGGCAAGGTACTCATGGTACTGTTCAACAAAACCGACAAACTCGACAAGGCTGAACAGCAGGTACTCGATGAACAGTTTAAGTCCATTTCTTCCAATCGCTTGTTTATTTCGGCCAAACAAGGCCTGAACCTTGATGCATTGAAAGCCAAGTTGCTTGAATTAGCCGGCTTGCCCGACCTGGCCCGCCAGGACGTGATCGTCACCAACCTACGCCACTATCAGGCGCTGAAAACGGCCCACGAGGCCATTCTCCGCGTTCAGGAGGGACTCAACCTGGAACAATCCGGCGATTTGCTTTCCCAAGACCTGCGCGAATGCATTTACCACTTAGGCGAAATCACCGGCGTCATCACCACCGATGAAGTGCTGGGAAACATCTTCGCGCACTTCTGCATTGGAAAATAAGGTAACTTTTATGAATACTATAATTGAAGTTAGAAACTTATCAAAACACTTCGGTGACCTTAAAGCGGTGGATGGCATATCGTTTACGGTTGGAGAGGGAGAATTTTTTTCTTTTTTAGGTCCTAATGGTGCCGGGAAATCGACCACCATCAAGATGCTGATCACCCTTCTCCGACCTACAGGAGGCGTTGCCTCCATCGATGGTTATGATATCGTTCGACAGGCCTCTTTGATTCGAAAAAATATCGGTTATGTTCCCCAACTCATTTCGGTTGACGGTAGTTTGACCGCGTATGAGAACTTAATGCTGATGGCCCGACTTTTTGATATTCCCGCCAAAGAAAGGAATCAAAGGATCTCGGAAACATTGAGTTTTTTAAAATTGGAGAAGCAGGCAAACACGTTGGTGAAAAATTTTTCGGGTGGCATGATTCGTAAACTGGAAATTGGACAATCAATCATCCATAAACCCAAAGTACTGTTTTTAGACGAGCCGACTTCCGGGCTCGATCCGGTTGCGAGAAGAGATGTATGGACGCATCTTCTGGAGCTTCGCGACAAATACAACACGGCTATTTTCTTTGCCACCCACGATATGGAGGAAGCAGATGAAATGAGCGACAGGGTTGCAATTATCAATAAAGGCAAAATTGAAATTATTGGAACCACTGAAGAACTGAAACAAAAAACCGATAAACCAGCAGCAAACCTGGAAGACGCATTCATTTTCTTTTCAGGCAATTCATTGCAGGAAAATGGCAATTTCAGAGATATTGCAAGAGGAAGACGAACAGCGAAAAGATTAGGCTAAATCATGAATTATCTCATTCAATCCGCAAGAAAATCGTGGGCACTTGCTGAAATAGAAGCAATAAAATTGTTTCGCGACCCGACAGAGCTGATAAGCCGTGCCATCCAGCCCATATTATGGCTTTGCATTTTTGGCGAAGCGTTGGGCAAAACGCATGCCATTCCAACGGGCAGCTATACCTACCTGCAATTCATCACACCCGGTATTTTAACCCAGTCCGTCGTGTTTATTTCCATTTTTTACGGATTAAATATCATTTGGGAACGGGATTTGGGTTTATTGCAGAAATTGCTGGTAACCCCAACCCCCCGACTTGCTTTGGTATGGGGGAAAATGATTTCATCCGGTATCCGGGGAATCTCACAAGCAATCATTGTCTTCATCATTGCCTTACTTTTAAGGATTCATCTAATAGTAAACATCTTTTCAGTCATTGGTGTCATCTTTATTATCGTACTGGGTGCCGGCTTTTTTACAGGCTTATCGATGATCATTGCTTCCATCGTGAAAACCAGAGAACGATTTATGGGCATCGGACAAGTAATAACGTTGCCCCTGTTCTTTGCATCCAACGCCATTTATCCCATCAGCATCATGCCAAAATGGCTCCAAATCATAGCTAGTATCAATCCGTTGAGTTATATGGTAGACGCGCTACGGGCATTGCTTGTGAGCAATGATCTGTCATCACTTCCTCGAGACATTGGAATTCTTACTGCGATGGTGCTCCTTATTTCCTGCCTCTCCACGTACATGTATCCCAAAGTGGTTTCCTAGTATCGTTTAACTGGCTTGCTTTGTTTTCGTTCGGCCTGTGATACATATTCCATCAAGTGCCAGGCTTCATGCTTGTAACCTCTGAAATATTTGTTATTTTTGGTGCTATTAACCATTTAGGGCTGTCTGCCATCAGCCTGTAACCATCTGTCAAACCATGAAAAAACCTTTTTTGTACCTAGCAGGAGCCATGCTGCTCATCAACGCAACGGCTGTTCTTGGAGCGGACAACGCCCAGAAAACCCTCAAAGATGCGTATAAAAATGCCTTTAAATTTGGCTGCTCGGTCAATAGCTCCATAACAAGTGGCAGAGATGCCGCTTCTCAGAAGTTGGTTATCCAGCAATTCAACTCCATCACGCCTGAAAATGAGATGAAAGCCGAGACGCTCAATCCAAGACCCGGGGTATGGAATTTCGCGCCGGCAGATGCATATGTCAAATTTGGAAAGGACAACAACATGTTCATTGTTGGACATACGCTTGTATGGCACAACCAAACGCCCGACTGGTTCTTTACCGATTCCTTGGGAAAGCCCAAGACACACGATGCCATGGTAGAACAACTGCGTAGCTACATTGAAACGGTAGCCGGCAGGTACAAAAATGGCGTCAATGCCTGGGATGTGGTGAATGAGGTCATCGACAACGATGGTTCCTACCGTCCCACCACCTGGGTAAAAGCCATTGGTAGTGGTGATGAACTGGTGAAACTCGCCTTCAAATTTGCCAGCCAATACGCTCCGGGAGTCGAATTGTACTACAATGACTTCAATGAGTGGCGCCCTACAAAGCGTGACGGCATTGCACGCATGGTTCGCATGCTGCAAAAAGAAGGGATCCGCATAGACGGCATTGGCATGCAGTGCCACTGGGGGCTCAATTATCCCAAGAACGAATACATTGAAGCAACCATCGATACGTTTGCCAAACTGGGTGTCAAGGTCATGATCACCGAACTGGACATCGATGTGTTGCCCATCACCAAAGAAGGTCAGCTCATCGGTAAAATGATGAACGATCCACAATGGCAGTTGGAAGAATTCAAGGCTTTTCTGGATCCATACCGCAAAGGCTTGCCGGCTGATGTTGAACAACAACTCACCAACCGTTACACCGAAATCTTCAACATCTTCTACAAAAAACGCGACAAGATTGACCGCGTCACCATGTGGGGCCTTCACGACGGCTTGTCCTGGAAAAACGGCAACCCCGTACCGGGACGCACCAATTACCCCTTGCTGTTCAATAGGGACAGAACGCCAAAACCCGCATTCAACGCTGTTGTCAACATTCCGAAGTAACCAACTCCGCATAGTACGAAACGAGCTGCATGATCAACGGATATGCAGCTCGTTTTTTTTGAATCCTTTGGATTTTCCGGAACAATTGCCTGTTTCCGTTCCGCCGGCAGGGTGTTATTTCGGAATGGCCACAGCAGCAGGCAAGGAACCGTTGGGCTTTCCAAAGACCGTGAATTCGATAATACCCAAGGGGGTCGACTTCGGCCAGTTGGTCATGGTCAACCGTACAAAGCGGCATTTCGTTAGCGGAATTTCACCAAAAATGGTGTTTCTGGACAACGCATTCCCGGTTTCATCCACCACCGTGGTGTATGACGTGCCGTCCATGGATGCCTCAATTTTGTACTGATAAACATCCGGGCTGAATGCCCCCCGATTTCTCGTCATGGCACCCGCAGCACGACCCCGTTGGAACAGAATCCGGTATGAGTCGATGGTGAAAAGCTGCACCACGTCAAAACGCGTGGCCGGGGAAAGCTCGATGGTAAGCGTTGGCGAAATACTGTCGGCTACAGCCGGCTCCCACCACGTACCGCTTGAATTATCCACCGCATAGGCTGCATCGCGACCCGGTTGTTCCGACGACACCTTCGACAAGGCATTCATAGCCCTGAATTTATTGATGGTCAACGGCAACGATCCACTGTTGTCATTACGGATCGTAACACCGGGACGTGGAGTCCATTGCGGCACATCCGTCACCTTGACTGACATGTTTCCATTTTTATCAAACGTAATGCGGTCCATACCAATGCGACGCCCACCGGGAGGGTTGGACAACACGATGGTGTAAAACTGCCACAAGTTGCCATCGGGGCCTTCCACAATGCAACCGTGGGCTGTGCCTGTAACCAAGCCTTCGGTCTTGCGCAGCAATGGGTTATTGGGAGCGTAGACAAACGGCCCCATGGGTGACTTCGACGTGTAGTAACCTTCGGCGTACGTCTTCCACTGCGTGCCGGAAGCCGAATACTGCAGGTAATAGGTGCCGTTGTGCTTTTCCATCCAAGGCCCCTCAATCCAAGCCACATCGGGGTATTCGTTCATCTCGCCGTACCGTTCCCACAGATGGGTGTTGTTGAAGCCAAACAAGTGCTTGGGTTTGCCCACAAAGCGGGTCAGATCGGTCGGATCCAGGGCAACCACATAAATGCCGCTCACCCCACGCCCCGGGTAATATAAGTACGGCTTACCGTCATTATCAATGAAAATATCCATATCGAAGGGCTCATTCCACCCATCTGCCACACCCGGTGTGTTTTTCCATGCGCCCAGACTGACAAAAGGCCCCAACGGGCTGTCGGACGAAAATAGCGGGCCGTCGTTTCCACAGAGATAGAATTTTCCGTGGTACTTGACCACATGGGGAGCAACGGGTACGTTTTCCATACGGTGGAACGTCCAGTTCAGCATATCTTCGGAAACCCAGGCACCTCCTCCGGTGCAGTACATGTAATAGACCCCCTTTTCACGTATGACGGTCACATCGCCCGATGCTTGCCCACCCTGCCCGGTGACCATGGGCAACGGATTGCAGTAACGAGGGCTTTTACCGATAACAGGTTCCTGAGCAAATGTGTTAACGGCAACCCCTGCAATCAGCAGGATGGAAGCAAACAGCGATGCGTTTTTCATAACAGTCGGACTGCGTTAATCCATATTCTTTTTTTCAACCTTCCAGTTGGCATCCTTGGAAAGACCACAGGGGTTACCGAGAAACAGCTTGGCAGCTTCCTTGTCACCCTTGAGGTGCCAGTTGCACCAAGCCGTCGCGACTTTGGCAAATTCACCGCCGTGAGGTTTGGCATACGTTCCACCGTGACCGACGTTCAACATGTTGGCTACAAAAGCAGGCACGTGGTTGATTTGTTTGAAATCATCCATACCGTTGGCATAGGCAATGTCGGTTTCACCACCTAAGATATAGATGATGGGAGTATGCACTTTCTTCAGGTAATCTTTGGTCAAGGCAGGCATACCGCCCATGCTTGAAGAGGTACCTGTAATAAAAATACCGCTGTTGCAAATCATCACTGTCGTTACACGGGGATCGGGAGCGCTTTCCATGGCTTGCAAGCCACCGCAGGACATACCGGCAACAGCAATCTTTGTCACATCGAGTTTCTTGTAATACGGGCTGTTCTTGTCGGCATTCTGTGCAATGGCCCAGTCGATGGCGTCAATCAGTTGAGATGATTTCGTTTGACCACTGCCGCCACGTTGACCTTCTTGTGGCATAGGACCGATGGCAACCACGAAAAAGCCGTGGGAAGCTATTTCAGACAAGAAATTGAGGTGTTCCCAGGGAGAATTACCACACCCTCCATTACCCCAAGCGATGATGGGCAATTTATTCTTTTCGTCAAACATCTTCAAATCCTGAGGCCTGAAGATGGTGTGGGTGGGCAAACTTGCGTCGCTTAGCATGATAGCGGGGTACATGCCGGTACCGCCATCTTCAATGACGCGTGATGTGGGTTTAGCGGCTGGAGTGGCCCCCTGAGCAAAGGCGGCAAACTGCATGCTTACTCCAGAAAAAGCCAGTACAAGTAGCAACAGTGAGATTTTTTTCATCGTAGTTGGATTTATGATACAACACAAATTAACTACTTATCTAACGATTTAGCAAGTCGTTTTTAGGCAAAAGAAAAGGTGACTCGGTCACACCACTCCTTGTTCCCGGTCACCTTTTCAATAGTAAAAATAACACAGACACGTTCGTGCACACTGTCATTCACAAATAGGTAGGACAAAAGTACGCCAAACGAATAGACTGAAAGAAAATGAGGGTGTGACAAATGTAGTACCAGTTGGCTATTCATCAGATTGATTCTATCCACTCCCGTAAGTCAAGTGTTTGGAGAAGTCCCAGTTTTTTCTTCAACCGGACGCGTGCTTTTTGAACCGACGCCGGGTGAATGTTGAACAACCGGGCAATATCCTTGGTATGGTAGCGCATCCTGATGCAGGCGCAATGTTTGATTTCATTCAGTGTCAGGGAAGGACAAAACGCTTTCAGATGAATCAGGAAATCGGGATGAGAAACCTCAAAACATTCCAAAAAATTGCTAAGATCATCTCTCTCTTCGGGATGTTGAGCCAATGCGCTTAAAACCGCACTAAAGGCTTCGGCATCCAAATTATGGTCCCTAATCAAGTGTTCCAGTTCTTTTCGGATCCTCACCTTATTCTCGTTGCATTGATTCATGCTAAGCGACAATGAGATCAATTGCGCCTTGCTCTTTTCCTTCTCTATCGAATCGGTGATATCGAACACGATAACCTGAGTAAAGTGGCTAGGTGTCGTTTCATCTTGAACAAACCGGATGTCCAGCTGCCTCAACTCTCCCAACGCGTTCACCCCGGTAATGGTCTGCTGCTGTTTATCAAACTGATTTATTGCGTTAGGATGGTTAAACAGTCGCATGATGTAACGTCTATCATTCGGATGGATAAAGCAAAGAGATCCTTTTTTGACATACTCTTCAAACGAATCCACGCCTGCCAGTTTCAACAACGACCGATTGGCAAAAACAGGCTGTATGTGCTTAAGGGTGAGGATCCCATACGGCGCCAATTCGGCCAACGCCCTGACTTGTTTTTCCTTTTGATCCACCTCTGTCTTCAGGGCATTCAAGTCGGTAAAACCCATCACGCGTTTCATCGTGTGCATAGGAATTAACAGACTACTCCTGTAATCACCGGCGTACAACAATGAAGCATCATCGATTACAGAGGTATCCACTCTTCGCTTCACGGTCAACACGCGGTTGACCGTACCGATTTGGTTTTGAAGGGGCACAAAGGTGGTTTGATAGCCCTGTTTTCCGTGGGGCAACTCCATTTCCACAATACCTTCGAGGGTTCTTGACAGCTGCACACACCGTTGCAGGTTGGTGTTAACCAAGGTAGCCACCTCATATCCCAGTATATCTTGCGGTCGTTTCCCCACACAATAAGCGGCGGTAATGCCAAATTCTTTTTCAAAGGCCTTGTTGACCTCGATTATGATGAAATCGGTCTCCCCACTGGCTTCAAATAGGTAGATACAATCGGAAGTATCCATCAGGCTATCATAAATCAACTGACTGGCATGCGCGGTTTTCATTATTATCCTTTCTAGTTGAATCAGTGGAACAATCTCAACAGCACCGGCATCAATAGGGCCGTAAAAATACCCATGATGCAAATGGCCAGTCCGCTGATGGCTCCCTCCGTGGCACCCATCTCAATGGCGCGTGCCGTTCCTACGGCATGAGAGGCCGACCCCATGGCCAGGCCTTTGGCTACGCGGCTCTTTATCCCAATGGCGCGTAATACAACAGGCCCCACCATGCCGCCAAAGATGCCGCAAATAACCACGAATACGACTGCCAACGCTGGAATGCCTCCGTTCTTGCCGGCTAAACTAATGGCAATAGGCGTGGTAACAGACTTCGGGGCCAACGAGGCAATCAGTGTAAAATCGGCGCCAAACAGTTTTGCAATTAATACGACACTGACAATAGCTACCACGCTACCCACAAAAACAGCCGTAAAAATGGACAAGACGTTTCCCCGAATTTGTTCCAGTTGTTCATACATCACGTATCCCAACGCCACCACACTGGGTCCCAGCATAAAATTGAGCAAGTTGGTTTGTTGGTAAAAGACCTCGTAGCTTATGCCTGTTACTTTCAGGAAGGGTATCAGGATAATAACTGCTGTCAGTATGGGTTGCAACAAACTGATCCGGGTGCGTTTGTATAAATACACTCCAAAAAGGAAGGCTCCTAAAACAAGGGCCAGCAGGAATACTTCACTGGTGAACAGTGAGGAAAGGGAGGCAAGTGCTGAATTTCCTGTAGGCTGGTTCATGCGGTCGTTTCCTCTCTTTTTTCAGGAGCTGTTTTTCGTTGCTGCCTCTTTTCAAACCATTCCTGAACAAAGGCCACGGTTGCCATGGTCAGAATGGTGCTGACTATGATGGACAGAAAAATGCCGAGAAAATTCGTTACCAGTAATTTCGCGTACACCATCAGCCCCACGGCAGGTACCACAAAAAAGACGGCCATATTTTTGGTGATAACTGTTGCGGCTGCTTTCACGGAATCGGGCTTCAGGAGCTTAACATACAAACTGAGAAACAGCAGCATCATTCCAATGACACTGCCGGGCACAAAGCCACCTGTCAGCGTACTGATCAGGTTTCCCAGGAACAGGAACAAAAAGATCCAGAACAATCCCTTAATCATAGTGGCAGCGGTGCTTTGACCGCAAAGATACGAATTGAGGTTGAAAATTGATACATCTGAAACATTACTGTGTTTCCGTTACGCCTGTAGGGTATAGTCTGTCCCAGGCTTCCTGGGACAGACCATACCCTACCAGCTCCACTGCAACGCTCATTGGGCTGGCGGCAGTGACCTTGTCAACTATAAATTAAGTTTGAATTGAATAGGTATGTTATACCTTACAGCGCAATTTTTGCCATTATTCTTGCCTGGAATCCAGTCCGGCATATTCAGGATGACCCGCATGGCTTCACTGTCTAGTTCAGGGCTTAATCCTTTGCTCACATTGACCATAACCACTTTGCCTTCGGCAGTTATCACAAAGCTACAGACAACTCTTCCTTGAATACGCCTTTCCTGTGAAATGGTAGGGTACTTGAGGTTAGAGGAAATATATTTCATCAACGCTTCCTCACCACCTGGATATTGCGGCATTACCTCCGCTACATCTACTATAATCATGGTTGGAACTTTTTTCGTAGTGATTTGGATGACACCATTCACACCTTTGGCACCCCATATTTTTGTTGCTGCAGCATCTTTCAATACAGTGATTGATTCAATATCGCCAGGATTGAGACCAAGCATTTTTGCAAACTGTCCCAAGTCTGAATTTTTTAAGTCAACGTTCGTATCGAAATCAACAGTAGAAGGAATACCATCGATAACAAGCAAAGGTTTAGAATTACCCGTAATGGACGTAGCAGTTGTAGTTGTTGAACCTTTTGTTCGTTCCTTTACGTCGACAATCTGTATATCCGTAGGCTTGTTGTTTGCTTGGGCCAACTGGATGTCTTTCTTTTTTGTAATTTTGTCGGCAGAGAGGTTACCGATTTCGGTTTTTGCCCGGGCTACCGACGCGTCAATTTTCTGAGTCGATTGCATTTCAAGGGTGGAGACTTCCGGACGGGCAAAAGCCAGCACGGTGACACAGGTGAGCGGGAGTACATACAGGTACTTCAACCGCGCCCAGGGATTTGATTTTTTTTGTAACATCATGGTTATACGCTTTTTAAGTGAACTGTGATTAAAGCTGTTGGCCATAGAGTAGAGCCTTGTGCCAACAGCTTTTTCAATTAATAAAAGTTGATATTGTTGTGCATCGATGCCTTGACGGAGCACCACATCGTCCGCTTCGAACTCGTGGATGCTTTGAAGTTCCTGTTTCAGTAACCAGGACGCGGGGTTGAACCATTGAAAAGAGAGGCAAACATCAACTATCAGCAGGTCCCAGGAATGTCCCAATCGAATATGTGCCAATTCGTGCGCAAGAATTTTCTCCCGGTTTTCATGCTCGTCATTTTTGGATAACACAATCCGTTTCATCCAACTGAAGGGGGCGATGTGTTTATCATGCACAAATAGGGTATAATCGTTACCATTGCATTGCCGGCGGCTGGCTCTCATCAGTTTGAACATGTTTGCCAGCGACAGGATGTGTCTGGCAAAACAAACGATAACTCCCATCACATAAACCAACATAAGTACCTGTATCCATAACAGGGAATGATCGGTGCCGGTTTTGACCGGAGTATTGAGCAGCACCACTGCGTTTCCGGCTTGCTGCAATGCTTCCAGGTCAATAACTCCTGAAAATTTTGTTGGAAGAAATAGGTACGAAGCAACAGGAATAACGAACGACAGCAGCATCAAACCCAGCAGGGCTATCCGGTTGAACCGGTGGAACGTATCTTTACTGAGCAGTAGCTTGTAAAACAAGTAAAAGACTACCAAGCAAATGGCCGACTTGACAATGTAGATAATGAAGGTTCCCATGGTTCAACGATTTTATCGGGTTGAAGGAATGCTGATGTACAAACTACTTATTGTGAGCTTTTTCCACTTGTTGGATGAGCTGCTTCAACTCGTCCAGGGAAATGGATTCTTCCTTGACCAACGTAGAGACGGCTCCCATATAGGAGTTGTCGAAGTATTTCCGGATGACCCTATTGAGCGTGGCTTTCCTGAACTCTTCTTCAGTAACTGAAGCCGCATATTGATAGGTGTTTCCGTAGGCGGTATGCGTGAGGAAGCTTTTTTCCTCCAAACCACGCACGATGGTGGAAAGCGTATTGAAATGAGGTTTCGGATCCTCGTAGAATTCAAGGATTTGTTTTACGAATAACGGGCCTTTTTCCCAGAAAAAGCCCATGATTTCTTCTTCTTTTGCGGTAAGTGACTTCATGGTCGTTCCTTTGTTTTTACAAAGAAACTATATTTTTTAGTTATTCAACTATATCACATAGTTAATAAACTAAAATAATTCGTTTTAACCGTTTTGAACAGCGTAGAAGTATGCCAGATGCCTATTTTAGCTCTCCCTTTTCAAATCGTTCAATCATTTCGCCGGCGATACTAAGTGGTAAAGAATGGTCGGGAAGGTCGTTTCTGTGAAACCAGGCGGCATCGGACAATTCCTGACGATCGAGGACGATGGGCTGATTCATGTCGGCTTCAGCGATAAAACCAACCATCATGGAACCGGAAAGCGGCCAGGGTTGATTCGCGTAATAATGGATGGATCGTACGTCCAAACCCGTTTCTTCCTTGACCTCGCGTGCCACCGTCTCTTCGAGGGTCTCACCAACCTCCACAAAACCGGAGACTAAGCTGTAGCGACCTTTGGTAGAATTGCGTCCCCTAACCAGTAAAATGTGTTCACCACTGAGAATGGCGACAATGGCTGCAGGAGCTATGGTGGGATAATAAATGGCATGGCAATGAAGACATTCCATGGCACGTTCGTCCAATTTATGCTGCGTCTTGTTTCCACACGTTCCGCAAAAGTTATTGCGTGAATACCAAGTATACACATGAAATCCGGCAAGGCAAATCCAAGCAATTTCCTGTTCCTTGATTATTCGGAACACATCCATTGATTGGTACGAAAAAAGAGGACCTTCCACATTAGGGTCTTCCCACACCAAAAAGCAGGCAGTTTGATTGAGCGTGAAAAGAAATACCGATGATGTACCAATTGTCAGTTTCGGCAAATCACTTTTTCTGGGAATGTCCAATTTCTCGCCATCGTTTTTAAGCAACAGGGTATTCCCCCTAAAGTGAAATACGTAGTCGTGTTCAGTCATGACGGCGGCCGGCTTGTACTGGTTATCGAAGCGATGGGGATGAATGTCTTGAATCATACAATCACTATAAAAAATACGTTCTATTTGCAAAAGTACACGTTCTGTTTCAATAAAACAGCCCTTTCAAACAACGTCAGCCTAGATTTTTTGTATCTTGGCGGAGATTTTTCAATAAACTGATATGAAGAAACGAGTTGTATTATTCCTGGTGGTGTTAAGCACCTTTAGCCTGTTTGGACAGAATAAAATGCCTATAAAAGAAATCAATTCCATTGTTGAAGAAGGAAAATTATTGTACCGCTGCGAGTTGGCAAATCGAAACGGATTGAACCTGGCGTTAAAGAATGGAATAGACCCAAACGATATTAAAGGTTTCTTTTCCCGCATATCGAACGATACCACCTTTTGGGTGTGCTATTCGAAGGATTTATCCCCTCAGGTACTGGGCACTATTACGTTCGACAGTACATCCACGACACAAAAGGCAGCGCTTGACCTATCAACTAGGTCTTTCACCGATTTGGAGAGAAACTATTATGTAATGAATGAGCAGGCAATCGGCTACGCACGCATAGAAACAGGAATACGTTCGTATGAAAATACCATTTTCCGCACAATTCCTATCATTTACAAGGGCGTACCAAAGATTTACTTTGTGACACAATCCACTAAACAAAATGAAGTTATTTTTGGCAATGACTATTTGATTACGTTGGATAAGTTATTAACCGTTCAAACGTTCAAACGGTTGCACAGCGCTATGACTGTCATCAAATTTGGCAAGAACCCGGAAAACAACAATCAAGAAACAGAATCGATTCATGCTCACGATGATAAAACCGGCGACTTGATCACTCCTACTGACATCTGCATTTTATTATTAAATGAGAAAAAAACCAACTGGAAACAACACACCATACTGACTCCCAACTATGTTTATGTGTGGAACTTTCAGACCAATAGGTTGTCGGTTGTCAAGCGTGAGGTTGTTGAAAAGGCCATAAGCAAACATGCTTCAGCCAAGTAATCATCTATTGCCAATGAATCCATTCTGACATGAAAGCACTTCGACTGATTTCCAATTGGATTAAGCGATTGATGTTGCTCTTTTTTGCCACGTCTATACTGGCGGTCATCATATACGGTATTGTTCCTGTCCCCCTCACTCCCCTGATGGTGATTCGTGCGGTGGAACAACTATCTCAAGGAATGAAACCCACTATCTCACACGATTGGGTATCGGGTAAACAGATTTCCAACCACCTCAAACGGGCCGTTATCGCATCGGAAGATCAACGGTTTTACGAACACTGGGGGTTTGATGTGATTCAAATTAAAAAGGCAACTCGGGAAAATAAGTGGAGAAGACGCCCAAGGGGTGCCAGCACCATCAGCCAGCAAACTGCCAAGAATGTTTTTTTATGGCCAGAGTCTTCGTGGGTACGCAAAGGGCTGGAAACGTATTTCACCGTATTGATTGAAGTTTTTTGGACAAAAGACCGCATATTGGCCGTATACCTGAATTCCATGGAAACGGGAAAAGGTATTTATGGAGCGCAAGCCGTTGCGGAAGAGCATTTCAATACAACGGCTGAAAAGTTGACGCGTTCACAATCGGCATTAATTGCTGCGACTCTACCCAATCCAAGACGGTTCAATTCCGCCTTTCCTTCACGGTACATCAGAAACAGGCAACAGCAAATTCTACAACAAATGCAATACATCCAACTGCCCGATTGATTGGCCGGTTGTTGTCCTTACTTCCCGAGAGCTTCCCGCTCTTTTTTTGCCTGTTCGTTGCCCAAGGATGAAGCCATGTCGAAACTAGCCATGGCTTCTTTTTTCATTCCAAGTTTGACATAGGCCAAGCCTTTCCTGTAATACGCCGTTGCGTTGGTTGGATCTTCTTTTATCACCGCCTGCAATGCCTGCAATGCCTCCTGTGTCTTTCCTTGTTTTAACCATAAACTGGCTCTATCCACCCTGACTGGGATGTACGCTGGGTTGATGGACAAGGCTTTTTTATACTCTTCCATGGCACTTGATTCATCGCCGTTTGTCGCATAGGCCAGTCCCAGTAGGTGATGTCCAACCTCGGTCTGTTCTCCACCCAAGTCCAAACCTTGGTTGATGGCAACCAAGGCCTCATCCACTTGTTCCAATCCAATCAAGGCTCTTCCTTTCAGGTACCAGCCAATAGCCATTCGATCGTTTATTTCGATGGCCTTGTTAAAATCGGCAATGGCCTTACGATATTCCTGCTTGTCAAGAAAAAACATTCCACGTTCGTGATAGGATTCAACAAAATCCGGATTAGTGGCTATTGACTGTTCAAACATGTCTTCAGCTTCATCACGTTTACCCAACTGGTATAGGGCTTTCCCTTTTTCCAAGAACAACAATTCATTCCCGGTCGGGTATATTTTCAACATTGAATCGATAACTGCCAACGCACCCTTGTAATCTGAAAGACCGTTCCTGACCTTAATTCGTAGTAAAACAGCATCGGTATTTCCCGGTTGAAGTTCGCTCAGTTTTTCAATATCAGGCAGGGCTTGAGTATATTTTTTTGCGTTAATCGTTAAGGTGGCCCTTAATAAATACAGGTTGACATCCTTGGGGCGCTCTTCAAGTACCGGATCAAGTATCGTTACCGCTTTCGTGAATTGGCCCAACTCCGCGTTGGCCAATGCCTCCCTGTAATAAGCATCCGTGAGCGTTTTGTCTAAAGCTGTAGCTGAATAAAACGCGTCGGCAGCTTGCTTAAACTCTTTTTGTGAAAAATAAGCCACGCCAATCCAGTAATGTGTTTCTGCCGGTTGAAACGTACGTTTCAAACACTCCTTTAGGTCTGTCAGCGCACCCGGAATGTCATCATCCTGAATTTTTGCCTTGCCTCGTTCTAGCAAGCTGAAATTATCTTTCGGTTGTTGCGCCAAGACTGCCGAAAAATCGACAATGGCACCTTTGTAATCCTTCAACATGGCTTTGCATCCTGCTCTCCCCCTTAATGCAGACGCTTCATTGGTTTTTTGTTGAAGCGCCTGATTGAAGTCTTTCAAGGCCTCATCGTATTTCTTAAGATTCATCTGGCAAATACCGCGATTCACCCAAAGGTTGAAATCACTAGATTTCATTCCGATGGCTTTTGTATAGGCCTCGTAGGATTCCTCATATTTGCCTTGTTTTGACAACTTCTCCGCTTGTCTGGCTACGTCCACATACGTTTCCTGAGCAATGGCAGCGCATAACTGAACGAATAAACAGAAAAAAATCAATGCTTTCTTTTTCATATACGTGGAAAATTGACACCTCTTTCGTAACGGCTATTTAATGGTAAAAGTTGACATAATGGCCTCTCCCACATTCCTGCATTGATCAAAGACCGCATCTTCGCAGGTTAGGGTTACACTGTACATTTTTTTTCCACTGAATTGTATACGCTGTTCGCGAATCAAGCGGAATGTAGACTGGCTTTCAGAATAGATAATTTCATAATACTCACGTCCGTCCTTTTTTTTCAGGCTGCTGTTCATCAACTCAGGAGATTCAGTATATTTCATGATCTCCCCTTCGCACTGCTTTCCATAAGCTTCCAACGATAAACTATTCTCCCTATCTTTTATAAAGACGGCAATATTATCCTCATACATATCCCCATCATCCGTCAATTCGGAGCACAGAATCAAACGAGTTTTTCGATAACCCGATGTGTCCACTTTAAACAGTGGCGGAAATTGAATGGAAAAATCCTTACTGCGGTACAACACCCATTCATCTTCCGATTTGGTGACGCTTTTATCAAATCCTTCAGCGGTATTTCGTTTTTTATCGCCGTTGTATTTACCACACCCATACAAAAAACAGCCCATCACAATCAAGATGATGGACCTACTGACTATCTGTTTCATACCCATTTATTAAATCTCCGACAAGAGGACAATGTAGTTATGACCGTACTTTTTGGCACATTTCGGGCAGGTGGTATAATAAAAATAATACCGTTTAGCTTTCTTACCCTGTTGTTTTAAAAAAGCTTCCATGTCTTTGATATACTTGGGAACTTGGCTGTAGGAGCCATCGTATACCTTGGAAATATAGTTTCCGGAAAGTTTAACCACATTCGGCACATCGTGAAGATCTTTTGTCAAGGCCATGTACAGTTCCGATTTCCAGGGAGAGGGGTCATAGGTCAACAATAAAAAATCCTGTGCTTCAGTTGTTGCTTTGTGTTTGCGCGCGAACTCCCACATGCGGGTGATGGTCTTGCTCATGACCCCAGGCAGAGGAATATGCAGAAATTGTGGCATTTCATCCTTCAGAAAAGGCTTATCGGCCCAAACGTGCGTGGTCCCATCCCACGGACGAGGATCAAAAGACGGACAGCAAACGGTTGATTCCATGGCATATTGTTAGTTACAAAAAAACGGCATCCTCCCAAAAGGGTGGATACCGTCTTTCCGATTTTTTCTTAAAGGCTTTCGCCAAAGTCAGCCCTAAATTTGGCCATCAAGGTTTCAGGCCAATTGGACACAGGTGCCAGTTTACCCATAAAGAAGCGCAACACCGTTGGTTCGTAGGTGAACTTCAATCCACCAATCAATTCCCGGTTGTCGAACAACCAGTTCAGACGGTCAAGCACATACTTGATTTGTGAAAGGGTAAACACCCTTCTTGGAACAGCCAGACGAAGCAATTCCATATCGGCATACGTTTCGTTGCCTTCTTCATCCCGTTGATTGGAGATGGAACCGCGTTCCATACCGCGTACGCCTGAAATTAAGAAGAAAGCGGCAGCCAGTGCGCCGGCAGGATATTGTGTTTGTGGAATGTGCGCACAGAAACTCATCGCATCGACGTGAGCACCCAGTACACCCGGAGGGGTTATCATCGGAATTCCCTTTTTCATAGCCTCTTCAACCAGGTATTTGATAAAGGAAGGGCTTTGTGAAATCATGGTTTCATCGAGGGTTTCGTACAAACCGACAGCCATGGCTTCAACTTCGCGGATGGAGATACCACCATAGGTGAGGAATCCTTCATACAGGGGAACGAGTGATTCCAACTCCCTGTAGATTTCAAGCCTATTGCTGCAAATACCGCCACCCCTGGAAGAACTGAGCTTACGAGCGGAGAAATAGACAATATCGGCCAGACCAGTCATCGTTGCGATGATTTCAGCCATGGAGCTTTCCATAAATTCTTCTTCCCGTTGCTTAACCAGGTAGGCATTCTCACCCAACAGACTGGCATCGAGCACCAAACGGATGTTGTATTTATCGGCGAGGGCGCGAACGTCTCTCAGGTTCTGTACGGAGAAAGGCTGACCGCCAATTAGGTTGGTGGACGCTTCCATTCGGATGTAGGGAATGAAATCCCTACCGGTACGAAGAATCGTCTCTTCCAGCGCCTCAATATTCATATTTCCCTTAAACGGGTGTTCAGAATTGATTACGTAGGCTTCAGGATACAAGAGCTCTACGATACGACCACCTTTGTCGGTAATGTGAGCCATGGCCGTCGTGAAATGGTAGTTCATCGGGACAAGACTGGTCTTATTGACGTAGGCAACGGCAAGAATGTTTTCTGCAGCACGACCTTGATGAACCGGCAAAAAGTATTTTTTACCAAGTACATCTTCAACAGCCTTTTGCAAACGAATAAAGCTTTGTGAACCGGCATAGGCGTCATCGGCCTGCATCATGGCAGCCAACTGATTGTCGCTCATAGCATTGGTCCCACTATCAGTGAGCATATCCAAGAATACATCGGTGGTATTCAATTGGAAAGTATTAAACCCACCCTCGTTGAGAGCTTCCAAACGACGTTCGATGGGAACCAGGTGTAATTTCTGAACAATGCGTACTTTGTGTAATTCTAGAGGTAGTTCTTCGCCGGAATAGAATTTAACCAGCGGTTGTTGAGGTTTCAATGCCATACAATTCAGGTATTATTAGGTGAGGGACAAAAGTATAAATTTTTATTTGATAGATGATACCTTTTTGTCCATTATCTTTGCATACATACACTCACAAACCACCTGTCTAATGGAAAGCATGCGCACATTTTTTGGAACAGGTATAACCAAGGATATTGACTTTAGAATCAGTCAACTGAAGAAACTCGGGAAAGCCATACAGCGCAACCAACCCGCCATTGAAGCTGCACTGCGCAGCGATCTTGGAAAATCGCCGGAAGAAGCCTTTCTAACAGAAATTCAGCTTTTGTTGGATGACATTCGTTTTCAGATACGACACCTTAAAAAATGGGCCAGACCTAAACGAGTAAACAGTGGACTGGCGCTATTTCCTTCCACCTGTCGGATCATCCGTGAACCATACGGTGTCGTTCTGATCATTGCGCCCTGGAATTATCCCTTCCAATTGTTGATGGAGCCCCTGATTGGTGCCATTGCCGCCGGAAACTGCGCCGTGCTCAAACCGTCTCCACAGGCTCCGGCTACCGCAGCGTTGTCAGCCTCCATCCTTTCGAGTTTGTTTGAACCCGATTACGTACGGGTTTTCTCAGGCGAAGGCCAAGAGTTAGACCAATTGCTGACTGAGCGTTTCGACTACATTTTTTTCACAGGCAGTCCGGCCACGGGTCGATACATCATGCAAAAAGCCGCCGCCAACCTCTGTCCCGTTACCCTTGAATTGGGAGGGAAAAGTCCCTGTGTGGTTTTATCCTCCGCCAACATCGCATTAGCCGCCAAACGCATCGCCTTCGGCAAGTTCATCAATGCCGGACAGACCTGCGTGGCTCCCGATTACATACTGGTTCAACGCGAACTGAAACCCGCCTTGATGGAGGCATTGAAATGCACGATTCAACAATTCTACGGTAAAAATCCATTGAAAAGCCCGCATTACGGCCGCATCGTCAATCAACGTTTTTTAGACCGGTTGTTGCTACTGCTTGACACATCGGGCGGATCCATCGTATCGGGTGGGGCGTTCGACCGGGAAAGTCGCTACCTGGAACCTACGCTTGTCGACGAACCGTCATTGGACAGCGCACTCATGCAGGAAGAAATCTTTGGCCCCATCTTGCCCCTGATTGCCATTGATTCGATCGAAGAGGCTGTCGCATTCATCCATTCCCGCAACAAGCCCTTGGCGCTTTACGTCTTCGGATCGGAGTCTGAAGGAAAACGCGTACTTGCTCAAACTTCGTCCGGAGGATCCTGCCTAAACGATACCATCCTTCATGTTGCCAACAAGCACCTTCCCTTCGGAGGTGTAGGAGAAAGTGGCATGGGACGGTATCACGGAAGATACAGCTTCGAAACCTTCAGTCATCAACGATCGGTCGTTTCCTCGCGAGAGTGGTTTGACCTGGCGGGCAAATATCCTCCTTATAAGCAGTTCAAATGGATCAAATGGTTCTTGAAGTAAGCAAACAAGGCAGGTTTATACAGAATGTACTACCCTTGTTTTCTGTCGTTTCCACATGAATGGAACCCTGATGCAAATCAATGAATTCCTTGCAGAGCATCAATCCTAACCCCGAACTGTGTTCTCCCCCCAATCCCTGACGGTTTTTAACTTCGTTTGCGGTAAACAGCAAAGGCAACATCGATTTGGGGATGCCTATGCCGGAATCGGATACACACAGCGATAACTTGTTGTCTCGGGCCCTTTCCGCCTTCAGGGTAATGGTTCCTCCCTCCGGCGTAAATTTCAATGCATTTGTGAAAAGATTGCGGATGACGGTCTCCATCATGCGCTTGTCAACATCGATTTTCAAACCTGGTTCCATCTGGATAGTCACCCAAATATTCTTTGATTCGGCTTTATCCGCAAAGGGACCAATGGCTTCTTGCACCAACTCCTCCACCAGCACCTTGGTCCGCTCAGGTTTCAGCATACCACGTTGCAACCTGGACCAATCCAACAGGTTCTCCAAGAGGTCGAATGTACTCAAAGCCACGTGATTCAAAAGTTTAGCGTATCCTTGCAGGATCGGCACCGAGAATGGCTCCTCTTCGTCTGTCATTATTTCAGAAAAGCCGATAATGGTGCTCAACGGTGACCTTAAATCATGAGCGATAATGGAGAATAACTTGTCTTTGGTTTTGTTAAGGTCGTCGAGTTTTATGGCCGCATCTCTAAGATGTAAGTCAACCTCATTCTTCATCAACACTTCTGTAATCAGTTGAGTCAACACCTTTACCAGCTCAATCAATTCGGCAGAAATTTCCTTGGCATGACCGATGGTGTCAAACCCAATCACAGCCACATTCTGACCGTTTCTCACCAAGGGCAACAAGAAAATAGACTGAATCTGTTGCTGCAAACTCATCTCTTTCAACCATGTTGGCTCGTCTATGTATTCCTCTATTTTGGGCACGTACAAGACATCCAGCATCATCATGAAAGACTGCAGCATCGGATGCCCGAACAGGTTAAATTGATGTAACATATCGTTGAGCGAAGTACAACCCTCCTTGTTCCATTCAACAACACCAATCGTTGGATTCACGTCCTTGTTCATACGAATAAGGTAGGCCCTGTCGTAACCGAGAAACTGGCCAACCCGCTGAAGCAACTCCTTGATTTTCTCTTCCAGATTCTCTGGTGTGGAATTGATAAATTCCGCCGATAGTTCCACGATAATCGATTGAAGGCCGGCACGTTCATCCAGACTTTCCTCCTGTTCCTTTTTTTCTGTTATGTCGCGAGCGATGGCATACACCAACTTCTTGTCGGAATCATATACAGTACGCCACGAAAGCCATTTGTAACTGCCATCTTTGCACATAAAACGGTTTTCCAATATGCTGTAAGTCGTCCCTTTAGAATACGAAAACTCTTGTATCTTGACACGTGAACGTTCAATATCGTCGGGGTGAACAAACTCCAAATACGGTTTATCCAACCACTCATCCTTGCTCCACCCCAATATATCCGTGCACGAAGGATTGACAGTAAGAAAATTACCCTTAATCGTGCCGATAAACAACAAATCAGTGGCATGGATGAACAGGTTTTCTATCCTGTTGTAGTCTTCCTGAATCAGCGTACGTCCTTTCTCAATTTTGTACAATAAGATCAATAATGAACTATTGACGAGAAAGAATACAAACAAAAACGTGTTGGAATACGGTAAGGCAAGCTCAATAACGTAGGCGATGACAATCGCAACCAACAACACGGACAGGTATATGATACTAAAAAAAGAACCGACTTTATACCCTCG
>Ga0302289_1000032_pt1 | contig 88325 bp, 68 predicted proteins | sample III_Fen_N1_2_FD_194552 | JGI IMG/M metagenome (GOLD analysis project Ga0302289, IMG submission 194552) | Peat permafrost microbial communities from Stordalen Mire near Abisko, Sweden - III_Fen_N1_2 | ecosystem: Environmental > Terrestrial > Soil > Wetlands > Permafrost | place: Sweden: Abisko... | reverse complement strand
TAGAAGCCGTGTGGATTGGCCACGCAGTAGGCATGGTTGATCAACGCATGTGCTTGGTTTTGTGCGAAATAGTTGGCATAAGTGTCCGAAAGGTTCCGCGGGTCCAGACCCATAAAACTGTAGTGGGTAAAAAACAATGGACCGCCTTTGGCTTCGCCCAGTGGCAGCGTGATGCCGTAATAACTGTTTCCGTTGCGGATGTCCCCGTTGCCTGCCCAACCGTTGGTATAGACCGATTTGGTAATGGAATGGGTGGGCGAGGAAGCCGCAAGGACGTAGATGATGAGGCCCTCGTTCCAGCCGCTCACGGGCATGTTCATAATCCAGCCCTTGTCGGGAGACCAGTGCCAGAACAGCTTGTCTTGCCCGTTTTGTTGAAACCAGGTCCAATCGACGTTTTCCCAAAGGGTCTGAATTTTTTGGCAAAGTGCCTTTTCGGAGGCATTTCCGTTTTTAAAATACGCCTGGACAGTGAGCAAGCCTTCAAACAGGAAGGCGGTCTCAACCAAATCGGCTCCGTCGTCTTTGGTGGAGAAGGGCTGAATCTTGCCGGTGGTACCGTTCATCCAATGGGGAAAGACACCGTGGTATTTGTCGGTGGTGCTGAGGCTCAAGAAATTGACGATGGTGTCGAGGCGGGCATAACCCTGCGCACGGGTGATGAAGCCGCGTTCGATGCCGGTGATGAGTGCCATGAGGCCGAAACCGGAGCCGCCCATGGTCACGGTTTCACCCGAGCCGAGCCGTTCGCGGGCCAAGCCGCTGACCGGATGGCCGTACTTCCAAAAATAATCAAAAGTGCGGTGTTGCACCAAGGTGAGCAGTTCGTCGTCGGAGATTTGCGGGAACTTGGGCGTGGTGTCCATTTGTGTGTAAAAAACCCATTGATACGTGTCTACCAACTTCAATCCAAGCACTTCCCCTGCTGAAATCGCTATCAAATGCCTGGAAAGGGGTTCGAATGTGGCTGAAATCTTGAATTTAAGGGTGTTTTCGTCTGGGCTGTCCAGCAGTTGGATGGATGCGTCCGTTTGTCCACTCACGAAAATAATGGAAGGATCCCAAGCTGCCTTATCTATTTTGGTGGTGAATCGTATGCTCACCTCAACGGAATTGGATGGAATCTCGTATACGGTTCCGCCATTGGAAAGACTGTGCCCATTGATGCTGAAGGCTTCAATCAACGCATTCACCGGCAGAGGTGTATCGGAACCCTTGCAACTCAGCAATAAAATCAAAACCAACAACCAACAGACATTTTTCATACTAGCATAAAAAAAAGAAGGCGAAATACGATCCAACGAACCGTATTTCGCCTTCGAAGTTACAAATTTAGTTCAGTTGAGAAACTTCAGCATGATAGAGGTCCAAAACCTGAGTCGCAGTCAAAGCCTTGTCGTAGATGCGGAGTTCGTCCATGTTGCCTTGGAACCAACCCATCCATTCGTCGGTGGCACCGTTTGCAATTTTGGGCATCCAGCCACCAATGACCATCTTGTTGGCTTTGTTGAAGGCGAGGTCGCCAAGTGCGGGTTGTACACCATTGACGATGTCGCCAGCATAACGTTTCGTAAAGCTGTCTGGGAAACCAATCAACACTCCGTTTACAAATACGTTGAAGGAGGAGGTCACATTGTCGTATTCGAATACGATGTACATCCAAGAAGCAGCCTGGAAAGCAGGTTTGTTCATGTTGGTCAGCCATTGGTTGTTCCAAGAAGCACCTTCTTTGTGCATGACCATTTTCAGGTTGATGGAATCGACCGGAGCCAACAGGGTGCCCATACGGTCCTGTGTCAAGGTCAAGTTGCCCCAGAACAAATCGTCGTCGTTGCAAATCTGCAGGAAGATGGGTACAGGAGCGGTTTCAGCAGGAATCTGGGGAGCTTTCAACCACATGCCAATCGTGAAGGCAGTCAGGGTTTTCAGTTTGTTTCCGGTAGGCAAGTTGTATAACATGTAGCCGTTGGTGGCGCCTTGCAGGCATTGACCGCGACGACCGGCTACATAGGTAACGGTCGGTGTGTTGGAAGGAACCAAATTGCTGATGGTTTCAGTGGCATTTCCGTTGAACGGGAAATAAGCGACCAAATTGGCTGTGGCGATGGTGCCTGGATCAACCTTGGTGGTGCTGTTGGTGTTGTCGTTGTTGCAGGATGTCATCAAGAAACCGGCCATTAGGGCTGTTCCTAGAAACAAGACTTGAAAGAAATTTTTCTTTTTCATTTTTGTGTTTTTTTAAAGTTGGACATTTAGAAAATTATAAGGGTTGGAAAAAATTAATTATAGTTTGGGTTTTGATGCAGATTCGTATTCAACTGCAATTGGGTGGACGGTATGGGAAACACGTTGTTCTTGTTGGCCACGTATCCGAGCGGCGACAAGATGGAAGTGGCTCTGCCCGAGCGAACTAAGTCGAAGAAGCGATCTTCCTCCATGGCGAGTTCAGCCCTGCGTTCGTTCCAAACGGCATCCATGGTGAGCGCCCCCAAGTTGGTCAGGCCAGCTCTTTTCCGGACTTTGTTCAACGCGGACAAGCCTGTGAACCCGGCGGTGGTGTGGCTGGTGGCGCCGTTGACATAGGCTTCGGCATACATTAACAATACATCGGCGTACCGGAGAATGCGGACATTGTGTTCGAAGCCGTAGCCGTTGTAATTCCATAGGTTCAGCGCGGAGGGCGTATAAACCTTACCGTTGTAGACAGGATTGGCACAACTGTTCTTGATGCTGTCCCCTTCCGGTGTCTTGGTGCCTCGGTAAAGCAAGGTCGTAGCGGCTCGGATGGAATCATGTCGGTCTGTGAAGAATTGGATCAGGTTGTTGCTCGGAGTACAGAATCCCCAACCTTGCATGTTGGAAGGCGAATTGGATCGCGGACCTTGCACGAAGGCGTATTCAATAAACGTGTTGTCACCGGAGGAACGGCCCAGGGTCGAACTTTGGATTTCGAACAGCGATTCCTTGGAGTTTTCACCATCCACCGAGAATACTTCGCGGAAGTTGTCCAGCAGGTCGAAACGGCCGGAAGCCATGATGCGGTCGGTGAGGACGGCCACGGAATCCCATTCGTTCTGGTACATGTGGACCTTGGCCTTCAGCGCCATGGCCGTGTATTTGGTGATGCGGCCTGCCCAATCTTTGGTGTAGGAGGCCGGCAGCACTTCGATGGCTTCCTGCAAATCCTTTTCAATGAAATCATAAAGGGCTGAAGTCGTGGCCTGAGGCTGTGCGGCCAACTGTTCAGACGTCATGGTCGAATCGATGATGGGGACCTTGCCGAACAGGCGAACGAGGTTGAAATAGGCGTAGGCACGGATGGTCTTGGCTTCACCGGTACATTGGCGGGCATAGGCCTTGTTTTCGTCGTTCAGCATCGCGGCTTCGAACAGCGGCATTTCCTGAATGGCGTTGTTGGCTGCGCTCACCACATTGAAATTACCGGTCCAAAGACCTCCGATGAGGCTGTTGGTGGCGGTATAGGTGAATTTGTCGATCTGATCCATTTCGGGATTGTCTCCTGCGGTACTGCCTTTGTCGGCATTGTCCGAGGTGATTTCAAAGGCACCGATGTAAGGGAAGGCGTGCACGTTACCATCCCTTAGCGAAGCATAGGCAGCGCTGATGGGCAGAAAGATGTTCTCAGGTTTGGTGTGGTCCAAGCCGGTGGAGGGCATGGTGCCTTCGGGGCGAATGTCGAGGAAATCCTGACAGCCCGTGAAGAGCAACAAGCCTATGACGATTGAAAAAATGGAAGTTTTCATAGTGCGTTTGTTTTTAAAGTGTCAGTTTCAATCCTACGGTGTAGACGGCCTGCATGGGATACGTCGAATTATCGATGCCATTGGCAATGGGGCTTCCGCCGACTTCGGGAGTGAACCCGTTGTACGTGAACAAGCTGAGCGGCCGTTGGGCTGAAATGTATACCCGAAGGCTCTTGACGAACTTCAGATTGTCGAACGTGTAACCAGCCTGCAGGTTCTGAATGCGGATGTAGGAAGCGTCTTCCACGAAGAAGTCGTTGGCCTGTTGCACAAACGAGCTGTTGTAAGCTTTCGGCGAAGGGTACTTATTGGATTTGGCATTGCTGCGCCATGCATTCTTATAGAAGTCTAGGTCGTAGTTTCCATCGGTGAATACGTCACGATTCATCCGTTTGGCGTTCAGCACTTTATTGCCGAATTGGCCTTGGATGGTGGCGCTGATGTCCCACTTGCCGTAGTTCAGGCCAGCGTCGGTTCCCAACATGAGCCACGGAATGGCGCTTCCCAAACTGACTTTATCCTTGTCGTCGATGACGTTGTCACCGTTTTGGTCCTTGTATTTGAAGTAACCCGCATCCTTGATGATTTGAGCCACCGGGTCGAGCAAAGCTTCCGATTCGCTGGCATAGACGCCATCCACTTGGTATCCCCAGAAGGTTCCGATGGGGTAGCCCACTTGCGTTCTGGTGGTGAAATTGCCGCGAACGATGGCTCCGGGAATGTAATCCCTGCCTTGCAGCTTCAAGACGTTGTTACGCAAGGTCGTGGCGTTGAAGCCGATGTTGTACGAAAGGTCGTCTGTGATTTTATCGTTCCATGACAAGCCCAATTCCAGACCCATGTTCTGAACGGTGCCGTTGTTGCCCAACAGGTCGGCCGTTCCGCCGCCGGTGGCGATTGGAGCGTAGAATACGACGTTGCTGGTCACGCGGTTGTAGATGTCCAGTTCGCCTTTAAGCCGATGGTTTAGCATCTCAAAATCGGCGCCGAGGTTGAGTTCGTTGACGACTTCCCACTTGAGGTAATTCTGAACAACGGTGAGCGAACCGACGCCATCCACCAGACGGTCGCCGAAGATGCCGGAACTGCCTGCTCCGGTCTGACCCAGGGTCATGGCCGAATTGGCTGGGATGTTGTCGTTGCCGAGCATCCCCCAACTGGCACGAACTTTCAGATATTCTATCTTGCTGCCGCTCATGAAGTCTTCGGAAGACATGTTCCAACCCAAGCCTAAGGATGGGAAAACGCCCCATTTTGCTTGATACTTGGAGCTGGCATCGGCACGTAACGTAACGGAGGCCAGGTATTTGTCCAGCAAATTGAACGTACCGCGGGTAAAGAAGGACAGGCCGTTGTAGGTGTACGCACCATCGTTGGCGTTCCGGTTCTGAGAGGAGCCGGTGGTGAGGTAAATGGACTGTGCGTCAAAATCGGGAACACCCAAGGCCGTACCGTTCAGCCAAGATTGTTTTTCAATGCGGGTGGATTGACCCAGCATGAGGTTGTAGCTCAAGTCTTCTTTTTTATCGTTGTAGGTAAGCAAGTTGTCTATGATGTGACGAACGCTGGTCCCAAAAGTCTTGCTCAAGGTCGATTTGCCCAAGCTCTGCGAGCCGCCGACCACGTATTCGGGTTCGTAGGTCTGTTGTTTCCAGAAGTCGAAATCCATGTTGTACGACGTTTTGAATTTCAGCTTGTCGGGAATGATGCTGTATTCGGCATACGTGGAGAACACCATCTTGATGCCATCCTCGGCGCTGTGGTTGTAAAAGGCCGAAGCTACTGGGTTGCCGTATTGGTTTCCCAAACCGTATAATGGAAGTTGCCCGGAACCGAACTTGACCGGATAGGCGGCCGTGTTCGAATCGTCATACACGCCGTAGATGGGCGGGTTTACAAATGCTTGGAAGAAGGCATTGTCGTTGGAGTTGTGCTTGCTGGTGTTGGAAAGCACGGTATTGAAGCCCACGTTGATGCGGTCGTTCACTTTCTGATCCAATCTGGCTCTGAAGTTCAGACGGTTGTAATCGTTTTCGGCTTTCATGATGCCTTCTTGGTAGAAGTAGTTGATGCCTACCGAATAGTTGGTCTGGTCGGTACCGCCCGAAATGTCCAGCGCGTGGCTGTGCATGGGGGCGTTGCGAAGCAATTCGGAGTACCAGTCGGTGCTGGCCGGATAGTTGGCGGCATCTTTGGTCACATAGCCGGAAACGTCGGCATTGGCCAAGTTCATCAATTCCACGTATTGTTTGGTATCGGCCAACTTCATGACATTGGTGGGTATCTGTAGGCCCACATAACCATCGTAACTAACGGTGTGGGCATTAGTCTTGCCCTTCTTGGTGGTCACCAGAATGACACCGTTGGCTGCACGAACCCCGTAAATGGCTGCCGCTGAGGCATCTTTAAGAACCGTAAGGTCTTCAATATCGCCGCTGCTTAAAAAGTCGATGTTGTTGACGAAAACGCCATCCACCACATAAAGGGGTTCAGCATAATCACCTATGGAACCCACGCCGCGAATTTTGACGGTCGGTCCTGCTCCGGGTGCGCCGCTGTTGATGATCTGTACACCGGACATTTTGCCTTGAAGTGCCGACATCGGGTTGGCAGAAATCTGTCTGGACAAGTCACTTCCTTTTACAGAAGATACCGGTGCGGTCATGTCCTTCACTTTTTGAGTGCCGTACCCAATCACCACGACATTGTCCAACATCTTGGTGTTGGGCTTCAGTTGAATTTTTAGGGAATTTTCGTTGTTGACCGGAAACTCCACGCCGACGTAACCCAAATAGGAAACGACTAGGGTGGAACCCACAGGAACACTGAGGCTGAAAACCCCGTTTCCGTCGGCAATGGTGGCGTTTGTCGTGCCTTTCTGCATGACAGAAGCCCCTGGAAGTGGATCTTTGGAGTCGCTGTCCGTAACACTGCCGGTCACTTTCAGGTTTTGAGCCTGAAGCATTCCGGTGGCCAGGAAGGTAAACCAAAGTAGAAAAACTAATTTTTGTTTCATGGCAGGTTATTTTGTGTGTTCATTCTCATAGCTGAAACCTAATTTCTGGAGTCCAACGGCTATTTCAGGATTGCTCATGAAGAGCTTCCAAAGCAAACCACTCCTGTAATTTTCAATCATGTCGGCAATGGGCCCCTGATCGATGGCCAAATAACTTTTGACCACCCGCTTGGAGGCATCCAAACCGGGATTGAAGGCATCGTAAAAACCATATTTCCCGAACAAATCCTTGCCTTCGTCGAAATAAAAGTGGCGCAGGGCCCTCATGGAGGCTTCAGGCGTATAGACAATGGATGCCAGGGCGGCCGTTGGAGAAACGGTTCCGTTCTCATCGTCGGTACCCGGATGGTGGGAAGTATAACCCAGCAAGGCATCGTCGGAGGAAGTGAATCCCCAGCAATCGGCGCCCAAACCCGGGTGCTTTTTGGGATTGTCAATGGCATAGGCCAAATGAATCATCGCATGGGCTTTGTTTCGTTCGAAATAATTGGTGTAGTCGTCCTTCAAACCGCGCGGATCCAGTCCAAGGTAGGAATAATGGGTGAAAAACAACGGGCCGCCGTATTCCATGCCCAAACTGAGCTTGATGCCATAGTAACTTTTGCCGTTGTAATAATACGGTGAATGCTTGTAGCATTTTTGGTAAACGGAGTCCGTGATGGGATACGTAGGAGAGGAAGCGGCCAAAACATAGGTGATCATCGTTTCGTCGTACCCGCGGATGGCGTGGTTCATCTTCCAACCGTAGTTCTTGGACCAATGCCAGAACAGTGAGTCCTTGCCTTGTGTGTACCAATTCCATTCGATGGTTTCCCAAAGTTTGGTGATGCGGTCTGAAAGCGTTTTTTCCTCGGCATTGCCGTTTTTGTAATAGGCTCTGGCCGTAAGCAATCCCTGGGTCAGGAATGCGGTTTCCACCAAGTCTCCACCGTCATCGTATTTGCTGAAACTGAACGGTTTGCCCGTTTCGGAATTGTACCAGTGTGCCCAAGCGCCATGGAAACGTTCGGTGGTTTCTAGGAAATGAACGATCTTGCCGATTTGCTGACTGGCGGCCTCGCGGGTCACATAACCTCTGTTGGCAGCTGCCACCAGGGCCATGATGCCGAATCCGGTTCCGCCTGTAGTCACGATGTCACCGTTGGAGTCGTTGCTGCGTTCCCTGGCCATGCCCGTGCGGGGTTCACCAAAATCGCTGAAATACCGGGTGGTGTATCGCTGAACCATGTCCAAAAGGTTCTCGGTATTGTCTTCAGCCAGTGTGACTTTCACATTGCTCACAAGGCCCTTGGCTTTGATGTTGTAGCGAATGTTGCTGCCGGGTTTCACGCCTGGGAAATCCATCAGGCTGCTTTGGTTGGTTTCGGCAATCTTGACGAACGGCTGATCGTCCGCGGAACGATAGATGCTGAAAACCTTTTTTTCAGGGTTCTGCCAGCTCAATTCCACATGGGCGGGTCCGACAACGCATACCGGTGCCAAAGGGGCTGTCTTACCAACGGCTGAAACCGTCAGCAGGAGTAGTGCGACTATGGAGGTGATTCGTTTCATATCATTTCAGTTGAAAGCTTTTTTGAATGACGTCCCTGGAATTGCCGCCAGCAAAGACCAGAAACTCGCCGGGTTCGGTTCCGTAACTCATGTCCAAGCGGTGGAAGGCCAGCATATCGGGGCTTATTGTAAAGGTCACGGTTTTCGTTTCGTCGGGATTCAGTTCCAATTTTTGGAATCCTTTGAGTTCCTTAACAGGTCTGGTCACACTTCCGACCAAATCGCGTACGTACAATTGAACCACTTCCTCGCCTTTGACTTTGCCGGTATTCTTGACCTGAACGGTAGCCTGGATGCTGCCTTTCGCTTGCAATACGCTATCGGAAAGCTGGAGGTTCGAGTACTCGAAACTGGTGTAGCTCAGACCAAAACCGAACGGAAACAACGGGTCGTTGGGCACGTCGATGTATTTGGACTTGTATTTGTCGTTTGGCAGGTAGATGGGACGGCCGGTATTCTTGGCGTAATAATAAAGGGGTACTTGGCCGAGGTTGCGCGGGAAGGTCATGGTGAGCTTGCCGGACGGATTGTAGTCGCCGAACAGCACTTGGGTGATGGCTTCTCCGCCCATGGAACCGGCGAACCAGGTTTCGAGCATGGCATCGGCCAAGCCTTCCTCACGGCTTAAATCCAACGGACGGCCATTCATGAGAACTACGACAACGGGTTTGCCTAGTTTATGGAGTTCAGCCAATAAATCGGTCTGAACGCCTGGTACGAGGATGTTCGAACGGCTGGAGGCTTCACCGCACCAATCACAGCTTTCGCCGATGACCAATACGATTTTGTCCGCTCTCGAAGCGGTACGGAGGGCTTCTGCGAAACCGCTCTTGTCGTCGCCCATCTTTTTGCAGCCTTCGGCGTATAGGATGTCGCCTTGGCGGGCTTTCATCGATTCCAGCAGGGAGGGAATGGTTTCCCATTTGCCTGCGGCGATCCAGGAACCGAGCAAGTCGCGTTTGGAAGCGGCAAGTTCTCCGATCACAGCGATTTTTTCGCCTTGGTGCAAGGGTAAAACCGCATTATCGTTCTTGAGGAGCACCAGACTACGCTTGGCCACGTCCAACGCTGCATCCAAGTTTTCCTTGGAATAAACCACCGCTTTTTCGCGGGCTTCACTGCAATATTTATAAGGGTCGTCAAACAAACCGAGCTCGAATTTTACCCGAAGGATGCGGCGAACGGCGTCGTCAATCTGTTTTTCCTTAACGGTACCCGCCTTGACTTGTTTTTCCAGATACTTGAAATAGACTTCGCCCTGCATGTCCATGTCCACACCAGCGTTCAGCGCCAGCGCACCGGCTTCTTCCTCGTTGGCAACTATGCCGTGGTTCACCATTTCATTGATGGAGGTATAATCGGTCACGACAAAGCCTTTGAATCCCAACTCATTCCGCAACAAGTCGGTGAGCAGGTATTTGTTTCCGGATGAGGGAACGCCGTCCAATTCGTTGAAGGAGGTCATGACACTGCCGGCTCCAGCTTCGATGGCAGCCTTATAGGGCGGAAAGTAGGTGTCCAGAAAAACACGCTTCGACATGTCCACCGTATTGTAATCACGGCCTGCCTGCGGTGCACCGTAGGCAGCGAAATGCTTGACGCAAGCCAGGATGGTCGACGTGTCGGCCAAATCGGTACCTTGAAAACCATGCACCCGAGCCCTTGCTATGGCTGAACCCAAAAACGGGTCTTCGCCGGCACCTTCAGAAACCCTACCCCAACGTGGTTCCACCGAAATGTCCACCATCGGTGCGAAGGTCCAGTTCAGACCCGATGCTGCGGCTTCTGAAGCAGAAACGCGAGCGGATTTTTCAATGGCGGCTAGATCCCAGGAGCAAGACTCGCCAAGTGAAATGGGGAAAATGGTTTTATAACCGTGAATGACGTCGTATCCGAATAACAAAGGAATGCCCAGTCTGGATTCTTCGACGGCGGCTTTTTGGAGGCTGCGTACATACGCTACGGTATGAGCGTTGAAAATGTTTCCGCAATTGCCTTTCCGGATATCTTCCAAATACGTGCTGCGTATGGTAGGACCGGTTACATCCCAGTCGCTGGTATACAGTACCATCTGACCAATCTTTTCCTGAAGGGTCATCAGTTTGAGTACAGAGTCTGCCTTTTGATTCAGGATCGCTTCCTTTTTATCGGCGGGGTTTTGTGAGCATGCCGCAAACAACAACAGACAAAGCGCAAGTCCGGTCAATCTTTTCATGGTAAATCGGTTTCGTGTTATCAACGATGCAAACATAAGGTTACAATTCGCAATTGGTAACTTTCTTTAACCCATTATGAACCCTACATGTTTAAGAGCACATTTTAGGGTACCCTATTTTACCACTACAATGATTTTGTAAATGTTCCTAATTAAAAGATAATGAAGTATATAGGATGTTTTAAAAAATAAGAAACAGCTTATTTGAACTCAATCATGAATTCGGTCAAACTCTTGGTCGAAGGGATTCCTATTTTTTTACGGATGCGGTAACGAGCCAATTCCACTCCCTTTAACGATATGTTCATCAGATGTGCGATGTCTTTGCTGGTCAGGTTCAATCGCAGGTAGGCGCAAAACCGCAAATCGTTGGAGGTTAATTCCGAGTAACTGCTGTGCAGGTTTCTAAAAAAGTTCTCATGAATCATGTCGAAATTGGTCTGAAAAATGGCCCAATCGTCTTCGGAACTTAGGTTTTCGTTCAGGATTCGGATAAGTTTCTCATAGTATTTGTTCGGATAGACGGCACCGAGTGTCTTTTTCTGTATGGTCAACTCTTCTTTGATGGTGGCCAGCAACTCGTTTTTCTTGATGAGGGAAATGGTGGATGCAGCCAATTCCTTGCTTTTCACCGTGAGTTCGCTCTCCAACTTTTCGTTCTGCAAGGCGATGATTTTTTGCTCGCGTTGTTCAATTTCATGCAACCGTCTGGCTTCTTCGGCCCGTTCAATCTTTTCCTTCTTGACCTGAAACAAATAGAAGATGTAACGGTACAGCCCATACAAAAGGCCCATGATGAGTATCAAATAAAGGATGCGGGCAGCCACGCTCCAATAAAACGGCGGTTTGATACTGAAGTCATAGGAAGCGGATGAAAGCAACTTGCCGCTTTTGGTTCGGGCTTCAGCCTTAAACGTATAATCACCCCAGGGCAGATAACTGTAGGTTTTTTGGGACGAAGCGGTAGGATCCGTCCAAACTACGTCCAAACCTTCCAACTTGTAACGGAACCGTACGTCGCTCATTCGTCCGTATAGGGGAAAGAACACATTGAAAGTCAGATTGTTCCGGCTGTAGGGAGTCAACGCTTTCGAATCATCTCCGATGGGAAGATAGTTGTCAACTTTGAATTCGGCATCGGCTGTCAAAACGGACCGGAACTTCAGCTTGACCCTATCGTCCAAAGACTTGTCGGTGGGCCAATGGTAAACTGCCAGACCATTCTCGAGGAGGAACAAACAATTGTCGTCCGCAAGGGGGATGATGTTTTGATAATCGTCCACCGTCTGGTTTCGGAACATGGCATACGGCACCACATCAATGAGGGTGACACGGTTTCCATCCACCCTGAACAAGGCGGATTCTTCGTCTCGAATGAACCAGTACAGATTGTCCCGAAAAGGACAGATGCGGTAGGCATGGGAGAAATAGCCAAGCTGGTCGTTTAGTTCCTTATACGGAATCATTTGCTTGCGGATGTCGTCGAAGGTGTATAGGCCAGTCTTGTCGGCAAAAACGACACGGCTGTTCAATTTCAATACATGAATGGGATATTGATGCTTGCCGTCCAGGCTACTGTACACTTTTGTGGTTTCAGCCCTTTTTAAGTCGGAACTCAGGCGGATGGCGTACAAGCCTTCGTACAGATGGCTGGCCCAAATGGTACCCGTATAATCGATTTCCAACGAACGGACTGGGTTTAGGAAGTTCTCGATGGTATGGCTGAACTGCCATTTCCCGTTCGATTTCAAATAAACCGTGAGTGACGTGTAAGTGCCTTGCACCAGCACTTCCTTGCCTTGGATGAAACCCTTCTGTATGCACATGCCCCCTTTGACTGGTCCTATGATGCTTGGTTTGTCGGTGCCGACATCGAACGTTTGCTCGTTGTTTCCGCAAAAAAGTTGGTTGTCGAACTCGCTCAAGTTCCAGACTTGGCCCTTTACCGCCGGCTCCAATTGAAGCGATTGGATGCTGCGGTCGTTTTCAGTCAATTTTGCCCGATAAAGGCCTTGATTGGTGCCGATAAAGAGGTCGGAACCTTTTTGGCTCAAGGTATAAATGGAACCGATGGACGGATGAAACGCCTGGATGTACCGGATGGAGCCGGTCAGTCGAACCATCGCAATACCCTTATCCATGGCCAGCCAAAGGTTGTTTTCCCTGTCGCAGAACATGCCAAGCACGGTATTGTTCTGTAGGATGTTGGCTGTATTCAGTGTCCAAAGTTTGTGACCTTCCGCATCGATGGCCGTAACTCCGTTCAAAATGGTCCCAATGAGCACGGTTCCATCGGGCGTACGGATGGCGCGGTTGATCTCCGCCTTCTTGAGTTCGTCGTCCACATCGGTATGAAAAGGGGTGGCCGTTTTTCCGTCAAAAAGATACAACCCGTCTGAATTCGTGGCCAGCAATTGATGCGTCTTATCCCAAGGTAGCACGGCGATGACCGGATTGTTCAGCCGTTTCTCCATGACAGGTACGACCTTGTTCGTGATTGGATCCACGCTGCTTAGGCCGAATTGGTCGGTATGGGTGAGGATACTGCTCCCGGCCTTGTTGAAAAACAAGAACGTGTACGGGCAGCGGTAACCTTTCACCTGACCATTCTCATACACGAAATACGAGGTGAACGATTGGAAGATGATCCGGTTGTTCCAAAGCAGGATGGTCCAGATTTCATCGTTCAGCATGTGATAGCCTTTTAGTAGAGCTGAAAGCGACGTGTACTTCAACTGGTTGGTCTCATCCCGTTCAAAGTACCCGAATTCCTCGAAGGAACCCACGTATATGCGCTGGTCCGGCGCGACAAAAAGTGAACGAACCCGCTTGTTGGCCGGCATCTTGTGGACTTCCCACATGCTTCCGTCAAACTGGAGCAAGCCTTGGTTGTTGCCGAAATACAGGATGCCGTCCGAAGCCTGACCCACCGACCAGTTCTGGTTGGAGGCGAAATAATCGTTCTTGGAGAACTGCGTGACGATGGGCAGGAATTCCTGGGCGGAAAGCCTGCATGCCAGCAGTATCAAAAGGGTCAGAAGTCGTGTTTTCATGGGGACTGTGTTCAGATACCCAAAGCGTCGCAATAAAAGTCCAGCATCTCCTCAATTTGCGTTCGGTTAGCGGTTTGGTCGAGTTTCAATTCGCCGATACCACTTAGCAATGTGAAGTTGATGGTAGCGTTTTCATTCTTCTTGTCGTGCGTCATGGCTTCGTACAAGGCCGGATAATCCTTGCATGAAATGGGATATACACCGTATTCTTCCCGGACGAACCGGATGTACGACTGCAACAGGCCGACCGGAAAGTCCAGTTGCCTCATGCTCAGGTAGAGTTCGCACAAAAGTCCCCAGGCCACCGCATACCCATGCAATACCGGTTGCCCTTGTTGATGAGAGAGGCTTTCGAAGGCATGGCCGGCCGTGTGGCCCAGATTCAGCGCCTTCCGCAAACCCAGTTCCTTCGGGTCTTTGGTCGTGATGTCGTCCTTGATTTCGACGGAGCGTTTCACGGCCTTCAAGAATTCCGGGCTTTCGGGATGTTCCAAGTCTAGCGCCAGCAATTCGTTCCAATAGCCGACATCGGAGAGTAGGCCATGTTTCAACATTTCAGCATAACCTGAAAGGATGTTGGCTCGATCCAGGCTGCCGAAAAACGGTGCATGGAAAATGACCGCTACCGGTAGATGAAAGGCACCGACCTCGTTTTTCAGTCCGTTGAAGTTGATGCCCGTTTTGCCCCCCACGGCTGCGTCCACGGCTGAAAGCACCGTCGTTGGAATGTGGATGCAATCGATGCCTCTCTTAAAGGAGGCGGCAGCAAAACCGCCTAGGTCGGTCACCATGCCGCCGCCCAGGTTTACCAGGACAGACTTGCGGGTGGCGCCCTGGCTACTCAACAGTTGCCAGACAGTCGTGAGACTTTCAATGTTCTTATGCTCGTCACCGGCAGGAATGGTCAGAAAACGAGCATTCTTCAAACTTGCAGCTTCCCTCAGATTTGGCAGGCAAAGGGTTTCGGAATTCGTATCGGTCAACACGAAAATCTGGTCGGTAGCGTAGTTGGCAAGCTGTTCGTTGAGGTCCTTATGGAGATTCTCGGAGAAAATAAGGTGGCTGGCAGGCATATCGGAATTGATTTTTATACTACAAAGATAGCAATTCCAAGGTTTTTTTGGATATTTGCATATACTGTCGATAATTAACCATTTATCCGTATGTTTTTACATTCCGTGCCTTGGACCGACATTTTCCTGTTTCTGATGAAATCCTTTTATTGGATTACATTGGTGGGTGTCGTCATGGTGGTGATTCTCGACAATCGGAACCCTCTGAAAACCATTTCCTGGGTGCTGGTCCTTATTTTGCTGCCCTATGTGGGTTTGTTTCTCTACATTTTTCTGGGGCAGCGATACCGTAAGGTCAAGATTATTTCCAAAAAAAGTATTCGAAGCATTGAAAACAACCCGGCTTACTTGTACGAAGAACTGGACCCTTCCAGTTATCCGCACGAATGTACCGGCTTGATACGCTTGTTGCGCGAAAACAATTCCCATCCCGTCTTTTCAGGCAACAACCTGCGACTCCTGACAACCGGACGGGATCAATTCGACGCCCTTTTCGAAGATATCCGTCATGCCAAGAAGCACATCCATCTGGAATATTACATCATCGACAGCTGCAAAATTGGTTACGAATTGCAATCCCTGCTCCTACAAAAGGCGCAAGAAGGCGTGGAGGTCAGGGTGATTTACGACGACCTGGGTTCCTGGCACACCAAGAATGCCTATTTTAAAGAGTTGTCGGATGGTGGCGTCCAAGTGTTTCCGTTCTTGAAAGTGCGGCTCCCCTGGCTGTCTCCCAAGGCCAATTACCGCAATCACCGCAAAATCGTCGTCATCGACGGTGAGATCGGTTATACGGGTGGTTTCAACTTTGCGGACCGTTACCTGGATGGTGGTAATTTCAACTATTGGCGCGACACGCAGGTGCGCATCGAGGGAAAAGGCGTCTATGGACTTCAGACCGCTTTTCTCATCGACTGGTATTTCATCAGCCGCAACCTCATCACTTCCAAGTTCTACTTTCCGGACATTCCCGTCAAGGGCTCCTGTCTCGTTCAGACAGCCACCAGCAGCATCGACACCGATTGGGAGAACATCATGCAAGGCATTTTTAAAATTCTTTCCACGGCTGAACGCTATGTTTACCTTCAAACCCCTTATTTCCTTCCCAGCGAAAGCCTGCTGACCGCCATGCAAACCGCGGCGCTGAGCGGTGTGGACGTCCGTTTGATGGTGCCTGCCGATTCGGACACCAAGGTGGCGCTCAAAGGCATGCATTCCTATTTCACGGAAATCATGGAAGCGGGTGTCAAGGTGTACGTGTATCACAAAGGCTTCCTTCATGCCAAGACGGTGGTTTCAGACGATATCGTCTCTACCGTTGGCTCCACCAATTTTGATTACCGGAGTTTTGAGCTGGATTTCGAAGTGAACGCGTTTGTTTACGACAAAAAGTTTGCCAAGGAAATGAAGGCGGTTTTTTTGAACGATGAGAAGGATTGTACGCAAATCATCCTGTCGGAATGGGCGGATAGGCCTCGCGTAAAGCGATGGATTGAATCCATCTGCAGAGTATTTGGTCCTCAGCTCTAAACTTTTTGGAAAAAAGAGAAATGTACGCTCCCATAGGTGCGCATTTCTTTAAAATTTGCTTGCTGGCTGAAGTCGGTGGCTTTGCCGTGTTCCACGATGAGAAGGCCGTCCTTGGCTAGAAGCGAGCTGTTCAGAATCAAATCCGGAAGTTGCGCCATTTTTTCGTCCGCATAGGGCGCATCGGCAAAAATCAAGTCGTAGGAAGCGCCGGAAGATGCAATGAAACGGTAGGCGTCGCCGGTTACGGCTGAGTAATTCGTCACATTCAGTTTCTGAGCCACTTCCTGAATGAACCGCACGTGCGGTGCGTATTGTTCAACGAACGTGACCGATTTGGCCTCGCGTGAAAGGCATTCGAAACCGATGCTGCCGGTGCCGGCAAACAAGTCCAACATTCGTACTTCTTCGAAATCAATGCGGTTGGCCAAAATATTGAAAAGGTTTTCTTTGGCGAAATCGGTAGTCGGTCTGGCTTTCAGGTTTTTGGGCAGTTGAAACCGTCGGCCGCGAAAGTTGCCGCTGACAATTCTCATGCTTCGTCGTCGTTTAAATCGTCCTCATCGTCTTGTTCTTTTTTGGAGATGCGGAACAACTGGTCGGGGTTGAGGGAGAATTCAGCCTCAAAGAGGTTGGCCAAATAGGGGGAAAGCAATTTCTGAAGTTCAGCGAACGTCATGTTGTTTTCACTGCACAGGAAGGTGTTGACGGTGGTCGGGTCCAAACCGACCTGTTCCAAGCAGCGTAATATGAAGTAGGCGATTTCCTCTGCATTTTTCACCGTAAAGGAATTGGCGAACACCAATCGATGCGTATCGGCCATGAACAATTGCATGCTGTGTCCGTACAGATGGACGGTCAGGGCGGATACATCTGACTTGGCAGCTTGATGGTAGGTCCAGTTGGCCACTAGGTAACTGCTGGACCACAAGGTCATGCTGGGCAAGTGCTTCTCAAACTGACGGTCGCGTTCAGCAGGGACTTCCCAGCAAAACAATTGCTTGCCGTCGTCAAAGGGCGCGGTATAAATTTGTTGCTCGCCTTCGTCGCCGTTCTGGAAGCGGAAATACTCTTCGAGGGAGCGGTCGTCGGCCACTTTTGTGGGAACCAACATGAAGCGGTTTGTGAAGTCGATTACGGATACTTTCAGGTCGGAACGGCTTGTCCAGTGGTTTTCCTTGAGAAAATTCACGAACTTGTCGGGAAAGTCGATGGCGGCAAAAAGCCGAAGCTTCGATTTGCCTGTGCCGTGGGTAGAAACCTTGCCGAACAGGAAACCATCCGGTACCGTACGGATAATCAATTGTTTCAATGTATGGGGGACGGGTTTGCCTGAGTCTTGCATGGTGTGTTCTACGTGCCTGGGGCGATGTTCTCCCTCAAAACGTTTACAAAATTAGCAAATGAAACGGAAACGCACTACTTTTAAACTCGTTTATTTAAGTCCCGATGACAGCCCCCCAATTAGCCGAGCAGATTGCCCGATTTTTCCCCTTCGAACCCACTCCCGACCAATTGGAGGCGTTCAACCGGCTGGCTGCCTTCATGCTGACCGGAACCGACCAGCAAGTGTTTCTGCTCAAAGGCTACGCTGGAACCGGCAAGACGAGTCTTATCAGTGCTTTGATACGCTATTTGGACGACCGAAACGTGGGTTGCGAATTGCTTGCGCCGACCGGCCGTGCTGCCAAGGTGTTGGCTTCCTACAGCGGACATCCAGCACTGACCATCCATAAAAAAATATACCGCAAGGCCGTAGTAACAGGCGACGAGGGCGGTTTCTCGCTGAATTTCAACAAACACAAGGACACCTTTTTTATTGTGGACGAAGCCTCCATGATAGCCAACGGGGGTGGTGAAAACTCCCTTTTCGGCAGCGGTCGGTTGTTGGAAGATTTGTTGGAATATATTTACTCGGGCGAGAACTGCCGGCTCATATTAATGGGTGACACGGCTCAGCTTCCCCCGGTCGGTCAGGAGTTAAGCCCAGCTTTGGATCCGGTTCAGCTACGTGCCTTGGGCATGAACGCCTCTGGTATCGAGTTGACGCAGGTGTTGAGGCAGGCTGGGGACAGCGGCATTCTGCAAAATGCGACTGCCCTGCGGGATGCCATTCGAATGGACAAGGTCAAGGAACTTCCTCAAATTCAAATCAATAAAGTGGATGTGATTCGTCTTATGGGCGATGAACTTATGGACACGCTCACCGCTTCGTATGCCAAGGTAGGCATCGAGGAAAGCAAAATCGTTTGCCCATCCAACAAACGGGCGGTGCTTTTCAACAAGGGTATCCGAAATTCGGTGCTCTATAAGGAGGATGAGATAACGTCCGGCGATTATTTGCTCGTGGCCAAGAACAACTACCTCTGGTCGGAGCCCTACAAAGAAATTCCCTTCATTGCCAACGGTGATTTGGTGGAGGTGGTTCGGGTGCGCAAGAACTACGAGATGTACGGTTTCCGTTTCGCCGACATGGAGGTGCGCTTTCCCGAATACGACTGGGAACTGGAGGTCCGGGTACTGCTCGATTCGCTTTCAGCCGAGTCGCCTGCCTTGGACAGACCTTCGCAGGAGCGGCTGTATCAAGATGTGGTTCAGGACTATCTGCCCCAATGCAAAACCAAGCGGGAGCTCTATTTGGCGCTGAAGGCGGACCCATGGCTGAACGCGCTGCAAGTGAAGTACGGCTATGCCTTCACCTGCCACAAGGCGCAGGGCGGCCAATGGAAGGATGTGTTCCTCGATCAAGGCTATGTCACGGAGGAACGCATGGGTTTGGATTATTACCGCTGGCTTTACACAGCCATGACCCGCGCAACGGAGCGCATATTTCTCGTCAACTTCAAGGATGAGTTTATAAAAAACCCTCCGGCTAATAGATAGACGGAGGGTTTCACTTCAGCGATTTAAAAAACTCAAATTTCTACTTCTTCGATGTCCGTGGCGTCCAGGTCGATGGCGACTCTATTCTTGCGGAAGGTTCTGTTGAACCAGTCTTTCATCTTGTCAGTCGCGTAATAGACCACTGGTACTACAACAAGCGTCAGCAGGAGCGAGCTGGTGAGGCCACCGATGATGACCCAAGCCAAACCGTGTTTGCTTTCGGAAGAGGCACCGGTTGCCAATGCGATGGGAAGCATCCCAAAGATCATGGACAGCGTAGTCATCAAAATCGGGCGGAGACGTTCCTTACCGGCGGATATCAAGGCATCGATCACATTGAGACCGGCTTCGCGTTGCTGGTTGGTAAAGTCCACCAGCAAGATGGCGTTCTTGGCCACCAACCCGATAAGCATGACCATACCGATCATGGAGAATATGTTCATCGTACTGCCGCTCAAGGCCAGTGCCAGCAAGGCACCCACAATGGCGAACGGAATGGAGAACAAGACTACGAACGGATAGAGGTACGAATTGTACAAGGCTACCATCACGAGGTAAACCAAAACCAGCGCGAGCATCATGGCTACACCGAAACTCGCAAAGGCGTCGCCCTGCTGTTTCATTTGTCCCAAATAGCTGAATTCCAAATCTTTGTTGTGAATGTTCTTGGTAATGGTTTCTTTAATTTCTGAACCAACCGTTCCAATCGGACGTCCCACAACACCGGCTTTGACCGTCAAACTGGAAACACGGTCGTAGCGTTCCAACTTATTGGGGCCAAGCGTTTGCTCAATACTGGCAAAGTTTTGCAATTCAATGGACTGACCTCGTGAATTGACAAATGTCAGCATCTTGATGTCCTCTGGATTCCGACGGTTGATTTGGTCAAAACGAAGGTTGATGTCGTATTCTTCATTCTTCTCAGAGTACTTGATGTCTGAATTGCCGGCAAATGAGAGTCGGAGCGAATTGGCTACATCAAAGACCGAAAGTCCAAGCTGAGACATTTTATCTCGATCCAACGAAATACGCATTTCAGGTTTGCTCTTTTCGATGGAAAGCTTCACATTGACCGTTCCAGGAATATTCTTGATGAGGCGCATCACACTGTCGGCTTCCACATACAAGGTATTCATATCGGTACCGCGAAGCAATACTTGAATGGGTGCATCCGTATTCATCCCAGAAGAGGAAGCGACTGCAACCGTGGCTCGAAGTCCAGGTATCTTCATGATTTCATTCTGAAGCATCGCTCCGTATTGCTCGGCGCTCACCTTACGGTCTTTCTTGTCTACTATTTTTACGCTGATTTCACTTTTGTCGGCTTCGTTGGAACCAGTCATGCTGCTGGTGCTCGTATAACCGACTCGGGTGGAAACTCTTAAGACTTCCGGCTTGCTGAACAACAACTTTTCAACCTCCATCGTTTTCAGATTGGTTTCGTACAAGTTATTCTGCTGGTCTGTCTCCAATTTGATGGTCAATTCTCCGCGGTCGCTGTTCGGCATGAATTCCATACCGATGAAGCCGAAAGGAATCAATAGGATGGATGTGATGACCAAAAGGATGGCAAACGACCAAGTTGCCAGTTTGTGGCGCAACCCCCATCGGAGAACTTGTTCGTATTTGCGGACGATGGCATTGAAAACACCTTCGAAACCGATGGCAAGTCTGCCCATCACCCTCTTTTTCGACAGTTTTTCTTTCCGGCTGAACCGGGATGCCAACAGCGGCGTCAAAGTGAAGGACACGAACAAACTCATCAAGGTAGAGAACACGATGACTAGGGCAAATTCACGCAACATGTTGCCGATCATACCATTCACAAATGCGATGGGTACGAATACCACCACGTCCACCAAGGTAATAGCCACGGCCGTGAAACTTATTTCAGCACGCCCGTCGACAGCTGCCTGCCGTCGGCTTTTACCCATTTCCAGGTGTCGGTGAATGTTTTCGAGCACCACGATGGAGTCGTCCACCAAAATCCCGATGACAAGGGATAGAGCCAACAACGTCATCAAGTTGAGTGAGAAGTCGAAGATGTACATGGCTGCAAAGACCGAAATGATGGATGCAGGAATGGATATCATGACAATCAAGGAGTTACGGACGCTGTGCAAAAAGAAGAACATCACAAAGGCAACCAACAAGATAGCTAGCCCAAGGTCTCTGACCACAGCGTTGGCAGAATCGAGCGTATTGATGGATGTGTCAGTCGAAACGTTGAACTTGAGGCTGTTTCCAGCATAGGTCGATTCCAAAATGCCGATTTCCTTTTTTACTTTTTGACAGACTTCGACCGTGTTCGCATCCGATTGTTTTTGAATGACAATACCGATGGAACTGATGTTGTTCACACGATTGATGGTGGACACTTCGGCGATACCGTCGTATACATCGGCTACATCTTCCAAATGGACAATGGAGCCTGTGGCCGATTTGGAGATGGTAACATTGCGAAGTTGCTCCACATTTTGAATCTTACCGCCCAAACGTACGGTGTATTGACTTCTGTCATTTTCAATCTTACCGGTAGGTAGTTCCAGATTTGAATTTCCCAGTGCTAGGTAGACCGATGCGATGGAAAGCTTGAATCCTTCCAATTTCTGTTTGTCGATGTTGATTCGGATTTCTCGTTCAGTTCCGCCAATCAACGTAACTTGCCCAACTCCGTTCAATTTGGAAAGTTGTGCTTTGATCTGATCTTTGGTCAATTGATACAATTCCGTTGCTGGCATTTTTGCCGTCAATCCAATTTGCATCACAGGAATGTCATCGGTGGAGAAACTGGAGAGCGAGGGAGTCTTGGCATTGGTGGGCAAAAGGGAGACAACTGTATTTACCTTACGCTGTGCTTCCTGCAGGGCTATGTTGATATCTGTCCCAGCGTTTAGTGTGATGGTAATGACGGAGATTCCTTCCTGAGAGGAGGAAGCCATGTTGTCCACATTTTCCAAGGACGAAAGTGCATCTTCCAGTTTCTTGGTGACGGAACTTTCCACATCGGCAGCAGAAGCGCCAGGATAGACCGTCATGACAGCAACGACTGGAACATCAATTTTGGGTAGCAGGTCATATTTCAAAAGAGAGTACGACAGGGCTCCCGCGATGGCAAGTACGGTAAATATTACAGCGACCAGTGTTGGTCGTTTGATGGATAATTCGGTTATTGACATGATGCTGTGATTACTTGTTGGGTGCGATGTTGACGGTCATTCCGTCAATAAGATTGATCTGACCGGCTGTTACAATCTGTTCTCCTTTAGCCAGACCGTTGGCTACGAAAAGTACTTTTTCATTCCCGCCAGTAACGGTGATGTCACGTATTTGTGCTTTGCCATCTTTGACAACATAAACCTTGGCATTCTTTGAACTGCCAAGCAGTGCTTCACGTGGAATGCTTAAAGCACTACCTTTCCCAGGAATCCCTACGGTCACGTTGGCGAAGGTTCCTGCCTTGAGTTTGCCATTGTTGCTGATAATCACTTCGACCGGGTAGTTGTGGGAGTCGTCACCCTTGGAGGCGATGTAGCTGACTTTACCTGTAAAGGTCTTGTCCGGGAATGCATCACAAACCACATTGGCCTTATCGCCTATGGAAAGCTTATAAACATTCGATTCGGAAACGTTCATCCTGATTTTAAGACGGGAAATGTCCAACAAGCGGACTACGGGGCTTCCAATGTTCACGAAAGAACCATATTCTACGTTTTTTTCCATAATGACTCCATTGATGGGTGATGTAATCGTTGCATCCGCCAGTTGCTTCTTGGCCTGCTCGAGCTGAATCTGCGCATTGACGTTGGCCATTCTGGCGTCGTCCATTTGTTGCTGAGTGATGGTGCCTCCATGAAACAGGCTTTCGTAACGGCCTAGATCACGTTTTTGTTTGTCGGCATTGAGTTGAGCGGTTTCAACCGTCAAGGCTTTGATTCGGTTGTCTATGGTTGCGATGACGGCACCCTTTGATTTCTTCTGTCCCAATTCGGCATTCAAACTGGTGATTTGACCGGCTGCCTGTGATGAAACAACGACTTCCGTATATGGGTTGAGCGTTCCTGTAAAGTTCAGCGTTGTACCGGTTGATGATTCTCCGACTTCAGCCACACTGACTTCAATTTCTGAAGAAATGAGGTTGATTTTACCGGCGTTGATTTTTTCATGGCTTCTTTTAAGCATGAATCCGGCTCCAACCAACACTAAAACGAGGATTATGATACTGATGATTCGATTTTTCATTGTGCAGTTGTTATTTGTTGTTTATATAATTTAGAAGATTGCCTTTGCCCTGCTCCAAGTTGATGCGGGCGATGTATAGGTTGAGTAATTTGGCGTAATAATTGTTGGTGCTTTCGTTGTACGTGCTTTCAGCCTGTACGAGTTCAAGCGAGCTAATGACGCCTTCCTGATACTGCAATTGTGTAGCCTTGTAAACTTTTTCGGAAAGCGTAAGGTTGTCTTTTTCGTTCCGAATGTTGCTGATGGCCGTGCGGTATTGGTTGTCGTAGTTTGAAAGGTCAACCTTAATGGATTGCTCGGTTTGGGAAATCTTCACCTTGCTTTTAAGAATGTTCAGGTTGGACTGTGCGATGCGTTGTTGCCGCTGAAGTCCATCAAATATCGGAACACGAAGACTGAATACCAATGAGGAGTTCGGATACCACTTCTGACTGCTGTCCCAGAAATCAAACTTTTTTCTCATAGCGTTTGCAGCCAGGTTGGCCGAAACATTCAACGTGGGAAGATAACCTGCCTTGTTGCGGTCCTTGTCGGCTTCGTATGCATTCAGTGCGATTTTTTGCAGTTGGTAATCGGATCGATTGTCTAAGCTGAAATCGGTCAATAGGGCTTCAAATAATTGATTGTCAATATTCATGACCGTGTCGGTCAGGTTGATGCCAGTATCGACGGGCATACCCATGTAATATTTCAAATTATTGAGCGACTGGGAATAATTCAATTCAACTTGCTGAACTTGAGATTTCAGGTTGTTGTTGCTCACTCGCATCTTGTCGATGTCCATTTGTTTGGCCATTCCATTCTGAAACTTTAATTCCGTAGAAGTCAGCAGCTTGTCCGAAGTGCTCAATGTTGACCGCAACGTGCTTAGTTGTTTGCTGATGACCAATGTTTGATAATAGGTCACGCTGATGGTAAGTGCCGATTGTTCCTTGGTCATCTTCAACGATTGCTGAGCCTGCGACTCACTAATCTTGGTGGCTTTAAGCGCTACCGGGAAAGTGGGGTCGAACAGTTTCTGAGTGAGCTGAAGCGTACCGCTCATGTTGTGCTGCGTCCCGAATTGGACTGGAATCATAGTGCCTGGTTTCCCAGTCAACTCGCCTGGCAACAAAGTGGTCATCAACAATAGGTTGTCGGTGTAGGAAGCTGATCCGTCCACTTGTGGAAGGATGGTGCCCAATTGTTCCTTGACTTTACGTCCTGCAATCTCGACATCGTATCCAGCGTTTACGATGTTTCCGTTTGCTTTGTTGGCGTAGTCAACACATTGTTTGAGCGAGAACCCTTCACCGAAAGTCAGCAGCGGGAGCGCGCACAATGCAATCAATACTAAACTTTTTTTATTCATATCTTATAGTGGTAAAAATGCTGTTAAAGGATAATACTATTGAGGAACCGTTCGATGAACGATTTATATAAGTCTCTGGGCTCGAAATGCATGTCTTTTGCGTGAGGATTGGGGTGCCCCTCAAACATCATGAAGGCACTGATGGTGCCGCTCATTAAGCATACCCAATTAAGAATCAAGGGAATAATGTCACATCCCTCTTTCTTGGTAATGATGACAAATATATCCTTGATGGACGTCATGCCTTTAATGACCTCATCACCGGGCTTGCGGCGCTCGAGGCTGAACATCAATTGGTACAGCACCTTGTTGTTAAAGGCGAAATCCCAATGGCGTAATGATATTTCCAGAAGTGTTTCTTTGGGTTCGAGCTTCAACTCGAAAACGGCTTGATATTCTATGAACAAGGTGTTGTACCCATTGTGAATGATTTCAGAAATCAATTCTTCCTTGTTCTCGAAATGTTCGTACACAATGGGAGCGGTGTACTCGATGGCATCGGCTATCTTTCGGATAGTCAGGGCATTCCAGCCTTCCTTCTCGGCAATGCTGAGCGCTGCTGCCAGCATGGCGTTGCGGAGGTTTTCTTTGTCTCGGATTTTGCGTTCCTGATGTCCCATTTTATATGGTTGGTAAAAAATCTAACAATGTTCGCAAAATTACAAAGAAGTTTGATATGTGGTGCGGTTTTGGATGAAAAAAATTGGAAAAGGCTACTTTTTTAGGAATATTAACATTACAAGTAATCGTTAAAGAAAAAGTTGCATGGTAATAGACATTCCGTTTAAAAGTACGTGTAGCAGAAACGTTGATAGAAACGGATCACCCTTTTTGGAACGGACGTGGTAGGTGAATTGAAATACAAGCCCCATCATACCAGCCGTCAAGACGTATTGAAGACTATACATGTGAAGACATCCAAAAACAATGGCTGGTAGTATGATTGTTATCCAAACATGCCGTTTCATGAACTCAAACAGGTTTAAAAAGTAATAGGGCATGGCTTGAAAGAAAAATGTTTCAATAAGTGGTGCCAATAAGGCGACAATCAAATACCGGTACCAAATGTTGTCAGGCAATCCGAGTTTGGAATAGTCGGTATCAGGAAAATCCAAACACGCTCCCAAATAGAACGTTGGGATGAAAAAAAGTATCAGTATGAGATAAGCAATTGGGACGTACCAATAAATTGGCATAGTTTCAGCAAGCTTCATGATTTTAGCCTTGATTCCTACCTGAGTTTTTTTGAGTGTTTCCATGTTTAATTGTTTAAGTAATCACTCAGCAATGTGTTACCATTGCTGAGTGAGTTTGTTGTTTAAGCCAGCCATTGTCCGTTATCACCGCTGTATTGTTGAATTTTGGCGATGGCGCCAAATACAAAACCCAGGGCTTTTGCCACCAATTCTCCAGTTGTACTTCCTCCATTCAACTCAACCATTTCCTGGTTGGTTAGGTCTGTATAAAGACCTCCAATAAGTTGCTGTTTCATGGCCTTTAGTTTTGAGCTGCTTTTTGACCAGCGGCAAAGCCTTCTTTGAAAGCTGCCTTATAGGTATCCCAGTTGTTGATGATATCAATCACGGCCATGGCAATCTCCTTGATCAAACCACCATCGACTTCTCGCATTTCCACCGCGTCCAGTTCCAATACTCCGGCGGCATTCAAATTCATTGTTTTCATAGATTTTATAAAAGTTTTTTGTACTTACTCATTAAAGGCTTTTCAGTGACCGCCTGCAACGTTGCAACGATTGTATTGCAAATGTATCAGACAATACTTTTATATTATCATAGTGTGTGCAAAAATATTAAAATAAAATTAATATAAAACACTTCAATGTAAATTATTTTGCAATTAATTCCACATCGATTTCAATTCTTAGCCTGACAGGCTTGGTGTAGACGTACGTCGACTTATGTCTATTGTACGAAAGCGGCAATCCCATTTCCTTCATTTCATCCAAGATGCCATACAAATAGCTTTCACTGATGCCCAGTTTTTGAGCGAACAACCGGGGTGCTCCAGTGGCTTCCAGGCGGATGAGTTGGTCAGCGTGGCGTAGGCGGTCCGTATATTTAAGGAGTTGTGTGGTCATATGGGCAGGGGGGAGTTTGATTGCCAAAGTTGGTAGTACGAGCCTTTCAGTTCGATCAATTCGCGATGATTGCCAGACTCGGCCACTTTGCCCCGATGCAGGACAACAATCTGGTCGGCATCCTGAATGGTCGAAAGTCGATGGGCAATCACAATGACGGTCTTGCCTGTGGAAGCAAAGTCGCGCAAGGTTTCCTTGACATGCTTTTCAGAATGAGAATCCAATGATGATGTCGCTTCATCGAAGATCAAAATCTCCGGGTTTTTGTAGAGCGCCCTGGCAATGGCAATCCGTTGGCGTTCACCGCCTGATAGCGACAACCCATGTTCGCCAACCACTGTTTGGTAAGCACCTGGCAGCTGTTCAATAAAGTCACGGATGCCTAATGAGCCACAAATGGCAAGCACCCGATCCATGTCCGGCTCGTATTCTCCCAAGGCAATGTTTTCCAGAATGCTGCCCGCAAATAACTGCACTTCCTGAGGTACCGTAGCAACCATTCGACGAAGGCTGTTGTTCCGAATGAAACGTAATTCGCAAGAACCGATGCTGATTTGCCCCTGCTGAATGGGATAGATGTTCTGCAACAGGGAGATTAGCGTTGTTTTCCCAGAACCGCTTTCCCCAATGATGGCAGTAGTCTTACCTTTCGATATGGCGAGGCTGAAATCATCAAATACCTGTTGTCGCGTACCATACCGAAAAGAAACCTGGTTGAAACAGATGTCACCGATGAGTGCCGGTGTCAGTTCAAGTTTGCCTTCAGCCGCTTCCTCTTGCTCCAAATCCATGATTTGGAAAAGCCGTTCAGCAGCAATGAGGGCGTCTTGAATGGTTTGATTGGCACCAATCAGAGAGAGCACAGGCCCAAGAATGTAACCGGTCAGGGCATAAAACGACATCAATGTACCAGCCGAGAGTTCTTGCGCCATCACCAAATTGCTGCCAGCCCAGAGTACCGCGATAGTGATGCCGCCAGAAACCAACTGTGAAAAGGCATTGATGCGGATGCCAGCCAAACCGCTCGAATACGTACCCTGCAACAGTTTGACGAAACGCGTCTCCGTTTTGAGGTGCACGAACTGTTCCATTCCGAACCGCTTGATGGTGCCGATGGCGTTGACCGATTCCACCAATTGTGCTTCCAAATCGGCTGAACGCTCCATGATGCTGCGTGAAAACTTTCGGTTAAGCCGGTTCGCTACTATATAAAGGAGTACGAAGAACGGAACGCATAACAGCGTGATTACCGTCAGTTTCCAAGAATAAAGAAACATCAAAAAAGAAGTGAACACCAGAATCATCACATTCACAGCCAGTTCCAGCGATACATTGTTGATGAAGTACCGAATCTTGACAGCATCGTTGATACGGGATATGATTTCGCCAGTACGCATGGTGTCGAAAAACGGTTGGGGCAAGGTCAGCAAATGTTTGTAATACCCCAGAATAAGCGTCGCATCGAGCTTCTGCCCGGTTTTTAGGGCAAGAATGCTTTTCATGCCACCGATAAAAGTGCGCAAAACGAGCAAAATAATCATCAGGATGCTTAGCAGATGCAGCAAGTTCACATTGCCGTCCCCCAACACATTGTCCACAATCTTTTCCACATAAATGGAAGTGGCAAGCCCCAAAACGCTGAATATCATTGCCCCAAACAAGGCTTGATTCATGACCGTCCGATGCGGCTTGAGCAGTTGAAGAAACAGACGGATGTTCGAGACCTTCAACTTTTCCGGTTTGAAGGATTCGTCGGGAACCATCAAGATTAGCACGCCCGACCACATTCTAAGGAACGCCTCCATCGGCATTTTGTGAAACCGACCGTCCTCAGGGTCCATGATTGTGATGACTTTAGGCCGAACCCGATACAACACCACGAAGTGCTGCAGGTTTTCATGCACCACCACATGGGCTATCCCAGGCAATGGAATCTTGCTGAGGCTTTCGGTCGCCCCACGAACGGCTTTGCAGCTGAACCCCAATTTGACGGCCGCTTCCACCATGCCCAAGGCATTGGTCCCCCGTTTGTCGGTGGACGCATATTGCCGAATCCTCGCAATGGGCACTTGCAATCCATAACTGGCTGAAACCGAGGCTAGACAGGCAGCACCGCAGTCGGTGATGTCGTGCTGCTTGACGCAAAGATGTTTTTTCATTTGTTCATCGGATTTGCCCAATCGTCCATTTTCTCATACACCAGTTGAAACAACGACCGTCGGTTCAGCAAGAAACGAGCTTGTACGGTCATGCCTTTCTTGAGGAAGCCTTTCCGCCCGTTCTTAAGCGTGAGGAAGGACTTCTCCAAACGGCATTTCACTTTGTAGAAGGGGTTGTCGTTCAATAAGACGTAATCGGAGGAGATGCCCGAAACCGAGCCCTTGATTTTGCCCCACTGGTTGTAATCAAAGGCTTCAGCCAATAGGCTCACCTTCATGGTGACGCGTAGGAAACCGATGTCCCGTGGCTGGATGTAGCATTCCACGACCAAAGTGGAGTCGGGACTGACCACGCCGAGCGATTGCCCACATTGCACGTTCCCGCCCGGATAGAGCCCAGTAAACTGCTCCAGCGTTCCTGAGACGGGTGCGGTCAACGTATAGAGTGCTCGTTGGTTTTTCAATTGGCTGAACGCTGCCCGGGAGGCATCCCGTTGCCGTTTCAATTCGTTCAAATCGGCCTTCCAGAGCGAAATTCGATTTTCATGAAGCGTTCTCAGCTCATTTTCGAACCGCTGTTTCTCGTGTTGGTAGTTTTCGAACTCGTCCTGCGGAATAACCCCGTTGTGGAAAAGCGGTTCGTTGCGTTTCAGTTTCCGTTCCGCCGCCTCGAGTGACAGCGCGAGCTCATCTTTTTGCTGTTTGTAAAGAAGGAACTCTTGCTGGCGTTTGTCGCTACGGAACGATGTCCTTCGAGTACCGCAAAGCGCTTCCAAATCGGCAATCTGAGCGGAAATATCTCGAAGTAGGCTTCGCTGGTTGGACAAATCGGCGTCCACCGAGGTCGCGTTCAGCAATAGAATTGTGTCGCCCTTTTGCAGGCGGCTGCCTTCGTGCGCGTACACTCGAACAATGGATTCAGCCACCGGTGCCTTTAGCTCGACTTTCTCGGTGACGGGACGCACCACGCCGACGCCGTGCACCACGATGTCCACGTACAGGAAGGGGAGGGAGAGCAGGGTGACAAACACGGCCAATGCCGCTGTGAGATAAAGCGCATTGCTTTTCCGACTGTGCCGGAAAATTTGTTTTTCAATGCAAAAGTCGGGGTCCAGTTCAGGTATGTTCATCTGTACCAACATTAAATGATTAATGCGGTAAAGATAAATAAAATTAATAATAAATTAATACATTATTAAACTTTTTCCGAGGGCTTCCGAAATGTTTCGGCTCAAGGGCGGGATGTTGTGCTCTAGAAGCTCCTCCCAATAGTTGTGGGTGTAGTCGTGCGAATGCCGGAGCCCATAACCACTGAATTTGATGCCCTTCAATAAGGATTTCGGCACCTGCCTGACTTCGTATACGTAGAATTCGTTGATGCCGGTGTTGTCGGTTTCAGCCGGGTCCGTCTTGTGTTTGAACAGTACCCGACGCGATTGTGTGAAGCTTTCCAGGTTGTCGAAGGTGAGCTGGCTTAGGTCTGTGGTGCGGTAAACCTCGGTCTGTTCGTTGCCCATGATACGGCAGGAGTAGCCGAGCAGCTTGAAATCCCTTTCCTTACGGGGCGCCAATACGTCCACATTCGCTTGGATGAAATCGGAGGAAGTATTTATTCGGGCAAAACCCACCTTGACGGTTTTCTTTAAAACATCGGCACCGTTTTTAGAAGGGCTCAAAGTATAATCGTTCCCCAACCGGTCGGTAAATACTTTTCCATTTCTGAAATAAGGGGTGCAGGCCAAACCGACCACGACCATTACCGTGCGTTTCTTGGCCTTGGCTATCTGCGCCTCGTTCCGGAACGTCCGGTATTCCAACATCCGGAATTTGACGCCCTTGCCATCGGGTTCAATGTAGTATTCGCCAATGCCGTCCGTGTAGTATTTGGGTATGCCGTCCTCCAAGTGGTAGCCGCGGAAATACCCTTTCAGCACCAAATACATTTTTTCTTTGGAGGCCTTGCCCACCGTGACTTCGGGCAGAGTGATGATGCGGCGCATCAGCTTAATGGTTTTCGCATTTTTAAGCTCGGCTGAACTCAATTCGAGGGTCTGGTAGGCAATCTGCTGAATGCTGATGTGGTTGTTTCCTTTTAAATAGGTCGTATCCACGACCCCATTGATGTCTGAAGTCGCCGCCAATCTGCCATCGTCGGTGAGCAGATGCGCGAAAGCGACGGGTTGTCCGTCCGTTTGGTCGGTGAGGCGGATTTGGGCGGTTGCGCCAAGAAAGAAAGAGCAAAGAAGAAGTGAGAGAAACGTTCTCATGACTGGGGCATTTTTGCAAATATAACCGAAGTCGAAGCAAAAATTCTTTAATGCCTTGTTAAAATGATAAAAGAGTTATACTGAAAACGAGTAAAGAAAATGATATAAGCCGGATTACTTGTTTGCGGCTCTTTTTTTTAGCTTATTAAGCTCATTAGTAATCACTTTAGCATTACAAAAAGTATCGTCGATAAATGCCACGGATGACTCCAATGTTGAGAATATTTCAAAACTGATAGGCAACTCAATAGACAATTGCTTTAATAAACTCGATAATACAACTTGTTGAGGTTCAGAAGTAAGTAAGGCTGATTTTCTGTTACTTAAAACTGCCTGTTCCCCTTTGAAAAATTCCATGAAATTTGACATCGATTTTAAACCTTCCTTATTCATTGTAATCTCTGTATCTCGAAAATCTACCAAACAATTATAAAAGATATTTTTCTTTCAGAAAAAACACAAATCCCCGGAGAAGATTAACTTTACCGGGGATATAATAGGTATTAACAAAGTCGTTACAGTGCCGCTTCTACCTTTGAACGTAGTTCTTGCACAGCACCTGACAGCCCAGCAACCAGTTTGCCACCGGCCGTAGCGAAATGCGGTTGACCGCCGCCACCGCCTTGAATGGCTTTGGCTGCTTCGCGAACCAGATTGCCAGCATTCAAACCTTTGGCAACAAGATCGTCGCTGAACGCTATGGTGAGCAGCGGTTTGTCGCCGTCCACACTACCTGCAATGAAGGCCAAACCGGTGGCATTTTCGCCACGCAATTGGAAGGCGATGTTCTTGATGGTCTCGGCTGTGGCCGCCCCTTCAAAAACAATCACGTTTACACCATTAATATTGGTGGACTTCGAAAGTAATTCATTCTTAAGCGCCTTGGCCTGATCAGCCGCAAACGCCTCCAGTTTCTTCAAGTTCTCTTGATTCTCAGCGACGAGCTTCTCAATAGCCGCCGTCAAGTTGGGTGTGTTGTTGAAATACCCCTTCACCATGCGCAGTTCGTCCTGCATCTGGTAATAAGCTTCGTCTGCCCCAGCTCCGGTAATGCCCTCGATGCGACGAATGCCTGCAGCGATGGAACTTTCGGTTACGATGCGGAAGCTACCGATCTGCCCGGTGGCGGCCACATGCGTTCCACCACAAAGTTCAGCCGAGGTTCCGAAGCGAATCACGCGGACTTCCTCGCCGTATTTCTCGCCGAACAGAGCCATGGCACCCATGGCGCGGGCTTCGGCAATAGGAGTATTGCGGTGTTCGTCCAGTAAAATATTCTTGCGAATCGCAGCGTTCACACGGTTTTCCACCTCACGGATTTCTTCGGAAGTCATTTTTTGGAAATGGGCGAAGTCGAACCGGAAGTTGTCTGGGTTTACGAGGGAACCTTTCTGTTCCACATGCGTGCCAAGCACTTCGCGAAGGGCTTCGTGCAATAAATGCGTGGCGGAGTGGTTGGCTGAAGTGGCGTTGCGTTTTTCAACATTCACCACGGCTTTGAATACAGCAGTCGGGTCTGAAGGCATCGTAGACGTGATGTGCACACCCAAATTGTTTTCTTTCTTGACGGTCTCAATGACAAGACGTTGGCCGTCGGCTTCCAGGTAACCACTGTCGCCCACTTGTCCGCCCATTTCGGCGTAGAACGGCGTGCGGTCCAGCACCAATTGGTAGTACGATTTGCCCTTTTGGGAAACCTGTCTATATTTCAATATTTCTGCGTCGCAGGTGGTGAAATCGTACCCTACGAATTCGGATTCCTGGTCTTTAAGCACTACCCAGTCGCCCGTTTCTACGGCGGCGGCGTTGCGGGCGCGGTCCTTCTGTTCCTTCATGGAGGCGGTGAAGCCGTCGATGTCGGCGGTGAGGCCATTCTCGCGTAAAATCAGTTCAGTCAAGTCCACCGGGAAACCAAACGTGTCGTAAATGGTGAACACACTTTTACCGTCCAAAACGGTAGAACCGGCAGCCTTGGTTTCAGCCATTAGCTTGTCTAAGAGGCGAATACCGGTTTCAAGGGTGCGCAGGAAGGATTCTTCTTCTTCCTTGATGACCTTTTCCACCAGTGATTGTTGCGCCTGCAATTCGGGGTAGGCTGAACCCATGGAGTCAATGAGTGCGGGTATGAGCTTGTACATAAATGCGTGGCGGCGGTTCAGGAAGGTGTATCCGTAACGCACGGCACGACGCAATATGCGGCGGATCACGTAGCCGGCCTTGGCGTTGGAGGGCAATTGGCCGTCGGTGATGGAAAAGGCGATGGTGCGGATGTGGTCGGCGATGACGCGCATGGCGATGTCGGTTTTTTCATCCTCGCCGTAAGTGACGCCGCACAAAACACCGATTTCCTTCAATATGGGTTGGAACACATCAGTGTCGTAGTTGGAGCGTTTGCCCTGAATGGCCATGCAGAGGCGTTCGAAGCCCATGCCGGTGTCCACGTGCTTGGCGGGTAGCGGTTCCAAGGAGCCGTCCGCTTTGCGGTTGAACTGCATGAACACATTGTTCCAAATTTCCACTACTTGCGGGTGGCTTTCGTTCACCAGTGTCAAACCGTCCACCAAAGCACGTTCCTCGTCGCTGCGCAAGTCAATGTGTATTTCTGAACACGGACCGCAGGGACCTTGGTCGCCCATTTCCCAGAAGTTGTCCTTTTTGTTGCCGTTGATAATGCGTTCAGCCGGTAAGAACTGTGCCCAAATGGCGGCGGCTTCGTTGTCGCGTTCCAAACCTTCGGGGGCATAACCTTCGAAAACGGTGGCATACAAACGGTTCGGATCCAGTTTCACCACGTCCACCAAGTATTCCCAAGCCCACTCGATGGCGTCCTTCTTGAAGTAGTCGCCGAAGGACCAGTTGCCCAACATTTCGAACATGGTATGGTGGTAGGTATCGTGACCAACTTCCTCGAGGTCATTGTGCTTGCCGCTCACGCGAAGGCATTTCTGCGAGTTGGCCACTCGTGGATATTTGGGTGCCACGTTTCCTAGAATGATGTCCTTGAACTGGTTCATACCAGCGTTGGTGAACATCAGTGTGGGGTCGTCTTTGACCACCATTGGGGCTGAAGGAACGATCTTGTGATTCTTGGATGCGAAAAAATCTTTGAACGATTCGCGTATTTCTTTGGCAGTCATGTGTTATAATTTAGTAATTCGGGCGCAAAAATACGGCTAATTTGTTACTTTTGCATGCATTAGCACTGAAAAAGATACCAACGCGTGGGCAAAAGAATCAAATACCACTTCAATCCAGAATCCTTAAGTTTCGAACGCATCCAGAAAACGGCGATCGATTGGATCAAGCAACTGTTGCTACACGCGTTCAGCGGGATATCCATGGGTGTGCTCTTCTTTTTCATTTACTTGAACATTTTCGAAACGCCGGATGCCAAGAAATACAGGATGGAGAATGAACGCCTTCAGACCCAATACAAGGTCATTCAACTGCAATCCAAGCACGTGAAAGCCGTGTTGACTGACTTGCAGCAGCGCGACGACAACTTATACCGAGCCATTCTTCAAGCCGATCCCATATCGCCTGAACTCCGTGAAGGCACGTTTGCGAACACCAACCGTTATCAGGAATTCAACGATTTGGATAACAAGGAATTGGTCACGCAGACCAGCGAGGAAATCGACCGTCTGTCCAAAATGGCCTATACGCAATCCAAGTCGTACGACGTGTTGCTGGATTTGGTCAAGAAACAGGAGCAGCGCCTGCTTTGCATTCCAGCCATCATGCCGGTGCTGAACCGTGACATGAAGACCGTTGCTTCCGGTTACGGAAGGCGCATCGACCCGATTTACCACGTGGCGACTTTTCACGCCGGAATGGACTTTTCCGCACGCATCGGAACGGATGTCTATGCCACGGGCGAAGGCACGGTTTGTTATGCTTCCTGGAAGCAAGGGTACGGCAACTGCCTGATGATCAATCACGGATTCAACTTCCAGACGCTTTACGGCCATTTGAGCGCACTGTATGTGCACATGGGACAGAAGGTCAAGCGTGGCGACGTGATCGGCGCCGTGGGCAGCACCGGCAAGTCCACCGGCCCGCATCTGCACTACGAAGTGCATTTCAAGGGTGCTCCGCAGAACCCTGCCCACTATTATTTCATGGATCTATCACCCGCACAATACGACCAAATGGTTCAGATTTCGTCCAATTACGGACAAACCATGGACTGATTAAAACCTCAAAATTATGGCTGACGATTCGAGAAAACTGTTCTACTCCATCGGCGAAGTGGCTGACCTCTTCCACGTGAATGAATCGACCCTCCGTTTCTGGGAAAAGGAATTCCCCACGGTCATCAAACCCAAAAAGAACGCCAAGGGGACGCGCAACTACACCAAGGACGATATTGAAAACGTGCGCCTCGTCCATTTCCTGCTTAAGGAAAAAGGAATGACGCTTGCCGGTGCCCGCAAGAAGTTGCGTGAGGAAAAAAAGGGTATGTCGGCGCAACACGAATTGTCCGACCGGCTCAAGAAAATAAAATCCGAATTGCTGAAACTCCAAACAGAACTCGGTCAACCCGCTCAGGAAGCACCCGAATTCCCAGCAGAGGAGCTCATCGCCAAACGCATGGTCTTTGCTGAACCCGGTTCGGAAATGATTTCGGTCGAATCCATTTTGGAAGAGGCTCCAGTACCTGAACTGGCCATGGAAGAGCTACCTACGCCCGAAGTGGAGCAACTGCAAGTCCCCGAACCGATGTTCGAAGAATCGCCGTTTGACTTCTATGAGGAAAAACCAGAGGAGTTTGAAGCAGAGAAATTCACGTTCGAACCCGTGGAACCGGAATCGGAGGCGGTGGAAGAAATCGAGGAGAAACCTGAACTTTTAGAAGCTCCTGAGGAAGATGTTATTGAAGAAGCCGATGCCCAAGTGATTCCACAGCCCCAGCCCGAACCGGAGCCTGAACCCACCCCCGAACAGAACCTGTTTTACGAGCAGCCGGAATCCGTTGAACCACCCAAGCCGGAACCCTCCAAAGATGGTTGGTCAGGGAGTTTGTTCTAGCGTTCCGCCATTACCTTCAATACCGCAGTTTTTAGATTTGCGCCCGTTGCCTTCACGGTAAGGGTTCCCTCCTCATTACCGGCTTGCAACAAGATGCTGGCGATACCCGCTTCAGCTTTCATCGGATTGCTGCCGATGAGTTTGCCGTTCCCTTCCAACTGAAACGTGACGTTGGCGTCCGAACCGTAAACCGGATTTCCTTGCGCGTCACAAACCGTCGCATGGATAAAGACCACGTCGGCACCATCCGCTTTCAAAGGTTTTCCGCTGAAATCGGCGGTAAGCTTCAATTGACTCGGCGCAGACGCTGTGGTCACAAGATCGGTGGCCACAGCTTTCCCCTTAAGAAAGCCAACTGCTTTTAGGGTACCGGGCTCAAAGGCTTTCAACGAGAAAACGAAGGGCGGAAATGTTAGTTTGTCTGAAATGGGAGTCGCGACTGCTTTCTTGTTTTCCACCAACTTGTTGTTCAGGTAGAGCGAAACCTTATCGCAGTTGGAATAGATCGTCACATTCGAAGGATCGGATTTTTCGTTCCACCAACTGGCTATTTTCACCATTGGTTTGGCGCCTTGTTGGCTCTGGTACAGGTAATAAGCGAACTTTGGAAGCCTAAAGATATCGGCTACCCCGGACGATTCGATGATGGGAGAGTAACCGCGGTTGTAGTCGAACATCAGCCAATTGGCATCGCCGAGGTGGGGATTCCGCAGGTTGTCGTTGTGGGCTTCCTCAAAATTGAGGGCCTGTTGAAGCATCCGCCTTTCACCGTCGCCACGCAATTGTCGGCTGGTCCGCTCATCGCTTTTCAAGTTGGCGTATCCGGCTTGGTTCAGTCCCGCATCTTGTGCGAAATATTCCCAGTCACCGTATTCGCCGGTGAAAAGCGGTGTAGCGCCTTTGTACGTTTTCCAATAATTCGGAGCCTTTCCATGTTGCCTGGCAGGAATCCACACGTCGTAGGAATGATTCATCCACCCGCAAGTGATGAGTTTGCTTTCAGGCGATTCCTCTTTGGCGATGGCGTTCATCTTTTCCATAAAATAGTTTGGCATGCGCGATTCGTTCAGGGAAAGTTCCCAAAATACGACGGAGGGGTGGTTCCGGTCCCTGCGGATCAATTCGCGGGCATTTTGGTAAGCATTCTCGACAAAAACGGAATCGCCGAAGAACTGCCAACCGGGTATGGCCGCAATGGTGAGGATGCCCAGTTCGTCACAGGCGTCCATGAAGGCGTTGGCCTGAGGATAATGACACAGTCGGACCACATTGAAACCCGCTTGCTTGATGAGCATGGCGTCCCTGTATTGGGCATTGTCCGACAACGCGTTGCCGATGTACGGATATTCCTGGTGTCGATTGGTGCCCCGCATTAGGAAGGGTTGACCGTTGATTTGCAACCGGTCGTCTTTAATCGTGAACGTTCGGATTCCGATTCGAACATCCTTTCGGTCCACTTGCTCCTTCCCGTCCAGGATGGATACTTGAAGCGTGTACAAATTAGGATGGTCCGGATGCCAGAGCGCTGGATTTGCCACCTTCAATTGCTGGGTGATCAAATTCGTTTCAGAAGCCTTTATAACCGTTCTGCCGGAAACCACGGAAGCTATCGTTCTGCCTTTGGCATCCACCAAAGTACATGCTACCTGGCATTCCAAAGCTTTGTCGTTGTCGTTTCGAACATGCACGGCGGCTGAAATCGTTGCCGAAGCAGCGGTGACTTCCGGGTACCAAACCCGTATGCCACCAGAAGCCGGCAGGTTTTCCTGTACGGCATCGCTGATGTGCAGCGGGTTTGTCACAGTGAGGGATATCGTGCGGTAAATGCCACTATAATAGCAGAAATCGAGGGTGTTGATGGGCTTACCCGGAGGTATTTCCGCGTTGTCTCGGTTGTCGGTACGGACAATCAACCAATTGGTGGTATCATAATCCAAGTATTTGCTGATGTCGATGGTAAAGGGCAGATAGCCTCCCAGATGGGTTTCCAACTTAAAATGGTTCAGCCAGACCGTTGCTTCCTGCATGACACCGTCGAAGGTGATGTTGACGGTTTTTCCCTTCCAGTTCGAATTGGCCGTGAACGCTTTGGTATACCAGGTGATGCCGCTCCAGGCATTGGTAACCACCAAAGGCTCTTGCTTGGCGATGTGTGGCAACGTTACTACGGGCCAGCCACTGAACAGAAGGGTGTAACCTGAATCGCGGCTGCTGGTTATATTCAATTTGATGTCTTCCTGATTCTTGAACACCCAACCTTCATTGAAAGAAATAACTTCTCGACCGTTCATTGCAAAAGCAATGCAAAGGAAAAGTAAAAATAAAACAGTCCGGATTGACTTATTTTTCATGTTCTTAATTTTTGAAGGCGTCCAAGGCAGCGGTTGGTTTACCATTGCTGTCGAATGCACCCAGTCCATAACCTTTCCAACCTCCATAACATTCAGGTTCCCAATAAAATGCACCCAAGCCCTTCTTGTTTTTCACCGATTTGACCTTTCCAATCAAATCGGTCAGGAAAAGTTTGCAGGCAGCGGCGTAACGCCAATCCATACCGACTTCGCACAACATGACCTCTGAACCGTATCGGCTCACCATATCGTTCATATTGCTCAGGCAAAGAGCATTGTAAGAACTCCAATTGGCATCGGAAGGGTAAAGAGACATACCGATGACATCCCATTTCCCCCCTTGCGCTTTCAACCCGTCGAAAATCCATCGAAACAAGGTGTTGTCCCAACCGTTGTTGATGTGAATCATCACTTTGGTGTTCGGGAATACCGACTTAACGGCATTGTAACCTGCATTGGAAAGCATGGCATAGTTGGCCATGTCGACCGATGCTTTTCCATCCGGCCAAAGCATTCCGTCGCCCGTTTCATTGCCCACCTGCACCCATTTTGGAGTGATGCCATTGTCCTTCAGCGTAGTCAGAACGGCAGTGGTATGTTCGGTGACGGCATTGCGAAGATTGACAAAGGAAAGTGTGGACCATGCCGCCGGTTTGGTCTGTTTGGAAGGATCTGCCCAACTATCGCTGTAATGGAAATCGATGAGCAGGTTCATGCCCAGATCGTTGGCTCGTTTGGCTTTGACCAATAAGTCGGCCGTGTTGCACCAGCCATCGCTGGGGTTTACCCAAACACGAAGGCGGATGGAGTTCATCCCCAGACTTTTAAGTAATGCCATGCACTCGGTTTGGGTGCCGGCCGCATTGTAGAATTTCTTGCCGCTCTGTTCCATTTCCGACAGCCAGCTCACGTCGGCGCCTCGGAACAAGCTGTCAGGTACGACTTTGACCGTATCGATTGGGCTCGGATTGTTTACGACGGGTTCTTCGATCCCGCAGGAAGTGAAGGTGGTCAGGCAAAAAAGGGAGAAAAAACCGATGGAAAGCAAAAATCGTTTTCTCATGGCGTGTTTTTATAACAGAAAAGTTAGCCGTTCATTTGCTCCTTGCGTCGTACCAGCTGTACATTGGTGATGCGTGAAATTTTGTCGCAGAGGTTGTTGACGTCTTCGACATCGTGCACGTAGAGTTCGATGAGGCCCTTAAAGATGCCGTCCTTGGTTTCGAACAGAAGTTTGGTCATGTTTACCGCCAATTCGTCCGAGACTATTTTGGTGATTTGGCTCACGATGCCAACGCCGTCGATGCCCCGGAGTTCCAATTCAATGGGGAAGGAAAGTGCTTTTTGGGTGGCCCATTCGGCAGAAAGGATGCGGGTGCCGTAGCTGGACTTGATTTTCATGGCTACCGGGCATTGCCGCTTGTGCACGGAAACGCTGCCGTTGTCTTCCACGAAGCCCAGTACGTCGTCACCGGGGATGGGGTGGCAGCAATCGGCCAGCTTGTATTGTTGGTTGAACGATTCTTCCGTCAGTTTGTGTGTGGCCTTGTAGTCTATTTTCTCGGTCGTCTCGCCAAGCATTTCAGGCTTCGGCTTGTTGCTGATGCCCAGTGTCAGTTTCCAGTATTTGATGAGCTTGTTGTTGTCCTTGCTCTTTTTGAACAGGACTTTGAGGTCGTCTGTCAATTCCAGCTTGCCTGAACCCAGTTTCATGAGCAGGTCGTCCCTGTTTTCCACATCGAAATGCTGCATGAGCAAGTCGGTGGAGCTTTGGTCGTACCCGAAGCGGATTCGTGCGAAAAAGGCAATGAGCATGTCATCGCCCTTTTTGATGAGGTCTTTGTTGTCCTTGCGGAACTTGGCTTTGATGCGGGTTTTGGCACTTCCGGTGGTTACCCAGTCCAGCCATTCGAACTTGGGTGTTTGGCTTTTGGAGGTCAGAATTTCCACCTGATCACCACTTTTCAGCACGTGGCTCATGGCTACGAGTTTGTGGTTCACTTTGGCGCCGATGCAGTGGAATCCGATTTGGGAGTGCAAGGTGAAGGCAAAGTCCAATGCGGTGGAACCAGAGGGCATGGTCTTGATCTCACCCTTGGGAGTGAAAACAAAGATTTCAGACGAGAAAAGATTCATCTTGATGGTATCGAGGAAATCGATGGCGTTGGGTTCCGGATTTTCCAGAATTTCCTTGATGGTGTAAATCCACTTGTTCAGCTCGTTCTCTTCCTCAATCTCGCCTGATTTGTATTTCCAGTGTGCGGCAAAACCTCGTTCGGCGATTTCGTCCATGCGGTCGCTGCGAATCTGGACTTCGATCCATTCGCCGTCCGGTCCCATTACAGTGACGTGCAAAGCCTGATAGCCATTGGCCTTTGGGCTGCTCACCCAGTCGCGGATGCGGTCGGGGTGATGTTTGTAGATGTCGGTGATGGCCGAATAAATGGCGAAGCAGCGTTTTTTCTCGATGGAAGACAAGGTCGGATCGGTCCTCGGTACGTCGGTGCTGAAAATGATGCGCACGGCTAGAATATCATAGATTTCCTCAAAGGAGACCCCCTTGGTCTGCATCTTGTTCCAAATGGAATAGATGGACTTGGTCCGCGCTTTCAGCCGGTAATCGAGGCCCATCTCGTCCAATTTCTCCCTGACCGGTGCGGTGAATTTTTCGTAGAGTTCGTTACGGGCCACAGCCGTGCTTTCAATTTTGCGGGAAAGCTCGGAGTAGGTGTCGGGATGCTCGTACTTGAAACTCAAGTTCTCGAGCTCGGTCTTGATGCGGTTCAAACCAAGGCGGTTGGCCAGCGGGGCGTATAGGTACATCGTCTCGCCCGAGATTTTGTATTGCTTGCTGGGCAGCATCACACCCAGGGTGCGCATGTTGTGCAAGCGGTCGGCCATCTTGATGAGCACCACTCGGATGTCTTCGGCCATGGTGAGCAACAGCTTTCGGAAATTTTCCGCTTGTGCCGATGCCTGTTCTCCAAAGATACCGCCTGAAATCTTGGTCAAGCCGTCCACAATGCCCGAAATCTTCGGCCCAAAGCTTTTTTCAATGTCCTCCACCGTATATTCGGTATCTTCCACCACATCGTGCAGCAATGCCGAACAAATGGAGGTGGAACCCAGCCCGATTTCCGTGCAGCAGATTTTGGCTACCGCGAGCGGATGCAGAATATAGGGTTCGCCCGAACGACGGCGAATGCCACCGTGCGCATGATTCGCAAAGTTGAAGGCCGTGGTGATGAGGTCAACCTTCTTGCGGTGGTTGGATTTGAGATACTCCGCGAGCAGATCCTGAAACTGTTCGTTGATCTGGTCTTTTTCTGCCTGTGTAAATGTCGAAATGTCTCCCATAGTTGCGTTTCATCAATAGATTTTGAGACGCATGCCAGGATTGATCCTGGATCCATGAAGTCCGTTCCTGCGTTTGATCGCAGCTGTTGTTGTATGGTATTTCCGAGCGATGGTGGATAAGGTGTCGCCACTTCGCACGCGATGCAATCGGAAGTTCGCCTTGACCTGTGGAACCAACTCTTGTCCGGCAGGTTCCACCGTCAATTGTGTGTTCAGCAATTCAGAAGCTCTGTAATTGGGTATGCTGTCTTGATTGTCGATGAATGCCAAGGTGTAGTTGGCTGGCAAACAGACGCTTTGAGGCTTTTCGATGGTTCCGGGTATGATTTGGCGCCGGTACTGCGGATTCAATTTGAGCAAGTCTTCCTTAGGTACGCCCACCACGGCTGAAATCTGGTCGAAATGGATCCGGTTGCTCAACATCAGCGTGTCGGTGTGGAGCGGATAATCTGTTCGGACCGGGCAGATGCGGTGTTCCTTGTAATAGGTCATCACATAATTGGCGGCGATGAATAGGGGCAAATAACCTCGCGTTTCGCGCGGCAGGTAGTAATAAATGTCCCAATAGTCTTTTTTGCCTCCGGCGCGGCGGATGGCCTTGTTGATATTGCCAGGTCCACAGTTGTAGGCGGCGATGGCCAGGTTCCAATCACCGAAAATACCGTACAGGTCTCTCAGGTAACGTGCGGCGGCCTCGGTCGACTTCATCGGGTCACGGCGTTCGTCCACCAAGCTGTTGATGTCCAGACCGTAATTTTTGCCAGTGCCGAACATGAATTGCCAAAGGCCGGTTGCGCCGACTCTGGAGGTAGCGTTCGGATTTAAGGCGGATTCCACTACCGAAAGGTATTTCAGCTCATTTGGCAAGCGGTATTTCTCGAGCGCCTGTTCGAACAAGGGGAAGTAATAGTCGCTGATGCCCAGCATGACGGCCACCTGTTTGCGGCGGGATTCCTCGTACTTGTCGATGAATTGGCGGATGATTTTGTTGTAGGGCATCTTGATGATGGTGGGCATGTCCGACAAGCGCCTCATCATCAAGGAGTCCGACACATAGGGATTCAAGGAGTCGAACTTACAGTTCCGGTCGATGGGAATGAACGTTTTCATATGCCAGTCCTGCAACAGGCTGTCCATGTTGTTGTCAAACCCTTCGGGGAGGGCTATTTCCCGGTCATCGCCGGATCCACTCAGGTAGTCTTCCACCCGAGGGATGCTGTCGTTCGCCTGTATGGACAGACAAACGAATAGCGCGACAATCAGGAAAAATACATGCTTCATATATCTTTTTTTCTTTTTTAAAATCGAAATGCCAGACTGAGTTCCACCGCTTTGGCACCACCATAATTGTTCAAATGGGGTGCCGACGGTGTCACGGAAAGGTCCGGACTGATGTCAAAATCGTACAGCTGGGCGTCTACAAAGGCATCCAGTATGCAAATGACGTAAACGCCGAGGGCACCGATGTAACTCAAGTCCCTGGACCGGCGGAATGATTGTTGCCTATTTTTCAAAACCGTCACCAACGATGATTCCGGGTAATTGGAGTTCGGCGGCAGCAACTTGAGATAACTTTTGGTAGTGGGGTCATTGTCCATGATGTCCCTGTAACCATTGGTATAGGCGTTGTAATACTTGGTGTTCCAGTTGATGGCATAGGCTACTCCGATAATCCCGGCACCCACGAAGGGCAATTTCCAGTACCGTCGGTTGTACAACTGGCCCAAACCCGGACACAATACGGAATACCATATTGCTTTTTTGGGGTCCGGTTTGTAAATGGTAGCCGTATCCGCTGACAGGGCCGATTGGATGGTGTCTTTCTCAGCAGCCAACAATCCATTGTTTCCGCCTCCCATGTAGAAGAGTGCGAAGAAAAGGAGCAGGCTCAGGCGACCATATGTTCGCAACAACTGTTTCAAGACCCTATTGCAACATTTTGTCAAACGATTCCAGCAGCGCTTCCAATTGTATTTCCGATTTGAACGGAATGGTGATGGAGCCTTTTCCACCTTCGCCAATCTTAAAACGAACTTTTGTTTTCAGCTTGTCGGAAAGAATTGTTTCCAATGCCAGGTATTCTTCCGGCGTCTTGCTGGCATGCTTCGGTGCCACGGCTTGAGGTTCGGGTATTTCGCCTTCAGCAATGGAGCGGACGAGTTCCTCCACTTTACGGACGGAATATCCGTGAAGAACGGCTTCTTCGTAGATGGCCAACTGGACGGTCGGGTCATCGATGCCTGCCAGCGCTCTGGCGTGACCCATGTCGATTTTACGGAACTGAAGCCCGATCTGGACCTCGGCGGGCAGTTTGAGCAGACGGATGTAGTTGGCTATCGTGGCCCGTTTCTTGCCGATGCGTTCGCTCAGCTTTTCCTGGGTCAGCTTATATATTTCCTGCAATTTCTGAAATGCCAGCGCAATTTCGATGGCGTTCAAGTCCTCACGTTGGATGTTTTCAATCAGGGCCATTTCCATGACGGCATCGTCCTCGGCTGTCTTGATGTAGGCGGGAATCTGTGTGAGACCGACCATTTTGGCTGCGCGGAAACGGCGTTCCCCAGCGATGATCTGGTAGGTCCCATCTGCCATGAGGCGCAAGGAAATCGGTTGAATAACACCGATGGTCCGTATGGAAACGGCTAGTTCCTGCAAGGCTTCCGCATCAAATTCCCGGCGAGGTTGGTCGGGGTTGGGGAAAATCCTGGACATTTCGACTTCGTTGATGGAGGAGGAACCTTCGGTACGGATCTCATCCGTGCTGATCAGGGCGTCCAAGCCTCTTCCCAAAGCATTTTTCTTGACAACCATGGTGCTTCGTTCTTTGGTGGCGACAGTGGGTAACGTCGCACAAGATAGTAAATTATTTTTTATTCTTCTGCAGGATCTCGAGTGCGAGCTGCATGTAGTCTACGGAACCCTTGGAATCGGCATCGTAGAGCAAAACAGGCGTACCGTAACTGGGTGCTTCGCTCAGCTTGACGTTGCGCTGGATCATGGTGTTGAATACCAGTTTGTCGAAGTGCCGTTTCACCTCCTCGCTGACTTGTCTGGCCAATCGCAGACGGGAATCGTACATGGTGAGGAGGAACCCTTCGATTTCCAGTTTCGGGTTCAGCTTTGATTTGATTATCTTAATGGTATTCAATAATTTGCTGATGCCTTCCAAGGCAAAATACTCGCATTGGACAGGAATGATGACGGAGTCCGCGGCGGTAAGGCAGTTCACCGTAATGAGCCCCAGGGAGGGGGAACAGTCAATCAAGATGTAATCGTAATTGTCCTTTAGGGGGGTCAATATTTTGCGTAGGATGTTCTCGCGTTCGGGAATGCTGATCATTTCGAGTTCAGCACCGACCAGGTCGATGTGGGAGGGAATGATTTGGAGGCCTTCCAACTCCGTATTCAGTATCGCGGATTTTGGGTCGATGTTGTTGATGAGGCATTCGTAAATGGTGGCATCCAACGACTTGACATCGATGCCGAAGCCGGAAGAAGCGTTTGCCTGCGGGTCGGCATCGACCACCAGGACTTTCTTTTCATGAACAGCGAGAGACGCCGCCAAATTAATGGTCGTCGTCGTCTTACCGACACCGCCCTTTTGGTTGGCCAAAGCAATAATTTTTCCCATAAACTGTGAATTCTCCTTGAAATTTGAAAATCAGAAGCCACAAAGATAGGGAATTTTTTCGTTCAGGGGTCAGCCGAAGGAGTCAGGTTATCAACACTTCTTCTTATAGATTGTTAATAAGGTGGGAAACGGAGCGTTGGCATCTCTGAATATTTTGTATTTTTGTTGTATGGAAAAACGTCCTCAAATCCTTCTTTCAAACGACGATGGTTACAATGCTCCCGGCATCCGGTTCCTCATCGATCTGCTTCGTCCGCTCGGCGATTTAACCGTGGTGGCACCCAAAACCGGCCAATCAGGCATGTCCACCGCCATCACCGTGCAGACTCCGCTCGACCTGGTTCTGGAATCGGAGGAACCCGGCCTGAAAATTTACCGCAGCAACGGCACACCGGTGGATTGTGTCAAGCTGGCGCTCAACATTCTGTTCCAAGACAAGCACCCGGACTTCTTGTTCTCGGGTGTGAACCACGGCACCAATTCCTCCGTGGCCATCCATTATTCAGGCACCATGGGCGCCGTTTTGGAAGGATGCATGAACAACATCCCTTCGGTGGGCTTTTCCTTGGACGACCACCGCGCCGAAGCCGATTTCGAACCCTCACGTCCGTTTCTATTCAAGATTGCCGAACAGGTGCTGAAAAATGGGTTGCCCGAGGGCCTCTGCCTGAACGTCAATGTGCCGCTGGTGCCCAAAGTGAAAGGCATACGGATCTGTCGGCAAGGCATCGGCAAATGGGTGGAAGAGTTCGAGATGCGTAATCACCCGCGTGGTGGCAATTATTACTGGCTCATGGGCAGTTTCCGAAACGACGCGCCCGAAGCGACGGACACCGACATGCACGCATTGGAGAACGGGTACATTTCAGTCGTGCCCTCTCAGATTGACATGACGTCCTATCCGATGCTCGAAACCATGAAATCCTGGAACTTATGAAATACTTCCTGGTTGCCGGTGAAGCTTCCGGAGACCTGCACGGTTCCAATCTGATGCGAGAACTCAAACTGCTCGACCCCGAGGCTGAGTTTCGTTATTTCGGTGGAGACTTGATGGCTTCCATGGGCGGAACGCTGCTCAAACATTACCGAGAAATGGCCTTCATGGGCTTCGTGGCTGTCTTGTTAAATGCTCGTACCATCCTGAGAAACATGGCTTTGTGCAAGGCTGAAATCGCTGAATGGAAGCCAGACGTACTCATTCTCATCGACTATGCCAGCTTCAATTTGAAGATTGCCGCTTATGTGAAGAAGACTTTGCCCGACTTGCCCGTCCATTTCTACATCTCACCAAAAATATGGGCCTGGAAGGAATACCGTATCAAATCGTTCAAAAAGTACATCGACCACATGTACGTGATTTTGCCTTTTGAAACCGAATTTTTCGCCAAGCACGACTTTCCGGTTTCCTACGTCGGAAATCCTTCCGTAGACAGCGTTTCGGCTTTTATGGAGCAACCTTTCGACGAAATTGCCTACCGAAGGAAGCACGGTCTTGACCAACGTCGGGTCTTGGTCATGCTGCCTGGCAGCCGAAAAAGTGAAATTCGTGGCAACCTCCCGCTCATGGTGAAAGTGGCCAACCAATACCCCAATGTTCAATTGGTGGTGGCCGGCGCACCGGGTCAACCGCTTTCCCTCTACGATCCATACTTGCTCCACGGCGAACGATTGGTATTTGGCGAAACCTACTCCATGCTTCGAATCGCTCATGCAGCCATCGTCACATCGGGCACCGCCACCCTCGAAACCGCCCTCATCGGTGCACCGCAGGTGGTTTCCTACGCAGTGGGGGGTGGAAGCCTACCGAACTGGATTTTCCGCCACTTCATGCATGTGCCGTATTTCTCGTTGGTCAACCTGATAGCCGGCAGACCAGTAGTGAACGAACTCATGGGCTCTATGCTGAACACTGTCAACTTGACTACGGCGCTTGATCCACTGATGAAAAATACTCCGGAGCGTCAGGCCGTACTCGACGGTTACGCCGAAATCCGTGAGAAACTCGGACAGCCCGGTGCCGCCCAAAAAACAGCCGAACTCATCCTACTTTCAATGACCAAGAACGCATGAACAATTTTGCAACTGCCCTGAAAATCACCTTGCTGGAGAAGCCCGTTCTCAGCATTCTATTGATAGCCATGCTGTTGACCTTGCCATGGATTGGCTCCGGCGACTTTTACAACAAAGGAGAACCCCGCGAGGCAGCAGAAGCTTTATCCATGCTGAACGACGGTCACTGGATTCTGCCCATGGATTATGCCGACGAAATGGGTTACAAGCCACCGCTCATGCATTGGATGGTTGCCGGCATTTCATTTTTGTCTGGTTCGGTCAGCGAATGGTCTGCACGACTGCCTTCAGCATTGGCTTTGATGGGGATGGCCCTGCTCACCCTATTATTCTTGAAAAAGCGGACCAACATACAGTCCGCCGTCGTTTCTGCGCTTATACTCCTGACTTGCTTTGAGTTGCATCGATACGCACTCGAGTGCAGGGTGGACATGACGTTGGCATTCTTCATGGCCGCCTCGCTTTTCGGACTTTTCAAATGGGTGGAACAAGGATTGAAAGGCTATCCCGTTTGGACGGTGATTTGTCTGACCTGCGCATGTCTGGTCAAAGGTCCGGTCGGCGCAGTGTTGCCCGTCGGTACAGTAGCGCTCTTTCTCTTGCTTCAGGGTCACAACTTTTGGAAAATCTTTCTCAAAAGCATCTTGTTGGCATTGCCACCCCTTTTGATCCTATCCATCTGGTATGTTTTGGCGTATCAAGTCAAGGGCGAGTCCTTTTTGAATGTTGTTTTTGCCGAAAACATCGGCCGATTCCTCGGAATGAAGAACCAATCCTTGGGCATCACCTACAACCTAGGACATGAAGGCCCTTTCTGGTATTACATTCCTGCCTTGTTCCTTGGTCTGATGCCCTGGATGCTCGTGCCGCTCCTGCTGATGTTCACGTTGAAGGTCAAAAATTGGGAAAAACCGGCCCTGTGGAAACGATTTCGTTCAATGGATGCGTTCACGCTTTTCAGCATCTTGGTCTTGGTCGTTTTCGTCGTGTTTTATTCCCTGCCTTCTTCCAAGAGAAGCGTTTACATCATGCCGGTGTATCCCTTTGCCGCCTATCTGCTCACCAATGTTTTCTTTTGGGCTGAACACGCCAGACCGAAACTCTTCAAGCTGTTGTACATCGTAATGGTGGTGGTTGCATCCAGCTTGCTTCTGCTTGCGGCGACGGGATTCTTTTTTAACCTCAACACGTTGACTGCGCCCTGGGTGCATGACGCAAAGACCGCCTACGACGTGAACTTGTTTGCAAATGCCTTGCACAGCCCAACCTTCCTGTTGGTTTTCCTATGGTTGATCCTGCTAACGGTCACCGTCTTTTTTACCTATGGAATCCGCTCAAAAAACGTCCGCACCACAATTTTTGGTATATTTACCGTTTGTATAGGCATACAGGTCTTTTTGGAAGGAGCCTTATTCCCGGTCTATAAGAACGGTTATTCCCTGAAGCCCTTGGCTACTTCGCTCGAGAAGCGTTACGACCTTGAGCATCAGGGCTATGTGATGAACCAACTTTTGGAATATCGGAACATCTATGGTCTGAACTTCTATTTGGGAAATCACCTTCGGAACTTTGACCTGGAACGGCCGTCAACCGGTTTCTTGGTGACAGGGGCGAACACACTGGATAAAGTACGAAAAAACTATACGGGTAAATACTGTTTCAAGGAACTGGAACGTTCGACCCAATACAATGAACTGAATGATGAAATCGTTGTTTGTCAGATTTTTAAGCTCTAGCTTTGTTAAGTACGCCTTGGTGGGCGTCGTTGGTTTGGTAGTGGATATGGGGCTGTTTTACGTGTTCCACGAAATGCTGAACATCAATTACATCCTTTCCAACATCATGAGCTCTTCCCTGGCAGTGGTGAACAACTTCATCCTGAACAGCATCTTCACGTTCAAGGTCAAGGACAAACTGCTGTACCGCTTCATCTCTTTCTTCAGCATCGCGCTGGCAGGCATGGCCTTGAGTTCAGCCATGTTGGTCTTGTTGATCGACGGCATGCATTTGAACAGCATGGTTGCCAAAGCTATTTCAGTTTTCGTGGTGGCACTCATCCAATATTATGTCAATAAAAAGCTCACGTTCAGCGAACGGAATATTTTCTCCCTGATGAGCCATTCTTTCAAAAAACGCCGTTGACTATGCAAACACTCACACTGATTGTACCTTGTTTCAACGAAGAAGCCGTTATTTCGGCCTCTTGGGCCCGCATGAAAAAAGTAATGGATGAACTGGTTGGTTTTGAGACCAGCATCATCTTCATCAACGACGGCAGTTCCGACCGAACTGGCTCCCTTTTGACTGAAATCGCCGCTTCAGACCCCCGGGTGACCGTCCTTCACTTCTCCCGAAACTTCGGACACCAACCGGCTGTGACGGCTGGCTTACATGAGTGCGATTGCGATTTTGCCGTCATTATCGACGCCGATTTGCAAGATCCTCCCGAATTGATTCCGGCAATGCTGGAAAAGCAAGTGGAAGAACAAGCCAATGTCGTTTACTGTGTCCGCGAGGACCGAAAAGGCGAAAGCTTCATCAAACTCTTCACTTCCAAACTATTCTATCGGATACTGAATTGGCTTTCCGAAGTGAATTTCCCTTTGGACACCGGCGATTTCCGTCTGATGGACCGTCGCGTCATCGATGAGTTCAAACGTTTCCGTGAAAAGGGAAAGTACATCCGCGGCATCATCAGTTGGGTGGGTTTCAAGCAAGTACCGCTCCATTACAAACGCGACGCCCGTTTTGCAGGACAAACCAAATACCCGTTTCGCAAGATGCTGCATTTTGCCGGTACCGCCATGCTCTATTTTTCCAAGAAGCCGTTGAAAGTAGCGATGAGTCTGGGCTTCTTCGCCGTTCTCATCGGTGTGGTCTATGGCATTTGGATCGTGCTCGGTAAAATTTTCGGGTTCACCAATGCTGAAATCGGCTGGAGCTCCATCATCCTGCTTGTGATCTTCTTCGGTGGCGTTCAATTGCTCACAGTCGGCGTTTTGGGCCAATACATCGGTATCATCTTCGACGAGATGAAAGACCGCCCCGAATACATCATCGAAAAAACGGACAAATCCTAGTTTTTCAAGACTTTGGCTGAAACGTTCAGTTCCTTGCCATCCGTTACCTTGACCATGTAGATACCTTTGGGCAAACTGCTTAAATTCAGCTCCACGCGATTCAGATTGGAGGCCTGTTGGTGCAACAATTGCTTGCCATCCAGCGATTCCACTGTACAATCCAAATTGCTGTATGACTGGTCCAAATACAGGATGGTCTTGTCTTTCACCGGATTCGTTCCAATTTTCAAGGGGGTGCTTTTCACATCGTCGATGCCCGTTGCCGTGACGGCTTTCAAAATACCGTTCCCAAACAGCCACATCATCCCGTCACCCGGAGTTTCGGGTACAATCTTGCTGAACGTGCCGGCGTAGGAGGTTCCGGTGAACAGGGTGAATTGGTCGTTCGGCTGTAACGTACCGAAAATGCCCAGGTTCAGGGTTCCGCCAAAAGTAACAACTCCCGAAGAAGCGATTTTGTCGTTGAGCGCGCTTGTCTTGTCAATTCGAAGCCTAGTCAGGCTGCCACTTTGCAAGGTCAAGGCCCCAGTTGTCAAAGTGCCGACACTCGTTGCGATGGCCGAAACAGTCGGGTCTCCGGCTGAAATCGTCCCTCCGGACTGCACTTCGGTCACCGACGGAAGGCTGCCTTTTCCAGCCAGTGTGGCATCGGCCATCACCGTCACTTTTCCCGCAGCCACCTGTGCCCCGTTCACAATAAGCATGCCACCCTTGACAGTGGTGGTGCCGGTATATAGGTTGGCTCCGGTCAATTTCCAATAGCCCTTGCCATCTTTGACAATGGTGGTGACCCCTTTGTAGCTTTTGTTTGAACATTCGTTGTTGATGACCCCACTGAAGGTTTCATCCGTGCCAGCACCGCCAATGATCCAGGTCATCGTAGCTGCGTTATTCTGCTTGTCGGCCCCCGACAACCAAGAACCGGAAGGACCAGAAAGCCCGCCTAGGTACATGGTGCTGGCATTTTTCCAGCAAAGGGTCTTAGTCCCTGCTGTCATAACCACTCGCGCGTTCGGTATGCCGGTGGTGTTGTTCAGCATGAACTGATTGCCGTCGGCCGTCGTGCCGATGGCGTTGGCATAGATGGTTCCGCTGAACTGGGAGAAATCGCCCTGCAGGTATTCGCGGACGTAGGTGATGTTGAAATAAAGCGTTCCCGTTCCGCTGAATTTGCTGTGAATGTAGCAGTTGCGATAGGGTTCAAAATACGAAGTCTTACCTTCGGCCACTTCAAAATTGCTGTAATAATCGGCGTATACCGTATTGGAGCCGCCGCTGGTTTTGAGGTATCCGCCGTTCAGTTTGTAGGAATTGTTCGCCGTGAATGCATTGACTATGGTGGCTAATCCGTTGATTTCCAACTGGCCGGCATTGACGGAAGTCAACCCTTCATACGAGTTCAGCCCTTTGAAAAGCAACGTCCCCGCACCACTTTTGGTCAGCCCGCCCGTTCCACTGAGCAAACCATTGATGGTCAATACGCTGCCGCTGGTGCCCACACCGAATTCGACATCGCCCTCCAACAAGATGTTTCTGTCGGTCGAAACCGTAGCTCCAGTATAGTTGAACTTTCCACCCTTGAGCACGCAGTTGAAATCGTAGTTCTGCGATGCACCGATGGAACTGGCAAGGCCGCCATTGGCCAACTTGTTCACTTCCAATGTGCCGCTGTAAAGCACGGTTGCACCCGTGTAGGTATTGTTGGTCTGCATGGATAGGTTTCCGCTTCCGGTTTTATTGACTGAACCCTTCCCGGTAATGTATCCGCCGCCCAAGAACGTATAGGTGGAAGCGCTGTCCGGACTGACCACCATCGAATTGACCGTCATCGGGTCGTTCAGATAAACCGTTTTGGCACCTTCTTTGGCGAAAAGAACATTGACGCTGTCCGTAAACAGTACCGATGAAGCTGATTGGTCCTTCCAGTTGACGGTGGCCTTGTCCCAATACATGCTGGCGCCGCCCACCCAAGTCAAATCGGGTTTGAACGTGTTCAGGTCAAGTACTAAAACGGGAATGGGCTTGGTTTTGGTAATCAGTTCGTTGGAATATGTCGAGTAACTTCCATCGATATAGGCACGGACCCGAAACGTGTCCCTGCGCTCCGGCTGGAGCCCTGATAAGATGAACGAATGCCCGTTTATTCCAGTTCTGCTGATTTCCGTATAGGTTCCGTTTATTTTCTTTTCCACGCAGTAACCCTTTTCCTTGTCGGTGAAGTCGAACCAAGAAAGATAGGCCGCATTCTGTGTGGTCGAATCGGCCACCAAGCAAAGCGGCGCGCGCAAAAAAGCCTGTGAATTATTGGCTGTGATGCTGTTGATGTAGTTTTCGATGTTCAGATAACCATTGGCTGACAAGGCGGTTGCATCAGAGGCCAGGTTCGGGTTCAGCCCATTGGCCGATTCCCAAGCGTCGGGTATGCCGTCGTTGTCCGTATCGGTCCGTTTGGAGCCTGTCCACATCGACCAGGAAGCCGGTGTTCCGACTGGGTTTTCAGTTTCGTTGGTGATGATGAGGCCCTTTTTGCCAAACGATTTCAGCTGGTCAATCACGTAACAGTCAATCAAATCGCGGTAGGGCAAGGAAGCACCGACGTTGGGCAGCAACGAATCCACCAACGATGTGGCCGGCCACATCGGGACCACCGGATAATTGTAAGCTGCTGTCTGAAAGGTAGGTCCGCCGCTGTACTCGTTTTCGGGAACCAAATAACCGTCGAGTTGACCGTTCCGATTCTTGTCCCACCAGTTGTCCGATGCGAAAATGTTGTAGTTAGAGTTCGCCCCGCTCAGGGCAGGCACCGAATTCATAGGACCGTTGATGAAATAGTTGCTCTGGCAGTTGGCGTACGAAGTTCCTTCCGAATCGCCGCCCATTAGGTAACAACCTGACGACCAGTTGTAAACCATGTTGTTCACGTATTGGTTCACACCTTTTATCTTGTTGTTTCGGGTGTCATTGTCAATGTAGACGTTGCGGTACAAGGTGACGCCACCGTCCGTTTGAATCAGTCCGCCGGCCGAATGGCTCAGCAAACCCTGTGCGATGACGGAGTTTTGGATGGTGATGTTGATGCATTCCGAACCGCTTACCGAAAAGGTTTCGTCCCTTCCCCAGGAAACGGAAACGTGGTCGAAAATCATGTTGCTGCCGTTGGCAATGCCACAGCCATCCTTGCCGCTGTCGCCGATGGCACCCATCCGCATTCGCAGGTACCGGCAAATCACGTTGTCCGCTCCGGAATAGGAGAAGCCGTTGCCATATACGGTGACGCCTTCGCCCGGAGCCGTTTGTCCGGCGATGTAGATGTTGGAGGAGCAGACGATGCGGCTGGTGATGTTGATAACGCCAGCCACGTCAAAAACCACGATGCGGTTGGAAGCACTCACGGCATCCCTAAAAGAGCCGGAGCCTGTATCGTTCAGATTGGTTACGTGATACACCGTCGGACTGGAAGAGGCGCGAGCGCCTTTGGCATATTTCCCAAAGCCTTCTGCTCCGGGAAAGGCGACCAATTGGGCAGATGCCGTATAACAAATGATGGTGAAGAGAATCAATACGGCAAGTGCTTTTTTCATGGTGTTTTCAGGTGCTTGATGTCAATTTTTTTGTCCAGAAATACATTTTCGGGTCACATTCCTCGAAATCCATATTCCGGTACAGCGCCAATGCGGCTTCATTGTCTTCGCGAACTTCCAGGGTTATCTTGCAATAATCCCGCTCCTTCGAAATTTCCACGAGTTTTTCCATCAGTTTCCGGCCAAGCCGCAAACCTCGGAAATTTCCGTGTACAATGAAGTCGTGAATATAGAGATATGGTTTGATTTTGAAGGTAGACAAAAGTTCAAAACATGTAGACAAACCGACAAAATTGCCGTCCAACTGCATTAAAAGGACAAATGCATGTGGATGCTCGGCCAACTTTTCAGCCAAAAGTAACAATTCCTCCGAATTCAACGGCGGGTGATCGCCCATCGGATCTTTCATGTAATGGTTTAGCAGGAACCCCATTGCCTCTAGGTGCACCGGGTTCTTGAAATCGCAGAATTCGAAGGTGGGTTCAGTCATATTTAAACTTCGGTGTCTGGTAGAATGGTGCCCCCAATGTGGTGGACCACCTGTTGCGGATACGGAATGCTGATGCCGGCTTTGTCGAACCCTTCCTTGATGCGTTTGCGGAGCTCGCCGGCTACTTCCCACTGTTTCAAGGGCTTGGTTTCGGCCACAATTTTGATGCTCACCGCACTTTCGTCCAGGGAATCCACCCGGAGGAACTGGGGTGCAACGTTGATGAGGTCTTTCCAAGCGGGGTCGCTTGCCATATCGTTGCCAATCTGGTTGATGACATCCCGCACATGGTCAATGCTGGCTTCGTAGGCTACGCTTACGTTGAAGTTCACTTTGCCGTATTGCTTGGCACTGTTCGATACTTTTTTTACTTCTCCATGGGGAATGTAATGCACCGTGCCGTTCATGTCGCGCAAGGTGGTCACGCGCAAGCTGATATCCTCGACAGTCCCGCTGATGCCCTCGATGGTAATTACGTCACCGATGCGGTACTGGTTCTCAAAGATGATGAAGAAACCGGTGATGAGGTCTTTGACCAAGTATTGGCCACCGAAACCGATGGCTACGCCGACGATTCCTGCCGTGCCCAAAAGCGGGGCAATCTTGACGCCGAATTCCTGCATCACCATCATGGCGGCAATCACCACAATGATGGTGTTCATCGTCCAGCTGAAAATGCGGACCAGCGTGTTCATCCGCTTGATCTCGCCGTCTTCCATGACGTGATGCTTGTCCAACGTCACTGCTGTCTTGACGATGCGACGGATGGATCGCTTGGCTATCATTTTAAGCAGCCACGCAATGGCGACGATGAAAATGATTTGCAATCCGCTGGTCAGGGCCCAGTTGAGGAGTTTGTCCGACCAGAGCGTGAGGTCTTGGTGCTCGTTTGCTTGATTGATCGCTTCTAAAATGTTCAGTTCCATATTCCGTATTTTCTTAATGCAAAAGTACAAAAAAAAAGGACTGACCCGTCAAGGCCAGTCCTTCTAAGCGAAAGTGTCATCTTAGATTTTTGCGAAAGCTTGTTCCAAATCCGCCTTGATGTCTTCGATGTGTTCGATACCTACTGAAATGCGTACCAAGCCCGGTTCCACGCCCGTAGCCTTTTGATCTTCCACTGAAAGCTGTTCATGCGTCGTTGCGGATGGGTGAATGATCAATGATTTTGCATCACCGACGTTGGCCAAATGGCTCAACAGCTTCACATTGTCAATCAACGTGTCGGCATTGGTAGCGTCGCCCTTCACTTTAAAGGTGAGTACGCCGCCGAATCCTTTGTGAAAATATTTTTTGGCCAGTTCGTGGTACTTGCTGCTCTTCAAACCCGGGTAGTTCACATATTCCACCTTGGGGTGTTTTTCCAGCCACAAAGCCAATGCCAACGCATTTTCCACATGACGTTCCAAGCGTAGGGAAAGTGTTTCCAAACCCTGAACCAACAGGAAGGAGTTGAACGGGCTGATGGTGTTTCCCCAGTCACGCAGACCTTCCACACGGGCACGAATGTTGAAAGCGATGTTGCCGAACGGACCGTTCACACCGAATACATCGGCAAAGACCAAACCGTGGTAGCTATCAGAGGGTTCCGTAAAGGAGGCGAACTTGCCGTTGCCCCAGTTGTAGTTGCCGCTGTCCACAATGATACCGCCGATGGACGTTCCATGACCGCCAATCCATTTCGTTGCTGAAGCCACGACCACAGCAGCTCCGTGTTCGATGGGACGGAACAAGTAACCGCCTGCACCGAATGTATTGTCCACGATCAAGGGCAAATCGTATTTTTTAGCGACGGCAGCGATGGCGTCGAAATCGGGCACGTTCAGTTCCGGATTACCGATGGTTTCCAAATAAATGGCCTTGGTGTTGTCGTCAATCAACGCTTCAAATGCAGCGGGAGTATCGTTTGGCGTGAAACGCGCTTCAATACCCAGACGTTTAAACTGATTCTTGAATTGGTTGTACGTGCCACCGTATAAATGGGAGGTTGTAACAAAGTTGTCGCCCACCTGCAAAATATTGTTCAGGGCAATGAATTGGGCGGATTGACCGGATGAAGTGGCCAGGCCGCTGACACCACCTTCCAGGGCAGCAACACGTTTTTCAAAAACATCGGTCGTAGGGTTCTGCAAACGGGTGTAGATGTTGCCGAATTTGCGAAGTCCGAACAAGTCGGCGCCGTCCTTGGCATCTTCAAATACATAGGAAGAAGTTTGATAAATGGGGAGTGCGCGGGAATGCGTGGTCTTGTCGACTTCTTGTCCTGCATGCAATTGGAGCGTTTCGAAACGCGGTGCTTGTTCTGTTGTTGCCATAGCTTGATCTTCTTTATTTAGGTTGTTGTTTACTTTTTTATTTTTTCTCAGCTGTTTAAACCATTCATCAATAACGCTCATAGTTGTATCATTTTGTTGATGCAAAAATAGGGGAGGGCTGAACACTATGTAATACCTTTATTATGGTATTTTATCTACCATGCCGAGAATTTAAACAAAAAGGCCATCCTTTCGGACAGCCTTCAGTTTCGATTTCAAAAAGTTAGGTGCTTATTTCAGCAATGCTACGACAGGGGCGTAATCGGGTTCCTGGGTAATCTCGGGAACTTGTTCCGTGTAAATCACCTTGCCGGCTTCATCCAAAACAACAACCGAGCGGGAAAATACACCGGCCAACGGACCGTCGATGATGCGCAAGCCATACGCTTCGCCAAAGCTGCGGGCGCGGAGTTCGCTCAAGGTAACCACGTTGGTCAAGCCTTCGGCACCACAAAAGCGGCTCAAAGCAAAGGGAGTGTCAACGGAAACGCACAGAACAACCGTGTTGCTCAAGCTGCTGACTTCTTTGTTGAACTGACGGACGGAAGCAGCGCAAACACCCGTGTCGACACTGGGGAAAATATTCAATACCACACGCTTGCCAGCAAAGTTGGCCAAACTTACATCGGCCAGGTCAGCGCCGGTCAAACAAAAATCGGGGGCTTGTGAGCCTACTGCGGGAAGAGAACCGGAGGTCTGAACGGGACCGCCTTTGAGAGTGATGGTTGCCATAATGCTATTATTTTTAAAGAGGTTGAAAGCGATGATTCGCTTGTATTTTTTTGTTTTCGATGCAAATATAAAACGAATATCAATATAGCAAATCTATGAAGTCATAGGCAATATTGATGTCGTCTATAAAGGCTGAAATCAAGACTCTAACTTACTGCTTTTTGGCCCGGAATGTGCCGCTTTTTCGTTATTTTTGCTGTATCAATCAAAACTAAATCAAAATGATCAAACACATTGTATTCTGGAAACTCAAGGACGAAGCACTTGGGAACGACAAAGCCACCAACGCGCTGTTAATTAAGGAAAAACTTGAAGCACTGAACGGTCAGATCGAAGGTCTGCTCAAACTTGAAATCGGTATCGATTTCGTAGGCGGTGCCATGAGCGGCGATGTCGCCTTGTATTCCGAGTTCGCCACCAAAGCCGATCTCGATTTCTATCAGGAGCATCCCAAGCACAAAGCGGTCCAAGCGTTTGTCATGGACGTTCGTTCCGACCGCATGGTGGTGGATTATGAAATCTAAATCCCGATGAAACGTATTCTATTTTTGTTGGCGCTTTGCCTTTCATTCGGATTGCAGGCCGGTGTGAAACTGCCCAATGTGCTGACCAGCAACATGGTGTTGCAACGTGACCAGCCAGTTCCCATTTGGGGAACCGCCTTGCCGAGCGAACCCGTCAGTGTTTCCTTCGCAGGTCAGACCAAAAATGCCTTTGCCGGGGAAGACGGACGCTGGTCTGTCAACCTGGACCCCATGTCGGCCTCTTTTGAACCCCGTACCCTGCGCATCTCCGCCAGCGGAAAGGATACCATCCTCGAAAACATCCTGGTGGGCGACGTCTGGCTTTGTGGCGGCCAATCCAACATGGAATACCCCATGCGCATCGGCTTGAAAAAATACATACCGCCTACCCGTGGTGAAAACCTGGCCGAAAAGGAATGGCGCAGTGGCGGAAATCAAAACATTCGCCTCATCCTGATTGAAAAGAAGCGCAGCCTGCCCGATTGCACCACCAGCGGCTGGCAAGAATGCAGCGATTCCACCCTTTCTGTTTTTTCAGCTTGCGGTTATTTCTTCGGAAAAAACCTTCAAGAAACGCTCAAAGTACCCATCGGACTCATTTCGTCCAATTGGGGTGGAACCCGCATTGAACCCTGGACCCCGGGTTCAGCCTATGAGAAATCGCCTATTTTCTCGGCTGAAACCGTGGTGAAACCTTATAAAATTGACAACAGTGTTGCGGGTGACTTGTACGCCAGCATGATTGCGCCATTGGCTCCGTTGGCTTTGAAGGGTTTCATTTGGTATCAGGGCGAGTCGAACGCCATGTTCGAGGATGCCCGTTATGTGGAAAAAACACAATTGATGTTGGATGCTTGGAGAACTGTTTTCAAGAATCCGTCCGCTCCGTTTTATTTCGTGCAGATTGCTCCCTATTATTACACAAAGCGTAAAGATAAAGTTCAGCATACACCTCAATCCATGGCCGTATTCTGCGAGCAGCAGACCAAATGCCTGAGCATCCCAAACACCGGACAAGCTGTCGTGACGGACCTGGTGGACGATTTGGCCAACATTCACCCTTCCTACAAATGGGAAGTCGGTCGCCGTTTGGCATTGCTGGCTTTGAACAAAACCTATGGGAAAACCGACTTGGTTTGCTCCGGCCCTCAATTCAAGTCCATGGAAATGAAGGGTAAAACATTGGAATTGACGTTCGACAACGTGGGCGGTGGACTTACCGCCGGTCAGCACAATGCCCAGACCAATGCCTTCGAAGCCTTGCCTGCAACCGACCTTACTTGGTTTGAAGTAGCCGCCAAGGGAGACACGGCTTTTATGCCTGCCAAAGCCATCATCCAAAACGGCAAAGTCATTGTTTCCTGCCCCGAAGTGAAGAAACCCACCCAAGTCCGTTTCTGCTGGAACGAAACTGCCATGCCCAATTTTTTCAACAAAGAGGGCCTGCCCGCAGTGCCGTTTAGAGCTTCGAAATAAGCATAAAAAGAGGGCCTTCCCAATCGGAAAGGCCCTCTTTTTTAGAGATAATAATCAATATGCTTGGTCGTGTACGGATTTAACAGCGCGGCCCGAAGGATCGTTCATCAACTTGAACGCTTCGTCCCATTCCAATGCAATGGGTGTGGAACAAGCTACGGACGGCACGGACGGCACGCACATGGCGGCTGATGAGGACGGGAAGTGCTCGGCGAAAATGCTGCGATACAGGAATTCCTCCTTGTTCTGCGGCGGATTGATGGGGTAGTAACTAGCGGCTTCAGCCATTTGTTGGTCCGAAATTTTTTCGGCAGCTACGACTTTCAGGTTGTCAATCCAGCCGTAGCCAACGCCGTCGGAGAATTGCTCCTTCTGACGCCAGGCGATTTCAGCCGGCAAGTATTCTTCGAACGCTTTACGCAAGATCCATTTTTCAATGCGGCCCTGACGGCACATCTTGTCTTCCGGGTTCAAAGTCATGGCGACATCCATGAATTCCTTGTCCAAGAAAGGCACACGACCTTCGACACCCCAGGCGGCCAATGATTTGTTGGCGCGGAGGCAGTCGTATAAATGCAGTTTGTCCAGTTTGCGGACAGTTTCGTCGTGCAAATCCTTGGCGGACGGTGCTTTGTGGAAATAGAGGTAACCACCAAAGATTTCGTCGGCACCTTCGCCCGAAAGAACCATCTTCACACCCATGGCCTTAATGGCGCGGGCAAGCAAGTACATCGGTGTGGAAGCGCGAACCGTGGTCACGTCGTATGTTTCCAAGTGGTAAATCACATCGCTGATGGCGTCAAGCCCCTGTTCCACCGTGAAATTGATTTCGTGGTGAACGGTGTTGATGTGGTCGGCAACCTTGCGGGCGGCAGCCAAGTCGGGCGAACCCACCAAACCAACGGCGAAGGAGTGCAGCTGCGGCCACCAGGCGTTCTGTTGGTCGTCCGATTCCACGCGCATGGCCGAATGTTTTTTGGCAATGGCTGAAATGATGGAGGAGTCCAAACCGCCGGAGAGCAATACACCATATGGAACATCGGACATCAACTGGCGTTTGACGGCTGCTTCCAGCGCATCACGCAGTTTGTCGACGGAACTCACATTGTCTTTGACGGCATCGTATGACGTCCATTCGCGGTTGTACCATTTTTCAAGTACGCCGCTTTTGCTGCTTAGGTAGTGACCCGGCAGAAAAACTTCCACTTTGGCGCAGTAGGGTTCCAGCGCTTTCAGCTCAGAACCGACGAAAAATTGTCCGTGACGGTCCCAACCCATGTATAAGGGTATGATTCCGATGTGGTCGCGGGCGATGAGGTAAATATCGTTTTTAATGTCGTAGAGTGCAAAGGCGAATATGCCGTTGAGTTCTTCGATGAAATCCACGCCTTTGTCCTGATACAAAGCAAGAATCACTTCGCAGTCGGACATGGTTTGGAATTCGTATTTGTCTTTGTAGCGCTCACGAATCTCCAGATGATTGTAGATTTCACCGTTGACGGCCAATACACAGGTTCCGTCTGGTGAGAAAAGTGGTTGGCTTCCTGAAGTAGGATCCACGATGGATAGGCGCTCATGGGCCATGATAGCCTTGTCTCCGCAATATATGCCAGACCAATCCGGGCCTCTATGACGCAGTTTTTTAGCCATTTTCAGGATCTGAGGCCGAAGTTCCTGGGCATTCTGCTTGAGCTCGAAAGCTCCTATAAATCCACACATAATGTCAAAAAATTATCGAATAATGGGGCAAATATACGCAATTTCCATCATAAGAATAATAAAACGAAAGGGGAAAACCTAAAAAAATAATCCGTGTTGCAGCGCGAGCAGGTTCCTGCCACCTTTTTTTTAACGGTACTGAACGGAAAAATACACGAAAAAACGTACCTTTGCAACAATCATCCGATACTCTTTGTTATGAACGACATCAACTGGTCCGATCTTTCATTCGGTTACATCCCAACCGACTATAACGTACGTTGTTACTTTCGAAACGGCGCCTGGGGCGAGCTGGAAATCTCCACCTCCGAAAACATCACCATGCACATGGCGGCCACTTGCCTGCACTACGGTCAAGAATCCTTCGAAGGCCTCAAGGCATTCCGCGGTCCGGACGACAAAATCCGTATTTTCCGCTTGGACGAGAACGCCAAACGCATGCAAGACTCTGCCGCTGCCATCATGATGCAGCAATTCCCGACCGACCGTTTTGCTGAAGCCGTCGTCAAGGCCGTCGAACTGAACAAACGTTTCGTTCCGCCCTTCGAATCAGGTGCATCACTGTATATCCGTCCGTTGTTGATCGGAACTGGCCCCAAGGTCGGCGTCTCACCCTCCGACGAATACCTGTTCATCATCTTCGTTACGCCGGTCGGCCCCTATTTCAAAGGCGGCTTCAAACCAGCCAAAATGGTCATCATGCGTGAGTTCGACCGTGCCGCACCGCAAGGCACCGGCAACATCAAAGTCGGCGGTAACTATGCCGCTAGTTTGTATTCTGGCGACATCGCCCATAAAAAAGGTTACGCTTCCGTGCTTTACCTCGACTCGAAAGAGAAAAAATACATTGACGAATGTGGCGCCGCCAATTTCTTCATGATCAAAAACAATACCTATGTGACACCGGATTCCAAATCCGTTTTGCCCTCCATCACCAACAAAAGCCTCATTCAGATTGCCAAAGACATGGGTATGAAGGTGGAACGCCGCCCGGTGCTTTTGGACGAACTCGAAAGCTTCGAGGAAGTGGGCGCTTGCGGCACGGCAGCCGTCATCACCCCAATTGGTTGCGTGGACGATGCCGACACCGGCAAGAGCTACGTCTTCTCCAAAGACGGTGAACCCGGCCCGACCTGTCTGAAACTTTACAACGCCCTGCGAGCCATCCAATACGGCGAAGCCCCAGATCCCTACGGCTGGACCACGGTCTTGTAAATCCCGATGAAGAAGCTTGCCTTCCCAGTTTTCCTGCTGATGCTCGCGCATTTGCTATCCGCCCAAACCCTGGAGTGGAAAGCTGGAATGTACCATTTCTTCGACAATACCGAATTTCTAGGTAGTCACTACATCAACGACCAAACCATGGCCGGCATCCGTTTCTCGCCCGAAATCGGACTCGGCATGAAAGGCAAGCATCATTTTCGGGTCGGCTTCGACGCGCTCAAGTCGTATGGCAGCCCCAATCTGGTGGATAGCTGCTCCCCAACCGCCTACTACCTCTACGACAACGGTCATTTCCGCTTCATGATGGGCAGTTTCGCCAGGGAAGGGCAACTCAACGACTTCTCCAGAGCCTTCTTCCAGGATTCCATTCGGTATTACCGCCCCAATATGAACGGCTTCCTGCTTGCATACACCACCAACGATCTGAATGCCAAACTCTTTCTGGACTGGACCGGCAAACAATCCACAACCGTACACGAAGCTTTTTTCGTCGGCGGATCCGTCGTATACCACAAAGACCTTTTCATAGCTGAAACCCAGGCTCTAATGTTTCACCATGCCGGAAGCCTGCAGGAACGTGGTGTGCGTGACAACATCCTGATGCATCCGGCCCTCGGGCTCGATTTGGCCGGCAAAACTTGGCTGGACTCCTTGAAACTCACCGTCGGCGCCCTCGTCGGATTGGAGCGCCACCGCATGCTCACTAATAATTTCACCTCCAGAACCGGTCTTTTGGTCGAGTTGGATGCCGCCTACAAAGGGTTCAACCTTAACTCGTCCACGTATTTGGGCCAGGGCATCATGATCGATTACGCCTCGATGGGCAGCGAGCTCTATTGGGGCGACCCCCTGTACCGAGGCAAATTTTACAGCCGAGTGGACCTCAGTTACGATTTCTTACGCTTGCCGTACCTCACCGGCAAAGTCAATTTCGCGAACCATTTTTCGGAAGGCAACTTTTATGTGGAGCAATCCCTCATCGTTTCGGCCACGCTCGGTTCCAACACCAAACAGTTCCATGGGAAAAAATAAACTCAAGAAGTTTGATGAAATGGCGCACATGGCGCACGTTATCGAACAAGCGCAATACGAAGCGGGCGACCATGCCCTCAAAGGCCGCTGGGCCACCGACTTTTTCAAAAACGACCATCCGATAGTTTTGGAACTTGGCTGCGGCAAAGGTGAATACACGGTGGCACTCGCCGAATTGTACCCATCAACAAACTTTATCGGCATCGACATCAAAGGGGCACGCATGTGGACAGGAGCCAAGGATTCAGCCAATAAAGGAATGACCAATGTCGCCTTCCTGCGGACGCACATCGAGTTCATCAACCGCTTTTTCGCTCCAGGCGAGGTGGCTGAAATCTGGCTCACCTTCCCCGACCCCCAGATGAAAAAGGCCACCAAGCGTCTCACGTCCACCCGCTTCATGCCCGACTATCAACTCTTGCTCGGCAAAGGCGGCAAAATCCACCTCAAGACCGACAGCAACTTCATGTTCCACTACACGGTCGAAATGGTACGAACCAATGAATTGCCCGTCATCATGCAAACAAACGACCTCTATCATTCTGATTGGGCCGACAAAATACTATCCATCCAGACGTTCTACGAAAATCAATGGCTGCAACGTGGCTTGACCATCAAGTACATCCAATTCGAGATGACCGATCGCACCGACTGGATTGAATCCGAGGCTGAAATAGAGCCCGACCCTTACCGCAGTTTCGGCCGAAGTGCCCGAACACTGCCGCAAATCACGTTAAACTAAAAAAACTATGGCATTATATCCCCAACTCATCCTGGATGCCCTCAGCAAGGTCCGTTACCCCGGCACCGGCAAGGACATCGTTTCATCGGGCATGGTCGAAGACGACCTGCGCATCGATGGCTTGAACGTGAGCTTCAGCATGAAGTTCGAAAAACCCAACGACCCCTTCCTCAAATCCGTTTGCAAAGCGGCTGAAACCGCCATCCACACCTATGCGGATGAACTGGCGGTGGTCACCATCAACGTCCATGCGGCTCAATTGTCACGCCCCGAACCCGATAAATTGCTCCCGAATGTGAAGAACATCATCGCCATTTCCTCCGGGAAAGGCGGGGTGGGGAAGTCCACGGTTTCAGCCAACCTGGCAGTGGCATTGGCCGCACAAGGGTACAAAGTGGGCTTGTTGGATGCGGATATTTTCGGTCCGTCCATCCCCAAGATGTTCGGCATTGAAAGCGCACGGCCCATCATGGCACCGATTGGTGGCAGGGACCTCATTGTGCCGGAAGAGCGCTATGGCGTGAAAATCCTGTCCATCGGCTTCTTTGTGAACCAAAAAGACGCCGTCCTTTGGCGCGGCAGCATGGCTTCCAATGCCCTGAAACAACTAATTTCCGACGCCAATTGGGGCGAACTTGATTACTTCCTCATCGACCTGCCACCGGGTACAAGCGACATCCACCTGACCATGGTTCAAACCCTTTCCATCACCGGCGCCGTCGTTGTGAGTACGCCGCAGCAAGTCGCATTGGCCGATGCCCGCAAAGGCATCAGCATGTTCCAGGGTGAAAAAATCAACGTTCCAGTGTTGGGCTTGGTCGAAAACATGGCATGGTTCACACCGGCTGAACTGCCCTCCAATAAATACTATATTTTTGGCAAGGAGGGTTGCAAGGCGCTTGCCGAAGAGATGAACCTGCCCTTGTTGGGCCAAATTCCCTTGGTGCAAAGCATTTGCGAAGGTGGTGACGAGGGCAGACCCGTCGCATTGAACGCCGATTCCATTACTGGGCAAGCCTTTAGACATTTGGCCGAAAAAGTGGTGGAGCAGACCACTCTTCGAAACGAAAAGATGGCTCCGACCAAGCGGGTCATCGTCAAATAATCGGAATCAAACCGGAACGCGGGGGAATCGGACCATAAAATCGGTTCCCTCGCCAGGTATACTGACGCAACTGACAGTGCCATTGTTCCGTTCGACCAGTTCCTTAACGATGATCAATCCCAATCCGGAACCGCTTTCACCGGAAGTACCCCTTCGTTTATTCATGGTGGTGTTATCGAACAAAGTATCGACCATTTCTGGTTTGATACCAATCCCGTTGTCGTGAAAGCATAGCTCAACCGTTTCATCGATTCGTTTGGTGCTGATGCTGATTTCACCCCCAGGTTGACTGAATTTGATGGCATTGGAGAATAGATTTCGGCCAATGCTCAATAAATGTTCTTCGTCGCAGCGAAAATACAAGTTTGGTTTCAGATTGAGTTTCAGGTTTATTTTCTTTTCTTCCAACTGGTTGTGATAACTGGAGGCGATTTCCTCCATGTATCCTTTCAAGTCGCGGATGATGGCTGCGCTGGAATAGTCCGTAATTTCCATTTTGGCCCAGCTAAGGATGTTTTCTAAAACCCTGTATCCGTTTTTCGTGGCTTCCTGAATCATTTCCGCATAAATCAATTGCTCTTTCGTCAGGGTTTGGTCTTCTGCCAAGATGCCCGAACAATTGATCAAAATGTTGAACGAATTCTTGAGGTCATGTGTGGTCGTAGCCAACATGAAACTCTTTTGATGGTTCATCTGCTCGAGCTTCAGGTTCATTTGTTGGAGTTCCGACGTTCGAATCTGAACGGTTGTTTCCAAGCTTTGATTGGATACTTCCAAATCTTTCGACATCTTCATCCAAAGATTGTGCGCCCGAATGAAGCGGAACAAGATGATGGACGTTTGTGTGATCAAATAAAAGCCCATGCCGAATTGCGATACATAATTGATCCTGTTCGGATTGGACATGCTTAGCAAATCGTACAACATGCATGTCATGGCGATGCTGAAGCTGATGAAGTGGGGCAGGGCATATTGTCGACCTTTGATCAACGCTTTGGTGATGACCCAAAGCAAATAAATGTAACAGATCAGTGAGAAATACAAAACCGGTATCAAATATTTCAGTAGTAAAGGTAAGGGCAAGATGAACAGCAATATGACCAAGATTCCGAAAATGCTGTGCACCACAAACATCACCACTCTATTCATTTCTTCAGGAAAGGACAACTTGATTAGACTGAACAAAACTGGGAAAGTAAGCAATGTGAACATCCAACATCGGAACCCCATGACATAACTGAAGTTCGGGAAGAAATGATAGATGGTCATGTCACCGTCCAACAGCAACTTTGTCATGAAAAAGAGCGCCAACAGGCAAACAATGAGGTGCGACTTTTCCTTCGGCAAAACGATGAAAACCAGCAGTTCAAACAAAAACAATAGGGCAAAAAGGCTTAAGACGCCGATTGTCAAACCAGTAGCCAATATGTGCGCTCTGGTCACCTCCTTCTCAAAACCAAACAAAATGGGTCTGTTGATGCCAGAAAAAGTAGGGTTGATGAAATTGCTCACATGAATGACCACGTCCAAGGTGTCTACATTGGTATGAAAGAAACCAATATGCGGATAATACCCTGGTACATAGTTGGCTTCGGTGGTGGCGGGGCTTCCGGTCCACATGATGGGTTTGCCGTTGACATACATCTTATAGGCGGAAGTGATGTCTCCCACACGGAAGGCAAAATCGCCAGTGGAATGCACGGTTGCAGAATCAATGATAATTTTCATGTAATAGGTCGCCGCTCCAAATTGTGGTGTTTTTTTTCCATGAAATTCCAAATCCGACCAGTTCATCACTGGAGGCAGGTAACATTTATCCTCCACAGGGAGGTTTTCCATTTCTTGAGCGGTGAGAAACTTACCGTACTGAAACTGCCAGTAGCCTTTCAGTTTGATCACTTTTTCGCCTTTTTGACCCGAATCCGGGTAATGTAAAGTTCCCTTCTCGTAAGTCTGGGAGAAGGATTGATTCAGTAGCAGAGTAGTGAATACGATAAAAAAAAGCAATCGACGAAACGTCATATGTCGTGTAAAGTTGCGTACGTTTGGTGCAATTTATTATAATTTGTGCTTAAAACAAAATATTTTGTAACTTTCCGCTCGCATGTAACCGCTATAAAATGCCACAATCCACTACTGTACATCATTTTAAAATAGTTCTGACGGTCATTTTTTTTATGCTGGTTCCATCGGTCCAAGCATTGGAGCCTCCCCAATGGTGGCAAGATGTTCATCAGTACAATCCGGAAAAGTCCTGGTATCAGTACATGACCTATACTTCCGCCTTTTTCGGGCCGAACGCATTGCCCGTGCCAGAGACTTTTGACGGACGAATTCCAAAGACCCATTTGGCTGAAATCTCCACCGACGTTTATTGGGGTTTTGGAGACCAAACGCAAAGCCTGTCAACCCGATTGGTCTACGCAGCCGTTCCCGGAAGGCTCACCTTAAGCGGCTGGGGTGTATTGGCCGAGCATTACCACACTACCGATGCAGTCCGAGATCTGCGTGCCTCTCAGGTGGAAAATCCCGAAGAAACCCTCCTCATCGGCGACCTGTATTTGTCCACGCAAATCGCCTTGCTACAAGAAAAGCGTTGGCAACCAGATTTGAGCCTTGAAGTGGTGTTGAAGACATCTTCTTCCAAAACGTCCTCCAGTGCCCGCTATTTCGATACGCCCGGTTATTATTTCAACCTAACCGCCGGAAAGTCCTTCCATTTCAAGAATACCCTGTTGGACGAACTCCGTTTTGTCGGCAACGCTGGCTTCCTCTGTTATCAACTCAATCAGGAGCATCAGGACGACGCGCCCCTGTTCGGCTTGAAAATGCTTTTGAATTCAGGAAAATGGACGGTCGAAGGCGGAATTCAAGGCTATTCCGGTTGGTTGAACCAAGGCGACAAACCTTTGTTGCTACGCGGTAAGCTCAATTATAAAAGCGGTCCAGCTACTTTTTTTCTTCAATACCAGCATGCACTAAGGGATTACCCGTTCAGACGCTTGCAAACGGGTATTTGTTTCAGTCTATAAAAAACTATTTTCTATAGATATTATTGATGTCTGGTTTGAAAAATCCACATTGACCATACCTATATAATGGTGTACCTTTCGGTCGTGAAAAAAAGACTATACCTTTGGTTGCCCATATTGCTTATCGCCTGGTGTTCCTGTAACGGATCGCCGGCCCGGAAAGATACGGTGCCCGCAAAAATGAATCTATCCACTTCTTCCATAATAAACAGTTCTATGAAATTTCTGACTCCCGACGAAAAAGCGGTTCTTATCGAAAAAGCGACCGAGCGTCCGTATATCGGCGAATACGTGAATTTTGACAAGGATGGCACCTATACCTGCAAGCAGTGCGGCAACCCCCTGTACCGTTCCGAAAGCAAGTTCAAGTCCGATTGCGGCTGGCCCAGCTTCGACGACGCCATTCCAGGAGCCGTCAAGCGCATACTCGATGCCGACGGACGTCGCACCGAGATTGTCTGTGCAAATTGCGGCGGGCATCTGGGCCATGTTTTCGAGGGTGAAGGCTTTACGTCCAAGAATACCCGTTTTTGTGTGAACTCCATTTCCATCAACTTCACACCCGTCAAGGTTGAAACCCTGAAGTTGTACCAGACCGCCATCTTTGCCGGCGGTTGCTTCTGGGGTGTCGAACACTTGATGCAACAGAATCCGGGCGTGATTTCAGTTGTTTCGGGCTATATTGGCGGGCATGTGGACCATCCGACCTACCGCCAGGTGTGCAGTCATACAACCGGCCATGCGGAAGCGGTTCGGGTCACTTTCGATCCATCCAAAACCGATTACGAAACCTTGGCACGGTTGTTCTTCGAAATTCATGATCCCACACAAGTGGACGGCCAGGGACCCGACATCGGTGACCAATACCGTTCAGCCATATTTTACAATTCACCGGAACAGAAGGCCGTGGCCGAGAAACTCATTGCGATTCTGCGTGCCAAGGGCTTGGACGTCGTGACCGAAGTGACGCCTGCCACCACGTTTTGGGAAGCGGAGGATTACCATCAGGACCATTATGTCCGTGAAGGAACGCAACCCTATTGCCACCGGTACACCAAACGGTTCTGAACGAAGCTGCATTTTCTAAATTCTGACGAAATGACTAACTTCGCGTCCGTAAAACGCGTAAACCCTTCGTCCGATGATCTTCCTCAATGTTTTTTCCAGCTTGCTTGATTGGTACATTCAAAACATGACGTACTTGGCCATTACCATTTTGATGGCCATTGAAAGCACGTTCGTTCCGCTGCCCAGTGAGTTGGTGTTGCCTCCCGCCGCCTGGAAGGCATCGCAAGGGGACATGAACTTGTTTTTGATCATCCTGTTCGCCTCCATCGGCTGCGTATTGGGGGCGTCCTTCAACTATTTCCTCTCCAGAACCTTGGGCCGCACCATCATTTATGGTTTGGCCGACAGCAAAGCCGCCAAATTCTTTTTCATCAACAGAGAGAAACTTGAAAAGGCTGAAAACTATTTTGTAGAGAACGGCAACACATCGACATTTATCGGTAGGCTCGTCCCTGGCATCCGTCACCTCATTTCCATACCCGCCGGATTGGCCAAAATGGATTTCAAAAAGTTTCTTTTGTTTACTTTTACAGGCTCTTTGCTGTGGAATACCGTCCTTTGCCTACTGGGTTATTTTTTCGGAAAAAACCAGGAAGTGCTCATGGCGCATTTCCATCAATTGAAATGGGTTGCCTTGGGCGTGGGTATCCTCTTCGTGCTTTACCTCGTTTTCGTCAAGAATCGAAAAAAACGCAATTAAATGCAATTTTTATGATATTTTTCTGGACGCTTTTGGGGGTAATTAGAGAAATATTTCCGTAATTTTGTGCTGTCAATCCGAAGTCAAGAAAAACGCTTGAACTGCACCTTTTTTTTGATTTTTCGGAGGCTTTTTTTTAATACAACACATGGAACCCTGTCGCCTTATACCTGATCGGTCACCAAAGCTGGTACGAGTCCCGTGCGAAATCAGTCGCTCAAACAAATGAAACGAGAAATCAAATTCAGTCTCCTTTACCGGGACATGTGGCAATCGTCCGGTAAGTATGTGCCTCGTGTGGATCAGTTGAAACAAATAGCTCCAGTCATTATCGACATGGACTGTTTTGCTCGAGTGGAAACCAACGGTGGTGCTTTTGAACAGGTAAACCTTCTGTTCGGTGAAAACCCCAATAAAGCGGTACGCGAATGGACCCAGCCGTTCAACGACGCTGGCATTCAAACCCACATGTTGGAACGTGCCCTAAACGGAATTCGCATGAACCCGGTACCTGCCGACGTGCGTCGTCTGATGTACAAGGTCAAAAAAGCTCAAGGTACCGACATTTCCCGTTCCTTCTGCGGCCTTAACGATCCGCGCAACCTTGAACTTTCCGTGAAGTATGCCAAAGAAGCCGGGATGATTTCCCAAGCTGCCATGTGCATGACTTCCTCACCCATCCATACGGTGGAATACTACACCAACCTTTGCGACACGCTCGTGGACTTCGGTGCCGACGAAATTTGCCTCAAGGACATGGCCGGTATCGGTCGTCCCGCTTTCTTGGGTCGTTTGGTCACGGCCATGAAGCAACGTCACCCGAATCTTCCCATTGAATACCACGGTCACTCCGGTCCAGGTTTCTCCATCGCTTCCATGCTGGAAGTTGCCAGAGCCGGTGCCGACTACATCGACGTGGCCATGGAACCGCTTTCTTGGGGTATGAGCCATCCCGACGTCATCACCGTACAAGCCATGTTGAAGGATGCCGGTTTCTTGGTGCCCGAAATCAACATGAATGCCTATATGGAAGCTCGTTCCATGACGCAAAGCTTCATCGACGACTTTTTGGGTTTCTTCATCGATCCGGGCAACAAGATCATGTCCTCCCTGTTGGTGGGCTGCGGTCTTCCCGGCGGTATGATGGGCTCCATGATGTCCGACTTGAAGGGCATGCACGGTGCCATTAACATGGCCCTGCGTTCCAAAGGGAAGCGTGAAGTCAGTTTCAACGACTTGGTGGTGCAGCTTTTCGACGAAGTCGCCTACGTGTGGCCCAAGCTCGGCTATCCTCCCCTCGTAACACCGTTCAGCCAATATGTCAAGAACATCGCACTGATGAACATTTTCTCCCTGGCCAAGGGCGAACCGCGTTTCTCACAGGTTGATCCAGACAGCCGCAACATGATTTTAGGCAAAACCGGTTTGCTCCCGGGCGAACTCGCTCCAGAAATCATCCAATGGGTTAAGGACAACGGTTGGGATTTCTATACCGGAACTCCGCAGGATGCTTATCCCGATGCGTTGGACGGCTACCGTGCCGAAATGGAAAAGAACGGTTGGGATTGCGGCGAAGACGACGAAGAATTGTTCGAACTCGCCATGCATGAACGCCAGTATCGCGACTACAAGTCTGGTGTTGCCAAGCAACGTTTTCAGCAGGAATTGGAACAGGCCCGTGAAAAGGCTGGCCAACCCAAAATCGTGACGCGTGCCGTCGTGGAAGTGCCCAGCTTCGATGTGGAAACGCTTCGGAAGGAATACCCGGCCGCCATTCCCGTTCAGGCTCCCTGCTCCGGTCAGATTCTTTGGCAGATCGATTATGTGGACCGTTCGACGCCTCCCGTTCCTGGTACGATCTTCAAGGCTGGTGAACCGATTTGCTGGGTTCAGAACTATTATGGAATCGAAGCGGTGCCCGCACCTGCCGACGGCACCATTCTGGAAGTGGAATTCATGCAGGGCAAGATGGTGGAAAAGAACCAAGTGCTTGCCTTCCTCGAAAAGTAAAACCAAACATGACCCCATAAAAAAACCGCTTTCTTTCGAAGGCGGTTTTTTTGATGGGACTTATTTGGTTAAGTAAGTGCTGACAGATTGATGTGTTTTTAGTTCTTCGGAAGAGCTTCCTTGACAACCATCGGGCGACCGCCATATTCGGAACCGTTCAGTTCAGCGATGGCTTTCTTTGCGCCTTCTTCTTCTTCGATTTCGCAAAAAGCAAAACCTTTGGAGCGACCGGTTTCGCGGTCTTTGATGATTTTCACGGAAACAACGGTGCCGTAATCTTCCATTACTTCTTTAAGGTCATTTTCCCGAACACTGTAGTTCAAGTTTCCAATGTAAATGTTCATAAAATAAATAGATAAAAAATAAATAAAATGATGATTAACTTGCATAAGGCAAGTGTGGCAAAGAAACGGATAAAATTCGGAACTGCAACACTTTGTGTGAATTTTTTTTAATTTTTGTTAAGTTTGCAGTCTGAACAATAAAAAAGAACCATGATAATCAATGAAAAAGAAATAAAGGAAGCCCAAGTGCTCGAAATCGGCAAACAAATGATGCTAGCCGCCAGAACGGCTCCCAAGGGTAAAGGAGTTGACAATTTGGAAGCGATTCTGGTGAGCGGCGCCGATTTGGAAGTATTGGCAAATGCCATGGATGTTAGTGTTCAACGGCACGGTCGCCAATTTTTTCATCGGGATGCGGCCAACATTCGTCAGGCTCAGGCCGTTGTCGTTTTGGGAACCCGGTTGTGCACCATGAACCTGAATTGCGGGTATTGCGGTTACGCCACCTGTGAGGCCAAGATCAGGGCAGGGGAACACTATCCTTGTGCATTCCCCATCAACGATTTGGGGATTGCCGTCGGTTCTGCCTGCGCGACTGCCGCCGATTTGCGTGTGGACACTCGAGTGATGTTTTCAGCAGGGGTGACTGCGATGGAATTGGGCTGGCTGGGCACCGAAGTAAAGGCGGCTTTCGCCATTCCCATCAGTGCGACCTCGAAAAGTCCGTTCTTTGACCGGGCTTCCACTCGGCCGGTTGAGCACAAATAAATCAGAACGATTGCATATCGTACAGGCGCTTGAAGACTCCGTTCAGTTTGATAAGCTCTTCGTGCGTGCCACGTTCAACGATGCGGCCTTCGTGCATCACGCAGATGAGATCTGCGTTGCGGATGGTCGACAGGCGGTGGGCTATGACGATGGTCGTGCGGTTCTTCATCAAGTTTTCCAGGGCTTCCTGAACCAGTTTTTCAGATTCGGTGTCCAAGGCTGAAGTGGCTTCGTCCAAAATCAAGATGGGCGGATTCTTCAAAATGGCTCGAGCGATGCTGACGCGTTGACGTTGGCCTCCGGACAGTTTTCCGCCCCGATCGCCGATGTTGGTGTCGTAGCCGTTTTCGGTGGCACTGATGAAATCATGGGCGTTGGCAATTCTGGCGGCTTCCTCCACTTGCTTCATCGTGGCGTTGTCCACACCAAAGGCAATGTTGTTGAAGAAGGTGTCGTTGAACAGGATGGCTTCTTGGTTCACGTTGCCCATCAGATGCCGCAATTCAACAATGGGCAGGTTTCGGATGTCCTTGCCGTCGATGGTGATGCGACCGCTTTCCACGTCGTAGAAACGAGGGAGCAAATCCACCATGGTCGATTTGCCGGAACCGGATTGGCCGACGAGTGCCACGGTCTTACCCTTGGGAACGACCAGGTCAATAGCGATAAGTACCGGTTCCGACTGGTAACGGAAGCCGACATTCTCGTAACGGATCTCACCGGTGAAGTTTTGAATATGTTCCGGGTTCTCCACATCAACAATGCCGTTTTCGGCCGAAAGGATTTTATCAATGCGTTCCATCGACGCCATACCACGTTGAATGGTGTACCAAGCTTGGGAAAACGCTTTGGCCGGGTTGATGATGCTGTAAAAGATGGCGATGTAATAAATAAAAGTCGAGCCGACAATGGTGGTTCGATTTCCGAGAATGAGCGAACCCCCGAACCAAATGACGATGGCGATGATGGCCGTTCCCAACAGTTCGCTCATGGGATGTGCCAATTGTTGACGGCGGGCAATCTTACGCATGGTCCCGCGCAGTTTTTCATTCTGTTTGTTAAAGCGGTCCTTGATCTTGTCCTCGGCATTAAAAGCCTTGATGATGCGCAAACCGGAAAGCGTTTCTTCCACTTGGGAAAGCAATTCCCCCAGTTGCGCCTGCCCTTCACGGGAAGGCCTTTTGAGTTGCTTGCTCACACGCCCCATCAGAAAGAGGGCGACCGGCAGCATCACCAATACGAACATGGTCAGTTCCCAACTGATGATGAGCATGGTGGTGAAATAAACCACAATCATGATGAAATTTTGAAAAACCATATTGAGCGAACTCATGATGGAATTTTCCACTTCGCTCACGTCGCCGGACATACGGGAAAGAATGTCACCTTTCTTTTCTTCAGAGAAAAAGCTTAACGGTAGGGCAATGATTTTGTTGAAAATGGTGTTTCGCAAGTCGCGCAACACTCCGGTACGGATGGTCACCATGTTTCGGGCGGCCATGTACATGAACGTAACCTTGAAAGCCGTCATGATGACCAGGAAAGATCCCAATATCAATAAGGTGGTACCACCGCCATAAGCAGCGATGACGTCATGGATAAAACAGTAGAAATTGTTTTTCAGCGCCGGACCCCATTGGGAAATATCGGTGTCCGAAAGCGATTTCATCGTCATCACGGCCGTTCTCTTGGTTTTGAACAACATTTCCAGGATCGGAACGATCATTGCAAACGAAAACAGGCTGAAAATAGTGGAAAGCAGGTTGTTCAGAACATTCAGGAAAACCTTTTGCTTATAGGGTGGCACAAGGCGGAAAAGCAACTGGATGAAATCTTTCATTGAGCAAGGTGTTACAATTTGGCAAAGGTACGAAAAACACTTTGTTCGTGAAATCAGAAAAAACCTCCTTGTATTTTTTTGTATATTTGCGACTTAATTTAGCATTATCATGATTAACGGAAAAAAAATTGTGGTGGTCATGCCCGCCTACAATGCCGAGCTGACGCTTCGGAAAACCTACGACGAAATTCCCTTCGATATTGTGGATGAGGTGATTGTGACCGATGACCACAGTACGGACAAAACCATTGACGTAGCCAAGGAAATCGGTGTGCATCACATCATGATCCACGACCGCAACAAAGGTTATGGCGGAAATCAAAAAACCTGCTACAACAAAGCCTTGGAATTGGGGGCTGAAATCGTGGTGATGCTTCATCCCGATTATCAATATACGCCAAAGCTCATCCATTCGATGTGTTACCTCATCGCAAACGACGTTTATCCGGTGGTGTTGGGTTCCCGCATTTTGGGAACCGGCGCCCGAAAAGGTGGCATGCCACTTGTCAAATACGTGGCCAACCGTTTTCTCACGTTCACCCAGAACCTGTTGTGCTCCCAAAAGCTTTCCGAATACCACACGGGTTACCGCGCCTTCTCCGGGGATGTGCTCCGCAGCATCAACTACAATGTGAACTCCGACGACTTCGTGTTCGACAATGAAATGTTGGCCCAAATCATTTACGAAGGCATCGATATTGCCGAAATCACCTGTCCTACCAAATATTTTGAGGAAGCTTCTTCCATCAACATGAAGCGGAGCACCATTTACGGATTGGGCGTGCTGAAGGTCTCCATCGACTTCCGCCTGAACAAGTGGGGATTGAGCCGTTCGAAACTTTATAAGAAACCTTTTTAAAAGCCTTTTGCCATGGCAACGAAACCGACCTCCAAACTACAGCAACCGCTCCCTTGGAAAAGCGACTTGATTTACCTCATCATCCTGAGCGTGGTGTTCCTTCTTTCATACAGTTATATTTTCGACAAGAAGATGGACCTGAACGGGGACGATTTCGGCTATATGAACTATGCGAAGGCCATTTTGGACGGCAAAGGCTATGTGACGCCGTACTCGCCCGATTTCCCCGCCACCAATTGGTTTCCGCCGGGCTACTCCTTCATGCTGGCGGTGCTGATGTTCTTTTTCGGGAACAACATCGTACTGCTCAACATCGTAAACGGCGGACTGTATTTGGGCGCCATTCTGGTGTTGTTTCTCATTGCCCGCCGCATCACCGGCAACCGTCCGCTGGCTTTCTCCGTCACCTTGCTCCTGTTTCTGAACAGCGGCCTGATGCGCTATGCGACCATCCTGATGTCGGAGGTGCCGTACCTCTTTTTGAGTACCGTCGCTATCTATTGCCTGCTAAAAATGCCCGATGAGGCTAAATTGCTGAAATCGAAACTCTTCTGGGGTGTGGTGCTCGGCTCCGTCGGGGCGTTCTACTTCCGAAGCGTGGCCTTGGGGCTTGTCGGCGGCATCATCTTGTACATGCTTTTCCAGAAAAAATGGAAGAGGGTGGGGGCTTACATCCTGTCATTCAGCGTGCTGTACTTGCCTTGGATGATTCGCGACCACATGCACGGCCTCAAAAGCCGCTACCTCGACACGATGACCGTGGCCAACGCCTGGCGTCCCGAGGAAGGCCACATCCATACGCTCAGCGGATTCTTGGACAAGATGGTGGTCAATTTCAACGATACCGTCATCAAAGGCTTCACCGAAGTGCTCTTCCCATTTGTCAAGGTGGATGAAACCGCCGCTACAACCATGTGGGCCATTGGCTTGGTGGTGCTACTCGTCACGTTTTTCGGAGCCTGGAAAACCGGCAAGTTCAAAATATTCTTCGGCGGCTACCTGCTGGCCAACATCGGCGTGTTCCTCCTCTGGCACAGCGGAAACGGTTCCCGCTATGTTTGGCCGCTCGCACCGTTCATCACGATCTGCTTTTTTCTTGGCTTGTACGAAATCATTCGCTGGGTTGGTGGCAAATTAAAGGTTGGCGTCACTCCGGTTTGGGCTTACGCCTTCCTGCTCGTCGCTTTCCTGATGCTACCCAAGATGAAGGAAATCAACACCATGGCCAAGGAAGATTACTACCCCGCCTACAAAAACTACTTCCAAATTGCCGAGGCCGTCAAAGCCAACGGCAGCCCCAAGATGATGGTCTGCTGCCGCAAGGCGGAGATGTTCCATTATTACTCCGGCACCTTTGTGAACACCTACGTTTTCAGCCTCGACGACCGCAAAGTCATTGAGCACATGGTCAAGACCAACGTCGATTTCGTCGTACTGGAACAGCTCGGCTACAGTTCCACCGGCCGCTACCTGTACCCCGCCATCATGAAGCACCAGGATTTGTTCTCGCCCGTGATGCACCTGGAAAACCCGGATACGTATTTACTGGCGTTCAATAAAGATGGCGCCAAAAAATGGCTGAACAGCACGCAAGACTCCCTTCCACAACTTTAAATGGCTGAACTCGGATTTTTGGTTCTCGGCATTGCCGCAGGCATCCTGTCCGGCTTGTTCGGCATCGGTGGCGGCATCGTCATGGTGCCTTCGCTCATCGTGTTTTTCGGTATGGACATTTTGGACGCGAACGCCACTTCGCTGGCAGCCATGCTGTTGCCGGTCGGAATTTTGGGTGTGATAGCCTATTACAAGGCTGGGCTCATCAATGTTCGGGATTCGCTGCTCATTGCGGCCGGATTGTTTCTCGGGTCTTTTGCCGGAGGTGAATTGGCCGTCAACATCAACGAATCGGCATTGTCCTATTTGTACGCCATTATTCTGTTCTATATTGCTTTCAATTACCTGGATGCAGCCTCCTGGTTCAGAAAGGGGCCGAAACCTGTTCGTGAACATGTGGCTGTAACTCGGCCAATTTGGGCGTATTTGCTGGTTGGTGCCGGAGCCGGAGTCTTTGCGGGGCTTTTCGGGAAGGGTGGGGGCATCGTGATCGTCCCCTTGCTCATCGCCTTTTTTCAGTACGAACCCAAAAAAGCGGCAGCTACATCCTTGGCCGCCTTGCAATTGCCAGTCGGATTGCCCAGCGTCATCATTTACGCCCAAAACGGGCATCTGAATTTGTTGTTTGCGGCTTTCATTGCCGTTGGAATCGTGTTCGGAGCGTTGGTGGGATCCAAACTAGGCGTGAAACTACCTTCGGCAGTATTCAAAAAGGTATTCGGGGTGTTCTTGATTTTTGTGGCCGTCTACATGGTCGTCAAATGACAAAGCCGAAGCAAAATAAATTGAATCGGCTTTCTTTTTTTAATTGTCCCTACCACTCATCGGGATAGTGTTCATAAAACCCGGTTTACACAAAAAAAGACGGTCATCGACCATTCATAAGTTGCCCCACCACTCATCGGGATAGTGTTCATAAAACTCGGTTTCCACGAAAAAAGACGGTCGATGACCGTTCATAAGTTGCCCCACCACTCATCGGGATAGTGTTCATAAAACCCGGTTTACACGAAAAAAGACGGTCGATGACCGTTCATAAGTTGCCCCACCACTCATCGGGATAGTGTTCATAAAACCCGGTTTACACGAAAAAAGACGGTCGATGACCGTCTTTTTTCGTGGGCGTTGAGGGATTCGAACCCCCGACCCTCTGCTTGTAAGGCAGATGCTCTGAACCAGCTGAGCTAAACGCCCTAATCGGGATAGTGTTGAAAAAACTAGGTGGGCGTTGAGGGATTCGAACCCCCGACCCTCTGCTTGTAAGGCAGATGCTCTGAACCAGCTGAGCTAAACGCCCCTATGTTTTTTTCATACTGAAAAGCCGTTTCTCGTGACTCGGCAAATCCAAAGTAAACTTTGTCTCTGCTCTCGCTACTCAAACGTTTTTCAAAAGCGCGACAAAGATACTGCTAATTTTTACTCTCGCAAATTTTTTAAAAACCATTTTCCAGAAGGTGGGAAAATATTCCGCCTAAATGAAGGATTATGTCGTTGGAAAATAGTAATTTTGCTCTTCCCCTACACTGTTGATTTTTTTGGTCGACAAACCATGGGGACAGAATACTAAAATCGAGTGGTATCCCTTTGTGGATGCGGATTGTAAAAGGTTGTAACAGAAAAAAGGTTTAACAAAGGATAGTGGCAGTGAATGCCAAACAAAAAAAACTGAGCATGAATTTGAATGATTTGACTGCGATTTCACCAGTCGATGGACGCTATCGTTCCAAAACCGATTCCTTAGCCGCGTATTTTTCTGAATTTGCACTGATCCGTTACAGGGTTTTGGTGGAAATCGAGTATTTCATCGCACTCTGCGAACTACCACTGCTGCAACTCAAAACCGTAAGCACCACCGTTTTTGCCCAATTGCGGGAAGTTTACAAAAACTTCACCGTCGACCAAGCTCAAAGCATCAAGGATATTGAGAAAGTGACCAACCACGACGTCAAAGCCGTGGAATACTTTCTAAAAGAGGTGTTCGACCGTCTCGGTTTGGACGAATACAAAGAGTTCATCCATTTTGGATTGACTTCCCAAGACATCAACAACACCTCGGTACCGCTTTCCATCAAAGAGGCCTTGGCTGAAGTCTATGTTCCAGGCCTGCAGGAAGTCATTGATGCACTGCAAGCCCGAGCCGAAGAGTGGAAGGACGTTTCCATGCTGGCCAAAACCCACGGACAACCGGCGTCGCCCACCCGTTTGGGCAAGGAAATCATGGTGTTTGTGAATCGCCTGAAGGTGCAGATGGAACAGTTGAAGCGGATACCGCATTCAGCCAAGTTCGGAGGCGCCACCGGCAATTTCAACGCACACCACGTGGCCTACCCCGCAACCGATTGGAAACAGTTCGGCCAAAACTTCCTGAGCAAGTATTTGGGGTTGGAGCGCGAGGAGTTCACCACGCAAATTTCGAACTACGACAACCTGGCTGCCCTATTTGACGGCATGAAGCGCATCAACAACATCCTGTTGGACATGAACCGCGACTTCTGGATGTACGTTTCGATGGAGTATTTCAAACAAAAAATCAAAGCCGGCGAAATCGGTTCGTCCGCCATGCCGCATAAGGTCAATCCCATCGACTTCGAAAATTCCGAAGGCAACATCGGGATGGCCAACGCCATACTGGAGCATCTGGCAGCCAAACTGCCGGTATCGCGCCTTCAACGGGATCTCACCGATTCCACCGTACTCCGCAATGTCGGGGTTCCGTTCGCCCACAGCCTGATTGCTTTCCAAAGCAGCTTAAAGGGGCTGAACAAACTATTGATCAACGAGAACGCCCTTGCGGCGGATCTTGATAAGAACTGGGCCGTCGTGGCCGAAGGGATCCAAACCATCCTGCGCCGCGAAGGCTATCCCAAACCTTATGAAGCCCTGAAGAACCTGACCCGCACCAACGAAGCGATTACGGAAACCTCCATCAAGGCGTTCATCCAGGAACTAAACGTGAGCGATGCTGTGAAAGCAGAGCTGAGCGCGATTACCCCGCACAATTACACGGGGATTTGATTTTACTTTTCTCAAAACAAATTTTTTAACAAAACAAGACAATGACAGACAACGACAACTGGCAGAAAAAGCCTGATGAAGGTGGATTTTCTGCACGCCGTGATGGCGATCGCAAACCCTTTGAAAACCGTGGAAATTCCTACGACCGTCCCCGTTTCAACGGTGGTGGCAGCAACGGAAACTCTTTTGACAAACCCCGTCGCAGCTTTGGTGACAATGCCAACAGCGGCAACAGCTTTGACCGTCCCCGCCGCAGTTTCGGTGAAGGTGGCAGTTCATCCTCCGACCGTCCCCGTTTCGGCGGAAACAGCGGTGGAAACAGCTACAACAACGACCGTCCCCGTTTTGGCGGCAGCAGCAACGGCAATTCGTTCGATAAGCCCCGTTCGTTCGGCGGTGATTCAGACCGCCCCCGTCGTCCGTTCAGCAGTGAAGGTGGCAACTCCTTTGACCGTGGCAACTCTTTTGAAAAACCTCGCAGCTTCGGCGGCGATTCCGATAGACCTCGTCGTCCCTTCAACAACGAAGGCGGCAACTCCTTTGACCGTCCCCGTCGCAGCGAAGGAGACAGCGGAAATTCCTTTAGCAAACCCCGCAGTTTCGGCGAAGGTTCCGACCGTCCCCGTTTCGGTGGCAACAGCGAAGACCGTCCACATCGTCCGTTCAACAGTGAAGGCGGCAACAGCGGCAACTCATTTGACAAGCCCCGTCGCAGCTTTGGTGACAGTGGCAATTCCTTTGACCGCCCCCAGCGTTCTTTCGGTGACAACGACCGTGGCAACAGCTTTGACAAACCCCGCCGCAGCTTCGGCGAAGGCTCCGACCGTCCGCAACGATCCTTCGGCGACCGTCCCAGCTATGGTGACCGTCCCAGCTTCAACAGAGAAGGCGGCGACCGTCCGCGCAGCAATTACGGCGAACATTCCGATCGTCCCCGTCCCAGCTATGGTGAACGTTCCGAACGTCCCAGCTACGGTGACCGTCCCCGTTTCGGCGGCAACAACGAAGGCGGCGACCGTGGTGGCTTCAAGCCCCGTTTCAACAGTGGCCCGTCTTTGCCAAGACCCGAACGTGAAGATGGCCGTCCGCGTCGTCCGCGCATTGCCAAAGCATTCGACCATGGCAAGCCTTTTGGCCGCCCTGCAGCCCCGAATTATCCTGTGTTCATGGATCCCGACACCCCCGTTCGTCTGAACAAGTACCTGGCCAACGCCGGTATTTGCAGCCGTCGCGAAGCCGATGAATTCATCCAAGCCGGTGTAGTCCGCGTAAACGGCGAGGTCGTTTCCGAACTCGGCGTCAAGGTGAAACCCACCGATACCATCCTGTTCCACGATCAGGCTGTAAGCATCGAACATAAAATCTACATTCTGCTGAACAAGCCCAAAGATTGTGTCACCACCTCGGACGATCCTCAGGAACGCACCACGGTGATGGACCTGGTCAAAGGCGCTTGTGCGGAACGCATCTATCCCGTAGGCCGTTTGGACCGCAACACCACTGGTGTTTTGCTGTTGACCAACGACGGTGATTTGGCTTCCAAATTGACCCATCCCAAATACGAAAAACGGAAAATCTACCAAGCAACGCTGGACAAGAACATCGAACCCGAAGACATCCAGAAGATTCTGGAAGGCATCACCCTCGAAGATTGCGAAGTGAAGGCCGACAACTGCAGCTACGTGGATGCCGACATGCGCAACGTAGTGGGCATTGAAATTCATACGGGTCAAAACCGTGTGGTACGCCGTATTTTCGAATCATTGGGATACAAAGTGTTTAAACTGGACCGCGTGTATTTCGCCGGTCTGACCAAAAAGAACCTGCCCCGTGGCAAATGGCGTCATCTTTCTGAAAAGGAAGTGGGCTTGTTGAAAATGGGCGCTTTTGTATAGTATATGGAAAAACTGAAAAGAGACCGTGTCATCGACGTGCTCAAGCGCGAGGATTTCGGTGTGATCGTGAATGTAAAAGGCTGGGTTCGCACCCGTCGTGGTAACAAGAATGTGAGCTTCATCGCTCTGAATGACGGTTCCACCATCAACAACGTACAAATCGTGGTTGACCTGACCAAGTTTGATGAAGAGTCCCTCAAAGCTGTGACCACCGGGGCTTGCCTCAGTGTGAACGGCGTGCTGGCCGAATCCATCGGTCAGGGTCAAAAGGCTGAAATCCATGCCACGGAAGTGGAAGTCTTGGGTGAAGCCGATCCGAACACCTACCCGTTGCAGAAGAAAGGCCATTCCCTGGAGTACCTCCGCGAAATCGCCCACCTGCGTCCGCGTACCAACACGTTCGGTGCCATCTTCCGCATGCGTCACCACATGTCACAAGCCATTCACCGCTTCTTCCACGAACGGGGCTTCTTTTATTTTCACGCACCCATCATCACCGGTTCCGATTGCGAAGGTGCCGGCCAGATGTTTCAGGTAACCACGATGAACCTATACGACCTGAAAAAGGACGAAAACGGCAACATCGACTACAGCAACGACTTCTTCGGAAAGCAGACCAGCCTTACGGTTTCCGGTCAGCTGGAAGGTGAGCTCGCCGCCATGTCCATGGGTTCCATCTACACCTTTGGGCCGACCTTCCGCGCCGAGAATTCCAACACGCCTCGCCATTTGGCCGAGTTTTGGATGATAGAACCGGAAGTGGCCTTCAACGAAATCGAGGACAACATGCAGTTGGCCCAAGATTTCATCCAATACTGCGTGAAATGGGCGCTGGACAACTGTCAGGACGACCTGAACTTCCTGGCGTCGATGTACGACAAAGAATTGCTGGAACGTTTGCAGTTTGTCGTGGACAACGATTTCATCCGCTTGCCATATACCCAAGGCGTGGAAATACTGGAAGCCGCCGTGGCCAATGGACACAAGTTCGAATTTCCCATTTTCTGGGGTGCCGACCTAGCTTCCGAACACGAACGCTACCTGGTGGAAGTGCATTTCAAGAAGCCGGTGATCTTGACCGATTACCCCAAGGAAATCAAGTCCTTCTACATGAAACAGAACGACGACGGCAAGACCGTTCGCGCCATGGACGTGCTTTTCCCCAAAATAGGAGAAATCATCGGTGGCTCGCAACGGGAGGAAAATCTGGAAAAACTGGCTCAACGCGCCCAAGAAATGGGCGTGCCTGAACACGATATCTGGTGGTACCTCGAAACCCGCAAGTTCGGAACGGCTCCCCATGCCGGGTTCGGCCTGGGCTTCGAACGTCTGATGCTGTTCGTCACCGGTATGTCCAACATCCGTGACGTGATACCTTTCCCAAGGACCCCGCGCAACGCGGAATTCTAAGTACGAGCAAATGGATCGCTTCGATCTACACATACTGGGTTGCGGGTCGGCATTGCCGACCCGTCGCCATTTGCCGGCAGCCCAAGTGCTGAACGTGCGGGACAAGTTGTTCCTCATCGATTGTGGCGAAGGCACCCAACTCCAGTTTCGAAGCACCAAGCTCAACTACAACAAAATCTACGACATCTTCATCTCGCACCTGCACGGTGACCATTGCTTCGGACTCATCGGATTGATTTCGACCATGGGCATGCTGGGACGTACCGCACCGCTCACCATCCATGCCCACGCCGATTTGGAAACGATGCTGCAGCCACAACTGGACTATTTTTGCAAGGGAATGGCCTACGATATTCGTTTTGCGTCGTTTAATCCCGCCGAGCATACCTTAATATATGAGGACAAATCGGTTCAAGTTTATACATTGCCTTTAAATCACCGCATTCCAACGGCAGGATTCCTGTTCAAGGAGCAGGAACGCCCCCGTCACATCCGCAAGGAAATGATTGAATTTTATCATATACCGCTGAAATCGATACCCGGCATCAAGCAAGGTTTGGACTTCACTACGGCGGAAGGTGAGGTCGTGCCCAATGAACGTCTGACCAAGCCTTCAGTCCCAAGCAAGTCGTTTGCCTATTGCTCGGATACGGCGTATTCAAAAGCTTTGATCCCTCTTATTCAAGGTGTTGACTTGCTGTATCACGAAGCGACATTTGATGAGATGGAGAAGGATAGAGCCAGGGAAACCTTCCATTCAACGGCTTCCACAGCTGGTCGGGTAGCTGCCGAAGCAGGTGTAAAAAAGCTGGTCATCGGGCACTTTTCAGCCCGATATCCTCATGAGGAATTGCTGTTGGAACAAGCCAGGGCCTTTTTCGAAAATACGGTACTGGCCGACGAAAACCTCCTTTTTGAAATATAAGTCTTTTAATTTGGATATTGCATGAATCTGCAATACCTTTGCTCGAAATACTGCAACGAATGAAACGGATTGTTATTGTGCTGGTTTTGGCTTTGATTGCCTTTGCTCCCCTGGCTGCCCAGAAGAGTGAGAAGGTTGCCGCACCGGAAACTACTTTATCCGTGATTCAGACCGGTAAGACGCTTCAATTGCAGAATGCTGTTGTCGGTGAAAAGATGGAAGTCCTGAGCATCGTGGGTGTCCGCATCGTCGAAAAGAAGATTGAAAGCTCCAACCAATCGTTCACGTTGGAACTGCCGAAAGGCTATTACATCGTCAAGATCGGAACGGCGGTTAGAAAGATTTCAGTCAAGTAAATACATTGCTTTGTAGATTTGCAAGCACTCGGAGACGGGTGCTTTTTTGTTTTGGGGACTTTTCGAAAGCTTTTTAAAATTTGCGATTCCAATTTGAAAAAATAGTGTAATTTTGATTAATTAACTCCCGTTTTTAATCTTTGAAATTCAGTTCCATGAAAAAACCAGTCATTGTATTGTTGCTTTCTGTTCTCACATTGTTTAGTGCTCAGGCTGCTACCAAGCAGGAAAACATCAAAGCGTTGTTTACGCTCATGCAGACGGATTCGATGGCCGTCAAGATGATCAACTCCATGATGCCGATGTTGACAAAACCTGCATCCTCGCTTCAGGACTCCACTGCCCAGGTTCAGCGTACGGCGTTGCTCCACAAGATTTCCAACATCATGTACGGCATCACCAAGAGATTGATCAATGAAGACATGGTTGCGCTCTACGACAAATATTTCACCGAAAAGGACATCACTGACTTGCTTGTCTTTTACAAATCGTCGGCTGGCCAGAAGATGGTCAAGGTCACACCAGACTTGAACAAGGAAATGATGACGATCCTGGTGACCAAATACATGCCGGAGATTGTGCAAATGATAAAAAACTAACTGCTTTTCCGTTCGCTTTGCTTGATTTGCCAGTTATAGGCGAACCATGTGAACACAAAATAGAATCCTGCCTGAACCCAAAGTCCCATGATTTCCGGGCCCACTTGACCGATGGAGGCACCGGCTGAATTCATCTTGATGAAGCCGTTGATGCCGAAGGTGGATGGGAAAAAGAAAGAAATCATGCGCCAGAAAATATGGATGTGCGTGGACGGCCAGGAAAAACCAGAGATGAAGAGCAGTGGCACGGACGTGCACAGATAGAGCAGCAACGGCATCTCACGGTTCCAGAAAAACACGGAGAGCGCCATGCCGAAGAAGACGGAAGCCAGCAAATACGGCAACAGGAAGGGCAGGATGCCGCTCAGGCCGAGGAAATGCGGTAGTTGGAACAGGTGCGGAATGAGTACCAGATCGTATACTCCCAAGAACAGATAAATGACGAGGTAGGCTAGGGCTTTGCCCCAGACCACGCGTTGGATGCGGTGGTACTTGCGCTTGACGGGTACCAGTTGGTGGTGCTTGTTCTCCTCCCGGGCGGTGCCGGCCAACATGCCGATGCCCAATACCAGCGTTTGCTGGATGATGAGAACCAGTACGGCCGGCATCAGAAAGGAAGGAAAGCCGCCCATGGGGTTGTAGAGAGCGTGCCCTTGGCTCAGGATCGGCTCGGAGGCGGTGGTGGCCTGTCGTTCGGTTAGGCCGAGCGATTGCAGGCGTTCCATCTTGATGTGCCGGTTCACGTCGAGGCAGGCGTAGTTGAAACCAGAATAAAAGCCTTTGTAGTACATCATGCTGGCCATGCTGCAATAGCCCGAGACGTGGGTCTGGCGGCCGGCAACCAGGTCGGCAGCGAAGGTCTTTGGAATGAAAACGATGCCGTAGACCTCGTTTTCAGCATATAACCTTTCGGCTTCGGACATGGAAGTGACTTGACCGGCGATGCGGAGTTCGGGTGTGGCGTCCAGTTTGCGGACGAGTTCGCGGCTCAGGGCGGAACGGCTTTCGTTGACCACCACCACTGGAATGTTGCGGTAGGCTTCGTTCTTGTAGATGAAGCCGTATAGGACAGGGTAGATGAGGCAAGCGGCGAAAAAGACCAGCATCACGCCGGAGTCCCTGAAGACGTGCTTCCACTCTTCGACCGCGATTTCAGCCGTGTCGCGAATTGCATGACGTATTTTATTCATTTTTGATTAATGTAAAGGAGCATCCATGCGGACCATGGCGTTGCGCAGGCGGGGGAGGAGTGCCAGCGGGAACAGCAGGTAGAGCAGTTGGAAGCCGTAGATGGAGAGCGAATAGTACGGGGAGAGGCCGTTGAGCGCCACGCCTTGGTAGATGCGGAAGAAGCCGCGCAATGGAAAGAGGTAGCTCAGGCCCTGCATGGCCAGTGGCATGCCATCGATGGGGAAGGAGAGGCCGGAGTAGGAGAAGGCCAGCATGCCGTACAATCCGGTGAAGCTGAGCGCCACGGGCAAGGTGATGAATAGTTCCAGCAGAAAAATGCCCATGGCTTGCGAGGCGATGACCATCTCGAAGGTGTTGAGGAACATCCAGGCGATGTTGCTGTTCATGGGGTACTGCATCACTTTGAACAGGGCGATGTCGTAAAAGATGCCCATCGCAGTAAAGGCGACGGTGTAGGGCAACAGCTTGCCCAGCAGGGCTTTCCACATGGATCGACCGGAAAGGCGGTACCATTTGAGCGAGCGGCGTTTCTTGATTTCGATGCCGACGGCATAGACGGTGGTGAGCAGCACCATGAGTTGCAACATGCCGGGCAACAGCACGTTGATGAGGTAGACGGAATAGTTTACCCACGGATTCCCAATGGCGTGCATCTCCGGAACGATGGGCAACACCTGCGCCATGCTTTCGTCATACCCTTGGCCTTTTGCTTGCCGCACCTGCAAGTTCGCCCCTGCTGAAACCGTGGTCATCAGATAGCTCAGGTTCTTGAGCACCAGGGAGCCGGGTATGAGGTAGCTTTGGTTGTAATAGAAGTAGACTGTGGGCTGGATGCCGTTGGTGACGTCCTTCATCAGGCCCTCCGGCAATTCAATGAATCCGAAAATATCCCCCCTCTGCACGGAGGCGCGGGCTTCCGAAAAATGCAAGTATCGCGCTGAAACGTTGGTCTGCTGCGACGCGTCGATTTGGCGGATAATCTTGCGCGACAAGCTGGATTGGTCGTGGTCGATCACCCCGATGGACAATTGGTCGGGTAACCCCTGCGGCATGAGCGTGGCGAAGTAGGCCAGAAATCCCAGCGGCAGGAAAAAGATAAG
>Ga0302289_1000027_pt1 | contig 93164 bp, 78 predicted proteins | sample III_Fen_N1_2_FD_194552 | JGI IMG/M metagenome (GOLD analysis project Ga0302289, IMG submission 194552) | Peat permafrost microbial communities from Stordalen Mire near Abisko, Sweden - III_Fen_N1_2 | ecosystem: Environmental > Terrestrial > Soil > Wetlands > Permafrost | place: Sweden: Abisko... | reverse complement strand
CATAAGCCAGCGCCGCCATATCCAATGTAGTAACCCCTGTCACGGAATCGGATGGCAGACTCACGGTTGCCTGCATTCCAGGCAACACGTTTTCCGGCACGGTCAGATCACAGGTAACGGAGTAGAACGCGACGGTGCCTGTTGATTGCGATACACGGTTGATATGGGCGATAACCGTATTAAAGTCAATTCCCAATGAGATGACGCTCACCGTGCACGTTTGTCCTACGGAAAGTTCCTCCACATCGTACTCGTCCACATCCATACTCACTTCCAAATGTTGCAGATCGCAAATCTGCACCACTTGGAACATCGGCCATAACCAGTCGCCCTCTTTCACGCGAATCTCATTGACCACGCCATCGAAGCTGGCGGTAAATAATTCGCCTGTGGAGAGTAGTATCAACTGATCTCCCTTTTTAACCTCATCGCCGGATTGCACGTAGATGTCTCTCACAGTGCATTCCTCGCTGGAGTAGAACGTTTCCGATTTTTTCACACTCAGCGTTGCGCTGAAGCTTTTGGTTGTGTTGATGTCACCCGTTTCAGCCGTGTAGCTTTGGTACACCGTTACCGCATCGGCGGTAATCATCGGCAACAGATAAATCCAGCCAATCAGTGCGACCACGCCGAGGATGAGCAGCGTAAGAAGCCATTTCAGCACCCGTTTCAGGGTTTTCTTCTTTTTCTTATGATCCGGCATCGTGTTATCACCTTTCCAAAAGCTCAGCCTCTTGCACCAGGCCAAAGAGAATTTGAAAGCGGCTTAAGGCGGAGGCATCGGCCATGGTTACTTTCCGTCTGCTTTCGTTGACAAGAATAGAAGGAAAAGCTGAAATGAACCTGAAAAAGAATTGAAAGTTTTTTCAGTTACGTTTCAGGTTTTACAATTATGATTTTTTCAGCGACAGAAAGCGTTGCTTTATGATACACTACTGATGTGTGACCGCCGCGCAATAGGCGCGGCGTACAGGGAGAGTGGCGATAGATGCGCATCCTGATTATTGAGGATGAGGTTCGGCTTGCTGGAACACTTGCCGATATGATTGGCGAAGACGGCTATACCACCGATGTGGCACACGATGGGGAAGCCGGGCTGGACAGCGCGCTGAGCGGCATTTATGACGCGCTCGTGCTGGATGTGATGCTACCCAAGCTGGATGGTTTTGAGGTGTTGAAGCGTTTGCGGCAGGGAGGCCTCCAAACCCCGGTATTGATGCTGACGGCTAAAAGCGATCTGATTGACCGCGTGCATGGATTGGATCTGGGCGCGGATTATTACCTGACCAAACCGTTTGAAAATGCAGAATTTTTGGCATGCCTGCGCGCCGTGCTTCGCCGTCAGGGTGAGATTACACCCGAACGGCTGACCTGCGGCGATCTCACCCTTACGCCCGCGATGGGTGTACTGCGCTGTAAGGAACGCGCCCTCACCCTGAGCGCCAAAGAACTGGAAATTATGCGGCTGCTGATGCTCAACCAGAACAGCATCCTGCCCAAGGAAACCCTTCTTGTAAAGGTATGGGGTTATGATACCGATGCGGGTGACAACAATGTAGAGGCCTACATCTCCTTCCTTCGTAAAAAACTGTTGCTTCTGCGCTCTACCGTTACACTGAACGTGGTTCGCAGGTTGGGCTACCGATTGGAGGAAAGCAAACCATGATCCAGAAACTGCGCAAGAAGCTGATTATTGTATTGATGGCTGTGGTTTGCCTCTTTTTAATCGGCATACTGGTGAGCCTCTTTATCACCTCTAAAAGTGAGTTTGAACGCCGCAGTTTCAGTTCGTTCCATGAGCCGCCCGTCCGCGTCAACGGCTCGGACTCCCCCAACAAGGACGCCGGTATGTTCGATATGCCCATTGCCATGGGCATGGTCGCAGCGGACGGCACTGTCACTGTTCCCCAAAACCAGATCTATTATCTTACCGATGCTGAACTGAAGACCATTATCACCGGCCTTACCACCCAAACGACCGATTCCGGCCTGACCTCGCAGTACGATCTGCGTTACCGTCGCCACTTGAACAGCGATGGCAGTACGGTGTATTTCTTTTCCGATACCTATATGGAGCGAAACTCGCTTAACGCACAGGTGTTGTATTCCTGCATCATTGGCATTGGCGCGATCGGTCTGTTCTTTGTGGTAAGCATGCTGCTCTCCCGCTGGATGGTCAAGCCTGTGGAACGCGCCTGGGAAAAACAGCGGCAGTTTGTAGCCGATGCCTCTCATGAACTGAAAACCCCATTAACCGTTGTACTTTCCAATACGGATATGATGATTACCTCGCATGCCATAACAGACGAGAAAAACAAAATCCGCCTGGATAACATCAAAGCAGAATCCCAGCGAATGAAAGGGTTGGTGGAAAACCTGCTGACCCTTGCCCGTTCCGACAGCAAGCCTGTGCTGGTTACGCCCGCGCCTGTCAACTTCAGTTTCATCGTTACCGGCGCTACGCTCACCCTGGAGCCGACCATTTTTGACATGGGTCGCACAATGGATTGCCAGGTGGAAGAAAACCTGACCGTACGGGGCGACAGCGACAAGTTGCGCCAGTTGGTGGACATTCTTTTGGACAATGCTTGCAAGTATGGCAACGACGGCACTCCCATACTCGTCCGCATGACCGCCACCAACAAAAAGGAAATTCTGCTGTCTGTCGCCAGCGAAGGCACGCCACTGCCGCCTGACGAATGTCTGAACATCTTCGAGCGTTTCTACCGCTCGGATAAATCGCGCGGGCAGGAGAAGGGCTACGGCCTTGGCCTCGCCATCGCGCAAAGCATTGTCAATGAGCATAGCGGCAAAATTTGGGCACAATCCGATGGTGTGAAGCTGAACACCTTCTATGTAAAACTCCCCTGTGTGGAAGGGACAGCCATCAGTTCTACCGAAAAATAGTAAAAGCTGGGATTTCAGTGATCCCAGCACCGCCTTTTTAGCATCTTCCATGGAAGATGCTTTTTTTGTTTCACAGGGGATAGCTTCCACAGATATGTCCTGAGTATTGTACACGCAGGCACATGCCCAAAAACAAAAAGGCCCCTTCTCAAAGGAAGAGGCCGCAGAGTGCTGAAAAACCCCTGCCACAGCAGATAAGGGTCAAGGGCGAAGCCATTGTGGGGTGCAGGGGCAAAGCCCTTGCCCGCCGGAAGCCTTACGTCACAACACTTTTAGAACAAGCACCACGAGCGCCCGAGGCGCAATGGGGTGCGGCATATGGCAGCAATTCGGTTTGTCAACGGTCTGCGGCCCCTTCCCAAAGGAAGAGGTCGTTTTGTCACATCGCGTGAAAGGGTTACAGATTACAGAAATGCCCTGTCTTACTCATCTTTGATGGGATCTGCGTTTGCATCGTTCAGGTAACGGTCAATGATGAAACGCGGACGGCATTTGCTTTCATTGTAGATTTTTCCGATGTATTCGCCAATTACACCAAGGCTTAATAACTGGATGCCACCGATGAGCCAGATGGAAGCAAGCGTGCTCGTCCAACCAATAACGGTATGGCCGTCGATAAAAGCGATCAGCGTGTATAACAGCATCGCCAGCGAAATCAAAAAGATCACCAGCCCCAGGGATGTGATCAGCCGCAGAGGCTTCACTGAAAAGCTTGTGATTCCGTCGATGGCAAAAGCCAGCATTTTCTTGAAAGGATATTTGCTTTCTCCTGCAAAACGCTCATTGCGGTCATAATATACGTAGCCGCTTTGGAAGCCCACCAGAGGAGCCAGTCCGCGCAGGAACAGGTTCACCTCCCGAAACTGTGAAAGCGCCTCCAACGCACGGCGACTCATGAGCCGATAATCCGCGTGGTTAAAAGTGATGTCCACACCCAGTCCCTTCATGAGCCGATAAAAGCCCAGCGCCGTCTGTTTTTTGAAGAAGGTGTCGTTATCACGCTTATTGCGCACACCGTATACCACATCGCAGCCATCATTGTATTCTTCGATAAAGCGATCCATCGCATCCATATCATCCTGCAAATCCGCATCCATGGAGATAGAAAAATCACAGTGCTCCTTCGCAGTCATGAGTCCAGCCAGCAATGCATTCTGGTGCCCACGGTTGCGGCTCAGCTTCAGACCTTCGAACAGCGGATTTTCTGTGTGCAACGCACGAATGAGTTCCCAGGTTTTATCCTTGCTGCCATCATCCACCAGAAGCACACGGCTGGTATCATCGCAAAAGCCTTTCTCGATCAGCGCTTTCATCTTGATCGTCAACCTGCGGGCAGTTTCGTGGAGAACCTCCTCCTCGTTGTAGCAGGGGATCACGACCATCAGCTTTTTGGCCATACGTTTCTTCCTCTCCATACTGAAAAATTGAACTACGTGCGGTTTGCCGAGGGAGCATCCAATTCAAACCACTCATGCGCAAAGCCTGCGTGGGAAGAGGTGACAGGGCATGAACCATTCCATTGCCCGAGCCCATTAATCTGCAACGGGATTTTCAGGCGATCTCCTGTGGACAGATGCCGCAAGGTAGACCACACTCTGGCCTACTAAAGGCATGAACTTTCCAAAGTATGGCGCATCGCAACACGACCAACCGCACAGGATCAATGGGTTCATGGGTTGAAATGGATTATCCATCGGTGGCGGAAACGGCAATGGAGTCGCTATCCACGGTGAAGCTTTGCTGACTCATATAGCCAACCACCCGCACACGGTATTCACCTGCCGGCACAGGCTGGCTATTTTTGTCCAACCCATCCCAATAGAAAGTGCTTCCCTCCGGCGTAATTTTCAGCGGCCGTGTGCTTTGCCGGTGGCAAAGCCTGCGTACCGTTTCCCCTGCACTGTTGATGATGCTTACGCTGAGCTGGCAGGGAAAAGCATGGCGCACAAAAATCGCCAACTCCCGAGGGCTAGCTACATCATACCGTTTATCAGCCTCCACGGCAAGCGCTAAATCACCCTCGGCCGGTGGGATGGCAATCACGCGGCCTGCGTGTACCGTCAGCTTACCCTCTTCGATGGATACCAACTGCACCATCACGTAGCCGCTTGTCTGTCCATTTTGCAGGTTCAATGTGAGTGTTCGTACCTTGCGCCCTGGCGAAATTGCACCTTGCTCGTCGCCATATGCGGTATATTGCTCCACATCGTCATAGATTAACTGTGCTTCATCAAAACGCCATTTGCCATCACGTTGGTTCACAATCTGGTAGGCAACCCGTACGGGTCGCAGCGCGATAAATTCCAGCGTCAGCTTCTGGTTGGTAGCGCTTAGGGTAGAACTCGAAAACGTAACATCCCCGATGGGCGAACGCACCGCGGAATCAACGGCAGCATCCGCCAGATCATAGCTGAACACAACAAAATCGTCTTCCTGCGGATATACCTGCGGGGTGGAAGCCGCGTGGTTTTCAATCAGGATGTTATATAGTTCATTGAGCGTAACACTGCCGTCCTTGTTCGCGTCGGCGGGAAAGCCATTTCGCGGGCTCAGACTCTGGCTCAGCGCCTGCGTAAAATAGAACGCGCCTTGCTGGTATTGCTCGACTACATCGGGCTCCGTGCTTTCGGCAGTGTTCCAGTACCAGCTTTCCTCCATCGCACCGGAAGAAGTAAGCACCTTGAAATCATCTCCCAGAAAATAGACATCTCTGGGCTGTTTGCGCATCCCTTTGCCAATGAACGCGCCGCTATAACACGCGTCCAGCAGGATCACTTTTGTGCCGGAAATGCCATTGAACGCGGCTTGCAGTGCCTTGGGTGTCAGGTGCCCCTCAGTGATACCGTCGCTTAACAGCAAGGCTACGTTCTGCATGGTGTCCGGGTCTTCATATACTCCATGGGTGCTGATGTATAGATAGTTAACATCATCCGCATCCGAATCGGCAAATGTTTCCTGAATCAGCACCGCCAACGCATCCGCGCTGGTAATCGGTGCATCCGGGATCATAATCGTCTCAAAAGGAATGCTGCTGGCTTGCAGTGCTTCCTGCATCGCAAAAACATTGTTGGTGGAGGAGGGATACGTGCTTGTGCGTGATACAAAATCATCCACACCAATGAGCAGCGCGCGGTTAACGCGCACACCATCTCCCTGAGCGACGGCGGAGGGTGGACACACGAAGCCTGCCGATATACAGCAGACCATTAATACCCACCCGAGCAACCGCCGCAAACGGTTGAACATGCTCATCCTCCCGTACGTACCCGCTTATTCGGCCCCAGACCAAAGCGCCTCGTCTTGTAACGCCTTCGCCACGACCGTATCGCCGCAACGTTCCGATACAAACGGCGCTTCTCCATCGGTACTGTCTGCCTAAGGGAAACAGTGCCCTCCGTACGCCGGTTACATCAAAAGGTGAAAACCGTATTCATCTATTTATTGTACACCCGAACGGCCTTTCGCACAACCCAAATGGGAACGATTTACATCTTTCAGTTATGTTGTCATCTATTCTTCCCCGTCTACCAGCCAGTTATCCGGCGTATCGTACTCCAACTGTTGGATCGCGGCCTCAATCGCCTGCTGTGTTTCCCTGTCGGCAATGCCGGTAGCTGCTTTCCCCTCCATTGTTTTCTGGTAGGCCATCACCGCTGCCTTGGTATTGCTGCCGAAGGTCCCTGTTTCATGCTTTTCTTCCAAAAATCCCAGAGCCACAAGGTTTTTTTGCAAAACAAGCACTTTATCCCCGCTGTTTCCACTGCGAATGGTGGTATCCACCACATCTTCGCAGGCGCCAAAGCCCAGCACCTGGCTGTTGTTGAGATAATAACTATTACGCTGCACGCTGGAGGGATTGTTACCCTCAATCACATGCAGAATCACCCTGCCATCCGCCGCGCGCGCGCTGTATTCCATCAGCGCAACATGTTCGGTATCCCCCGCTTCATTATAGCTGAAAAACACCAGATCGCCAGGGTGCGGAATGTAATCATTCTTCTTCATCAATGCATGGCTGCCCTTGAGCCACTGATAACCCCACTGGGGGCAATTGCCCTTGCGGTACACAAAGCGACCCTTCGTGATAAACCAGTCGCGGCCAGTGTTTTGGCCGCTGTACTTGGGGTAAACTGCATTCAGTAAGTTTTGGCTATACCGCTGATCTGTCTGATCGACACACCAGCAAATGAACTCCGCGCACCAGGCCGCATTTGGATTTCCCGACCATTTGCCGTATTTCGTAAGGTTATTGGCACTTTCGGTGTAACCAAGCTCGCCAATAGCAACCTCCAACAGATCTTTCACAAATTCGGGGGTATCCCCTGGATCAATCACCGTTTCCCCTTTGCTGGCATCCGTTTCCACATCGGATTGCACAAGATGCTGTTCCTCCGCCACGTTTGCCGTTGGCGCCGCCGTTTCCGCTCCTGCCAGCGCGGGCATTATCAACATCAGCAAAGCAAAAGCAAGCCCCAGCATCCGTACCGGTTTCATCCGCGTCCCTCCGAATCCGTATCGTTCAGCTTTCAGCCTGGCCTGTATCCTCCATAACGATCGTCTCCGTTCCGGTACAGCGTACGGTCGAAATGCAACCGAATCGCATTCGATAGACACATCGGCAACAGAGGAAAACATACATCGCAGGATACCGCGCCAAGGTTGTATGCCTGTTGATAATCCCGTTATCGCCCGAAAGCCTCAATGCCGCGCAGCAATTCGAACTCGCGAATGTCGCGCACTGTGGTGTACATCTTGCGTGTTAAAATCGCGCCGGCGCGGTAAAACAGGCAGATGAAAGGCATATCGTTAGCGAACTGCTGTTGGATGGCCTGCATCGTGTAGGCATAATCCTCACGGTTCTGGTTGGTGCGAAGGGTGTTAAAAAGGCTGGTCATCTCACTGGACACATAACGGCAGTAATTGCCCTCGTTTCCCTTCATCAGCAGGAAGCCCGCATCCGGCGTTGCGTCCATCTGAAAAGAGGCCAGCGCCATATCAAACGCGCCTGCCACCAACTTTTCCTTCTCCTGATCATAGGTCATGGTGGTGACGTTGACTTTGATCTTGAGCTTGCCCAGCATATCGGCGATCATGTTGGCTGTTTCAAAGCGTACGTCATTTTCCGGGTCCTCGTACACAAAGAGCTTTAACACAAAGTTCTTTTTACCGTCTGCTGTCACCTTGTCCAGAATACCGTCTCCATCCGTATCGCTCCAACCCTCGTCGGTCAGGAGTTGCTGCGCCAAATCAATATTATACTTGAAAGCGCTTGCCTGATCATAATACAGCCAGCTTGAGGAGGAAATGGGCGTATACGCGTCCACCGTCATGCCCATGTATACGTTTTTTGCAATCAGGGCAGTATCAATGGCAGCTCGAATCGCCTTGCGTATGTTCAACTCCCCCAACGGAAAGGAATCATGATTGAGCAGCAACGTTTCCAGCTGCCTTGTGTTATAGGTGATGGATAGCGTATTGATACCGCTTTTATACTGTGAGGCAGCGACTGAACGGGTAAACGCCGTATCCACACGGCCATACTCGTAGGCGGTGATCAGGTCTTTATTGCTGGAAAACAGCGTGACCATGATCTCCTTCACCTGCGGCTGCGTTTGCCACCATTTCTCGTTAGCTTTAAGCCAGATATAATTCGCGGGCTCAAAAGTAGATACGATATAAGGCCCCGTACCCAACGGGTTGGGGGAATCCACCTGCGACGCGGGCACGATGGGGAACGTGAGTGCATACAAAAGGCCAAAATACGTGCGCTTGGCCGCTGTGATCACAACGGTGCGGTCATCCGTAGCGGAAATATCGGCAATCATGTATTTGATGGTCTGGTAAAAGCCCCGGGCATTCGGATCTTCACTGTTAGCCAACGCCAGCAGGTACTTGCAGGAGGCCACCACATCGTTCGCCGTGAGCGGTGTGCCGTCGGAAAAAGTGACGTTCTCGCGCAGCGTGAACGTCCATGTCTTGCCATTGCCGGTTTCCGACCAGGTTTCCGCCAGAAGCGGCTGAGGCAGACCGTTGTCGTCCACGGTTACGAGGCTTTCATAAATCACCCCGTACACGGATACGATATCCCGCTCCAGTGGGTTGAGCGGGCGCAGCTCTGTGGTTCGAGTCGAATAAATGCCCACGATCAGCGAATCTTCCACGTTCTCAGCAACAGCCTGAACGGTGGAAACCAAAAGGATGAGCGCAAGCATAAAGCAGACGATGCGTTTCATGGATATCCTCCCTGTAGAAAGGATTGCGGCTTTATTGAAGCGTGATCACGCTACCGCCATCCGTAGCTGTCGCGTCCGGTGCGGAAGCAGCAACGGGATTGGTTTCCATCGGTGTTGTCGTTTCAGCGATGGGGGAACTGCCAGCCGATGCCGTACTACCTGCAATGCCGCCCTCATAATACAGGCGTCGGTAGGTAGCAAAAGCCTTGAGCACCCGCGTGGCATAATTTTTGGTAGGGCCTTCGGTCATTTTATCCAACGAAATGGATTGGCTGTCAGTGCTGTAACGGGAATCATTCAGCCAGTTCTGCACGGTGTTCTGCCCCGCGTGAAACGCGGCAGACACCAGTATGGGATCGTTATGGAAGCGCTCGCACAGGAAGGCAAGATACCAGCAGGCGTAATGCACATTGGTATCGGGGTCGTACATCAGATCGAAGCTATATTCGTCCGTCAGTCCCATCTTATCATGCACCCACTTGGCGGTATCGGGCATCATCTGCATCAGGCCACGTGCGCCTACATCGCTTTCCGCCTTGGGGTTGAACGAGCTTTCATTCAGCACTATAGCCGCCACGAACGCGGGATGCAGGTTGTTAGCCGTAGCCTCCCGCTCAATCAGGTCGCGGTATCGGTAGGGATGATTGTTTTCCAGCTTCTGCTCTACTGCGGCGCGGGCAACAAGCACATCCTCCTTTTGATTGACAAAGGACATTTGCAGTATCCAGAGCAGGACTACGAGCATCGCCACAGCAAACGTCGCTATGCCCAGCACAGGGATCTTGAGCTTGGGCTTTTCATCCCCCTGCCCTTCCTCCGGTTCTTCCTCCCAGCCTTCTTTGGGCGCCTGGCGGTTTGGGCGGCCATTGAGTGCATAATAAGCGTTATACCCGTTCGCATCTGGCGTTCCATAAGAATCAGTCAGTCCGCTGCCGGGGGCAAAGTCCGCGCGTGGCGCATAGCCTCGCTGGTATTCCGGTGCGGTGCCGCCAGAAGATGCCTGCCTGCGGGCATATTCTTCCCGGGTGGGTAGGGCGGATAACGGCACAGACTGTCCGTCTGCCCTGCGGTGCACATGTGACTGCGCTGCTATCGGCGGTGGAGCGGCGAGCTGCGCGCCATGGCGTTTGCGGTTATTGCTCGCATCACTGGCAATCGCCTGTTCCGCATACCGTTGCTGAAAAATCAGCTCCGGCGGATAACCTGCGGCTTCGTATTCCTCCGCGCTGACCGGAAGCTGGTTTTGGGGTTGCGGAGGAGTGCGGCGTGCAATCGGTCTGCCCAGCAGATCGGTTGGTGCCGGCTCCGGCGGCAGTTGCGGAGCCGCTTCCACTTTGGGTGTACGGCGACGGCGTTCTTCAAAAAAGGGCACATTGTTTTGTTGCGCCGCACGCAACCAATCCGGTATTTCCTGCGCGGCAGGCTTGGCATACTGTGAACCGTCGGGGTCAAATACATCCCCCGGCTGCACGGGCGCCACATAAGTACTTTTCGTTTGCGGCGCGAACGTCTGTGACGGGGTAGCTTGGGGCGCATAGCCCTGCACGCTTCTGTCGGGAGCCTCAACATATTCACCATACTGCGCGCCAACGCCTCGCTGTGGAGAACGCAGCGCCTGCTGCAGGTCATCACCAGGAATCGTATTGTTGGGATCGGAAGGTTTCGCCTGCCGTCTGCCAACGTAAGCGCCTTCTTTTGCCGAACCCGGTACGCGCGATCCGATTCCACGCTGCGCCTGTGCCTCCGCCGCCTGCAGGGGCAGTGCGGATTGAGGCGCATATGTCGGCGTTTTGGCAAAATCGTTATCGCGTGGTCGTGGGTAGGCAATGCTTGCGGCACGCATAGGGGCATCTCCAGCACGGGGGATGCGCCGCGCCGCCTCGTAACCCCGCGCTTCCCCTTCCGTGGGCGGTTGTACGGCCGTTTTGTCCGCCTCTGCCGGTGCGTTGGGGTCTACGCGATGGCGCACCGAAGCACGCTCCGGATCATTGTGGATGGGCTCCGCCTGCTGACGGCGTGCGCCTTCAGCAACCGAACCGACGTAAGAATAATCACGGGGAGCATAATCGTCATCCTCGCTACGGTATTTCCGGGGCAAGCAAAGCAGCATTCATATGCTCCTTTCGTTTGGAATCGGGGGTTTCATCCTGCAGTAGTCTGGTCAGCCGCGTATGGACAGCCAACTGGCTTCGTATGCAGACTACTTTCCCAATCCATTGATCTTCTGTATGCATGATGCGATTCGCGTCACCTTTCAGCCTGGCTTTCCGCCGCATTCTCCGGCATAGTTTCCAGCCAACAAGGCGTTCGCTTCGGACCCTCCGTGAGCACCTGCCTCCATAAGGCAAGCGCGCGTTCGCGGGTCTTTTCCATGGGAGCGTCCGTATCTAAAACGTAGTCGGACAAGCTTTTCGTGCGTTCCGCCGTATTTTGGCTTCGAATACGGTGCAGCGCCTCTTCCCGGCTGATATGGTCGCGATCCCGGATGCGCTTCACCTGAGCCGCTTCAGGGGCTGTTATGCAGATGACCGCATCGCACAGTTTATCGATACCCGCTTCAAACAGGAGCGGCACATCCATCAATGCGATCGGTTCACCCGCCGCCTGCAGTCTGTTCAGCTCATCCAGCAGGCGACGGGTAATCATCGGATGCAGGATACCGTTGAGCTTTGCCCGCGGCACAGGATTGTCAGTGAACACCTTTTTGGCCAATGCCGCACGATGGAGCGTGCCATCCAGATTAAACACATCATCGCCAAAGGCTTCACGTATGGCGGGTAAGGCCTCGCCACCCGGAGCGGTCAACGCGCGGCTGATACCGTCCGCATCAATGGTGGGCACGCCCTGCGAGCGATAGAGCGCCGCAACGGTCGTCTTTCCAGACCCGATACCGCCGGTGATTCCGATGACTCGCACACAGCACCCTCCCCCCGTTTGGCAACTCCCGACAGGCTGAGCCTGTTCACGCTATCCGGCAACGTTTACTTAGCGTCATACCAGCTTTTCCCGCTGTTCACTTCAGCCACCAGCGGTACGGTGAGCGTAACAATCTGCTCCATGGCTTCCCGAAGCAGATTGCTGACCGCCACAACCTCGCCTTTTGGACACTCTACCACCAGTTCATCATGAACCTGTAAAATCAGTTTGGCCGCAAAGCCGCCTTTGGCAAGGTCTTCCTGCACGCGTACCATGGCCAACTTGATGATATCCGCCGCGGTGCCCTGCACCGGCGTGTTCATGGCAGCGCGCTCACCAAAGCTGCGAATGTTGCGGTTGGGGCTGCGTAGCTCGTACAGCTCGCGCCTGCGGTGGAAAAGCGTCTCCGCGTAACCAAGCTCATAACCCCTGTGCACAGACTCATCCATAAACACCTTGACTTTGGGGTAACGGTCGAAATAGGTCGCGATGAATGCATCCGCTTCTTTGCGGCTTACGCCGGTATTGCGTGCCAGCCCAAATCCGCTGATGCCGTACACAATGCCGAAATTAACGGCCTTCGCGCTTCGGCGCATCGCCGGTGTAACGCTTTCAAATGGCACGCCGTTGATCTCGGCGGCGGTACGGGTATGGATGTCCTGCCCCTTCATAAACGCGTCCTGCATAGCGGGATCGCCGCTTAAATGAGCCAGCACCCGCAACTCGATCTGGCTGTAGTCCGCATCCAGCAGCAAACAGCCCTCTTTGGCGACAAACGCGCGGCGGATTTCGCGGCCTTCCTCACTGCGCACGGGGATGTTTTGCAGATTGGGCTCCACGCTGGAGATGCGCCCCGTGACCGTAGAGGTCTGGTCAAATGTGGTATGGATGCGACCCGTCGCGTCCACCAGCCTGCTCAAGCCCTCAATGTAGGTGCCAACCAGCTTGGTGAGTTTGCGATAGTGCATCAGCGGTTCAATCGCAGGGTGATCCAGCGCTTCCAGCACCTCCGCGGAGGTGGACCATGCACCTGCCTTGCTCTTTTTGCTGGGAGAACTGAGTTTCAGCCGATCAAACAGCACCTCGCCAAGCTGTTTGGGGCTGTTGACATTGAACTCCTGACCGCCTGTGAGGGCAATCACCTGTGCCCGACAACGTTCAATCTCCGCTGTAAACAGCGCGCCAAGGTCGGTAAGCGCCGCCTTGTCCACACTGAAGCCTTCCTGCTCCATGGCAAAGAGCACGCGCGTCAGCGGCATTTCCATATCCGTCAGCAGCGGCAGCATGCCTTTATGTAGCAATCTCGCACGCTGTTTGCCAGCGAGTGCAAGCATTGCCGCTGCGTTCTTAGCCGCGTTTTCCGGTGGTTCCACAGAAGCGGCAACCCGTTTGTTCCTTGGGGCAGGCTCCTCCTCTGCCATCGTTTCCTGCTGTGCAGCTTCCTCACGGTTTTCTGCCGCCAGCGTTTCAGCCAGATCAAAGCTTTTATGGGTAGGCTCCAAGAGATACGCGGCAACCATCGTATCAAACGCGACGGTCGGCAATGGGAGTTTCATTTTGGTAAGCTTGTGATAAAGCGCTTTCGCGCCGTGCACCACCATCGGAACGCCCGCAAGCACGGGGGCAAGCGCCGCAAAAATCTGATCATCATAGAGGCCTGGATGTACAATATCCAGCAATAACGGCGCATACCAATTGCGGCCGTCTTCCGCGCAGAGGGCTACGGCACTTTCTCCGATATACAGCGCAACGGGTTTGCTTTCCCTGCATAAGGCAGTCGCCAGCGAAGCCAACGCTGCCTCTTCGGTGATAGCAACCGGTTCCATGGCTGCAACCGCCTCAGGCAGCGTGGCAGGCTCATCCGCCTCCGGCAGCGTGGGCGTGAAATCCCGGTTGCGCACTCGGGGTGCCTTCGCTTCCAGCCGTGTACCTGCCCCCAGAACGGTATCCGGCGTTTCAGGCAAGTCACCCTCCGTTACATCGGTATAGCCGGTTTCCGCTTCAGCATCCGCTTCGGCCTTGCTGCCGGGGAACATCTGAAGCACCTGTTGCGATAACCGGTTGAGCTTGTATTTTTGGAGTGTGGGAATGGCCTTGACCATCCCTTCCATTCCGCACTCGTCAAAATTGAGGTGGATTGGCGCTGTTACACGAATCGTGCCCAAATCCTTGCTCAACTCTGCCAATTCGCGGTTTTCACGGAGCTTTTCGCCCAGCTTGCCGGGGATATCGCCCGCGTGATCCAGCACATTTTCCAGCGTGCCGTATTCGGTAATCAATTTGAGCGCGGTCTTTTCCCCAACACCGGGCACACCGGGAATATTATCGCTGGAATCGCCCATCAGGCCTTTCATATCCGGCACTTGCGCAGGCGTATAGCCATATATCTCCTTCACGCTGTCGGGAGAAAGAAGCAGGCTTTCCGAAATGCCCGTTTTGGTTAGGATGACCTGTGTATGTGCGTTCACCAGTTGCAGACTGTCGCGGTCACCCGTCAGGATAAAAGCGTGTACGCCCTCCGCGTTGGCAAGCTTTGCGGCGGTACCCAGCAGGTCATCCGCTTCATAGCCCTCCAGCATGCTGATGGTTACATCCATTGCCTTGAGTATTTCGCGCACTACCGGTATCTGCGGTCGCAGTTCTTCCGGCGTGGGTTTGCGACCCGCCTTATAATCATCATACATCGTATGGCGGAAGGTGGGCGCGTGCATATCGAACATCACACACAACGCCTCGGGACGGTAATCGGCAATCGCTTTGAACAGCATGCTGAAAAAACCCTGCACCGCGTTGGTGTACATACCGCCGATGCTCAGCGGCGGCAGCGCATGGAAGGCGCGATGAATCAGGCTGTGCCCATCCACCAGCAGTACGGATTCCGGTTGTCGCGGCATAGAAGTCCCTCCCTTCCCGTATTGGAGTCAATCCTAATGAAGTATATCACAATGAGGTACGGATTACAAAACCGCACGGTAACCGGAATGGAATGTGGCCCCGAAAAGCATTGCGCGTTCAGCTTTGCGGGGCCTGTTCGAATATGTAACAAGTGCGGCGGTATTCATGCAGGAATCAAGGATGATCTCCACCAGCCCTATTTTCTGATCTTTCCTCAGCCCTCGTCGTTCAGTTTTTTCTGTTTGTTCTCGTTTACCAGTTTATTGAGCTCATCCATAAAGCTGCTGACATCTGTAAACTGCCGGTACACGCTCGCAAAGCGCACATAGGCGACTTCGTCGAGTTTTTTAAGTTCCTCCATGACCAATTCGCCGATGCGGCGGCTGCTGAATTCATCCTCGCCACTGCTGTAAACGGCCTTTTCGACCTTTTCAACAATGCCGTCGATATCCTTCATGCTGACAGGTCTCTTCTGGCAGGCGTGCACCAGCCCCTTCTTAATCTTTTCAGGGCTGAATGCCTCGCGGCGCATGTCCTTTTTAACCACCATCACAAGCGTTGTTTCAATTTTCTCATAGGTGGTGAAGCGACGGCCGCAACGCATACACTCCCGCCGCCTGCGGATGCTCGTGCCTTCCTCCGTGGGTCGGCTGTCAATGACGCGCGAATCCAGATAACCGCAATATTGGCATCTCATGCATGGGCCGCCTTTCTGTTATAGAAGCGTTTCGCTTAACTTGGTATGATTATAATCCAATTCCAACATACTGGCAATACCACCACGCTATGGCAGTGATCCATTACATCGCTTTTGTTCCCATAACCGATGGTTCCCGCAGCAGCAGCGCCGCCGTCAGGCACAGTACCAGCGGTATCTCCCGTGAATAAAAGACCGTTCCCAACGCAAGGCACAGGAATAGGCAAACATACTGTAGCACTACCTGCGCAAACGCGGGGTTTTTGCGGAAGCCCTTTTGTGAACCGCGCCCGATGACCCATGCGCCAAAGGCAAACGCGGTTGTGCCAAGGATGCCCATACCGGAGAGCAGGTCGAGCAGATCACTGTGCATGCCGAGCGTCTTGACGCCGCTAAACAAGGAACCAACCAGCGGAGATGCAGCGATACCCGCAAGCGGTATGGCATAGGTGCTCAACCGCGAACCGCTGTCCACCACACCTCCGGTCATCATGTTGAGCAACTGTGTGAAACTGTAGGTAGCGTTTTCAAACCCGAAGCCCGCCGCCAGATTGCCGGCCCAACCGATCAGCGGCACGCGCAGCAGCCAGATCGCCGCAAAAAAAGGAATCGTAACCAAAAGCGACGCGCCTGTGGATAACCTGCGGAAGAAGGCACGGAACAAAGCCGCCAATCCTTCAACCGCCGTAATCGCCACCGCGAAAAGGATGGCATAGGTATACTGCGAAAGCCCGATCAGGATTATCTGCGCGAGGTATAACAACCCAAACCCGAAGCGCTTCCACCCTCGCGAAGCCGTAACCGCGTAAAATGTAATCGGCAGTGCCAGTACGCTGGCATAAATAAAGTCATATCCGCCAATGTTGCGGCGCATCAGCTCCCGCAGGTAATCTGCGCGATCCGGCTCACCAGAGCCCAGCGATCGGGCATAGGCATATACCTTGTCGCCGCGCAGCAATCCCTGTATCAACCAGCCGATGGTGGTAAGCGTAGTTATTACCATCCCTGTGATGAGAAGGAGTTTTACAAAGCGATAAAGTAAATCATCCCCGCGTTCCCGGGCATAAGCGCACCAAAGCAGCGGGAACCAGAACATGCCCTGTTGGGCATAGTACCCCGGCAGATTGTTGCCGCCCCTTTGCATAAAAAAGAACAGCGCCAGCGGCAGCACCGCCACAAACAGAACCCGAGGCACAAAGCTACGCCAGTGCTTGGGCAGCGTATCCCCATCCAGCACCACGCCTATGCCAAACACGCACATCGCCAGCGCGCCCGTTACCGCGTGCAGCGTTGTCTGCACGGCGGGCAGCAACAGCCACGTCATATAAAGCAGCATCGACGCGTTGCACAGGTTTGCAGAAAGCACACCCCGATTCCTCTGCGTCATGGAATTGCCTCCTTACCGGTATCTTTCCGGTTATAATGTCTCATTATACATGCGCAGGCGCGGCGAAGCAAGCAAGAAGGCGGTTGGGATGTCTTTATCAAAGGGTGATCCCGGTTCCATCGGTTGCGACCCAATCATTCCCTGCATGCAAAGGGTCTGGCGATGATGCCACAGTTCCTTCCCAAAGGATAAAGTTCGGATCAGGCTGAAATCAGCTTATCCTTAGTGACAGAAACATTCACCCTATGAATACCCGTTGTTGCCTATTCGTTGATGTGCTATTCGCGCTCGCTCAAATCCCTACTAAATTACTATTATTTTTTGAACGCCCTGAAAAATGCCTTCAAACCGTTTCAAAATATACGTTTGCGTGTATTTATGTTTGAGGGTTGAAGCGTTGACAACCCTTGCATCTGATGGTAAGATATTTGCGGAGCAATGCTCCGCGATACAAGAAAGTGAGGAAACCCTATGGCAACTGTCAATAAGGATATGTCTATCGGCCAGGTGCTGAATCTGGATCGCACCACCGCCCACATTTTTATGAACTATGGCATGCACTGCCTTGGCTGCCCGCATGCGACCGCTGAGTCCCTTGAGGATGCATGCGCCGTACACGGCTCCGATGTAGATGTGCTTGTGGAAAAGCTCAATGAGTATTTGGCTGAAAAAGCCTGATTTTCCCATTGTGATCGTCTAAAAACATTGATCGCACAAGCTTTCCAAGTTATCCACAATGCAATTTCGTTTCGCGTGGAAAATCTATGGAAAACTTGTGGAAAGGATTCGCATGATGCAAGTAAAGTCAGCGCAGGAGGCATTGTTCATCGCCTGTGAAATGGAGCGCGGCGCAATCCACCTGTATGAGCGGGCACTGATGCTGCTGGGCGATCTGGGTCGGGATAAAGAACCACTACGCGCGCAACTGGCCTATATGCTTGCAGATGAAAAGCAACATCTGGCACAGTTTCAGGAGCTGTACACAGGGTTGGAAAGCGATCTGGAATGCCAGCTTACGCTGGCTGCCGTTGCTTCCGCCGTGCTTTTCCCCGGTGGGTTGATGGGCGCTGTGCGTCAGGGGCTGCTGAAAGATGAGCGCAGCATGCTCGCCTTTGCCGCCAGTGCCGAGGATACCGCCGTCGCCACCTACCGTGCATTTGCCGAACAGAGTGATGAACCCCGCGCCGCCGAAATGCTCTATGGCATTGCACTTGAAGAAGATAAGCATCTGCGAACCCTTCGTGAGCATCAGGCAAGCTTGAACGTCTGACGCGCCGAACCATCGAAAAAAAGCCGCCGCCAAGCCTGGAATGTCGCAGGCAGCGGCTTTTTATCTATTATCATGCGGGTAACCGCAACACATGAAAGGGGATCTTTCTATGCCGGATAACGGGCACAGCAGTCGGAAAATCAGCCCTGCCTATCGCCTGGCCTTGTGTGGAATGATGGCGGCGCTCATTTTCGTCGCAACTTACTTTGTCAAACTCCCGATCTCGATGACCAACGGCTATGTGCACCTTGGCGATGGTTTTATTTTACTGGCAGCGTCACTGCTGGGTTGGGCGGCCGTGCCCGCAGCAGCCATTGGCAGTATGCTGGCCGATTTGATGGGCGGTTATGCAATCTATCTTCTGCCCACCTTTATCATCAAGGGTCTTGTGGCCGCAGTAGCGGTACTTGCAGTGCGCGCAAGGCACGACTGGCTGCGCGTGCTTGGGCTGATTGCCGCTGAAGCCATCATGGTTGGCGGGTACTTTATCGTCGAGTGGCTCATCCTCGGTTACGGATTCGGCGGCGCAAGCGCGAGCCTGATCGGCAATGCTTTTCAGGGTCTCAGCGGCGTCGTGATCGGCCTGCTGTTGATTCCTTTGATGAAGCGGATCAAGCTTTAGTGCACCGCTCCCTTACTACTCCTGTTGTTGCGTAGGGTGAGTGTGTTCTCAAGCGACACCGCTTTGAAACACAAAACCTTATAACATCCAGCGCATATCAGGCGATTGGCGTTGGTCTGCGAATCAAATGGTAAGGACAGCTTTTTCGGCTTTTCACGGCACTGTGTAAATTTGAGGAAGCCCTTGCAATTTCAACATTCAGATGGTAAACTGATATGACAAATCCTCAAGGAGGTTGGAACACATGACTGTAGCACAATGGATTATAGGCATTCTGCTTATGTTATCAGCGATTGTAATGATCGTAACTGTCTTGATGCAGAGCAGCGAACGCACCGGCATTGGCGCGGTAAGCGGAGCGGCTGAGACGTTTTTCGGCAAGAACAAGGCGCGTGGTATGGATGCCAAGCTGGCGCTGATCACCAAGATTTGCACCGGTCTGTTTGTATCTCTCAGCATCGTAATGATGTTGCTGAAGTAAGCAGTCAGCACCTGAAAAACGATCCTTCGCCTTGCGGAGGGTCGTTTTTACTATCCGCTTTTTTGACTTGGACACAGGAGGAATCTGCCATGGACACCATCACCCTGCGCAAGGAGGAACCCGCCGATTGGCGAGAAGTCGAAAACCTTGTCCGCGAGGCATTCTGGAACCAATTCGCCCCCGGCTGCGTTGAGCACTATCTTGCCCACACATTGCGAAATTGCGAGGACTTTGTAACGGAACTCGATTTCATCGCCTTGTCAGGTGGCAAAATCATCGGTAACATCATGTACACAAAGGCACGCATCGTTCTGGATGCAGGCGGTGAGCTGCCGGTGCTCAGCTTCGGACCGCTTGCGGTGCTGCCCACCTCTCAGAAACAAGGCATCGGCGGCAGGCTGGTAATGCATACTGCTGCGCTTGCCCGTGAGGCTGGTCACAGCGCCATCCTGATTTATGGCGATCCCGGCTATTACAGCCATTTGGGGTTTGTCTCTGCGGAACATTTTGGCATCGGCACTGCAGACAATCTCTACCGCGCTTCTTTACAGGCAATGGAGTTGCAACCGGGCGCGCTTTCGGATGCAAGCGGCCTTTTCCACGAGTCGGCGGCGTTTGATATCGACCCCGTCGCCAGTGTTGCGTTTGATTCAACATTCCCTCCCAAACCCCATGAAGAAGGCAACCCCGCACAACGCAAATTTCATGAAATTCTGGCTTTAGTAAAACCAAGGCACTAACGCAGAGCTATGGAAAAAGCGCTCTGTGTGACTGCACAGGGTACATGCCCACAGGTATGCATAAAAAGGCGTCTTCCACCATGGAAGACGCCTCAGATTGTCAAAAATGTGGGTCAAGGAATGGAATCCCTTGTCAGGTTTCCAAAGGATGAAATCCTTTGGTGGGTTTGGGTAAAGCCCAACGCTTTACGCCGCAGCGTTTTGCTAGAAGCGAGCGAACAGCCCGAAGGGCTATGAGGCGAGCGGCAACCACGGTTTGCAGAGGTTTTTTGACAGGCTGAGCCGTCTTCCACCATGGAAGACGCCAGCCCGTCAAAAAAGCCCCCATACACGGGGGTTTTTTTGGTATAATAGCATCAGGTGATGAAGATGCTAAAACGAGAAGAAGAACAGCGCCAAGCGGTCGAAATGCTCTGTACGGATATGATCGTACCCAAAGACCACCTGCTGCGAAAGATCGACAAAGCGGTAGACTTCAAGTATATTTACACGCTGGTGGAAGAACTGTACAGCCCAGACAACGGACGGCCAAGCGTCGACCCAGTCGTTCTGTTCAAAATTGTGCTGATTCAGCATTTGTTTGGCATACGCTCGCTGCGCCAAACAGTCAAGGAAATCGAGCTGAATATTGGTTACCGCTGGTTTCTAGGCTATACCATGAGCGAGCCGATTCCGCACTTTGCCACCGTTAGTTATGCGTTCAGGCAACGCTTCGGCAGCGACATCGTAGAGCATGTATTCCAATGGATTCTGGCTGCCGCCGGGCAGCGCGGATGCCTCTCGCCGGAGGCCGTGTTCATCGACGCGACACACGTAAAGGCAAATGCCAACCTCCAAAAGAAAATCAAGCAGGCGATCCCGCAAGCCGCCAGACAATACCAGCATCAGCTTCGGGAAGAGGTCAATCAGGATCGGGAGAAGCATGGCAAGAAGCCGTTTGACGACCCGTCGGATGATATCCCACCTCAAACACGCGAGGTAACTGTATCCAAAACCGATCCCGAAAGCGGGCTTTTCCACAAAGGCGAGCACAAGAAATGTTTCGCTTATGGCGTGCATACCGCGTGCGAAAAGCATAACTTCATTCTCGGCGTGGAAGTCACCGCCGGAAACCTGCACGACAGTACCGTTTTCGACACGCTATACCAAAAAACCGTGCAACGTTTTCCACAGGTCGAGGCCATCGTCGCGGATGCGGGATACAAAACGCCATGGATATGCAAACAGGTCTTTGACGAGGGCCGTTTGCCGGTTCTGCCCTACAAACGCCCCATGACCCCGCCGGGCTATTTCCACAGCTATGACTATGTTTATGACGAATACTATGATTGCGTACTCTGTCCACAAAACCGGGTGCTTGTCTACGCCACAACCAACCGAGAAGGGCGTCGCGAGTACAAGAGTAATCCACATGACTGTAAAGCTTGCTCCGTCCGAGAACAGTGTACCCGAAGTAAAACGGCGCAAAAGACAGTGCAGCGTCACCTTTGGGAGGATTACATCGACCGTAGCGAGGACATACGGCACTCCGATGTGGGCAAAGCGCTCTACCCGCTGCGAAGCGAGACCATTGAGCGGGTGTTCGCCGATGCGAAAGAGAAGCACGCCATGCGCTACACCTATTACCGCGGGCTTGACCAGGTGACGAAGTGGGTCAAGCTTAAGTTCGCTGCAATGAATCTCAAAAAGCTGGCGATGTGGCGGGATTATCCCTCATTTCTATGCTGCTTTTTTTGCTTGCAGACGCTGTTTCGATCTCCTTCCTTTCGTTTTCATTTCAAAGAACCCGCGTTTCTATTTTGATACACGGGTTCTTTGACGGTCTGCCGTCTTCCACCATGGAAGACGCTTCTAAGCTCATAGAAGCTCGAATGGGACAAAAGGCACCGAAAGGCTCTTGTACCTAGAATTTGGTCATTTCCCCCACAATCGGGTTCCGGAGAAGCTCGGTAGTATTCTCCTGTGCCAATGCCCACATCAGCTTGGTGACCGCCGCTTCGGTGGTCATATCGCGGCCGCTATGCACATGCTCACGCACCATGCCGCGCCCAACCTCGTACACGGTTAAATCCGCTTTCTCGTGCAGGCATTGGCTCACCACCAGCACATACACACCGCTCTCCGCCAGCTCCTGCAAAGCAGCAACCAGATTGCGGCGGATGTAATGTAATCCGCCCAACCCGAACGCCTCAATGACCACCCCTCGATATCCCGCATCGCGCACAAACCGGAATACATCCGGCGAAGTGCCCGGAACCAGCTTTAGCAGAAACACCCGCGGGTCAAGTTGCCCGCGCAGGCGATACCCGCCTGCAAGCTCATCTACGGGCGTAAAAAGCTGCGGGTGGCTGAAATGAACGCCCTCTACGTCAAAATGTCCCGCCATTGGCGCGTTGATACTGGAAAACGCGTCCATCGCCGTGGTGTGGGTCTTGACGCAACGCACGCCGGAAATCAACTTGTAATCGAAACTCACATATACGCCGCTTACGTTCTGCATGGCGGCGACGAGCGCATGGCGCAGGTTGCTCACCGCATCGGTCAGCGGGTGCCCCAGCGGCAACTGCGAACCGGTGATGATCACAGGCTTGGGTACGCCTGCCAGCATAAAGCTCAGCGCAGAGGCAGTGTAGGCCATGGTGTCCGTGCCATGGGTGATGACGATGCCATCACTGTCCGCGAGGGCTTCGTCCACCGCCTTGGCCAGCGTACACCATTCCTCCGGTTGCATGTTGCTGGAGTCCATCAAAAACACATCGCGCGCCACCACTTCGCAGGGAAGGCTACCACGCATCGGTGCCAGCAACTCCGCCGCCGTAAGCGTAGGCACAAGGCCATTCTCTGTTTGAGTGCAGGCGATGGTGCCCCCTGTGGCGAGCAATGTCAGACGCTTGGGCATAGCTGGCATCTCCTCTGTGGTAATCTTGAAATCGCAGTTCTTACATTCATTTACAGCAAAAGACTGATGGTCTGCAAGCACTGTACCTTTACGCTTCACAGCCACTCGGAAGTCATATAAAGCGCCATTTGCCCCTGTGCGCGGGTGCGGTTCAGGTCGATCAGGCGCTGGTTGCTGCTGCCGCGAAACTCCAAATCCAGTGAGCGCTCCGCAAGGCGGAAAGGCCCGTCCACCAACACGTCGGTTTCCTTCAGCAATGCCGCCACACCTTCCTCTGTCATTGCTTTCTCCAGCAGTTTTTCGTAGGTAAAGCCGCTGTATGTCCAAACATTCAAGCCTTTAGCATGTGCGCGGCGCGCCAGTTCGGCACAACCTTCCGCCTGCACAAACGGCTCGCCGCCCGAAAGCGTGATGCCCGACAGCAAGGGGTTACCGGAAAACTTTTTTTCGATATCATCAAGCGTCCACACCGTGCCCGCCTCCATGGCGTGGCTTTCGGGATTGTGGCAGCCCGGGCAATCGTGCGGGCAACCCTGCGTAAATACGCTGGTACGGAATCCCGGTCCATCCACAATGGAATCCGTCACCAGCCCAAACAGGCGCAGCGTATCAGGCATGTTTGTTATCCCCCTTCACCTGACAATCTTCCGGAGAATGGCAGCTGCCCGCATAAGGGCAACTTGCACAGCCACCGCAGCAACTACCGCCTTTTTTACGGTTTTTGATCATGCGCACAGCCAGCCAGATGCCGTAACCGAATACTACAACAGGGATTACGATGGATAATGTAATACCAAACATGGGAAACCTCCGATCAACCTAGCCCCAGCAGATGCCCCGCCTGATACACCACTGTCGCCACAAGCCATGCGACGGCTGTTTGTGAAAACACCGTGAAGAACGCGATGCGACCGCTTTCCATTTCTCGGCGCATAGCGGCAAAGGCCGCCACACAGGGCATGTATAAAAGGATAAACAACATAAACGATATCGCCGAAAGCGTTGAAGGGAACACGCTGCGAATGGCGGTGAGCATCGCGGTGCTTTGAGCATCCACACCGCTTAGTACAGCGAGTGTGCTCACAACGCTTTCCTTGGCAAGGATACCGGTGAGCACAGCCGTGGAAGCCGCCACATTACCAAAGCCCGCCGGAATAAAGATCGGCGCCAACAGCCCGGCAATGGAGCCCAGAACGCTGGATTGCACATCCGGCGCGGGTTTCAAACTCAACGTGAAGCTTTGCAGGAACCATACCACCAGCGTCGCGAGAAAGATGACAGTGAAGGCGCGCTTCAAAAAGTCACTGCCTTTGTCCCACAGCTGGCGCAATACGTTGCGCACGGTGGGCATGCGATACTTGGGCAATTCCATCAAAAACGGCGATGCATCGCCATGGAACACAAAGCGTTTAAGCACTAATCCCGCCAAAATCGCCATACCGATGCCAATCAGGTAGAAAGCGCTCATCACAAGCACCTGATTGCCCCCGAAGAACGCGCGCGTAAACAGTGCGTAAATAGGTACCTTGGCTCCACAGCTCATAAACGGCGTCAGCATGATCGTGAAACGGCGGTCGCGTTGGGTGTTCATACTGCGCGCACTCATCACGGCAGGTACGGTACAGCCAAAACCCATCATCATGGGGATGAACGCGCGCCCGTTCAAGCCGATTTTGCGAAGCGGCTTGTCCATCAAAAACGCTGCGCGCGCCATATAACCGCTGTCTTCCAAAATGGAAAGCAGTAAAAATAGAATTAAAATGGTGGGCATAAAGCTAAGCACACTGCCCACGCCTGTGAGTACGCCGTTCACCAGCAGTTCGCGCACCCAATCAGCCACGCCCCAGGTAACCAGTGCCGAAGCAATCAGCTCAATACCTGCCTGTATTAGCGAAGAAAATCCGTCTGCCAGAAATGAGCCCAGCGGACCAAAAGTTATGTAGAACACCATCAGCATCATCAGCAAAAACACCGGGATCGCCAGCACGCGGTGTGTCAGCACATTGTCAATGCGATCGCTCATGCTGCCCTGCTCATCCGCGCCAAGTACTACACAATCGGCAAGCATGCGCTCTATAAAGCGGTAGCGGGTGTCCGCCATCACGGCGGCACGCTCCATGCCGAGTTCCTTTTCCATCGCGATCAAAATTTCATCCACGATGTGGCGGGTATCCGGCGAAAGCGTTAGCTGCTCCATCATCAGCTCATCGCCCTCAAACAGCTTGGTGGCGGCGTAGCGGGGACGGATATCCACGGCCAAAGCCTGCTGCTCGATCAGGTGACGGATAGCGTGCAGCGCCTTGTGCGCCGCGCCGTCGCAAATGTCCAGTCGTGCGGGATAAATCTGCTGATCCGCTAAATCCATCGCGCGGCGCACCAGTTCATCCAGCCCTTCTCCCTTGCGGGCAGAAATGGCCACAACGGGCACGCCAAGTATCTTTTGCATCTTATCCAGATCAATGGTATCGCCACGGTGACGAACCTCGTCCATCATGTTGAGCGCCACAACCGTGGGGCGACCCAGTTCCAACAACTGCAACGTCAGGTACAGGTTGCGTTCCAGATTGGTCGCGTCTACGCAGTTGATCACCACATCGGGCTTGTCCTGCACAATGTAGTTGCGGCTCACAATCTCCTCCATGGAGTAGGGGCTGAGTGAATAAATGCCCGGCAGATCAACGATTTTCACATCGGTAAATTCCGCGGGCAGGCTTTGCGCGTCAGGCTTCTGCCTGCGCAGGCTGGGCAGGCCGATGTGCGTCTGCTTGCCATGGTGATGGTGGATCATGGTTCCCGTCTTCTGTTCGACCGTTACCCCCGGCCAGTTGCCCACGTGCTGATTGCTTCCGGTCAGTTGATTAAAAAGCGTTGTTTTACCGCTGTTTTGATTGCCGGCCAACGCAAAGGTATAACTCATGCTTTTGCCTCGTCTTTTCTGGGTTTAGGTTTGGTTTCCCCCGTGACCCTCCTGCTGAATGCAGAGGAATGGATCCGGCGCATCAGGATCGGATGGCAATGTTTTTTGCATCATCCATGCGCAGGGTCAGCGCATAACCTCGCAGGTGAATTTCCATCGGGTCGCCCATGGGCGCTGTTTTTTGCAAAAGCACATTCACACCGGGGGTTAGTCCCATATCCAAAAGCCTGCGGTGCAAAGCGTCGCTGCCGCCGACACCGGCAACAACGGCATGATCCCCGGGCTTTAAATCGGCCAATGTACGGCTCTTTTCTTCGTTCATGATACAAATCCTTTCGTGTCATGCCGTTCCCCCGATACCAAACACGGCATGGCTGCCCATTTTTCAGCTGACGGTGCCCGTCGCTTCATGTTAGTGACGTTTAACACGCGCCCGCCTGATCATTCTTTTACCCTTCACAGGTCTTGTTGAACCCTTGATATGGGAAAAATGGTTCTTTTCCGCTTTCAAAATCGGTGGAGCTACATCCTCCGTAAGCCAGCGATGCACTTCTTCCTCGATGATGTCGGCAGCGTTGCAAACGCCATTTTCCATTTGCAGGCTCTTGCCCAACTCCCTTGCCGCCACACGGTAGCTGCCCACTGTGGTCAGGTTTTTAAGCGCTTTGGCCAGCTTCGGAGCGGTCAGCAGTTCGCGGCGGATGGGTCGGGGACCGAGACCCATCATGCGCACACGCAACGCCCAAAAGGGTTGATCTCCTCCAAAGGGAATCACCAGAGTGGGACAGCCCGCACACAGACCGGCGGCGGTCGTGCCCGCGCCGCCATGATGCACCACCGCACTCACATGCTGAAACAGCCAATCGTGCGGCACGTAGCCTTCAGCAACAAACACATTCTCCTGCCTCGGCAGCGCGACATTCCCCCAACCGGTGGAGATGATGGCGCGCACGCCGCTCATACGGATCGCATCCAGTACGATGCGCAGCGTATCCCCCATGTCGCCGCTCACCATGGAGCCAAAGCCGATGTAGACAGGCTTTGGCTTTTTATCCAAAAACGCCTGTAATTCTGGTGATGGTTGGTAGTCAGGCTCTTGATCATCCAGCCAGAAGCCGGTCATGTGGATGCTTTCATCCCACGCCAGCGGGCGGGGCATGAGTAGCGGGCTCATGGCATAGAGCACCGGCACGCGGTGCCCGTTCACCTCATTGCAGGGTGTGCTTTCCAGCTTACGGGGCGTCATCCCCTGCGTTTTGCGCCAGTCCGTAAGGTAATACAGCTCCAGCGTGCTGATGATCAGGTAAGCCAGTCGATAACTAGCCCGGTTCCACGCCCTGCCAGCCCGCAACCCCGGTGCGGAGGAAATGGGCGTATTGTCGTTGGGATCCATGGGGTAATAATGGGTTTTAATAAAGGGTACATTGCGCTGTTCCGCGATGGACTGAATGATGTTGCCAAAATAGGTCGCAACAATCACCTCGGCATCCTCACAGGCTGTTATCAGGTCGCGCAAAAAAGGGTCAATGATCTCCCGAAACGAGTCCAACACCTGTTTTAAATAGGTAACGCCCTTGGTTCCGGGCTTCATAATGTTGCTCATGAACTCACGCGCATCCCCGGACAGGGGGTAGAAACGCATATGGTTTTTCAGAACCAACGATTCAAAATCCGAAAATGCACAAATGCCCACATCGTGGCCGCGTTTTTGCAATTCGTTGCCAAGCATCACATAAGGCATTACATCCCCAGTTGAGCCGATAGTGATCATGGTGAAGCGCATCCGCTCCGCCTCCCCGCTACTTCAATCATCGGTTCAGTATAGCGCACAAAACACCGAATTGCAACCGAACCCCTTCTGCCCCTTGCTCCGGAAACCTTGAAAAAGAAGCGGTTTCTGCGATTTATAAGCACAGCACAAATTGATATCACGCATTTTTTATATCCCAGCCCACTCGTATCTGTCATAAAAGTCTGACGCGAAAACCCAAGAAAACGGACGGCAGCCTGAACGCCGCTCCAGGAGCGGCGTTCAGGCTGTCAAAAAAACCTTTGCAATCCGTGGTTGCCACTCGCCTCATAGCCCTTCGGGCTGTTCGCTCGCTTCTAGCAAAACGCTACGGCGTTAAGCGTTGGGCTTTGCCCATACCCACCAAAGGATTTCATCCTTTGGAATCCTGACAAGGGATTTCATCCCTTGACCCACTTTTTGACAATCTGAACGCCGCTCCAGGAGCGGCGTTGCAGAATAACGATAAGCATACTCGCCTCTGTTGGTTTAAGCTGCTAATCCCCTTTTCCATGAGCGGCAACGGAGTCGGCAGTCGGGCGGGTTTCTCAATTTCACAATAGCTTACCTCACCTTGGGCGAAAGCGCTACAAACACAAGCAATGTGCCTTTGACTACGGTTACGCTTGCGACTGGTTTAACAATTTCATTGCTTACGCCTAGCGGATGGTCGCATGTGAGCGTCGCCAGATGAAGCGGGTATTTGAGCCCCTTGAGCGTAACCCCCTCGGCACATTCGCCATGACAAAACACGGATACCACCGTACCCTGTTCGCGCTGTGGCAAAACAAGTGTGCCGTCGGTGAGCGCATACACGTCAAACGCCGTGCCCACAAGCTTTGCATGCGCTCCCCGCCTGCTGAGGCTGCCCAGCAGCGCAAGGTTTGCCAGATAATGATCGACTCTGCCACCGTCTGCACCGTACAGCGTGAAGTCACGGTAACCACGCGCCCACCCCTCCGAAAGCGCAAGTCCCGTGTCTGTATCATCTTTTTCAGCAGGGAACACGCGCAGCGGCACATCTGCCGGTCGAACCGCCAGCGAGTCAAAATCCCCCACCAACAGATCGGGTTTCATACCGATGGCTATCATTGCATCATACCCCGCATCCGCCGCAATCACCAGATCGCCGGGCACAGGGGTGAAGCCGCGCGCGGTAAAATCGCCCGCTCCAACCACATAACAGGTTGCCATAGGGTACCTCCTCCGGTCACAGCAAAGGGAGGAAAAAGCAAAGGAGCTGTTCGCGTCCGCGAACAGCTCCCAAACAATTCGGCGAACCGAATCCCAAAATTCCGTTTAGCGCTTGCTGAACTGAGGCGCGCGACGGGCGGCTTTCAAGCCGTACTTCTTACGTTCCTTCATGCGCGGGTCGCGCGTGAGGAAGCCGGCCTTCTTGAGCATGTCGCGAAGTTCGGGGTTGGCTTTAATGAGCGCGCGGCTGATGCCGTGACGGATCGCGCCCGCCTGGCCGCTCAGGCCGCCGCCATTGACGGAAACCAGAATGTCCATTTCGCCTGCAGCCTTGGTAAGTTCCAAGGGCTGGCGCACGGTCATCTTGAGGGTTTCCAAACCAAAGTAGACGTCCAGATCGCGCTTATTCACGATAATTTTTCCGTCGCCGGCCACCAAGCGAACGCGGGCAATGGCACTCTTTCGACGGCCAACGGCAGTGTATTCAACCTTAGCCATGGTTATCTTTCTCCTTCCGCGTCAGTTACTTGAGTTCCAGCTTTTCGGGTTTGCGGGACTCATATTCGTGCTCAGGGCCGGCATAGACGCGCAGCTTCTTGGCCATCAGACGGCCAAGGGGGCCCTTGGGCAGCATGCCGGTGATCGCCTTTTTAACGGCGAACTCGGGCTTTTCCTGCATCAGCTTGCGGTACAGGGTTTCGTGGAGTCCACCCGGAAATCCGCTGTGAGTATAGTAGACTTTCTGGTCGAGCTTCTTGCCCGTAAGAACCGCCTTTTCGGCATTGATGATAATCACATAATCGCCCGTATCCACGTGCGGGGTGTAGATGGGCTTATTCTTACCGCGCAGCACCGAGGCAACCTGGCTTGCAAGTCGGCCCAATACAACGCCTTCCGCATCAACGATGTACCATTTGCGCTGCACGTCCGCGGCTTTGGCCATGTACGTATTCAAGGTGGTTTCCTCCTTCAAGGAATGTGTCGAATATTGTGCGGCGCTTGATGGTCAGCAAGCACACGCGATTGTTCAATCAACAGTCCGGGGCTGGCGGAGTTAATTGATGCCAACAAAGATCATAGCAAAAAACAGCATGAATTGTCAAGGGAAAATTCAAGAATCGGCGGCAACATTTCACAAGGCTCATTCTTTCATGGACGATTCGCCTAAAGAGAAAGAAGAGAAGAAGCACTGTTCAATCCGAACCCGTGGAATTCTCTGAGTCAAAACAGCCATGAACACTTCCCTCCTGAACGAAAACGCAATCTCTGGCATGCCGATGATTCCGATGTCTGTTCTGGCAACATGGAGCGGAATCAGTGGAGTGCTGGTGCACTGGAACCACCCCATCTCTATAGGGTCGCCGTCTGTTTGCGCCGCCTCATCAGCACCACGGCAACCATCATCACCACCGTCACCACATAAGGCGCCATGCTGGTGATGTCGCTGGGAATGTACTTTTGCATACGCATGCCCAGCGCATCAATAAAGCCGAACAACAGCGCCGCCATAAACACGCGCGGCGGGTTGCCTCCACCGAAAATTACGCAGGCAACCGCCACATACCCGCGTGAAGCACTCATGTTTTCAGAAAACATGGTCAGGTAGCCAAGGCTTAAATGGGCGCCTGAAACCGATGCGAGTATGCCGCAGAGTACCGAAGCCAGCCGCTTCATTCGCTCGGGGCTTTTGCCGCTGGCACGCAGTGCCTCAGGTGCCTCTCCACTGGCGCGCAGGTGGAAGCCAAGAGGCGTCTTATACAGGAACAGCCAGCACAGCAGCACCAACAGCCAACTCACATAAACCAGCAGGGTATTGCCGCTTAAAATTGGCCCCAGTATCGGTATGTCCTGAATCCACGGGATCGTGATCGTTGGCAGAGGCACGATGCCCGGGCCGCTGAAAGAGCCTTTGACGCCAAACAGCGTGCGCAGCAGGAAGACCGTGAGTCCACCCGCGAGGATATTCAGCGCCACACCGATGATAAACTCGTCACTTTTAAACTTGATGGAAAAAGCATAATAGAACAGCCCGAGCAGAATACCCAGCACAATGGCGAACACCAGCCCCATCAGCCAGCTCCCAAACAGGTAACTGCCCAGCACCGCGAAAAACGCTCCCATCAGCATCATCCCATCCACACCGATGTTCATGATCCCTACCTGATCGGTCATCAGGCAACCCAGCGCACACAGCACCACGGGCGTTGCGGTGCGCAGCGTGTTCTGGAGCAGCAACAGATTAAAGATCTCGCTCATGCCGCCGCCCCCTTCTCCGCCTTGCGCGCCGCGCGCCTCACTTTGCGCGCGGCGGCATTCTGGCGCAACATATCGCTGATGCCGCCCTCCGCCGCCATAAAGAAGATGATCACCGATTGCACAATCAGCATTACTTCGCTGCTGATGCCCGCCGAAAGCTCCATCGCCGAACTGCCGATGTTCAGGATGGCGAAGAAAAAGCTCATCAGAATCACACCCACAGGTTGGTAACGCATGATCATGGCTACGAGCATGCCGTCAAAGTAGAACTCGCTGCTGATGGTGGTCAGGAACCGATGGTGCAGCCCGAAAACCTCGATAAGCCCCACCACACCGCAAATCATACCGGACAGCACCATGCCCCAAATGGCAAGTCTGTCTGCACGAATGCCACCGTATCGCGCAAAACGCTCATTGGTGCCGGTAATTTTCATTTCAAAACCAAGGGTGGAGCGGGTCATCACATACCATACCAGCAGGGTAATCACCGCCGCGTAGAATACGCCGCTGGTTAAGTTGCTAAGCCGGATGAGCGGCGGAAACCACGCGCTGGCGGCAATGGAAGCCGTCCCGCTGGCAATGCCGCGTTCGCTGGTTTTGAGCGGCCCATTGGCCATATAGCTGCAAAAGTAAATTGCCGCCGAGTTGAGCAAAATGGTGGTAACCACTTCATTCACCTTGAGCTTGACCTTGAGCACCCCTGGCAGCCACGCATAAGCGCCGCCAGCCGCCATGGCAGCCAGTAAGGAGCACAGCACAATCAGCCAGGCAGGCGCGCCGTTCATGCCAGCGCCTACGACTGCCGCCGCAAGGCCGCCCAGATAGAGCTGCCCCTCCCCGCCCACGTTAAAGATGCCTGCCTTGGCCGCAAGACTCATGGCAAGGCCGGTCAGGCAAAGGGTTACCGCCTTGGCCAACGTGTTGCCAAACGCACGGGGCTTACCTAACGCGCCTTTGAACAGCGCTGTATAGCAGGCAATGGGATCGTACCCGCATAAAAGCATGATGCCGGCGCCTACCAGAAATGCCAGCGCCACCGCGATCACCAGCGAAAGCAGGTATTGGGCAGTCAGCTTTTGTTTGGGCTTGAGCGCAACCAGCGTGCGCACACTCTGTAAGAAACCAGTGTTCATGCGCCAGCCGCTCCCTTCTGCCGCCCGCCCGTCATATAGTAGCCAATCTCCTGTTTTTCGATTTCACCTGCATCAAACCGGCCGGTAATCTGCCCCTCGTAAAGCGTTACCAGACGGTCGGAAAGGCGGAACAATTCGTCCAAATCCGCGCTCACCAACAGGATTGCGCAACCGGCGTTCCGCTTTTCAAGGATTTTTTCATGGATGAATTCAATCGCGCCGATGTCCACTCCACGTGTCGGCTGACTGATGACCAGCACAGGCGAATTAAAGCTGAACTCTCTTGCGAGGATGGCCTTTTGCATGTTGCCGCCGCTTAACGAACCCACAGGGATATCCAGCCCGCCCGAGCGGATATCGAACTCTGTCGCCAGTCTTTCGCCATAATGCTTTGCGTTGCGCCCACGGTAATGGATGCCAAACAGGCTAAATTCCGGCAAACGCTGTTTGCCCACCAGGAGGTTTTCCGTTACGGTCGCCTTGGCACTTAGCCCTGTGCTTAACCGGTCATCGGGGATCCAACTCACGCCCCTCGCGCGGATGCCGCGCGGGTCAAGATTGCTGATATCCTTGCCATTCAAAGTAACGGTACCGCCAGTTTGCGGCCGCATACCCATGATGCATTCTGTGAGTTCCGTTTGGCCGTTACCTTCCACGCCGCAAATGCCGACAATCTCGCCTTCGTGCACAGTTAAATCGATACCCCTGACGGCAGGCAGACCGCGGTCATCCAGCGCTTTGAGGCCTTGTACGACAAGCACCTCGCGCTCACCGGGCAATCCTTCGCGCAGTTCATCGAAAATCACATCACGCCCCACCATTAAGGCTGCCAGTTCGCGCTCACTCGTTTCCGAGGTATTCACCACACCCAGCAGCTTACCGCGCCGCATCACGCCCACGCGGTCACTGAGCTGCATCACCTCGCCCAGTTTGTGGGTAATCAAAATCACCGTCATGCCCTTATTCGTCACAATTTTGCGGATAACGTCAAAAAGCTCATCCGTCTCATGCGGCGTAAGCACGGCGGTCGGTTCATCCAAAATAAGCACATCCGCGCCTCGGTGCAGCGCCTTCAAGATTTCTACCCGCTGTTGCAGACCGATGCTCAGTTCTCCCACAATGTCCTGCGGGTTAACAGGGAGGCTGAAGTGCTCGCCCAAAGCGCGCACCTCTTCATTCACACGGTGCTGGTCATAAAACAAGCCATTCTTTTTGGGCTCCATGCCCAGCACGATATTTTGCGCCACCGTAAAGCTGCGCACCAGCTTAAAATGCTGGTGTACCATGCCGACGCCTAGCGACATCGCGCGAAGCGGGTCGTGGTGGGTTGCGGTCTTCTGCCCTTTAATGTAGATCGCACCCAATGTCGGTTTTTGCAAACCGTAAAGCAGGTTCATCAGCGTGGATTTACCCGCGCCATTTTCCCCCACCAGTGCAAACACCTCTCCCTTTTGGATATCGAGGGTTACGTCGTCATTGGCGAGCACGCCGGGAAACTGCATCGTCACATGTTCAAAGCGGACGATCGGCTCCGTCGCGTTCATGACTGCACCTCATTCCAGCCTTTGCATACATCAATCCAGCCCATGGCTTTGCTGGCTGTTTCCAGCTCTGACGGCGTCAGTTGAACAGCGCTGTGATCGTCGCCCGCGGCAGGGTATACAATCTCAAACCGTTTGAGCGAATCATCCAGATATACCGGCACTTTCGCGCCAAAGGGACACACGCCACCCACACGCAGGCCGATGAGCGTTTCCACCTCTTCATGCGAAAGCATGGCGGCTTTCTGATGAAACTGCGCCTTGTACTTGGGGTTATCGATTTTCGCGTCTCCGGCGGTTACAATCAGCATCGCACCTTCGCCGACTTTAAAAGAAAGCGTTTTAGCAATCTGCGCGGGCTGGCAGCCGACGCACTGCGCGGCGAGTTCTACCGTTGCGCTGCTGTTTTCAAAGGTCATCACGCGATTGGCGAGGCCGAACTCGTGTAAATAAGGCAGTACAGCTTCCACAGACATGGGCATCCTTCTTTCCCAAGCGTTTGGTTTATTATACTCAAAAAAAAGGGAAAAGCAAACAAGCATAAGCTATTTCAGCGCTGCCGCGACCCCTTCGAGCGATTTGGCGATGGGGCAGGAGAACGCCTGAGGGCGTGCCAAAGGGCTTTCCGCTCGCCCTTTGGAAACCTTCGGGCGCCTTTGAAATCCTTCCTGTTTTTTGATAACTTCAGATGCCGGTTTACCGTTGTAACATAATTTTATTCTTGTTCAGGGAGTATGCCTGCAAACGTGTTTCCTGAAGAATCGGTAAGAACCAAAAATGAAAGGATACCTCCCGAAGGTTCTTAAAAGAGGGACTGGAAAGCCATTTGATTCGCTTACTGCAGCATCTCCCGGCCTAATAAAGAGCTCCCTTCCTGCAAGGAAGGTGGCTTCAGACCGTCAAAGATCCCGCGTTTCTGTTTTGAAACACGGGTTCTTTGACGGTCTGGGACAGGCTGGAACCTCCATCAGGAGGTCCCAGCCTGTCAAAACACCTTTGCAAACTGTGGTTGCCACTCGCCTCATAGCCCTTCGGGCTGTTCGCTCGCTTTTAGCAAAACGCTGCGGCGTAAGGCGTTGGGCTTTGCCCAAACCCACCCAAGGATTTCATCCTTTGACCCACTTTTCGATAGCCCGTACCCTCCATCAGGAGGTTCTTTTTCATGTTTATCAAACCTTGATAGCAACCAAAATTACCGCTTAACGGCATACCCATCAGCAACCAGTGCATTCAGCGCGGCCTCCAGCCGTTCCTCTTTCACCAGCACATAATCTGTATCGAACGTTGAAACCGCGAACACAGGAATGCTTTGTTCCGCCAGGCATCCGGTCAGGCGGGCAAGCACGCCCACAAGGCTAAACGCCATGGAACCGGCCACACGAAAAGCTCGCCAGCCATCCTCACGGGCGATGGTTGTATCAGGCGTGTGCTCTGTAGGGCAAACCAGCGACAACTCCTGATCGGTCTTGCCCACAAAGCAGTATGGCAGCGTGAGCGGTATGGCGGAGGCTTCCGCTACCTTGCACACGGTAAACTCCTGTTGCAACACTTCCAGCGTCATAAGCCCGCTCCTCTGTTCCGGTCGCTCCCCCTCGGCGGGCAGCAGTCGGTTTCTTATCGCTCTTTGTTCGAGGTATCCATTCAGCGGATGTAATGCACGCGGGACTGATCGAAAAATCCGCGCTGTTTGGGGCTTTCATCCGGTACACCGACGATAATCAGCGACAGCGGTGTAGTTTTCACATTCAAAAGCTTCGCCATGGCTTCCTCTACCTTACGGTTGGGGTGGATCGCACACCAGCATGTGCCATAACCAAGCTCGATCGCCTGCAACAGGATGTTTTCCGTTGCAGCGGCACAGTCCTGTGGCCAGTAACCTTCTCCGGGTGCATCGGGCAGTGCATCCGGCGCGCCGCACACCACAATAGCCATGGAGGCATCGGTGAGCGATTTGCAGTAAGGTTGGATCTGCGTGATGCTTTTACGCACCTCCGCACTTTCCACCACCACAAACTCCCATGGGCGGGAGTTGCACGCGCTGGGCGCACACATGGCGGCTTCCAGCATCAGGTCGATATGTTCCTGAGGAATGGTCATTCCCGTTTTGTATTTTCGAACGCTCCTGCGGGCGCGAATGGCTTCCGTGGTGTTCATGGTTTTTAACCCCTTTCAAGATGAAATATCTGCAACTTGATCATACCACATCCGTCAAGTTTTATTTCGCAGGAGGTACGCCTGCGAGCGTAAGATTCTTGACTGATTACTCTACTCCCATTGGAAACGGTTTCTTTTTTTGCCAATGATCTTTTGCTTGAAGGGAGAATGCGTTTGCGGATGCACTCAAGGGCTTCCCGCTTGCCCTTCTCCAATCGGTTTCGGGATACGCAAGTCACTGCCGTGCCCTGTGCTTGCGAAATCTCCCCCCCTGTGATTCGTTTTCACCTTCGGCGCAGTGCCCCCAAGGCACCCGTTTCCTTCCCTCGCTTTGCAATCCGCAGGTACATCCCCTTGCGCACAAAAAGACCCCTTCCCAATCGGAAGAGGTCATGAGCACCGCAGTGCTCGAAGAAGTGCAGAGGTGTCGAAACGCCCCTACACGCGATCGTGAAATCAGCCCAATATCTTTTCTGCGATCTGATCCGCACACAGGCCATATTCGCGCAATACGTCCATCGGCTTGCCGGACTGGCCGAAACGGTCTTCCACACCGATCTTCCGGAACTGGCAGGAAACATTGCCAGCCAGCACCGAAGCCACGGCATCACCGAGGCCGCCGATCACGCTGTGTTCTTCCACGGTGAACACCTTGCCGCACTTGGTAGCGTAGGCTTTCACCAGGTCTTCATCCAGAGGCTTTAACGTATGTATGTTCACCACAGCCACATCCATACCCTTGGCTGCCAGCAGATCAGCGACCTGCAAACTTACTTCGACCATGATGCCGAATGTGAAGATGACCGCGTCCTTACCCTCGCGCATCACATGACCCTTGCCTACGGTAAAGGGCATATCATCAAATACGGCGGTGGGCAGTCGCGCAAGGCGCAAGTACACAGGGCCGTCCATCTCGGCGGCGGCGGCTACTGCCTTTTTGGCCTCATTCGCGTCGCAGGGGGCAATCACCGTCATGCCGGGCAGCACACGCATCAGCGCGATATCTTCAATCGCCTGATGGCTGCCGCCGTCCTCGCCAACGGTGAGTCCCGCATGGGTGAAGCCGAACTTCACATTGTTGTGCGGGTAGCATACGGAGTTGCGGATCTGCTCATAGCAGCGACCCGCGAACACCGCGAATGTGCTGCAAAAAGGGATCAGCCCCATCGTGCTCATACCGTTAGCCATGGTCACCATGTTTGCTTCGGCAATCCCGCACTCAAAATGGCGATCGGGAAATTCTTTTCTAAAGGTGCCGGTCATCGTTGCGGAGGCAAGGTCCGCGTCCAGTACCACAATCTTGTCGTTTTTCTTGCCCAGCTCCACAAGCGCTTCGCCGTAGGCGACGCGGGTCGCTTTATTCTCACTCATGGGTTACGCCTCCAATTCCTTGAGCGCCTGCTCGCGCTGCTCGTTATTCGGGGCCTTGCCGTGCCAGCCGACCTGGTTTTCCATAAAGGAAATGCCCTTGCCCTTCACGGTGTGGCAAATGATGCAGGTAGGCTTACCGGGTATGGCGGGCTTGTGCAGCGCGGTCAGCACCTGCGCGATGTCGTTACCGTCCGCAACGTCGATCACGTTGAAGCCGAAGGCCGCAAACTTGGCGTTAATATCGCCGAGGCTCATGACCTGGCAGTTGGTGCCGTCGATCTGCATGCCGTTGTTATCGAGGATAAAGGTCAGGTTGTCCAGCTGATAGTGTGCGGCAGCCATGGAAGCTTCCCAGATCAGGCCTTCCTGGCACTCGCCGTCACCCAGTACGGCATACACATGGCAGGGGTTTTGGATGTGCTTTGCACCCAGCGCCATACCCGTCGCGATAGAAGCGCCCTGCCCGAGCGAACCGGTAGAGGCATCCACGCCGGGACACTTTTTCATATCCGGGTGACCCTGTAAAATGCTGTGTAACTGACGGAAATGCTTCATTTCTTCCACAGGGAAGTAGCCCTTGCGGCCAAGCACACCGTAAAGACCGGGGGTCGCGTGACCCTTGGACAGCACCAGACGGTCGCGCGTCGGGTCCTTGGGGTTTTTGGGATCGACGTTCATCACGTCAAAGTACAGGGCTACCAGAATTTCCGTCACGGACAGGGAGCCGCCGGGATGGCCGGAGCCCGCGTCGGCGGTCATGTTGATGATATCGCGCCGAACCTGCTTGCACGTCGCCTCAAGCTCATGGATGGTCATGTTGATCTCTCCTTACTTCATCTACCAGTGCGCGAGGGTTCCAAAATGGCATTTCGGGCGGCGCGGGCAGGCAGGTCCACACTCCGCACTTGTCATACCCTGATGGAACAACTCCTGACACCAATATGCGCTGCTGCCGCGACCGCGCAGCGCTCAAATGGTGCCGCAACCGTCGCATGGTCAGGGGTACAAGATCATACCGCCCCAAAAAAGTTGTACCAAAGAGTACAAACCTTTCAGCACAGGCGGTTCCAAATGTTCGTACCTATTATAGAAGTAAGGCAAACCGCTGTCAAGTCGCCTATTTCGGAAAGATGAAAAACTCACTCCGGCGTTTGATTGCATGGTAAACCGCCCATGACCCTCAATCTACCAGCATGTTTTTCTGTCAAACAGGATATTGGGTTCATCAGAGCGAATTTTTCTGCTCGGGTATGCTTTGCTACCTCGGTCTGGCAAGGTTTCCCACCTCTTGACAATCTTCACACAAAACGGTATGATTCAGGTGGTCAAACGTTTGCACGTTTCACCCGTTGCACCATTTTCCCCCTGTACAGAAGGAGTTCCACATGGCAACGAAGTCGACCATCAAGGATGTCGCGCGGCTTGCGGAGGTATCCCCCTCTACCGTCAGCCGCGCCTTGCGCGATAACCCCCGCATTTCCGAAGAAGTTCGCCTGCGTGTGCGCAAGGTGGCGAAAGAGCTGGATTTTCACCCTAATCAGATGGCGCGCAGCCTGGTTAAACGGGAAACGCGTATCGTGGGGGTACTGTTCGCAGAATCCGCCAGCGCCAGCATGGGGCACCCGTTTTATCCGGCGGTGCTTCAAGGTTTGGGCAAAGTCGCCGGCGAACGCCGTTATCATATGTTGCTGAGTACCGGCGCAGAAAATATGAGCGAGGAAGCCGCCATGCGCGATATGGCGGATAGCGGTTTCGCCTCCGGTCTGATCTGCCTGACCACCTTTACCAACCCCGAGGACGGTGCGGAAGGCATTGGTCTGCCAATGGTAGAGATCGGCCATCCGCTGGATCCCGAACACAGTTACTATGTGGATAACGACAACGTACTGGCTGGCTATGTCGCCACCAAACACCTGCTGGAGCATGGGCACAGGCGCATCCTTTTTTTGGGCTATGACAAGCGCTATTTCATGATGGTTAACCGACTGAAGGGCTTTCGTCAGGCAATTGCCGAGTATAGCGTACCTGTGAATGACGATTGGATTGTGCCCTCCCGTATGATCGAGAATGCCCCGGATTTTAATCATCTGGGTGAAATCTTCCGTACGCAGGAACGCCCCACCGCCGTCGTCAGCATGGATGATCCGCTCTCCATCGGCCTGAGCGGTTTTCTGCAAACCCTGGGTCTGAACATACCCGCCGATGTGAGCATTGTTAGCTTCAACAACACACAGGTCGGGCAATACCATACCCCTGCGCTCACATCAATCGATGTGCACCCGCGTGAGCTTGGCATGCATGCGATGACGCTATTGATCAACATCATCAAGGGCAAGGTGGAGGAGCCGACCCATGTGGACGTACCTTTCACCCTGGTGGAGCGCGATTCTGTCGCTGACATCCGTCCAAGATAGCATTGCCTGTTCCCGTCCCTTTTTCCCCGTGGTGCGGTCTTACATTTTGCCGCCCAATGTGGGTAACCTAAGGAGGTTCCTTTTTTGAAACAACTTTCACTGGGTTCCATATACCATATGCCCTGGCTTGAATACCGCCACGTCACGCCCGAGGGCAATGCTGTGCTGCGTCTGCGTACAGGTCGCGGTGAATTTGAGCATATCGTCGCGCGTACGGCCAATCACTACAACTTTCCCGATCCTTTCGGTCGCGGTCAGGATTTTGACATGACCATCGCCTACCGGGATGATCTGTTCGATTTTTACGAGGTTTCGTTTCATCTGGATGATCCGCGCTTCCGCTATCTGTTTCTTCTGTATGCCGATGGCGGTCGCGCCTACAAATTGGATGCTTCAGGCCTGCGCGCCGGTGGGGACGGCTTTGATGACATCAGTGAAAGCTTTGCCTTCGCCTATGCCTACCCAACCGACCCTATGCCCGAATGGGCGCGCGGTGTGGTTGGCTACCAGATCTTCCCCGACCGTTTTCGTCGCGAAGGCTCCTCGGAGGAAGGTTTGGAGCCATGGAACAGCGATCGCGTATCCAGCGAATTCCGCTATGGCGGCAATCTGAGCGGCATCCGTGCCGCCATCCCCTACCTGAAGGAGCTTGGCGTGAAAATGGTGTATACCACGCCGATTTTCCTAAGCGACAGCGCACACCGTTACAACACTTTTGATTATTACCAGATTGACCCGCTGTTAGGCACAGAGGCAGATTTGAAAGCCCTATGCGATGAACTGCACAAAAACGGGATGCGCATTGTGCTGGATGGTGTTTTCAACCATAGCGGCCTTGGTTTTGCACCCTTTATCGACGCAAAGGAAAAGGGCGATGAAAGCCCCTACCGTGACTGGTTTTTCTTCGATCAAGTGGAAAGCTGCGGTTATCGCACCTTCAGCCACGAACCCTATATGCCCAAGTTGAATCTCAAAAACGATGCTTGCGCCAAGTATTTCCTGGATGTGGGCGAATACTGGCTCAATAAGTGCGGCATTGATGGCTGGCGGTTGGACGTAAGTCCTGAGGTATGGCCGGATTTCTGGCGCAAATACCACACCATGATGAAGCGCGTGAACCCCGACAGCCTGATGGTGGCCGAATGCTGGGATGACAGCCGAGAATGGCTTACACAGGGGGATATGTTCGATTCCACCATGAATTATGTGCTGAGCCGCAATGTGTGGAAACGCTTTTGCCATCACAGCATCTCTCTGCCCGAGTTTGACGCGGCCATCAACGACGCAGCCATGCTCTACCCCCAGCGTGTGCAGGATGTGCTCTGGACGTTCCTCGGTTCCCATGATACGGAACGGATGCTCACCCGCGCAGGTGGCAATGTATGCATGCTTCACAGCGCATCGTTTTTCCAGTTCACTTTCATGGGCGCGCCTATCATTTACTATGGTGACGAATTAGCCATGGAAGGCTGCTGTGATCCCGACAATCGACGTGCCATGCGCTGGGACAACATTGAAGACAATCCCACCCGCGCGCACTATAAAATGCTTGCCACCTTGCGCCAGAAGCACGATGCCCTCCGCATCGGCGCATTCCGCACCTGGCAGGTGGGCGACAACGGTCTGTATGCTTATGAGCGCTTCACCGACAAGGAACGATTGCTGTGTGTTGTGAACACCTCCGCCGAAGAGATCACCACTCAGCTCCTCCTGCCGGAACCTATGAAAAATCAGGCAGCCGTGCGCGACCTTTATCGTAAGCATACTTTGCCGGTATGGAGCGGGCTTGTGGAGGTTAAACTGGCCGCAGGCGAAGGCATGATCTTAAACTAAGTCCCTTATACGAAAGAGCATCTTGCAAAGAAGATGCTCCAGGCTGTTAAAAACCTCTGCCATACGTTGTTGCCACTCGCCTCCTAGCCCTACGGGCTGTTCGCTCGATTCTAGCAAAACGTTGCGGCGTAAAGCGTTGGGCTTTGCCTAAACCTACCAAAGGATTTCATCCTTTGAAGTCCTGACAAGGGATTTTATCCCTTGACCCACTTTTTTGGCAATCTGGAGCATCTTGCAAAGAAGCTGTTCCAAAGATATGCAGGAGCAACCGCAATGCTCCTGCTTTTTTACTTTTTACGGGCACAGAATACTCTGATGCCTTCTGTCATCAGTTGGGCAGTCCCTTGCCCATGTGCGTTCATCGTTTTGGTAAAACGCTCATCGGCAAGGTACATTTCGCCTAATCCCGCCAGTATCTCCTCCGTGCAAGGATAAAAACGCGCGCTGATATGCTCCTGCCACTTCTTCACCGCCGCCTGCACCGGTGCGCTGGCGGGGTCCTGCCCCACAAGGCTTGAAAATTCATTCATGATGGCATCACTTTCCGCGTTCACACCGGCCCACTCCTTGTTGCCATAGGTGGATGTACGCCGTTCGCTTTCACGGTTGGCTTCGGTATTCCCCCAACGCTCCCGCGCCTCCTGAGCGTACTCCTTGCGCTGTTTTTCCACAGCGGATTGGTCAAATTCCTGCAAACTCATTTCGTCTGCTCCTTTCAATATACGCCCGCACAGGTCGATCAAGCCCTGCAAGCGCTCCACCTTGAGTTGGAGCAGCTCGCGATGCCGCTCCACGGCAAGCCTGCGATCACTCTCCTCCGCACTGAGCATCGGGGCGATTTCTTTCAGCGGAAAACCCAACTCCCTCAAAAACAGGATGCGTTGCAACCGCACAAGATCGCTTTCGTTGTAAAGCCGATAACCTGCCTCGGTCGCGCTTGCAGGCGGCAGCAAACCCAGCTGATCATAATAGCGTAGCGTTCGCTCGCTTACATCCGCTTGCCTTGCTACTTCATGCACGGTCATCATCGTACATCCCTCCTTGGGCAATGGCTTCTCTCTTGCCATGAATCTATCATAAACCATTACGTAACGTCAAGGTCAATAGGGTGCGACGAATTATTTTACTCAGCCTTAAAACCGTATATGAATTTCTATCATCCTTTGTCTGATAAGGTTTTGTCCACCACAACTCTGGTGCAATCAACCAGATTACATCGCACCTACAAAAAAGAAAACAGGCGTCGCATTCAACACGCTTGTTTTCTTTGCCTTCCCTATCATCGGTCAAGGGTTCTTTTTACAGCCAACTGCCTGTTTACAGCAGACTGCCCATTGTGCTGATCAGGCTGGAAACGGTTTGCATCGCGGAGGCAATCAAGGCGCCGCCAATCAACATCATAAACAGAATTTTAAGCACCTCGGCGACGCAGATCACTGCGATTTTGGTCGGAGCCGCGAATTGGTCCGGAATCCCCGTAATGCGTCCTATCAGTGTAGAAAGGATTACATAGCTGGCTACTTCGCCGATCAGAACCATCATAAAGCCAATATAAGGCGAAATGAGGCTGGTAAGCATGCATAACATCGCGGCGGCAATGGTTGGCAGTGTGGTGAGCGCTACAAAATTGGATGTGAGCAGAAAAGAAAAGCGTACTTTGCGGATGGCGCACAGGTACACCAGTCCAACAGCCGCCGGAAAAACCAACGCAAAAAGTTGGCACAGCGCGGCGATTCCGCCCACCGAGACCGCCATTTTACCGGCAATGTAGTTGATACCCTGATTCATGCTTGCCGCATTTCCCGCAAGAGCCGTCCCGGTAAAACTGCTCAACCCCGCAAATACGGCGGAAATGGCGCTGCGGGTAACAAGGATAGCAGCTAAAAACGTCAGTAGCACCGATAGTCCGGCGATCACACCGCCAGAGTACACATCGTTACGCTCCATCATGCTCTGGAGGGTTTCGCCGGGGTCGCGGAACAGGTTTGTAATCACACGGGGCAGATTGCCCAACGCGCCTAAAAATGCGCCGCGGTCGCCCAACGGGGTGTTATAACGCCCATACACAGGCTGGTAGCCTTGCGGAAAACCATCATAACCCTGATTCTGGGTATAACCATAAGCCGCGGTCGGATCAAATCCCTGCGTGTAGCCATTCTGTCCATAGCCAGGCACACTGGTGCCTTGTGAATAGCCATTCTGGGCATAGCCCTGAGGTTGATTATAACCTGATTGCTGCTGTTGATAAGACGGTTGTTGATTGTATCCCTGTTGCGGGTAGCCGACCTGCGTATAAGCGGTTGGGTCAAAGCCCTGACCGTAGCTTCCCGTAGACTGGTTATATTGTGAATAATCCTGTGCGCCGGGTATAAACGTTCCGCAAGTGGGACAGCTTTGCGCGGCTTGCGGTAAAACGGTTCCGCAATTCGGACAGTTCATCGGCGTTCTCCTTTGTTGTCAGTGTGTCCATCAGAGTGGACACCTTTCATGATACCATGCGCATGCAACCCTTGCAAGCGCGGCCTCCGCAAATGCTTGCCAAATAAGGAAAAACAGCTTCTGCCTGCATCTGGTTACGGCTCCACCATCTGCGTTTGTTTAACCTTCAATTTCCCAATCAGATTTTCATCCAGCAGATATACCCGCATGTGGCCGTCATCCACAATCTGGTTAGCCGGTAAACTGTTTAGGTATATGCTGAGTGTGGAAAGGGCGTAATAGCGATCATCCCAGAAATCCGGTTCCGTGCACAAAGCGGCAACATTCATCGCCTTGAGCGCTGCGGGTACTTCCGTCAGCGGCAGGTTCATAATCGGCACAATCGGGTTGCTGGTCAGAATATATCCTTTAGCCCCTATCGCATACTGGTAGCCTGGGCGCGTCAGAATGATTTTCTCATTGTCTGGCACGATCGGCGCCAGTTGCATCAGCAGGTCATAGCGTGTTTTATAACTGTTGTCCAGCGCCATGCTTTCGTCGGTCAGCATGGGGCGTCCATAGCGGTACATACTGTTGGCATAACCGCTTTCTCTGGTGCCGTAGGCAAACGCCAGCACGCACAGCAATGCGCCCAGCATCGCAGGTACACGCCGCGTCCACAGCCCTGCCTTCGGCAGTCGCCTGCGGAGTGCTGCTACGGGTCGAGCAAAGGTATTTGCGACTGCGTTCAGCACAATCGGCCATTCTGCTTCCAGCGCAGAAAGCACCGCCGCGATCGTAACCGCTGCCAGCATGAACCATTGCAGCGTATAACGTTGCATGGTGAGGAATGATCCGGAAAAGCTATAGAGCTTCGTATCCAGCAGGCCGGACATGGGTGCCAATGTAAACAACGTAAGCAGCGCAGCCGTCATCACCGCGCTCACGCGCTCCGCACGCTCTTGACCCTGCGCATCATCCCCCAGCACAACGGCAACCGGGCCATCTGTATGCGGAGTGTCCACAAGCAATGTATGGGTTACCTTACGTGCTTTCACGCGCCGCACCACAAGCATCACCAGCACGGTCAGCAGGCCGATCAACGCCAGTCGCAACCCCCACAGGCCCACAGGTGTAGCATACGCCATCACGATGTCGTATTTCGCCTTCCAAAAATCCAGGTGAGTGGTTGTTTCCTCGAGTTTATATTCCCCCTGCATATACATCGTATACCAAGGTGCGGTGGTATAGGTGGTCATCAACCGCCACGGGCTCATTTCACCCCATTTGAAGAAGCACCACAGGTTACCCGCATAGGCCGCCAGCGTGCCCGCCGCGCCGCCTAGCGCAAGCCCAACCGAACGCAGAAGCGCTCTGCCCGCAAGCCTGTCACGCCGATAGAGCGATTCCAGCCAGCATAACGCCACCCATGCAACTACGATGAACGGCAACACCACAAAGCTGACCACATGCGTGCTCATCACGGCAAAGCATAACACGGTCACAAACAGCAGTTTCCAGAGGTAGCGCTTCCAGCTTCCATCAGGACGCAGACCGGAAAACGCGACCGCCGCGATGAGGATTGCCAGACATCGCCAATTATCCCGTGAGGCGATGGAAAGGGAATATACATAATTGGGCACGAGGTTAAACAGCAAAAGCCCCAGCAGAATCCACCGTTTTTTGCCGCGGGTGAGCATGATCAGCAACGCACCAAACGCTGAAAGCAGGTAAAGCGTAACCAACGCAAGCCCCGTATACATAGGCTTGTCGTAAGGGTAGCCATAGTCGTTTCCAGTGTGCATCAACCCATAGGCCATGTAAAGTTCCATGGATGGAAAGTGTGAATTGCCACGGAAGTGACCCGTCTGTTCATCTTTCACCAATAGTTCATCCAGGCTGCGGTCTTCGCAGTAGCGCAAGCCAAGCGCCATATACTCTCCGGAATCCGCCTGAGAGGTGTTCGTGCTGGTTGCAGTGCGTACGAAAATGGGCACGAGCAACACCGCCATTGCCAAAGCAAAGCATAGCGACACAAGCGCCAGTCGGTCGAATCGGCAAAGTCTTACCAGCCATGCCCAAAAGCGCTTCGCAAGCGCTCCGATTCTTTTCAGGTTGTGCAAAACCATCCATAGCAAATACAGTCCCGCTATTGCGGGAAGCACGCCAATGTAAACAAGCTTCGGCGCAAAGGGCCAGAACAGCGCCAATAAAAGCATCCACAGATACTGGGCAATCGGCGTAATGGAAACTCCAGCCAAAAAAGCGCCAAGACGGCTACGCTTCACCCACAGCCGGCGGCTGGCAAACAGCACGCCAAGCGACAATGCCTGCAATGCACAGCTTCCTAAAAACAGGTTGCGCCAACCGTTACCGACCGTGAGCCAATCAAGCATCAGCCTTGCCTCCCCGCCTTCGCCAGCCGATCTGTTTCCGAGATGAAATAATCGTTGATATCAACTTTTTCATTCAATAGTTTCTTTTGCTTTTCACGACCCTCTGTTTCAAGGGCAGGGTCACTTAGCAGAGTGAGCGCTTTAGCGAGCGCAAGCTCATAGCGATTATCTCCGTCGTTATAGTTGTACAGCAGGTCATAACGTTCGCTCTGTTCGCGCGTACTGCCGCTTTGAATGACATTCACATACAGGGCATGAACGCCCAACACCACCGCTTCGCTGGCCATGGTTGCCCCTTCGCTGTATACCAGCTTCGCAAAAGCCAACACATGATGCGCCAGTGCAAAAGGCGTGTGCAGGCGGTAGGGTTCCAACTCCGTGGAAAGTGGCTTTTCGCTGCTCACCCACACGCGCACTCCGGCGGCTTCCAGTCGCTTTACCAGCGAAAGCTGTTGTGCATCGGATAGACCATGCTTGCCCACATCATGGCTGGCATTCCACGCCACAAACCGCACAAGTACATAGGATTCGTCCGGATTGAAACCGGCGTTGCGCAGTACCTCCCGATTTGGAGTAAACACACTCGGGTGCAGGTAGAAGAGTTCCTTATAGGTATCCACACGCTCCTGTTTGGGGCCAAGATCGGTCAAAAACGTGCGTGGCGTTAAAATCTTGGTACTGATGCGTTTACAAATGCGAAGGCTGAACTTACTCACTTCCGTATCTTCATATAAAAGATGCGGTTTGCGGCACACCCAGGCAGCCACAGCCATCATCGGTGACGCACGTCCGATGACGATATCGGGGCGGAAACGCAGGGCATGTATGGTATGGTTAACACAAAGGCGGATGAACAACCACCCTTTTTCCACAATGTTACGACCTGTACCTTTTGCACACAGCACATAAGGAATGTGATAACTGTCCAGCAGATTCAGCGCGCCATCCTTGTTGATAGCCAACACCAGCACCTCATCGCCACGAGCGCGCAATTTTTCTACGATAGTGTGAAACTGATGTGCCCACGCGGGATGATCCACCGAGAACATGATTTTCATGTCATCGTCCTTTCCGGCAACGCCGGGCTTATTTGATGAGGATACGCAATTCCCCTTCCGGCTCTATCGGTGCCAGTCTGCGCTGTTCATATAAAATTTGGTTTTCATTGCGGTTGATACGAACCATACTTTCCATCGCCACGCCAAAGGAGAACATCAGCACCGTAATCAGCAGGCAAAAAGCCGCAATGAGTCCGGCAAACAGATATCCGCTGAAATAGCCAACTTTCAAATAATGAATTAAAAACATCATTCCAAACAGCAATGCCGGGATCAAAAAACACAACCCGAGCACACCGAAGAATTTCATGGGATAATAGTCCCGCATCAATCCTGTGAGAATACCCACTGTGCGTTTGAAATATGTCCACACGCTGCCCGCCACACGGCTTTTTCGCCCAGGAAAGTAACGCACGGCAATCGGCACTTCCGCCATTGCAAGGTTATGGAAACGAAAACATACAAAGCTCTCCTGCGTGTAGGTGAAGCGTCCATAAAAGTTGATTTTCAGCAGTGTTTCACGGCTGTAGGCACGAAAGCCACAGCTCACATCCGAAAATGTCTGTCCGCAAAGTCCGCTGACCAGATGATTCATTCGATGATTACCCCAGCGCTTCACAAGCGGCATATGCTCGATCTTCTCCCCCTTGAGAAAACGTGAGCCCGTCACAAAGTCCGCCTGCTGCGATAGGATAGGGTCGATCAGTTTCTGGATATCGGCAGGGTCAAACTGACCATCGCCATCCATATTGACCATCAAGTCAAAACCATGGTCGATGGCATAATCCACTGCCGAACGGAATGCCTGCCCCAACCCCTTGTTACGCTTATGGCGCACCACCATCGCGCCCGCAGCCAGTGCCAGTGCAGCCGTATCATCAGCGCTTCCGTCATCGATCACCAACAGGCGACGCTCGTCGATCCCGACAAACGTTTCGGGGATGCTGTGAAGCACAGCGGCAATCTTCTCGGATTCGTTATAGCAGGGTAGGGCAATGAGCAACTTCATAAAGGCTCCTCTCCGCTTGGCGGTAAATTTAAATTTTCGCTTTGATTGATATCAGGCCATATTTCGCCTGCTCATTCGCAGACCAGAATGCGATGCCTGTGACAGTAGCGCCAGCAGCACGGGGGCCGCAAAGTACAGTGGCATGGCGTAACGGTAGTAACCGTTCACGGCTGAAAACAGGCAACCCACCAGTGTAAACAGCGCAGGCAGCATGCAGATAGCATTCGCTCGTTTTTTTAGTCCCATGGCTGCTGCAAAGGCAAATATTGTGATCAGCCCATACGCACCCGGGGCGGTAAGCAGCCGAAACGGAGCATATTGGAACAGCGATTGCAGCGTGGATTTGAGCGCTTCAGCGCGAGGGTTGACCGTAAAGTCAAACGCGCCTTCAATCAACGTGGTATGCCCTTCCATGCCCAGCAGGAACGTGGGCTTGATGGTGCTCACATAACCGGGCAACAGGTAACCATAGCTGTTGTGAAATGTAGCGCTCAGATATGTCGCAGGGTATTTAAGCCCGATCCGCAGCCATGTCCCAAAAAACGCTGCCCGTTGGTCGGGGGTAACACCATTGCGCCACAAACTTTTAATAGGGTCAGACAACTCACCATTGTACGCTGACTGAATCTGGTCAATCGGCATCACGGCGTCAATGGCTGCGCGCTCCTCGTCAGTTAATGGCTCGCTGGATACCGCACGCGCTACCTGTTGCAGCGGCACCGACCAGTTTTCCGTTTCTGGCGTTCTTTGCGCCCCCACCTTTGGTATCACTGCCAAATTCATTGTCAGCGCCACACCACAGAGCACCGCAAGCGCCAGCAGCGGCGCACGCCATTGTTTTGTGCCTTTGAAAAACGCCCATACCAGCAATGTAAAAAGCGTAATACCCGCCAGCGCTACGCCAGCGTTACGCAACAGCGCGCACAACGCCGCACTCAGGCACAGACCCACGAGGGTGCGCATCGGCGGCCATTTGCTCGCCACCACACGCCATACCATCATGATCAGCCATAGCACAGCCATCGCGAAATTTGTATCCTTGCCCATACAGAATGCAAAAATCGGAAACACGGGGCACAGCGCATAAAATGCTGTAGAAATACCAATGAGCCAGCGCGGTACACGCGTTTCCTCCATGCGTTTGAGTGAGTAGCCCAGCAGCCACGCCATCAAAAGCGCCTGTGTACAAACATACAATGAAACCGCCGCATCCGCGGACTGAAAAATGCCTTTGCCCAGGCTCATGAACAACCATACCAGCCCTGTCTGGAACAGCGGATTGCCATTGCTTAGCGGCTTGCGACCAAAGATTTCCGCCAGTTGGCTGATACTGTCGTTACTGACCGTACCAGGCCAGATGGCGTATAGATAAGGCAACCAGCAAACCAGCAGAATCAGCATAAATCCCCAGGTCGGGATAACTATCCTTTTGGGAGCTATTGTCTGTACTGCTCCACCTGCCGTACCACTTTGACGGTAGTGCTGTGCCATATTTGCAACAGCTGTAACGTTACGTCGGAAGTCTGTCGGCGTTGCCTGAGTTTGCGTCCGTTTTACGGTGCTGTTTCCGGTGGGATGATTTTGTGTCGATATAGGCACACCTTCCGCACTCTGGCGGGTGTAACGGCCTGTGTTCCTTTGCACCGGAGCTTCCGCGTTCAAGTGAGCAAAACGTCCCTTGTTACCCTGCGGCGCACCTCTACGCTGAGCAGGAAAATTCGTTGGCACAGTAGCCTGCGGTTGCGCAGGATAGGGATCAAACACAATCTCGGTGACATGCTGTCGGGAAAGCGCCTCCAATAGCAGCGTCATCCCCATGAAATAGGCAGGTACACGACCCACAAAGTATAAAACCGCAAGCGTCTTTTGCGATGTAACCAGTTCTGCCGTGCCGGTTTGCGCGAAGCTTTCGCCAAGCGTAGCCACACCGGCAAGGAGGATGGAAACCAACCACAGTCTCGGTTTATAGAAGGCATGGTAAAGCCGGGCTAAAAACGCGTACCCCAACCCAAGCGCAACAGCGGCTAAAAACCAAGCGCCCGTAGCCGGCAACGTTCGTGTCCAGCCAATGGATGCTTCGGTTGTCGACATATTGGTGAGGGTTGCGGCAGGAGTATTCACCAACGTGATGCAAAGCGCTACGAAGGACAGTGCCCAAAGCACAGCCAACAGGAGTGTTTTCACCTTTCCGCGCGGTTGCGGCATGGTTTTTACCCCCTTTTGCACAGTCTGAAAACAAGATACAGTCGAACGTATCTTATCGTTTTTTGATAGGCCTGTCAAGGTGAAGGAGGGTTCACATTCAAAGCAGTCAACAACATGCGGCCTGCATTGTATCCCGATACGCCAACAACTGCAGCATCACAAAAGCCCCGCGCTATCCATTGACAAACAATAGGTTCCAGCGCTGATAGTGCAACTTATCAGTGCTCTTTAATGGATCAACCATTCACCGATTATACCGCAATCTGCCTGAAGCCGGATTCAATCGGAAATTCTCAGATATATTCCTATGTTGTATATGCTTACCTACAGCTTATGGAAGAGAATTCGCATATGCAGAATTTAATCTGCCTATTTTAATACAACCTCGTATGGCCAGTTGCTGATGCCGCCAAAATCGAGCACATTGGTATAACCAAGGGCGATTAGCGCCTCGGCTGCAACTTTGCTGCGCCTGCCGCTGCGACAGTATACCAGTATTTTTGCGCCTTTGTCGGGCAGTGCGGTCGCGGCCAGTTTGGCAATATCGCCTACAGACAGCAACATTGCGTTTTTGATGTGTCCGGTAGCGTATTCCGACGGCTCACGAACATCCACAATGGTGATGTTCGTTTCAGTATCCATGATTTTTTTTGCCTGTTCAGCAGTAATCACTTGATATACCCCCATTATTTGTGTTGTAGGTGTGGCCGTTGCGCCCGGTTGTGCCGTCACAGCAGCATCGTTAGCTCCCGTGGTTTGTAATACCACAGCTGTGGTCGCGGCAGGCGTCTGCAACGGTGCGGTGCAAGCTGTCAAAGCCAGGGTTATCAACAGCAATGCCGCTGCCAAAACAGCTACTTTACGGGAATGTTTTGTAAACATCAGGCTTCATCCTCTCTGTTGCGGCGAAAACCGAGCTCGCTTGCGATTGGATAAACTCTCATTGTTTTTTTATACCCAAGATTCCGATGTGTGACACATCGGCTAACCCTGCAAAATGGTCATCGGTCGACTCATCCGAACATAACCAACCCCCAGTACCGCCTGAAAAAAACCGTCAGCTTCCTCTACGGAAACCAACGGGTTCTACAATTTATATTGTATACTGTCGCCTAGGAGGATCACACCAAACCTCACGTTTGGCTCACCTTACACCATTACGCCTTGAGCGCTTCCCATAGCGCATAGGCAAGAAAACCCGCGCAGGTGGCGAATGCCTCGCCGGTTTCGCATTCCCCCGTGACCTCGTTCACGCTTTCGCAAGCAATCCCATTGTCAAGCTTGGTGCGGCTCAAATGCAGGAGCGCCGTGTCCTTGTGTCCGCACAGAAGGCTGTTGCAGATGGACAGCACCCATGGGTGCGGCGCGTGTTTACAGCCGATTTCAGCAATCGGAGCCTCAGCGAACGAAAGATCATAGCTCTTGTCACGGATCATCGTCACCGTGTTTTTCCATACTTCGTCCACGCTATCGCAAAAGTTGTAAAACGGGAGCAATTGCAGACTTCCCGGCGGTTCGTCGTAAACATCGTACTCTCCCTGCGCATCCACCGACCATGCGAAGAAGCGCCTGCCGCCCTTCTCCTTTACACAATAGGTATATACCGCCGTCTTTACAGCCTCCGCGCGCTCCCTCAGCTCCGGCATTTGCAGAAAATCCGCCAAAGCATTCAGCGCAAAGCTCGCCAGCGCGTTATCATATGTCAGGTAGGGGTAACGGCGCAGGTCGTCCGTCGGTTGCAAAAACGTCTCATACAGCGCGATCGTCGGGTGTTTTTTGCTCTCCAGCGTACGCAGTACGCCGTTCAACACGTTTTGCACATAGGGTTCATGTACCAATGCCCTATCGCCGGTTGCTGTGATATAGCGGCTCAAAGCCACGACTGGCGCACAAAGTTCATCCAGTTCAAAGCCCGGTTCCAATACCGTGCCGTCGATATATCGGCTGTGCACACCAAGGTTGCGCGCCTGCCGCGTAAACACATAGGTAAGGATTTCCCGTGCGTAAGCCGCATCGGTAGCGAGGATAGCCGGAAACGCCCACAGCAGACTGTCACGATCCCAGTATGCAGCACTTACATAATAGCGTGGGCTGCGCGAGGTCATCAGGCAAAGCTCCTCCGTGTCGAGGGTTCGGCCAGAGGCATAAAAGAAGGCAAAAAAAAGGTTCGTGTTAAGCAGCGTGTTCAGCGTGGGATCGGTGATGTGCTTTTCACGCTCAGCCAGCCAGCATTCCGTGCGCGCATATAAAGCGTCGAAACCCTGCCGGAGCAGTTCCTTGGCGCTTGTGGACGCTGCAACTTCTTCAAAGCCCAAGCCGAAAAACACGTCAAACGTCACGCTATGCCCCACAGCAAGCGTTGCGTCGCGGTGAATATCGTAGTCAAAACCTTCCTGCGACCATATTTCCCCCTGATCGATCTCACTGAAAGGCTGATTGTCCCCCACAATGGGCGCAAAAGCAAATAGCGGTAGCCCCGGTTTCTGACTCCATACAAAAAGATGGTTCCAGCCGGAGCGCTTCACCTCACGGCCAAGCGCAAGCTCCGTCGTTTCGTTGATTTCATGCAGTGTTCTGTCCCATCGGCCATCCACCCCGATGCTCACGCGCACAGGTTCGACGCTCTCATTTGTCGCAGTGAGCCGCAAGCCAAAGGCCCGTTCGCCCACCGGCGTCAGATAGGTACAGCGGAACGCAACACCCAATGCATTTGCAGTCAGTGTGGGGATCCAGTGGTGAGCGCGCGTCCAGCGTGGCACAAACGTCTGCCGAACGCCGTTTATCATCAGATAGGGCTTGATGAGCCCATCATCACCGCGAATTTCCAAAAGCCCTTTGGCTTGCATGTAAAGGAAGGTCACACCTTCAATAGCCCCATCCGCCTCGCGAAGCGTAGGCAGGGAGAGGTATTCGTTTCCGGTTACCTGATAATTGGGCACTGGGTTTCATCCTTTCCGGTGGAGTCAGTCAAAAAGCATGCGTTTTTCTGTTATCTGTATGTCTTAAAATCAGCGATGTCATTCGCAACTGGGCATACTGAGTTTTTATACTTATGCATCGCGCCACTAAAATGAAATACTCGTTTTGCCGTGCATAGACTTCGCGGGAGAAGCGCAATGCTCCTCCCGCGAATGTTTGCTGAGAGCGATTACTTTTTCAGCAGATCGGCTTCCTCAAGCTGTGCCTGGATTTCGTCCAGTGCGGCCTGAGCGGTCATGTCGTTGGTTTCCAGCGTGCTCAGCACGTTATTGATAATTTCAGTCGCGGCGGCGGATTCCTGAAGCGCGGGCGGTGCAACAGCGTAGTCCATGCTCGTGAACACAGCCGCACGGTTGGCGGGCGGGGTGATGGTCAGATACTGGGCAAGCTTGGTCTGGTCCGCGATGGTGGGCAGTTCCCAGCTGGCATCGAGGCGGAGCTGCACGATATCGGGATCGGAACCCATGGCATCGATGAACTTCGCAGCGGCTTCCTGCTTGGCGCTGGAAGGCGAGATGCAGTTGACGTTAGCGAAGAAGAAGCTGGCTTTGGTTTTGAAGCCCGGCTCAGTCACGATGTCCCAATCAAACTTGCACTTTTCAGTGAAGGTCGGGAACGCCCAGATACCAGTGATAATCATGCCGATTTTGCCATCCTGGAACAGATCCCAGTCGCCACGGCCGGCAAGGTCTTCCTGGGTGGGCATCACGTGCTTGTCGCCACGGACGCGGGCAATCATGGCATCCAACACTGCCACATTCTCGGGGCTGTTGACAGTGAAGGCAGAATGATCAGCGTTCAGGAGACTGCCACCGTTGCTGGCAATCGACTTGTAGAACTCATTATAGGTGATGGGCTGGTTATAGCCCCAGATATCATCGCCCAGCGCACGGATTTTTTCCGCGGCAGCCTGTGCATCAGCCCACGTCCATGTGTCGGTGGGGTAGCTCAAGCCAGCCTGGTCGAACAGCGCCTTGTTGTAGATGAGTACGCAGGTGGAGAAGCTTTCCGGTACGGCGTAAAGCTTACCATCGCTGGACACAGCCGCAATGGTACCGGCGGAATAGTTGTCCTTGGCGATGCCCAGATTGGTCAGATCAGCCGTTTGACCGCGCAGCATGTAGCTCAGGAAGTTTTCCATGTTCATTTCGAACACGTCGGGAGCGTTGCCACCGGCCACTTTGGTTGCCAGTGTCGTAAAGTAATCGGCATAGCCGGTCAGCTGAACATCGATTTTGATGCCGGGGTTCTTGGACTCAAACACCGAGATCATCTTTTTGAGGGTTTCTTCCTGCGCACCGGCAGCGGAGAAGCACGCATAGGTCAGGGTTACATCTTCCGCTGATGCAACGCTGATTAGCGGCAGGAACATCGCAATCGCCAAAACCAGAGCCAACAGTTTCTTCATGGATAGATCCTCCTTATGATATTGTTTTATCGCTAACGCACATTCGCGTTATGCTCGGTTATTTCAGCCCGCCCAGCGAGATGCCGCTATCCACTTTGCGCTGGGTAAGCAGGTATACAAGCAGGATTGGCAAAATGGTCAGAACAGCGCCTGCCATCAGCACATGCTCCTTGTTTTTATACAGTCCGTTCATATTGCCAAGCACCACCTGCAACGTCTGTTTGTCGGTGCTGGTGAGCACAATCAGCGGCCAAAGGTAGCTGTTCCACCCACCCATGAATGCCAATAGCACCATGGTGGCAAGCGTTGGAGCGACCATCGGCAGCACGATGACCAGAAACACTCGGTACAGTGACGCTCCATCCAGCATTGCGCTTTCCAGATAGCTGTCGTTTAGCGTCATCATGCTCTGCCGCATGAGGAACACGCCAAAAACATTAGCCAGCGATGGCAGGATGAGGCCTGTGTAACTGTCCAACAGCCCCAATACCCGCAGAATGATGTAGTTGGGCACCATCGTCACGGTTCCTGGAATCATCATCGTAGCCAGATACAGGCCAAACAGCTTTCCCGAACCCTTGAATGGGATTTTGGCGAATACAAACGCCGCCATGCAAGCGCTGAATACCTGCACCACCGTACACATCAGCGCCAGGAACAAGCTGTTAAAGGATGCCCGGGCAAATGAAAACCCCTGCATGTTGAACACCGCACGATACCCTTCCAGCGTGGGGTGCTCCGGAATCCACCGGATGGGGATGGTGCGGATGGACTCGCTGCCCTTGAAGGACGAGGAAAGCATCCACAGGAAGGGTAGCAGCGTAACGATCGCCATCGCTATCAACAGAAGGTAGAAGAGAATGGTACGGACTACGCTGTGTTTTTTACGCATCGTAATTCACCCACTTCTTTTGCAGCCGGAACTGCGCCAATGTAAACAGCAGAATCAGCAGGAACAGTATCCAGGAGTATGCCGAAGCCATGCCCATCTTATATTGGTCAAACGCATATTTGTAAATGCGCTCCAGAAATACTGTGGTACCGCCACCGGGACCGCCGTCGGTCATAATCAGCACAGACTCGAAAACCTGTAAGCCGTAGATGACATTGATCACCATCAGCAAAAACAGCGTTGGGGATACAAGTGGCAACGTGATGCTGAAAAACCTTCGCGCAGGGGTCGCCCCGTCGATCGCCGCTGCCTCGTAATAGGCAGGGTCAATGGATTTGAGCGCTGCCAAAACCATAAGGGCGTAATAGCCCGCATCCTTCCATAAGGCGGCGAACACGATGCCGGGCATTGCCCATTCCTTGCTGCTGAGCCACGGCGGGCCAGAGATGCCGATACCGGCAAGCATCTGGTTGAGCAAGCCATACTTGCCGCTTAACACCCATGTCCATACGACCGCTGCCGCCACCCAAGAAGTGATAACCGGCGTATAGAAAATGGTACGAAACACTTGACGACCTTTGAAGTTGTGGTTTAACACCATGCCCTCCATCAGCGCCAGCGCGAGGATCAGCGGCAGGTAGAGCACCAGATAGGTGAACGTATGCAACAACACCTGTGGAAACTCGCGCCCTGTTAAAATACGCACGAAGTTTTTGAGCCCGATCCACTGCATGCTGCCTGCGAGCATATCATAATCCATAAGGCTGAACACCAGCGTGGAAACGATCGGTATCAGGCAAAATACCACAAGCCCAATGAGTGACGGCGCCAGAAACGCTGCCGTTGCCACCTTGCGGCCTGTTGATTTGGGTAAATACATCCGTTATGCCTCCTCCCGCACCGTGCGGCCTTCGCGCGTTGCTTCCACCAGATAACGCTTGCCCTGGTGGCGTACTCTCAACCGGATGCGGTGGATGGACGGTGGCAGCATGGGCTGCACACTCAGCTCGCCGTTCTCCGACCAAATGCCTGCCATGCCGAACACCACCGCCTGCCACGCCGCTCCCAGCGCCGCCATATGCAGGCCTTCATGTCCGGTGTTGCCCATTACATCCTTTAAATCGAGATATACCGCCTTGTGCAGATAATCCTCCGCCTTGTTCCACATGCCCAGCGACAGTGCAAGCTGCGCATGCGTTCCATAGCTCAAAGTCGAATCATGCAAGGTGATCGTTTCGTAGTAGTCAAACACATTGCGTTTTTGTGCGGGGGTAAAATCGTTGGGGAACAGCGTCATCAGCAGCACCAGATCCGCCTGTTTGAGCACACGGTAACGCTGCATACGGTCAAAGCAGTAGCGTTTGTAGGAAGGTTCCTCTCCTTTTTTCAGGAAAGGAGGCACCTCCAGCCGATCGAGCAATTCATCCTGCAAGTACAGGTCGCGTGCCGGGTCGTACAGGATGGGAATACGCTGCTCCGCAAAACGAAGCTTTTCCTGTTCCTCCATAGCAAGGTTCCCGCGCTCCAGCGCCAGGCGCACATTATTGCGCGCCATATAATTGGTAAACGTATTGTTGACTGTCGCGCCGCAATACTCGTCCGGCCCTTTCACAAAGAAGGAACTGTACTGATCCTTTGCAGGCTCATAGGTCAGGCGGCTGAGCCAGTAACGCGCAGTTTCGGCATAAATTTCGGCGGCGGTATCCTGCTGGAAAGGCGCATCCCCCGTTACATCGGCATAACGCTGCAAGGCATAGGCGATATCGGCGGTAATATGCACTTCACACAGGCCAATGTCCCAGCTTTCGCACTGTTCCCGCCCATTGCCGGAGCACATCCACGGAAAGCGCGCCCCCTCAAGATTCTGTTTTTGGGCAAGCGCCTGCGCATCCGGCAGTCTGTCCGCACGGTAATAGAGGAGATTCTTCGCCGCCTCCGGCCGTGTCCACAGGTAGAAAGGGAACATAAAAATATCTGTATCCCAGAAGGTGTTGCCCTTGTAGCGGCCATGGCTTAACCCACGCGCACCGATGGACACACCCCGGTCATCCGCCGCGTTGTTACTCAGGAGTTGGAACACATTATAGCGTAACGCCCCCTGCAAGTCCGGATCCTCCGCATCGATCTCAATATCGCAATCCTTCCACAGTTCTTTCCAAACCTCGACACTCGCGTTCCACGGGTCGCATACATCCGGATTCGCCGTTTCCGCCTTCGCCAGCACACGAACGCGCTTTTCCACCCCCCACGTTTCTCCGGCGGAAAGCTCGGTGGTCAGCACGGAGAAGGCGGCCTCGCTTTCTACACTGGTGCGAAGGTTGGCTTCATGATCGCTCACGATATCCCAACGAATTTCCACCGGTGTGCCCTCGGCCAGAGTGCGCAGACGCATGGTATTTTCCGAGAGGCTTACGGGCTTGAGCAGCAGTGCAAGCTCCGTCGCGATCACCGTCTGGTCGTCATGCACGGGTAGATTTCGCACACTGGTATCCGCCACGGCTTCTACCGTAAACGCGCCCGCACGCTTGGCCGTGATTGACAACCGTTGCATCAGCAGTTGATGGTCAGCCATACTGGCTAAACGCTCCATGCGTAACGTTGCACGCTCGGTTTCCCATGTATGGGTCAATATGCCGTTTTGCATGTCCAGCGACTGCGTCACCACTTGCGGTTCTTCTCCCAATGGGCGCAAAGTGAGCACGTCAGGCAATTGCACCATATCGGTGATGCCGGGCTTGATTTCGCTGAATAATCCTGCGCGGAACACCGCATGCGCCTGCGGCATGCGCTTGGCTGTCCAGGCACCGAAACCGCGCACGCCGAGCGCGCCATTGCCCACAAAAAAGATGGTCTCGCTGAAATCATCCACCGGCGATGTCCGCTCGATCCGCCAAGGATCAATCCTCACATCCTGCACGGCGTTCCCTCCTTCGATATACCGGGATACGCTCCAACGGGCAGGTGACCCGAAGCTCGCAAGGGCCTTCCAAAGCCTCTCCCGTAAAGAAATCTGTCCAGAGCCCGGCAGGCAGATACACCGTGCGTGTATCCTCTCCCTCCTGTGTGAGCGGGGCGACTAACAGCTCTCGCCCCAGCATATATTGATCGTTAACCAGCCACACATGCGAGTCGTCAGGGTAATCCAGACACAGATGCGCCATCATGGGGCGGCCGGTCTCCACACTGAACTGTGCTTCTGCCCACAGATAGGGGCGCAGTGTTTCCCGCAGGCTGGCAAAATCACAAGCGATGGTCAGCACCCGGTCGTCACCCAGCTTTTCCGCCAGATTCCACGGGCTGCGATCATTGTTGTACGCTTCACCCAGCCCACCGGAAAACTGACCGCCGCGCGGTTCCGCATGCCACTGCATCACAGGGCAGAAGCAACCTATTGCCGTGGAACGCAGGTATAGTTCGGCGCTGGGAATGGGGCCTGCAAAGCCGCCAATATCAAAGCTCCAGAACAATATGCCCGAGAGCCCCGCCGAAATACCAGCATTCAGACAAGCCTGAAGTTCGCTCCAGTCGCTCTTCTGATCTCCCGCCCAATGGATCGGTTGGGTTTGCGCGCCTACATAGCCCGCACGGCTGAAGGTAACGCCGTTGACGCCATTTTGACGCATAAAATCGTGATAGGCACCTACATACTGACCGGTATAGAGGTTATGCGCCGCGAGGCCGCTGGTGCCATCGTACAATCGTGCGGCCTTTTCAAACAGGAATTCACCGCCATCCGTTTTGAAGCCCTCCACGCCCACATCCAGAAGCGGCTTGTGCTTAGCAAACCACCATTTCACAGCCTCCGGGTTGGTAAAATCGGGCAGCATGCTATGGTGAAACCACCGCTCGTTGAGCCGGTATGGCGAACCATCGGCACTCTTTACCACATATCCGTTCTCTATCGCCTCGCGTGTTTCGCTCAGGAGCGCTTCGCTTGGCTCGCCATCCCAGTGGTATTTCACCACGGGAATCTGCCACAGCACCATGTGCAGCCCAGCATCACGCACCCGCTTGACCATCGCGGCTGGGTCCTTCCAGTTTGTTGGATGCCACCGATAGAAGGTCTGTTCATCGCTCCACTGCTCCAACACCATCACGGTCCCAGGATAGTTGAAGCGTTTCAGTGCCTCAAGCTGCGCGTCCACTTCCGCATCATTCTTCCAGCCATTTCCGCTGATCCATACCCCGAAAGACCAATCCGGCGGCAGCACAGGCTTGCCGGTGGCGGCAAGGTACTGCGAAAGCACTTGCATGGGCTTGCCAAAGTAGAGCACATCATGGGTGAGCACTTCACCCTCGGTTTCCTGCGTGATTTCCACCGTTTTTCCAAAACGCATCTCAGCCGGTATATCGCTTACACGGTACCAACCGAAGCCTTTTTCTGTCAGGAAGAACGGCATGGGCAGATATAAATTTTCTCCCTGATGGGTGAACTTCTCCACCACGCGGCCATTGACGCTGTGCCCCATAAGATCGACCGCTTCAAAGCATTCACCCAGTCCAAACACATGCTCACAGCCAAACGCCATACGTAACGTGGCTTGAAGGATGCGTCCTTTCCCATTTCTCCGAAGCGTAAATCCAATGCATGTACAGATTGGTTCGCTTAACCGGTTAAGCTTCCAAATAATACCCGAACCCAGTTCCAGTGAGAAATCTCCCGGCAATGTAAGGGTCGCGGTTTCCGCAGGCGTGCCTGTGGCTGCCTTTTGCAACAGCGACATGGAGAGCGTTCCGCCGCCCACGATCATCAACGAAACATCCTTGCATACCGCTAGATTCCATGTATCGCCATCGCGGTACAGGCCGAGCGAAGCATCGATATTTTCCAACGCGGAAACCTCAAACGAGAACCATTGTGTATGCTCGCTTGCGGTAGAAATCTGGTACTGAACCGTTTGTAGCGTATCAAAAGCGCCCAGTTCAAATGCATAGAAGCGTCCGTCCCCAGTCGTACCGTTGATCAGGTGCTCACCGCCGTCTGTGCGCAGGGTGAGAACGGGGGTTTCGGTGGTAAAATCCACACGGCAATGCACGGTCACGTTTTCGCCAATCAGCGGGTATTCGGGAACCCTGGAAAAACCATTGCTTTCAAAGGGTACAAGCTCCTCGCCCAGATGCTTGAGCATAACATGCGTCCTCTCCTCATTGTAACTTACAAACCGAATCCCGTTCCATCATCCGTATGGGCAAAATGCGTTCCTGCTTCTCTGTATGGCCGTCCACCGAATCCAGAATGATCTGTACGGCGTTGCGCCCCTTCTCAGCGATATCCTGATGCACGGTGGTGAGCGAGGGATCGCTCATACACGCAAGGTCAAGATCATCAAAGCCGACGATCGACATATCCTCAGGCACGCGCCTTCCCAGGCGGCGTAAGCCTTTCACAAGGCCCATGCCCAAGATATCCGCCGTGGCAAATGCCGCGGTTTCACTGTTGCCGCGCCGCTGCATTTCTTCCGCTACCGACTGGGCAAATTCAAACGACACGGTGCCAAGGTACAGGTGCTTTTCGTTCAGTGCCAGCCCCGCCTCGTTCAGCGCGTCCATATAACCCAGAAAGCGCTTCTGTGTAACGCCTTGCTCACTGACCGAGCCAGACACAAACGCGATGTTGCGGTGTCCCTGAGCGATCAGGTATTGGGTGGCAAGCTGGCCGCCAAGGCGATCATCAATGCCGATGGTATGAAACACAGGGTCTTTCACATAGGTATCCACCAGCACCACCGGCACGTTCAGCTGATGCAGCTCCGTAAGGTTCTGGCTGGGATAGGAGCCAACGATTATAATACCATCCACGCCGCGGTTACGGGCGATGTTTGAATAGCTTTGATCCGGTTCCGGTCCCGATAGCAGCAGATGATAGCCATTGCGGCGCGCGGTGTACTCAATCGCGGAAAGCAGCTCACCATAAAACGGGTTTGCAAACATAAATTCCTTCCCCGGCTCGGTTTGGGGGATGACCACACCGATGAGGTTGGTTTTACGGCTGGTGAGGCTACGGGCATTCAAATTAGGCACATAGTTAAGCAGTCGCACTGCTTCCCACACGCGCTCGGTCGTTTCCGGGCTGATGGTTTCGGAGGCTTTTTGGTTAAGCACATAGCTGACCGTTGTTGTGGAGACGGCTGCTTCTCTGGCTACATCTTTAATGCTGACGCGCTTCAAGCCCTCGCCTCCGATCTCTGAGAATTTACTTAACCGTTTCAGTGATTTGATCATACACGAAACTTTTTCGGTTGTCAATCCCCTTTTTGCCGGTTCACAACTTTTTTTGTCCAGAAGGTACATGTTTTAGGGGCAAGGGCATTTCGGTGCCCTTTTGTCCTTCGAGCGCTCTGGCGCGCCAGACTGGGTGCAGGGAGTGCGCCTGCGGGTGCAGCAGGGGCTTTCCGCTCGCCCCTGCATCCTTCGGGTGTCGCCTTCTTACACGGCGGGAGTGCGCGAGGGGTCGCCCTTGGGTACAGGAAAGTAGTCCTCCTCTGCCGCGCGGAAAACGTTGGACTTGAATTCAATGGCTCTGCGCGCGGCAGCGTCGGCCCACAATCCTGTCCACCTGCGGGCGACCCCTCGCGCACTCCCGCCTGCTGGTATTCTGGCGACACAGAAAAATTCGCCATCCAGCTTGAGACAGAAGCCAATATATGGATGCCCGCGTGAAAAATTTGCAGCTTTTTAAGGATTGATGCCGCTGTCGATCGCGAATTTCAGCTTTCGCTTAAATCAAGCAGGAGATAATCCATACAAAAATTGGTTCTTGTTAAAGTGATCAATCAAAGTGAAAAACAAGAAGTTCCAAAAATACAATACTGCTGGATGGACTTGGTGTCGGCACATTTTTTCTCTCCACCTGCTTCAGGCAACCAAACATAGGACGGAGCTTATGTTTTGATTAGAAAATGATAATCCCCTATGTTTGAGGAACATAATGTTATACAATGATCCTGCAAGCGGGGTCATCATCTAGCCTACCCCCTTGGCAGAAAGAGGGATTTGCGATGACTTGCCCCAGATGCGGCAGTTCCAGTGTAAACGTTCAAGCTGTCTCCATTGTGCGCAACCGACCCCATGGGATGTTCTACTGGCTATTCTTTGGTTGGTTGATTGACCTGTTGCTATGGATATTCTGGACAATTCCGCGACTGATTATTGCGCTATTGTTCCCGCGTCGCACCACTACGCGGATTCGCAGCGAGGCGGTATGTCAGCAATGCGGCCTACATTGGCGGGTATGGTAAGCGAAAGTGGCGAAAGTGGCGAAAGGCGTGAGCCCTCGCCACTTTCTTTTTGTTCAGCTGTTAATAGGTCTTGTTTTCCAATGGTGCAATGGCGTTAGATCGACTGAAATTACCTAATCACGCTTGGCCGCTGCAATGAACAGATGGATGATAAGCTCACGCTTTGTTTGTTAAACGCATGCCCTCACCTGTCTGGCGCCAGTGGGTTTACAATGCCTCAATAATCCGTTTGGTCATTTCTGCACCCATGATATACGAACCGCCGGCGGCAATGTCTTTCGTGCGCACGCCGGAAGCAAGCACCTTTTCCACGGCGGTCTCCACCGCCTTGGCTTCCTCTGTCAAACCAAAGGAAAGGTTCAGCATCATGGCAGTGGAAAGGATGGTCGCGATGGGGTTGGCGATACCCTGACCGGCGATATCCGGTGCGGAACCATGGATAGGCTCATACATGCCTCGCGTGCCTTCGCCAAGCGATGCCGAGGCCAGCAGGCCAATAGAGCCGGTGAGCTGTGAAGCCTCATCCGAGAGGATATCGCCAAACAGGTTGCTGGTTACAATCACGTCAAACTGCGACGGATTCTGAATCAGCTGCATGGCGGCGTTATCCACCAGCATATCGGAATAAGCCACATCGGGGTATTCCTTGGCGAGTTCGTGCATGGTTTCGCGCCACAGGCGGGAACTCTCCAGCACGTTAGCCTTGTCTATGCTGCACACCTTTTTACCACGCTTACGAGCCGTATCAAAAGCCACTCGGCCAATGCGCAGAATTTCCCCACGGCTGTAGATCTCGGTATCGTAGGCGTTCTCCCCCAGTTCACCCTGCCCGCGCCCACGGGGGCCAAAGTACATGCCGCCGGTAAGCTCACGCACAATCAAAAGATCAACCCCCTTGGCAGCGATATCCGCGCGAAGGGGCGAAGCGGCAGCCAGTTCCTTTTGGAGCTTGGCGGGGCGCAGGTTGGCAAACAGGTTCAATTCCTTACGAATGCCCAACAGCGCGCGCTCGGGGCGCAGATGACCGGGGAGTGTGTCCCACTTTGGCCCGCCGACCGCGCCAAGCAGCACGCTGTCGCTGGCAAGGCACTTTTGCAGGGTTTCATCCGGCAGGGGCACGCCGTATTGGTCGATCGCGCAGCCGCCCGCGAGAACGGTTTCAAAGTGGAAAGTATGGCTGTATTTCGCGCCAACGGCGTTTAGCACCGCTACTGCGCCCTCCACAATTTCAGGGCCGATGCCGTCGCCAGGTACCAGAACGATGTTGTACGTCATGTAATATCCCCTCCCGCCATGGCGTTCATCAGGCCGCCCGCCTCGATGATCTTCTGCAGAAACGGGGGAAACGGGGGAAAGGTGTAGCTTTCTCCCGTGGTTTTGTTTTGGATCATTCCGGCAGAGAGGTCAACCTCCAGTGCATCACCATTGTGGAAGTCACCATCGCACACGATGATGGGCAAGCCGATGTTGATGGCGTTACGGTAGAAGATGCGCGCGAAACTTTTAGCAACCACACAACTAATACCCGCGGTTTTGATAGCGAGAGGCGCATGTTCACGGGAGGAACCGCAGCCAAAGTTACGGCCTGCGGCGATGATATCGCCGAGCTTTACTTTTTGAAGAAAATCAGGGTCAATATCCTCCATGCAGTGGGCGGCGAGTTCCTGCGCGTTGGAAGTATTGAGGTAGCGTGCGGGGATGATGACATCGGTATCCACGTTATCGCCATAGCAGAGGGCATGGCCGGTAAGTAGCATGGGAACGCTCCTTTCTATGGTAGGAAGTAAGGGATGGTAGCGATCAAAAAAGGGATCAAGAGGCAATGCACCTTGCAGAGTTGAGGGCGAGCCCTCACGTACCCCTCGGGCGGAACCCGCAAACGTCCAGCGAGCGAACAGCCGCGAAGCGGCTATAATGCGAGCGAGTCAGCAGCCAAGCTTAATTCTGAAGCCAAGCTGCACCACAGGGGGAGGTTGGGAGGGGGACAAAGTCCCCTTCCCAAAGGGAGCTTTAGCGACCGTTGGGGATGTTGGGGCGCTGCCTCAAACCCTGCAAAAGGGTTTCGCCCTTTTGATCCCCCCGTTTATTCCTCTAACATGCTGGGCTGCGCGATTTTCCCCATCACTGCCGAAGCCGCAGCTACTGCTGGGCTTGCGAGATAAACCTCGCTTTGTGGATCACCCATCCGCCCCACGAAGTTCCGGTTCGTAGTCGCGACACACCGCTCGCCCTTCGCCAGTATACCCATGTGCCCACCCAAACACGGTCCACACGTCGGGGTCGATACCGCACAACCGGCTGCGATGAAAATATCCATTAATCCTTCCTTGACCGCTTGAAGCCAAATCGTCTGTGTCGCGGGGATAATCAGCACGCGCACTCCCTTGGCAACCTTGCGCCCTTTCAGGATCTCCGCTGCTTCCCGCAGATCGCTGATGCGCCCGTTCGTGCACGAACCCACCACGACTTGATCGATCTTCACATCGCCGATCTCATCAAACATCTTGCCATTTTCCGGCAGGTGCGGGAACGCTACCACCGATGTAAGGCTCGAAAGGTTGATCTCTATCGTGCGCGTATATTCCGCGCCTTCGTCGGCGACATACACCTTCGGTTCCTTTGCGCCATGGTCTTTGAGATAGGTAAGCGTTTCCCCGTCAACCGGGAAAATGCCGTTTTTCGCGCCCGCCTCAATCGCCATGTTGCAGATGCAAAGCCGATCATCCATCGTGAGCGCGCTTACGCCCTCACCGCTGAACTCCAGCGATTCATACAGTGCTCCATCCACACCAATCAGGTGGATCAGGTGCAACACCACGTCCTTGCCGGATACATACTTGTTAAGCGTGCCCGTGAGCTTCACGTTGATGGCTGCGGGCACGCGAAGCCATACCTTGCCGTAAGCCATGGCTGCTGCCATATCCGTGGAACCAACGCCAGAGGAAAACGCGCCTAGCGCTCCATAGGTGCAGGTATGGCTGTCCGCGCCGATCACCAGATCGCCCGCGGTCACCATGCCCCTTTCCGGCAACAGCGCATGCTCTACGCCCATTTCGCCCACGTCAAAGTAGTTGGGAATGCCTTTTTCACTGGCAAACTCACGCACTTTTTTCGTTTGCTCGGCAGCCTTGATGTCCTTGTTGGGGGTGAAGTGATCCATGACCAGCGCGATTTTCCCGCAATCAAACACGCAGTCGCAACCGGCTTTGCGGAATTCGTTGATTGCCACAGGCGCGGTAATGTCGTTACCCAGCACCAGATCGGTATCCGCCAGGATCATATCCCCGGCGGCGAGGGTTTCCTTGCCGCAATGGGCGGCGAGGATTTTTTGCGTCATAGTCATTGGCATCGGGCGGCAGCCTCCTTCTTATGCAGTATGTATTCGATGGAATCGGTCAGCGCCTGCCAGCTGGCGGCGATGATGTCGGTGGATACCCCCACGGTTGTCCAGCTGGTTTCGCCATCGCTGCTTTCAATTAAAACACGTACGGTGGATGCGGTTGCGTCCATACCGGTGAGCACGCGCACCTTGTAATCGGTCAGGCGCACTTTGGCAAGCTCGGGGTAGAACACCGCCAACGCCTTGCGCAGCGCGGTATCCAGTGCGTGAACCGGGCCGTAACCCATGGCGGCCGTTGTTTCGGCTGTGCCGTCCACCAGGATGGAGAGCATCGCGGATGCACTCTGATCGCCATCCGGAAAGGGATACTCGCCGCTGATGCGGTACATGCTTAGCGCGAAGTGCGGCGCAAAGCGGTTGAGGGTTTTCAGCACCATCAGTTCGAAACTCGCATCTGCCGCTTCAAACTGGAAGCCGTCATGTTCGAGCTCCTTTAAACGCGCCACAATCTGTGCCACCTGGGGTGATCCCTTTTCCAGCTCCGGCGCTACCGCCGCCAGTTTGGCCAGCACCGTTGTGCGGCCGGACACTTCGCTCATCAGGAAACGGCGTTCATTGCCTACGGCTTCGGGGGGTACATGCTCAAAAGATCGGCTCAGCTTGCTGACGCCGTCAATGTGCATCCCGCCCTTATGAGCGAATGCGCTTGCGCCTACGTAAGGTCTGCTGGAGGTCAGCAGCATGTTGCAAAGCTCGGCGATCTTGGTAGCTGTATGCCGGAGGTTCGACAAATCTCCCTTGCAGTCCATGCCCATTTTAAGGCGCAGATTCGGCAGGATGGTGCTGAGGTTAGCGTTTCCGCATCGCTCGCCAATGCCGATGAACGTTCCCTGCACCTGCACGGCTCCGGCACGCACCGCCAGCAGCGATGCGGATACCGCGCAGCCGCTATCGTTATGGCAGTGGATGCCAACGCGGGTATCGGGGAACGCGGCGCAAACCTTGGCGACGATGTCCTGAATCGCATCCGGCAGGGTGCCGCCGTTGGTATCGCACAGGCAAAGCACATCCGCACCCGCCTCCTTGGCGGCCGTCAACACCTGCATAGCATAGGTAGGGTTGTTGATGAAGCCATCAAAAAAGTGTTCCGCATCGAAAACCACTTCCTTGCCATGGGCTTTGAAAAAGCGAATGGTATCCCCTACGAGGCGCAGGTTTTCATCCAGTGTCGTTCCCAGCACCTGTGATACATGCAAGTCCCATGTTTTGCCGAAGATGGCGACCGATGGGGTATTGGCGGTGAGCAGGGAGAGCACGTTAGCGTCGTCCTCGGGGTTGGTCTCCTTACGGCAAGTACTGCCAAAGGCGCACAGTTTGGCGTTTTGGAGGGTGAATTCCGATACGCGCTGGAAGAATTCGATATCCTTGGGGTTTGAACCGGGGTTACCCGCCTCGATATAATCGACCCCAAATTCATCCAATGCACGGACGATGCTGAGTTTATCGCTGACGGAGAAGGAAATACCTTCACCCTGTGCGCCATCGCGGAGGGTACTATCGAAGATTTCAAGCTTAGTCATGCTTCACCTCACGGATAGAGAATCAAAAAGATGGGTCAAGGGCGAAAGCCCTTGTCGGGTTTCAGGGGTGAAACCCTTGGTGGGATGTGGGGCAAAGCCCCCGCTCCCTGCGCCACAGCGCCTGAACATCCAGCGAGCGAATAACCCGAGGGACGACGAGGCGAGCGGATAAAAGAAACGGTTGGTTTTACAAGCCAAGTCATACCTCAGGGAAGGTTGGGAAGGGGACCTCAGTCCCTTTCCCAAAGGCGCGCCAGCGGCGTTACAGTTTATTCATCCCGTTGATATATGCCAGAATACTGGCTTCCATCACGTCTGTGCTTAACCCGCGCCCCGTGACTACCTTGTCCCCACAGCGGATTTTTACAATCGCTTCGCCCTGCGCGTCCTTGCCTTCCGAAATCGTCTGGATCGCGTAATCCTCCAAAGAGTGCGCAGGCGCGGGAATCAGCTTGTCCACCGCGTTAAACGCTGCGTCGATCGGGCCGTCACCCAGCGCGACCTCCTCGGTGCGTTCCCCGTCATGCAACATGCTGATGACCGCATTGCTGGTGACATAGTTGCCGCTGTTGACGGTAAACCGCTCCAGTTTATAACCGGTAGTTGTGCTGACCGCATTTCGGCGATGCGCCGCCAGCGCTTCCAGATCGTTATCGCTGATGATTTTTTTGCGGTCACACAGTGCTTTAAACCGTGCAAACAGCTCGTCCAGCTCTTCCTTTTCCAGCGAGTAGCCCAACGCAGAAAGCCGTTCTTCCACCGCGTGGCGGCCGCTGTGCTTGCCCAGCACCATCTTGTTTTGCATCAGGCCGATGGATTCAGGCGTCATAATTTCGTAGGTCGCACGGTTCGCCATCACACCATGCTGATGAATGCCCGCCTCATGCGCGAATGCGTTTTGTCCCACAACCGCTTTGTTCATCGGCGCGTTCACGCCTAAAATGCTGTACACCAGCCTGCTCACCGGAGAAATACGTGTGGTATCAATGCCGCACGTCATGGTGTACAGATCGGGACGGGTGTGCATCGCCATCACCAGTTCTTCCAGCGCCGCGTTGCCCGCGCGCTCGCCGATGCCGTTGATCGTCCCCTCCGCCTGCCCCGCACCCGCCATCACCGCCGCCAGCGAGTTGGCAACCGCCAGCCCCAGATCGTTGTGGCAGTGCACGGAAAGCGTAATGGTATCGATGTTTTCCACGTTCTTTTTCAGGTAACCGATCATCGCCGCCATCTCGGCAGGGGTAGCGTAGCCTACCGTATCCGGGATGTTAATCACCATCGCACCCGCGCAGATGGCTGCATCCACCGCTTTGGCGAGGAACGCCGGGTCGGAGCGCATCGCGTCCTCGGCTGAAAACTCCACCTGCGGGCACAGGTTGCGCGCATAGGCAACCATGCCGGAGATCGTCTCAAGCACTTCCTGCTCATTCATTTTCAGCTTGTACTGCATGTGCGTGGGCGATGTCGCCAGAAAAGTGTGGATCAGCGGAGATTTGGCATCCTTCACCGCACCCCATGCCGCGTCGATATCTTTGGGCGTGGCGCGGGAAAGGCTGGCTACCGTGCAGTTTTTAAGTGTTCTGGCAATGGTCTGCACCGATTCAAAGTCTCCCTGCGACGCGATGGCAAATCCCGCCTCGATCACGTCCACCTTCATGCGTTCCAGCGCCTGCGCGATTTCGATCTTCTCCGCCAAATCCATGCTGCAACCGGGAGCCTGTTCCCCATCACGCAGCGTTGTGTCAAAAATTCGTACCTGAGGCATCCTTCAACACTCCTTTTGACTTTTTCAGTCCTTGAACACCGCACCCTGATCCGCTGAGGAGACCATCGCCGCATACCGCTTCAGATAGCCGCTGAGCACCGGACGCTCGGGCTGTGTGAAGGCATTTCGCCGTGCCGTGATCTCCTCCCCGGTTAGTCGTAGGGTGAGCGTCTTGTTGGGAATGTCAATATCAATCATGTCGCCCTCTTCCACAAGGGCAATGAGGCCGCCCGCTGCCGCTTCCGGGCTGATGTGCCCGATGGCCGCGCCGCGCGTCGCTCCGGAAAACCGTCCGTCGGTAATCAAGGCCACCCGCTTATCCAGCCCCATGCCCGCAATTGCCGAGGTCGGGGAGAGCATTTCCCGCATTCCGGGGCCGCCCGAAGGGCCTTCATAGCGGATGACCACCACATCCCCTTCCTTGATCTGCCCTGCGTAGATGGCTTTCACCGCCGCCTCCTCGCCATTGAACACACGGGCAGGGCCGCTGTGGTTGAGCATCTCCGGCGCAACCGCGCTTTGCTTGACCACCGCGCCGCCTTCGCAAAGGTTTCCGAACAGCACCGCGAGGCCGCCCATCTGAGAATAAGCCGTTTCTTTACTGCGGATGACCGTATCATCCAGCACATGCACGCCGCTTAAGTTCTTTTCAACGGTTTCACCGGTCACGGTCATGCAGCTGCTATGGATGAGGCCAAGCTTCTGCAACTCGCCCATCACCGCGGGGATGCCGCCTGCCGCGTTCAAATCCTGCACATGGTGTTTGCCCGCCGGAGCCAGCTTGCAAAGATTTGGGGTTCTCACGCTCACCTCGTTGATTTTCGCCGGAGTAAAGGGAATCCCTGCTTCGTGAGCGATCGCCGTCAGATGCAGCGCGGTATTGGTGGAGCACCCAAGCGCCATGTCCACCACCAGTGCGTTTTCGATGGAATCGGTATTCAAAATGTCGCAGGCGCAGATATTTTTTTCATAAAGCTCCATCACTTTCACCCCCGCCTCCTTGGCAAGGCGGATGCGCGCTGCATAGGGCGCGGGGATGGTTCCGTTGCCCGGCAGTGCAAGCCCGATCACTTCGGTCAGGCAGTTCATAGAGTTCGCCGTGAACATGCCGGAGCAGGAGCCACAGGTGGGGCATGCGTCATTTTCCACGCAAGCCAGTTCTTCCTCTCCGATTTTACCCGCCATGTACGCGCCTACGGCCTCGAATGCGCTGTTCAAGTCCTTGCCATTCAACGAAAGCATCGGCCCGCCGGATACGAAAATGCTGGGCAGGTTCAGCCTCGCCGCCGCCATGAGCATGCCGGGTACGATCTTGTCACAGTTGGGGATGAACACCAGCGCGTCAAACGCGTGAGCACGTACCATGCACTCCACCGTATCGGCGATCAGCTCACGGGTGCAGAGGGAATAGCGCATCCCCTCATGCCCCATGGCGATGCCGTCGCACACGGCGATGGTGTTAAACTCAAACGGCGTTCCGCCTGCCATCAGCACCCCGTCCTTTACGGCGCGGGCGATTTGCGTAAGATGCGTATGCCCCGGCACCACTTCGCTGAACGAGTTCACAATGCCGATAAAAGGCTTACGCATCTGCGCGTCGGTAAAGCCGCAGGCCTTGAGCAGCGAACGGTGAGGGGTTCGCTCCGGCCCGAGTTTTACGGCGTCAGATCGGCTCATTTGTTTTCCTCCTTGGGCTGCTTCCAGCTCATCTTGGCACGCAGGTCAGCGCCGGTCTTTTCCAGCAGGCTGCTCTTGGCGGCGTTTCGCATAGCGTTGAAGCTGGGACGGTTCGCCTGATTTTCCAGAATCCAGTTGCGGGCGAACACGCCGTTTTGGATCTCGGTGAGCACCTTTTTCATTTCCTTCTTGGTTTCATCGGTGATGATGCGGCTGCCGGTCATGTAATCGCCGTACTCCGCTGTGTCGGAGATGGAATAGCGCATAAAGCCCATGCCGCCCGCAACCACCAGATCGATGATGAGCTTCATCTCGTGCACACACTCAAAGTATGCGTTTTCAGGCTGATAACCCGCTTCCACAAGGGTGTCAAAACCGGCCTTCATCAGCGCCGTTACACCGCCACAAAGAACGGCCTGTTCGCCAAAAAGGTCGGTTTCGGTCTCTTCACGGAATGTGGTTTCCAGCACGCCTGCGCGTGCGCCGCCGATGCCCGCCGCATAAGCCAGCGCAATGCCCTTGGCGGTGCCGTTCGGGTCCTGATGCACGGCGATGAGGCAGGGTACGCCCTTGCCTTCCTGGTACTGACTGCGCACGGTGTGCCCGGGGCCTTTGGGTGCGATCATGATCACAGCGACATCCTTGGGGACAACAACCTGGCCAAAATGGATGTTGAAACCGTGGGCGAACGCAAGCGTCTTACCGGCGGCGAGGTAAGGAGCAATATCATTTTTATAGAGCGCTGCCTGCTTTTCATCGTTCACGAGGATCATGATCACATCGCTGGCGGCGACGGCATCCTTGGTGAGCATCACGTTCAGACCCGCTTCTTTGGCAACCTCGGCAGATTTGGAGCCTTCATACAGGCCAACGGTCACGTCAAAGCCGCTGTCGTGCAGATTCAGGGCATGGGCATGTCCCTGGCTGCCATAGCCGATGATGGCAATTTTCTTTCCGGTGAGGTAACTCCTGTCGCAATCCTTTTCATAATACATAGTAGCCATAATGTTATTCCTCCTCATTTTGTGTAAGCACATATCCGCCGCGGCCAATGGCCGTTACGCCGGTACGACAAACCTCGACGATTCCGAGGGGTTCCAGAAAAGCGATAAACGCGTCCAGCTTGCTCTTTTCGCCGGTCAGCTCCATGGTCATGGTTTCGGGGGTGAGATCGATTACCTTGGCGCGGAACACCGTTACCGCGTCCAGCACCTGCCCACGGGTATCAGGGGCGGCACGCACTTTCACCAGCAGCAGTTCACGCAGCACCGTGTTATCCAACACCATCTGCTCAACCACCTTCACATCGTGAAGCTTTTCCAGTTGATGCAGAATCTGGTCGCGCACATACTCATCGCCCGCAGCCTGAATGGTGATGCGCGAGACGCGCGGATTTTGCGTTTCCCCGACCGAGAGGCTATCGATGTTGAAGCCGCGCCTTGCAAATAGCCCAGAAATCCGTGTGAGAACGCCCGCCTCATTATTCACCAGCAGCGACAGGATCAGCCTTGAGCTTTCCATGGCTTTACCCCCTTAAAATCATGTCTTTGATAGTGCCGTTAGGCGGGATCATCGGCAACACCATTTCGTCACGGTTGATGCGCACATCCACCACCACCGGCCCATCGATCGAGAACGCCTTGTCCAGAACACTGTCCAGCTTATCCAATGTTTCCAGCCTCAGCCCCTTGGCTCCGAACGCCTGTGCCAACAGGCAGAAATCTGTAGGGCGGTTCAAGGTGGTGTTGCTGTACCGTTTGTCAAAGAACATCGTCTGCCATTGCCGCACCATGCCCAGCACGCTGTTGTTGAGTACCAATACGATCAGTGGTAGATGGTTGGCAACGGCGGTGGCGAGCTCGTTCATGTTCATATGGAAGCTACCATCGCTGGTCACCAGCACCGTCTTTTTGAGCCCTGTGCCAATGCACGCGCCCATCGCCGCGCCCATCCCGAAGCCCATGGTGCCCAAGCCACCGGAAGTGATGAGCGTGCGCGGCTTTTCAAAGCTGTAGTATTGTGCCACCCACATCTGATGCTGCCCTACGTCAGTCGCTACGGGGCTTTCCGGCGGCAGGCGCTTGTTCACCGCCTTGAGCACCAGTTCAGGATTCAGGATGCTTTCGTCCATGGTCAGGTGGTTATCGGGAGCCGTCATCAGCGCCCGTACCTCGGTGAGCCATTCGGGATCGGAATGGCTCAGACCATAGGCGTTGAGTGCGGTCAGCGCCTGCTTTACATCCGCAACCAGCGCCACATAGGCGGGAATGTTCTTGCTGATTTCGGCAGGGTCAATGTCAATGTGCAGCACCTTATGATCTTTGGAAAACTCCGTTTTATTTCCAGTGGCTCTGTCGGAGAAACGCGTGCCTACCGCAATGATCAAATCGGAGCGATCCAGCGCTTTGCTGGCTGCATAGCGACCGTGCATGCCCGTCATGCCCAGAAACAGCGGGTGGCTGTGCGGTACGGCGGAAAGCCCCATCATGCTGGCGCCGATTGGCGCGCCGATGGTTTCGGCAAGCTTGAGCAGTTCTTCCCCCGCACCTGCGGAAACCACACCTCCGCCAATGTACAGGAATGGGCGCTTCGCAGAATCGATCAACTCCGCCGCTTTGGTTACAGCCGCGTTATCCATCGGCTTCGCCTTCGGGGCGGTTTCCTTCTCGGCGGGGGTGAACTCGCATTGGGCGATCTGCACATCCTTGGGGATATCCACCAGCACCGGCCCCGGCCTTCCGGAGGCCGCGATATGGAATGCTTCCCGCAGCGTATCGGCCAGTTTGGCCACATCCTTGACCATATAGTTATGCTTGGTGATGGGCATCGTGATGCCGGTAATGTCCACCTCCTGAAAGCTGTCCCGCCCGATGAGGTTGCAGGCAACGTTGCCTGTGATGGCAACCATCGGTGTGGAATCGAGGTAAGCCGTAGCGATGCCGGTAACGAGGTTCGTAGCGCCTGGGCCGGAGGTAGCCAGCACCACACCGGTTTTCCCCGTCGCGCGGGCGTAGCCGTCCGCCGCGTGTGCCGCGCCTTGCTCATGGCAGGTGATCACATGTTTGAGCCAATCAGCAGATTTGTACAGCTCATCATAAATGTTGAGCACTGCGCCGCCCGGATAGCCAAAAACCGTATTCACCTTCTGTTCCCTGAAGATCTCCATCAGAATCTGCGCTCCGCTGATTCTCATCATCGCTACCTCCTGATAAAAAAATCCCCCTGAACCGTATTACACGGTTCAGGGGGTGTGAGCATACTGCGAAAGTTATGCCGCTACCGCTTGCCTGGCCCTTGTCATACGCAAAATTCCGTTGCTTGCTACTACTACGATAATCCGTACTAGTACAGCAACGGTAATAATGATAATGCTAAGGCTCAGTACTGCGTTTAACATAAGCGGCTCCTTTGCGTAAGATTTGTACAAAGGTATCACGCATAGGTGGGTTTGTCAATATCGATTTCTGCACTTACATTGTTTTTTGGATACAGAATCCCGAGAAAGGCCTATGAATGATGGGTTTGCTATTTTTGTTAAGATTGCGTAAAAGGGAGCATACGGCACTCCGCATGTGCATCAACCTTCCAAACAAAAAGGAGCACCTTGCAAAGAAGATGCTCCAACAGGCGCAAGTCGCAGCAAACGCTCTGCCTGATCAGCCGTTGGCATTCGCGATTATGCGCATAAAGAACCTGGCGGTATCCGCCTGCTTGGCTACCGGTATCTGTTCGTTGGCGCCGTGAATCATTCGGCGTTCCGCCACACTCAGCGGCATGCCGGAGAAACGGTACACATGCTTGCAGATGCGCTCATAGTGGCGGGCATCGCTGCCTGCGATCATCAGGTAGGGAGAAATGAGCACGCCGGGGTAGACATCCCCGATAGCGCGGCACAGCGCGGCATAACCCTTGCCCTCCGTTCCCGAGCAAGCCGAAGGACCCTGCCCACGGATCAGGTTAACTTCCACGCGCTCGTCGGCAGTTTTCTGTCGCAGCGCATCCAGCGTTCCTTCCAAGGTTTCGCCGGGTAGGATACGCAGGTTCACCAGCATATCGGCCGCTGAAGGCAGCACATTGGCCGCATCGCCGGCCTTGAACACCGTAAACGCCATCGTCGTGCGGAACAGGGCATTCAGCTCCCCGCCGCTCTTTTGGCAGATTCTGTCGAGCACAGGCTTAAACAGCCAAAGGTTTGCGAAAATCAGCCGATACGCGAAGCTCGAATGCCTTGCAAGATGATCAATCAGCAATGCGGCTGGTTCAGTAACGCGGAAAGGGAAAGGTTTCTTTTTAAGGGCAAGGCATGCCTCCGCCAGAATATCGACAGGTGAATTCGGCAGCGGCGCGGAGCTGTGTCCACCCTTGGCACGCACGCTGAAGCTATAGTTGGAGGTGCCTTTTTCCGCCACCCCGATCAGCGCGCAGGGCGTGTCGACGCCTGGGAACACTTTTTCGACAATCGCACCACCCTCGTCTACCACGCAAAGCGGTGTTATGCCGCGTTTTTCAAGTTTTTCCACAATCGACCGTGCGCCGATGCCCATTACCTCTTCGTCGCCCGCAAAGCAGAAATATACATCCCGCGCGGGCGTAAAGCCCTGTGCAAGAAGCGTTTCAGCAGCGGTCAGGATAGCCGAAAGCGTACACTTGGTATCCAGCGTGCCGCGCCCATGGATGATTCCCTCGCTGATTTCTCCGGAGAATGGGTCGCTGTCCCACGCCGAAGCGTCGGCAGGCACCACATCGTAATGTGCCGTCAACACCAGCGGCTCTTCTGCGCGTGCGCCCTGCCAGCGATAAATCAACCCGCGGATGCCGATTTTTTCAAATGTGCATACGGCATGCACGCGCGGGAACAGCGTGGGCAACAGCGCCAATAACTTGTCAAACTCCGCGAGGTCATCCTCCTCGGCATCGGCATGGGACACGGTCTTGCAACGCACCAATTCACTCAGCGCATGAGCTGCCTCGTTCGCGTCCACTTCAACGGTCACAGGCGCCAATCCTTCCGCACGCCGCGGATGGAACAGCAGCGCTCGTACCACCAGCACAACCGCCAGCGCTGCCAGCAATCCAAGAATGATCCAAAGCACAATCATAATGGTTTCCTTTCTGCAAAAAGGGATGTCTTAAAGCGAATGGGCTTCTGGCGCTCCCGTAAAACCCGTTCCGACTTTTACAGCCATCCCTTTTTATACATGATGCGCGCCGCAAGAATAGCAATCAAGGCTGCGATGGGCACAAAGATCGCCGCGCTGTTGGCTAGAGAAGGCACCAGAACAAACAAGGTAATCATCACAATCACCGGCACGGCGGCTACCTTCAGGTTTTTGCCGATGAGCGCCACACCCAGCCCGCCAAACAATGCAGGCAGCAGTTGATTAAACGCGGGCGCAAGCTTCGGATTTTCGAGAATCGGCGTCAGCGGAACAATCAGCAATACGCCAAGCGAAAGGATGAGCAGTGCTACAATGCTGGAGACCGCCACCGCGACAGTGCCCACCGCCTCGCCTTCCGGCGTACCGCTCTTTACCTTGGCACGGTCCAGCGCCGCCATGGTACAGGGCACCTTGAGCATGGTCAGGTTACCGGTTACAAAAGCCAAGTAGCTGCCACTCGCACCCAACATCGGCACATAGGTGATTACCTCAATCATTCCCACGACCCAGTACATCGGCGCAATGGAGAGCAGTCCCTTAAACAGCGCCGTGGCATCCGGCCACGCATCATAATAGACGCTAACCGCAACGGGGAACAGGATCATCATCACACCCATGCCCCACACCCATATTTTCCCCAGCAGATGGGTCGAATCATCATAGCTGCGCACTGTTGTATTTGTCATGCGACCACCCCCATAACCCAGTTGGTAATCGGTATCGCCATCGCCATCGCGCCCACCATGGAAAGGGTCAGCGCGTAATCGGTCAGCCAGTCCCAATGGAGCAGTTTGATGCACGCGCCCACCAGCAGCATGATCAGCGCAGAAACCAGCATCACAAACACAGGAATCCAGCCCGCAAGACCCTCGGTCACATGGCCGAAAATCATGCCCAGAAATGCGGAAATCATGCCCATGAACAGCGCGCTCATGAATATGTCGCTCCATTTGCGGTCGCGTTTCTCCAACCTGTCCACACCGCTTAAGAGCCGTTTGCACAGGATGGGGGTAAAGATGACACCGGCGAGGATACCCAGCGTCATCACCCAGGCGATCACGGAATACTGCGGCGCAGTGAGCAGCGTGGCGCTATCGCCAAGCGTAGTGCCCACCGCGCGTGCAGCGGCTTCGGCAGCGGGTGTTTCGTAGGTAATGGCGCCAATCACGGACAGGCGCAGCCATGGCAGTGGCAAGCCAAGCTTCCGCGACAGGGCGATTACCCCGATGAGCACGGAAATTGCAGGCACGATGGTAAAGGTCGCGCTGGTTTTTACCACCTTGTGAAGCGTTCCCTTTTCAATGCCCAGCGAAAGCGCTCTTTTCCATGAGCGCACCAGAAAAAAGACCGACTGGCTCAACACCAACAGTAGAATAATGCCCACGATAATGTACAGAAAGGAATCGTTAACCGTAAAAGCTCTTGGCAAACCGCATCCTCCTTCACTTTGAACCGATCCGCATTCCGAGAATTCTTTGAGCTTGGCTCAGACAACAGCCGCAGAAGCATCGCTGTTAACTTTTTGCAGGTTAGTAACGCATACATACCCGGCAACGCCTCTGACCAACCAGCAGCAGGATTCTCAGTTTCCGGGGAAAGCTAACCCTCATCTATTCGGTTTTCGGAATGGGAGAGGACGCGCGCAGGCGGTATCGGCCCTTCGCGCGTCCTGCCCCTACCTACTGATACTTCGATGGCAGGCGGGGGTTGTCCTTCGTAGGATTTGGCTTTTATTTGTGTTTCCATCGTCTCGCCCGCAGGGAATATACCCTTTCGGTGGAGATAATGCTCTTTGGTGAACCCTCCATGGCAGATACATGATCTTTCTTGTGCCTTATTGTGCAGTTCGCTACCATGGAAGGCGCAACAACACAAATAGTATCCAGACATCCTCCGACACTCCGTAAACGCAAACAGGCACCTGCCTTCAAAACTGAGGCGGTGCCTGTGGTAAAACGCTTCCCGTATAACAATCTCCTAAGAGGATAGGCTCGATCATGCCGCGCTTACTGAGTATTACACACGGAAAATTCCAACCGTGAGGCAGCCGTCGCTCATGAAGTAGTTTATGCGAACGGCATAGGGCAGCTTATTGGTGAAGATCATCGTAATGTCGCCGCCACCCACTGCCGCGTCAAAGCCAACAGGACAGTAGTAGATGCCCACATCCGCATGTACCTTGCGCCAGTTAATCAGGATCGGCACCTCAATAAGCGCGTTATACAACGTGGTATTCACCTGGCACACACCGCCTCCAAAGCCCGAAAGCGTTCCGGCACGCCATATGGGTGCACGGTGGTAACCGGTGGATTTGCGGTATGGCCCCATCACATCGTGAATGTTCACGGTTTCTTCCGGCTGTAACACCGTGCCGGAGATGAAGCTGGTGCCCAGATAGATATTGTAGTTACGCCCCTGGTATTGCAGCGTGTGAACGCCAACCGCATAGTACGTGCTCATGCAGCTGATCATGTCTCCGCTTTGCGCCGTCTCCCATGGCACCACTTTCATCACATAGCTCACATCGCTTTGATCGATGTAGCCAGTGGTGCGCCAGTAAGGAAGCACATAACGACCCTGATCGTCCAGTGATTCCACCATGATGGCGGAACCTGCATTTACGGTCTTCAGTGACTTTTTGCCATTGTCCGCATAGCTTTTGATCACAGTGCTCTTATTGACAAACGCCATGCCGATGGGTTGCACAGCGCCGGGGATATATCCGGCATAGGCGTCAATGCGATCCCATTTGAACAGTGCGCTCGTGGGCACATAGCCGTAGGAATTTTTATATCGGATGTAGCTCCAATCGCCCTGATACGCGCTCACGGTGACTTCTTCATACGTTTTTATGGAAAAAACACCGCCGCTGTGCTCGTCCATTTCCTTGCGGGCAACGGTTGGTTTGTACATTTCAGCCTTGAAGTTATCTTTGAAACCCTCCGGTGTAAACAGCGCCGCATCAAACGTGGCGGGCTGCATAGGCGATACCCCATCTGCCACCGCGGTCGAATTCGTCGCAGTCGCCGAAGACTCGCCTGTTGCGGCGGATGAAGCGGCTTCACCCTGTGAAGTGCTGTATTCACGGATGTCGGATAAGTACTTGGTTTGCACATAGCCGATGTTGCTGCCGGTATCCACTTTGCACCAATCATTGCCCAGCTCAAGGATAAAAACCATTTCGCCCTTGGTGATGCTGCTGTTGCCGGCAGCCTCCAAAGTGGGCGAACGGCGCACCTTGAGCGTTGCGGCGGCGGTGGCGACATATTGCGCCGTATCGGTATCTGCCTGAGCGGCCGTCTCCTCCGTACCGCTGAGCGCGCTTGGGTCTTCCAGAATATCGCCATTTTGCGCATCCTGTGAAACACTTGCCCCATAAGGGTTCACAGTCGCCGCAGGGGTATCTGTCGATTCGCCCAGTGCAAAAACGCCTCCGAAGGAGAGACAAAGGCAAAGCAGACCCGCCAGCAGCCGACCGAACCAATTTTTCATAGTGTGTTCTCCTTTTGGATGTATCCATAGGGTTACTGTTTTATTATATCGGGGGAAGACGGTTCCGTCAAGGCAAGCGCAACAGCCCGTGTCGCCCCTGCGATGCGGAAAACCCATGCAGACTGGCTGTTGCACACAGGCAGCCTTTCCCAGAATTGTAACAACCTTTGCGCCATCCAATATTCTTTGCGGTTTGCCGTACCGAATAATCATCGCCATCTTATATTGGTATCATACATACCAAAGATCAACGTCAAGATCAGCGGAGCAATCCGATTCTGAAGGTTTTTCGGTTTTCCGCACCGGATTCTGCACTGGCGGCAATCAAAAGCGCGCCGACGGAACGACGCGCTCTATAAATTAAGTCAGCGAAAACCAAGCCTGATTTGTAAACTGACACACCCTGACCGATTCAATCTTTTTTGAGGGAGGCTACGCTGCCGCGCTCGACAAGCGTTACGCTCATCTCAGTTTTGATGGTGCAGTAGTTTAACCTCCCCACAATGCTTAACAGCATTCGCACTGCCGTGATGCCCAGTTCCTGCCGGAACACGCGAATGGTGGACAACGGCGGGGTGCAGAACTGGCAGATGGCAAGGTCGTCCATACCGATGAGGGAAACGTCCGCAGGCACGGCATAGCCCTTTTCCGCCAGCGCGCGCATGCAACCCACCGCCATGATATCATTTCCCGCAAAAAAAGCGGTGGGCGGCGTGCGACCATTATCCAGCAGTGTGCGCATATCCCGGTATGCCCCGTCCAGCGTAGGGGTTACGCGCCAGATGCTGGTTTCATCGAAGGGCAGGTTATGCTCGGTCATGGAGGCTTCATACCCCTTACGACGGTAGCGCATGTTGCTGAACTCCACGATGCTGGTAATGTTGCCGATGCGCCTGTGTCCGGCAGCATACAGCGCATTGGTAGCCTGATAGCCCGCATCGTAGTTGTTCATAACCACGGCATGCACCTTTTCATGCCTGAACAGGTTATCCAGCGCCACCAGCGGGGAAACGCAGTGGGCGAAAAGTTCAATATCCTCGGTATACATCTCGGTGCCCAGCAGCAGAATCCCCGCGCATTCCTCCGCGCAGATGGCGCGAATGCGCTCTTTATAATCGCTGTCCTGCGCAATATGGATGTGGGTAATGATCAGATCATGACCTTGTGCCTGGCATTCACGCTCGACGCTTTCCACCAGTTCCATAAAAAACTGGGTGTCCATTACCACAAGGCCGTGACGCTTGAACATCACCAACCGTACATAGCTTTTTTCAGGCGTGTTTTTGCCGCTTTTGGTACCCACATAGCCCATTTCTTCCGCGATTTTGATAATATGGCGGGTGTTATCCTTGCTTACGCCGGGTTTTCCGTTAAGCGCATTGCTAACTGTCGCGGGCGAAACGCCTGCCTTTGTGGCGATATCACGAACCCTGACCTTCATCCCGTCCCTCATCCTCTCTCGGCACACTCCTTGCGTGGTATGCGATGGGTTACGAGCGCAAAAGAAGCCGTTAACCCTATGATATCATAAGACTAAACAAATGCAAGCATCTGCTGAATATTTTGCAAACAGATTTGAATACGGTATTATAGAATATCCATAATAGTTAACTAAATCCTTGTGTGTTCTATAAAAATCGAATGCTGAACGTTTGTTGACACACCTTTGCCATCATGCTATACTGATGCTAGAAACGCTCAGAGAAAGCAGCGGTTTTGTCGCGGATTTTTCGCGGCATGCAAAGGAGCTACTGTATGAAAATCCTCAATTACGGCTCTATGAACATCGACAGGGTCTATTCCGTTTCGCATACCGTGCGCCCGGGTGAAACCATATTGGCCGGAGGCATGACGATTTATTGCGGCGGCAAAGGGTTGAACCAATCTATCGCCATTGCCAAGGCGGGCGGAGAAATTTACCACGCAGGCGTGCTTGGCGAAGATGGTGACATCCTTTTGGATTCGCTCACCCGCCACCATGTGGATACGCGCCACATTCGGCGAGTGACCGGCGCATCGTCCCATACGGTGATTCAAGTGGATGATCAGGGGCAAAACTGCATCATCGTTTGCCCCGGCGATAACGTTCGCGTGACCGATGCGGATATCGACGATGTGCTATCCGGCTTTGTGGCGGGGGATATGCTCGTTTTACAAAACGAATTGGACAACACACCTTCCATCATGCGCAAGGCTGCCGCACGGGGGCTTGTTATCGTGTTTAATCCATCGCCGGTAAACGAACTGCTTAAAACCTATCCGCTGGATTGTGTGCGATGGTTTTTGATGAACGAAATCGAAGGCGAAGCCATCACCGGCGAAGCTGAACCCATGAAAATCATAAACAAGATGGCGGAGCGCTACCCTTCAGCCAGCGTGGTGCTCACGCTTGGCGCACAAGGCGCCTACTGTTCACATGAGGGCAACCTCTATTTCCAGACCGCCTTCAAGGTGAAAGCGGTGGATACGACCGCCGCTGGCGACACCTTCACCGGTTATTTGGTAACCGGCTTATCCAAAGGCGAACCCATGCAGGACATTCTGGAGCGCTCAGCGCTGGCCAGTAGCATCACCGTCAGCCGCAAAGGCGCGGCGGATTCCATCCCCACATGGCAGGAACTGGAGAGATAAAAGCATATCGGCCGTCCCTGTTTGTCACCTTAAAACGCCTAGCCAACAGGCGTTTTTTTGATACTCAAAAAACGGATCGCCTTCCGGCGACCCGTTGCCCTCCCGCGGAGAAAGGAGGTACCCCGCAAGAGCGAATGTCAAACATGCAAACCTGTCAGCTGTGACGGTAGACATCCCAGCCCAGATAGTTGCCAAGCGCTTCCTCCAACACATCGGCACAATTTGCCTGTGCAAGCGCCACATGGTGCTCGTAGCCGTTTTGCGTCAGGTGGCGCATCAGACCATTCAGGTTGGGCACTTCGCACACAGCCACACCGCCAAACGTGGGCAGGGGATCGTCCGTAAAGGTGCCTTCGCCCAGGTAGCACTTGATTTTGCCATGTTTGTCGTCCGTGGTCACTTTCAGGTAGGTCATGGCGGAAGGCCGCACGCGACCCTTGAGCGCTCCAAAGCTCACATCGGTGCCCAGCGTGGTAGCGAGGATGTCGAGGTTGGATATCTCCGGCTTTTCGGTAAACGCACAGGCGGGATAGTTGCTGCAATGCACGTTGATGCACTTGTTGGGCTCATTTTTGTAGTTGTTGTTCCAATCCTGATAAATGGGCGGCACGCCGCCTGCCTTGAGCAAAGCCAACATGCTCACCGCTCCCATGATGTCGGTTTCGCAAGCGCTGGGCATCCCTTTTTCACCCATCATGCTCATTACCAGACACATGGCGCAGCCGTAATTGGCCTCCACACTGTCCCAGCATTGGATGGCGCTTGCGTCACAGTGGTGTTCTGCCATCCAGTTTTCAATGGCAATGCAAAGCTTGGCCTGCCGAACCAGCTTCACGTTTTCGGTACCGACGGCAACATTGCCGTAACCGGTAATCTCGGCGATTTTTTCAGCGATCTGCCGTTCATCGGTCAAAGCGTTGATATCCGCCAGAATCTCGCTGAAATCCTCGGTTTCCACGGTGATTCCACTTTGCTGGAGCAGCTTTTCGGAATAACGTACCGTTCGAAAAGGCATCACGCGCGCGCCGATCTGCCCGATGCGCGCCGTGCGCATCGCCTTGACTACGGCGCAAATACCGGCGAACTTTGCCACATCGGCTTTGAACTCCTCGCCATCCACAGGGCAGGTGTGGCGAGCCGTGAGCGTATACTTGATACCGTACTGGTACAGGTTATTGCAAAGGCTCAGCTTGCCGCAAAACGCGTCACGGCGGTTCTCCAGCTGAAGCTTGTTAAAATCATCATCACAGGCCTGAATCAGGATCGGGCAGGTAAGCCCGCTCCATTTGATGGCGTCGGCAACACCGGTTTCCTCGCCAAAATTGGGCAAGCATACGATCATGCCATCGATTTCATCCGCGTGGGATTTAAACAGTGCGGCACACTTCTTGGCTTCATCATAGCTCATGGTTTCGCCCATGAAGGTATCCTCGGTGGAGAGGGTAATCACCTTGTGCCCCCACTGAGCAAGCGACGCGAGCAATTTCTCCCGCGCTGTAATCACCAGATGATCCGGAAAAAAGCTGCGATTGCTGATCAATACGCCAAAGGTTGCCATAGGTGTACCTCCTTGTCGGGCGGTATGCGCCCAGTTGGTATTTCGATAATTGAACCATTGAGGCTCATACGCTCCTGTCAAGTCAGGGGGAGCATTTCTGAAAAGCATGGGTGCCGAAGAATCCATCGGTTTATCGTCTGCATCGCTCCACCGCGTCGTGCCAGCCTGTCAGCAGCGTATCGCGTCCGGCTGCATCCATCGCGGGGGCATAGTGTGCGCCTGCCTTTTGGTGTGCGTGAATCGCGTCCAGTTCTGCAAACAGCCCCATCCTTAACCCTGCCATATAGCCGGCGCCCAGCGCACTCAGTTCGCTTTGCGCCGCGCAACGAACGCCGCAACCCAAAAGGTCGCTCAGCAGTTGCATCAGCAGGCGGTTTTTGGTCGGGCCTCCATCCACGCGCAACTCGGTAAGCGCCTCGCCGGAATCACGACGCATGGCGCTGATCACATCCGAATCCTGATATGCGATGCTTTCCAGCGCGGCACGAACGATATGCGCTTTTTTTGTACCCCGGCTCATGCCGGTGATTGCCGCGCGGGCATGCCCGTCAAAATACGGCGCGCCCAATCCGGAAAACGCCGGTACCAGATACACACCCTCCGTGGAAGGGATACTCGAGGCAATCGCTTCCACACTGTCGATGTCTGTCACCATTTCCGCTTCATCGCGCAACCAGCACAGCGTATCGGCAGAGCAGGTGATATTCCCCTCCAGCACATAGCAGGTTTCGCCGCGGAAACCAAAGCCCACCGAAGCGGACAAGCCATTATGCGAAGGCACGACCTCTGGGCCAATATTCATCATTACACTGCTGCCGGTACCAAACGTCGCCTTGGCCATACCTCGGGTCAGGCATCCCTGCCCAAACAGTGAGGCGTGGCTGTCGCCCATCACGCCCGCAATCGGAATGCCCGCAGGCACGCCCTCGCAGGCGGTAACGCCGAAATCCCCGTCCGAGGGTATGATTTCCGGCAGGCACCCCATGGGAATGCCAAACATCGCGCACAGCTCCGCGTCCCATTGTAATTTGCGCAGATCGCACAGCTCCGTGCGGCTGGCATTGCTCACATCCGTGCGAAACACGTTGCCGCCCGTTAAGCGGTACACAAGGTAACTATCCACAGTGCCGATGCACAACTCGCCGCTTTGGGCGCGTCGCGCCAACTCCGGCTGTTCCCGAAGCACGCTCGCGGCCTTCGCCGCAGGATAGTAGGCAGATAACGCCAATCCGGTTTTATCTACGACCGTCTGCGCAAATGCTTCAAGTCCCTCGCACAGCGCCTCGCCGCGTAAGTCCTGCCATACGATGGCTCGACAAACGGGTTTGCCCGTTGCGCGCTCCCACAGCACGGTGGTTTCCCGCTGGTTGCTGATGCCGATGCCCACAATCTGTTTCGCATCCAGCCCTTGCACAACCGCTGCCAAACCTTCGCGTACATTTTGCCAGATTTCCTCGGCATCATGCTCTACCCAGGCGGGCTTTGGATAAAACTGCTGATGGTTTTTAGAATAGCGCCTGACGATATCGCCTTGCGAATCGATTAAAAATGCCTTGCTGGCAGAGGTGCTCTGGTCAATGGCAATCACATAGCGCTGCATGCTGTTCACCGTCCCAGCCGCACAGCCTGCGCAATGCCCTGCGAAGTCAGGCCGTAGTGCTCAAATACTTCGGCACTGGTTCCGGTATAAAGTTTCTCATCCGGCAAGCCCATAATCCGCATACGGGTCGGCTTCTTTTGCGAAAGCACCTCGGCCACCGCGCCACCCAAACCACCGTGGATGTCATGCTCTTCCACCGTTACCACAAATCCGGTTTCAGCTGCGGCAACAATGGCTTCTTCGTCCAGGGGGCGCAAGGTGTGCATATCGTATACCGACACGTCTATACCTTCCTTGGCGAGCAGTTCCGCCGCTTTGAGCGATGGGTACACCATTTCACCGCATGCGATGATCGCCGCCTGCGTGCCAAGCCTCAGCAGGTTTGCCTTACCGGGCGTAAATGGTACTTCCGTTTCGTACACCACAGGCACTGCGCCGCGCCCCATACGCACATAGGCCGGTTCATTGGATTTCGCCAAATAATGCGTGAGCACTTCCATCTGCGGGCCATCCGCCGGCAGGTAGATTTCCAGCCCCGGCGTAGCACGCAACAGTGCGATATCCTGTGTGGCGTGGTGTGTAGAACCCAGTGCGCCATAGCTTACCCCGCCGGAAACGCCGATGATCTTCACATTCATATGGCTATAGCCCACATCCACCTTTACCTGTTCGGCGGAGCGCAGCGTATAAAAGCATGCCGGCCCGCACACAAACGGACGCAACCCGCCGTTGGCAAGGCCGGCCGAAATGCCGATCGCATCCTGCTCGGCGATACCGCACTCTACAAACTGTTCCGGCAGCGCATCTGCAAATTCCGTGAGCGTTACGCTGCCACGGCTGTCCGTCGCTACGCCAAAGATGCTCTGATCCTCCCGCGCCAGTTCCAGCAGGGTACGGGTAAAGGCCATTCTGACAGTATCCATCCTCATGCCCAATCCACTCCCTTCACGCCAAGCGCCTTGCAGCCTTCCACGCACTGCTCGTCAGTGGGCACCTTATGGTGCCACTCCTTACGGTTCTCGGCAAAGGGCAGCCCCTTGCCCTTGATGGTATGGGCGATTAAGCAATGCGGTTTGCCCTCATTGCTCATCGTATGAAAATAGTGCAGCAATGCGCCCACATCATTGCCGTCCGCTTCGCTTACCTCCCAGCCGAACGCTTCCCATTTATCGCGGAAGTTTTCCAGCGCCATCACACTTTCTGTGGGGCCGCTGATTTGCAGACCATTTCGGTCGATAATCGCAAACAGATTGTCCAGATTGTAGTTTGCGCCTGCCATGGCGGCTTCCCACACGCTGCCCTCCGCCTGCTCGCCATCCCCCATCAGTACAAAGGTACGATAGCTTTTATGCAACCGCTTGGCTGCAATCGCCATGCCAACGCCCACTGGCAAGCCATGTCCCAGCGCTCCGGTGCATACTTCCACACCGGGTGTGCCATTGTTCGGGTGGCCAATCAACCGGCTGCCTGCCTGCGAAAATGTACGAAGCTCATCCTTCTGGATAAAGCCACGGTCGGCCAGCAGTGCGAGGTACCCTTCCACGCTGTGCCCTTTGGAAAGCAGAAAACGGTCACGTTCCGGCCACTTGGGATCGTTTGGGCGAACGTTTAATACATCGTAATAGAGCACCGAAAGGATATCCAACGAGCTCATCGCGCCGCCGGTATGTCCGGTATTCGCGCGATGGATCATCGTGATCGCGTCGGCGCGGCGCTGATTTGCCAGCGTTTGGATTTGAGTTGCGTTCATGAAAGAGGCCTCCTTAACGGGCGCATAACGCGCCCTTTGGGAAGGGGACTGATGTCCCCTTCCCAACCATCCCCAAGGGGAGGTGTGGCACAGGTATGCGAACCATTGTTTATTGAGAGTAAGTACTGTGGAAATTGCGCGGTTCTGATTTGCGCCTTTTCAAAAAAGTGGCGCGCTTGTTGCGGTTAGACAGTTGCGGGCTTCCCGAAGCGTCGGGGTTGAAAACGTGGGGGACAGGCGAGGGTGGTTTTTAAACATGTCGGTTAAACCGTTCGCCTCATCGCCGACGGCGCATTCGCGTCTTTGGCACCGGAGATGAGCGGGTGTCCTGTGGACACCCTAGCGAAGCTGTGAGTGAATCGCAGGTGGCCAACCTGACAAGTGTAGGGAACGACAGTGCCCTACACGCCGATCAGACTGACGGGCGGGGACTGTGGTCCCCTTCCCACTCATCCCCCTTGGTTGGCGTTCACTTGGATTCCAATGGCCTTACTTCAGCCGCGCGACGAGCGCCGCCTTCTTCTGCAAATCCTTCTGTACCAGATCGATCACCACGGCGACAATAATCACGACGCCCTTGATCACCATTTGCCAGAATGAGCTTACCCCCATCATAATCATGCCATCGTTGAGCACCGTGATCACCGCTACACCAATGATGGTGCCGCCGATGGTGCCTACGCCGCCACTCATGGAGGTGCCGCCGAGTACAACCGAGGCAATCGCGTTCATTTCCCAGCTTTCGCCGTTGGCCGGGTGCGCCGCGCGCAGTTGGCTGGTCATGATGATGCCGCTCATCGCCGCCAGCAGTGCTGAGAAGATGTACACAAACACTTTAACCTTGTTGATTTTGATACCGGACAGTTGTGCGGCGCGCTCGTTGCCGCCCACGGCGTAAATCTGGTTGCCCAATGGAGTTTTTTTCATGATAAACGCGGCAATCAGCGCCATCACAATAAAGATGATGATCGAGTAAGGCACGTCCACCCCCGGGATGCTGCCCGCGCCGATCAGGTCAAAGCCCAGATTGCCCTTGGCCGCATCGCCAAACAGATTGGGGAACGTCGCACCCCCGCTGCGCAGCATAGCCGCGCCACGGCAGATGTACATCGCGCCCAGCGTCGCAATGAATGCCGGCACCTTGAGCCGCGCGATCAGCTGACCGGAACAGAAGCCCACAAAAACTGCCAGAGCGAACACGATCAGCAGGATCAACGGGACATTGGGGTAGATCGTCCCCGCGATCCAAGGCAGGTGGATGCCCTCGATGAGCATACCGCCCGCCATCATCCCCGTCAAACCTACAATGGAGCCCACGCTCAGGTCGATACCGCCCGTGATGATCACCATGGTCATGCCCAGCGCCAACAGCCCATAAATGGAGGCATGTTTCACCATCAGCACCACACTGCCCCACTCCGTAAAGTTAGGCGCGCGGAAAGAGAAAAAAATCAACAGAATCGCCAGCGCGATAAACGTGCGGCCTTTCAGCAGAAGCATGCCCAGGGAAACCTGGGTCTGCGGCTTTGCTTGTTTTGCAGTGCTCATTGTACGACGCTCCCTTCGATAGTGGCTGCCTTGCCGGTAAACAGGTTGGCAGCGGACGCGGCCACCAGCGCGGCCTCGGTAATCTCCGTGCCGCTGAGGTCGGCGGTCAGTTTGCCGTTGCTCATCACCAGCACACGGTCGCACACGGTTATAATCTCTTTCAGCTCACTGCCCACAAAGATTACCCCGTTGCCCTGCGCGGCGAACCGGCGCATCAGGATGAAAATATCCGTTTTCGCGCCGACATCGATGCCGCGGGAGGGTTCGTCCATCATGAACACCCGCGCATTGGCCATCACGCACTTGCCGATGACCACCTTTTGCTGATTGCCACCCGACAGGCTGGTAATTTGGTGTTTCACATCCGCGACTTTGATTTGCATATCATGCACCGTGCAATCCACGGCCTTCTTGCATTGGTCCTTGCGGATCACACCGTTTTTGGTAAACTGCGGAATGCTGGTTAGCAGCAGGTTGTTGGCGATGCTCATCGTCTGCACCAGTCCGTCCCGCTGCCGATCCTCCGGCACCAGCACCATACCGCGCGCGATTTGCCCGGTGATGGTCGGCCTTGCGATGGTTTCCCCCGCCAGCACCATCGTACCGGTTGATTCGGGATGAAGCCCCATCAGGCATTCTACCAGTTCCGTACGCCCAGCGCCCATCAGGCCGTAGATGCCCAGCACCTCGCCCTTGTGCAGCGTAAAGCTCGCATGATCAACCGTATAGCCGCCGCCCAGACGGGGTAGCGTATAATCCGTAATGGTCATAACCGGCTCGTGCTCACCCTCATAGGGGATTTTTTCGATCGTGAGGTTGGAATGTCCCACCATGTGTTCGATAATCCAGTTGATGGAGATGTCCTTGACCTCGGCATCCGCCACGCGGTGACCGTCGCGGAGGATCGTCACAAAATCGCCGATGCGGATAATTTCCTCCAACCGGTGAGAAATGTAGATGATCGCAATGCCCTGCGCTTTCAAATCTTCAATGAGTTTAAAAAGCACTTCGACCTCAGCGTTGGAAAGTGAGCTAGTGGGTTCATCCATGATGAGCACTTTCAGATTTTCTTCCAGCATGGTCTTGGCAATTTCCACAATCTGCTGCTGACCCACGCGAAGGTTGCGCATCATCTCGCTGGGGTTGATGCCGGGCTGGAGTTTATCCAGCACCTTTACGGCCAGTTTCGCCTGCGTTTTGCGATCAATTACGCCGTAGTTGTTCACTTCTTTACCCGCAAACATATTGTCTGCCACGCGCATTTCAGGAAACAGGTTCAGTTCCTGATGGATAATGCCCACCCCATGGCCGCTGGCCTCACGGGTGTTGGCAAAATGCACCTCGCGTCCGTCGAGCAATACCTTACCCTCGGTTGGCTTTTCAATGCCCGCCAGGATTTTCATCAGGGTGGATTTGCCTGCGCCATTCTCACCGATCAGCACATTCACCTTGCCGGGATACACCGAAAAATCTACATCCTTAAGGGCGACGGTACCGGGGTAGAGCTTGGTGATGCCCAAAGCTTCCATCACAGGGGTATGCGTCGTTTCCATATGCTCAGCCCCCCACGACCGCAAGCTCTACGGGGATCACCACCAGGTTTTCATAGGTCGCATCCGTCAGCGAGATGCAACCGTAAAAGGTCAGTTCTTTCCCCTTCAGATCGGTAGCCTCATGCTGGCTCAGCACATCGTTTTTAACCTTGTTGTTAAACGCCGTCGTGAGGTCGGCAAATTCCACCTGATTTTCAAAATCATCCAGATGCAAGAAGCCAACACCGTCACGGATGGCATTTTTTATATTGGAAGAAAAGACCTTGCCATAGAACATCTTACCGTCCGGCTGGCCATCATACGGGGCCAGATCAAGGATCAGCAGCGTCTTGTTGGGCTTTTCCGCATTTTCGATGTCAAGTACTTTTACATCGCCTTTTACGCAGAAGCTCCAGGCGCTGGTCTCGTTGGCGCGATTGCCATATTTGAGGCCGGTCGCGGTCAGATCGGCTTCCGCATCCTTCACAAACACCGCCATATCCACCGCCCGTTCCTTGATGGCGGGGATCACTTTGCTATCCCAGTTATCCACAGCGTACTGTTCCGCTTTGGATAGCTTTTGCACCGTCACGGTCTGCCCTTGAGCATTGACCATCGTCTCGGGCACTGCGTCGGGAATGATTGTAACGCGGCAGGTAAACGCGATCAGCGCAATCAGCGCTACAACGCCCGCCCACTTGAGGAGAACTGCCTTTTGGTTCTTCATGTACCTTCGCCCCTTTTCAAAAAAGAAGGGCGGGCGCGCGGCCTAACCGCGCGCCGCCCTCAGTAGGGTTCGATCAAAATTATTCAGCCAGGGCGAAGTTGTCCAGCTTGGCGGCGTTGTCCTTGGTGATGAGAACGCAATCCATGAGCTGCTTCTCTTCCTTGTCGGTTTTGCCGTTCTTGATGTACGCATCTGCCTGCACAACAGCCTGCTCGGCGATGTAAGCGATGGGCTGGAGGCCGGTAGCCTTGATTTCGCCACGAAGGATGGAGTCACGCACGTCATTGCTGCCGTCGAAACCGCAAACGATAACGTCTTTCATGCCAGCCTTGAGGCAAGCTTCGATAACGCCCATGGCCATGGTATCGTTGCCGCAGATAACGCCCTTGATATTCTCGGCGCCCTGAGCCTGGATGATGCTCTCCATCTTGGAGTAAGCTTCGGTCTGGCTCCAGTTGGCGGTCTGCTGTTCGACCATCTTCATGTCGGCATACTGGTCGATCACGTCGTGGTAGCCCTTGGAGCGCACGCCCGCGTTGGTGTCGGACTCTTTACCCGTCAGTTCAACGTAGTTGCCTGCTTCGCCCATCTGCTCCACGAAATATTCGGCCACGAGGCTAGCGCCCTGATAGTTGTTGGAAACCATCTGCGCCACGGCATCGCCGGTGGAGTTGATTTCACGGTCTACCAGGAAGGTGGGGATACCGGCAGCCTTGGCGCGCTGCACGGGCTCGATGGTGGCATCGGCGCCGGCGTTGTCGCAGATGATGGCAGCGGCCTTGCGGGCGATGGCGGTATCAAACGCCTCGGACTGCTTGGTCACATCGTCGTCATGCTGGATCACGAGGAAATCGTAGCCCAGTTCGGTAGCCTTCGCGGAAGCCGCATCGGCAACTGTCTTAAAGTAGGGGTTAGAGTGGCTGGGGGTGATGATCACGATCAACGGCTTATCTTCCGCCATCGCGGCGACGCTGAACATGGACAGAACCAACAGAGTTGCCAGTACAAGAGCAATGATCTTTTTCATGTGGGGTTCCTCCTTGATTTTTTTGGGGTGTCTCTATTTCTTTGCGCAAGTCGCTTTGCGCATGAAATCCTGCTTTTTGAGGCTATTGCGCCAAAAATTCACTCCTGTGCGAAGTGGGGAAAAGGGAACCTGAACGTGCATCATCAATGCAACCGTATTATAGCCGAACGGTTTAGTTTTGTCAACTCTCTTTTGTATAATTATTTTGGCTTCTGTTTTGTTTTGTTTAGTTATTTGTCCGTTTTGACTGAAATTCACGGAATTCTTTTGCGTATTCCGCATCTTTCAGCCGCATTCTCGCTGGTTATAAGGGATGCCATCAAACTGAATCATCATCAAAACAAGTTTTGTCTTTTGAGATTATAGACGGGCTTGCCGCGCCCCTATACCCTTCGGCGGTGGCTTTATATCGGTTGGTTCTTCTTTTGATGGTTGGGGGGATGCCCCTGCGGGTGCACCAAAGAACTTTCCGCTCGCCCTTTTCCGATCGGTTTCGTCGTCGCGCAAGGCACTGCCGTGCCCTGCG
>Ga0302289_1000025_pt1 | contig 95687 bp, 87 predicted proteins | sample III_Fen_N1_2_FD_194552 | JGI IMG/M metagenome (GOLD analysis project Ga0302289, IMG submission 194552) | Peat permafrost microbial communities from Stordalen Mire near Abisko, Sweden - III_Fen_N1_2 | ecosystem: Environmental > Terrestrial > Soil > Wetlands > Permafrost | place: Sweden: Abisko... | reverse complement strand
CAAGGTAGCCTTCGAGAATACCCAGCATACGTTGTGCTGCCTTTGCCAACTTAAATCCTAAGGACTCTTCAATCTTCATAACGATTCCTCGATTTATAGTAAGTTTTACTTATTATCAGTATAACTTATTATTTTCATTCTGTCAACAATACTATCAATGATTGTTATTGTTCAAATCAATTTGGCAAGATACATACTTTGGTGTTAGATCTTCCCTGCGCCAATATTAATCTCGTAGCAGATTCTGAAAAAGGTTGCAAAAAATACCGACCTGTGGGAACATAACCTTGCAAGTAGCTTGCATGTCATTATTAGGTAATGTTGTAGCCGCCTGAAAAACTAAAGTCATTCAAAGAACGGAAGCGAAATGGAAAATAAAGATGTCTTTCGGGAAATTATCAGTGACTATGAAGCCGCTCGGCCAAGGTATCCCGATGCGTTATTTCAGGATGTCATTTCATACGCCGGATTGAATCCTGACGCGAAAATACTAGAAATCGGCGCGGGTCCCGGTCAAGCGACTGCCTATTTCGTGAAATGCCAATACGATTTGACGGCGTTGGAAATTTCGGACAAACAGGTTCAATTTCTAAAGGGTAAATTTTCTCAATATCCTCTGTTTCATTGTGAATGCTCAACATTTGAAGACTACATTATCGATCCCGAAACTTATGATCTGGTGCTTTCCGCTACAGCGTTTCATTGGATTCAACCGGAAGTTGGATACCCGAAAGCATTTAACCTGTTGAAAGAAAACGGAGTGATTGCAGTATTCTGGCATATGGCATCCATCGTAGAACCTCAAGCAGAAATGCTGAAGCAAATCAGGGAGATTTACCGATCATTTGCCCCCGAATTGGATGACTATATCAGCTTAGACGAAGCCGAACGACTGCATCAGCTCAGGATTTCGCAAATCCAAACGCAGCAGTTGTTTCACAACCCGATCTCTAAAACATATCGCTGGGACGATGAATATACGACAGAACGATATTTAAAACTAATGAATTCTTACTCGGACTTTCATTCAATCTGCGTCGAAAACCAGAATACCATTCTGGAACATGTTGCAGACTATATCGGCAATAACGGCGGTAAAATAATCATTCCGCAAGAGGTAAGACTCTATATGGCAAAGAAAACAGACTGAACAATTTCATTTCGTGCAATTCAAACAAATTTCCATTTGTACGCCTAAATCGAGTTTTTCGTGCTATAATAATCTTGTAGCAAGCAATGAAAACTACAAACGCAACGCAGATGACGGTTGCATTTCGCAATTAAGCGACATGCTCTATCTGCATATACGGAAAGGAGGCAAAGCATCATGGGCGATAAAAATCCGCACAAGCAGCCTAAGCCGAAAAAGGACATCAAACACAAAGACGTCGTGAAAGAAGAAATCCCTCAGCCTGAATTGATTAAGAAAATCAAAAAAGGCGCATGACAAAACAGATCACTCCAGCAAAAAAAACGCACCTCCATCGGGTGCGTTTTCTATGTGTGAAATAGTCATTCTGTGGTTAGTCGAAACTTATATCTCCGTGATGTTTCGGTTTGAACCGTTGAATTTTAGTGGCGATCGCCATTCGCCCAGTGAGTGATTTCCTCGTCGGTGCCTAACACATAGTGCGTACCGCCAAAGTGATGCTGCGTCCCGGTTTTATAGTCGATATTCTCCGTTCGGTAGTCATATGCCTGCGCAATACGTTTTTTTTCTGTGCGCGGATTCGGGTGCGGAATCGCGGAAAGCAGGCTGCGCGTATATGGATGCACGGGGTTATCGAAAATTTCCTGTGTTGAGCCCGTCTCCACCATATGACCGAGGTGCAACACGCCAATCCGATCGCTGATATATTTTACCATCGACAGGTCGTGCGCAATGAAGAGATATGCCGTTCCTGTTTCCTGCTGCAAGTCTCGCATCAGGTTGACGACCTGCGCCTGAATGGATACATCCAGCGCGCTGATACACTCATCCGCAATGATCAGCTTAGGGTTCATAATGAGTGCGCGCGCAATGCCGACACGCTGCCTTTGTCCGCCGCTGAACTGATGCGGATAGCGGTTTGCATGCTCTGGCGCGAGACCCACCTTGTCGAGGATCTCCCGCACCGCCTCATGCCGTGCTTCCCTGCTGTCTGCAAGGTGATGGATGTCCAGTCCCAGTGCGATGATATCCTCTACCTTTTTTCTCGGGTTCAGGCAGGCCATCGGGTCCTGAAAAATCATCTGCATCTCCATGCGCAGGCGTGTTTGATCGGCGCGATTCATGCGTCCGGAGATGTCAATTCCGTCAAACAGAATTTTGCCGCCCGTCGGCTGATAGAGGCGGATGAGAGAGCGTCCTATCGTGCTCTTGCCGCTGCCACTTTCGCCGACTAGCCCGTAGGTTTCCCCGGGATAGATTACAAAGTCTACCCCGTCGACGGCGCGAACGGTAAAATTACGGTTGATCCGAAAATATTGCTTGAGTCCCTTCACTTCCAGAAGAGGTGTTTTTGAAATTGCTTCCGCCATTGAACTACACCCCTTCCTTTTTCATGCGCTCAATACGCGCTTTGAGCTCTGCGGGCATATCCACCTGCGGCGCGCGCGGGTCGAGCAGCCATGTAGAGGCACAATGCGTATTTGAAATTTGAAACATCGGCGGTTCCGCGCGCTCGTCAATGTTGAGCGCGTAGATGTTTCTCGGCGCAAATGCATCACCTGGAACAGGACGCAGCAGGTTTGGCGGCGAACCAGGTATGGTATACAACCGTTCATCCCGCGTGTCCAAATCCGGCATAGCCGAGAGAAGTCCCCAAGTATAGGGATGACGCGGATCGAAGAAGATCTCGTCAATCGTCCCTTTTTCTACGATTTTTCCCGCGTACATCACGTTTACATAGTCCGCAACCTTTGCTACAACGCCGAGGTCATGCGTAATGTAGATAATGCTGATGCCGCGCTCCTTCTGGATGCGCTGGATCAGCTCCAGAATCTTGGCTTGAATCGTCACGTCGAGCGCCGTTGTCGGCTCATCGCAAATCAGCAATTCCGGATTGCAAGCAAGCGCAATGGCAATGACCACGCGCTGGCGCATCCCGCCGGAGAGTTGATGCGGATACTGTTTCATGCGCCGCTTCGGTTCTGGGATTCCCACCTCTTCCAGCAGCGCGATTGCGCGCGCTTTCGCCTCCGAGTGTGGCGTGTGGAAATGCCAGATCATGCCTTCCATAATTTGTCTGCCGACCGTCATGGTAGGATCAAGGCTGGTCATCGGGTCCTGAAAAACCATCGCGATGCGTTTGCCGTTGATGTGCTTGCGGAAATCCTTTTTGTCCATCTTAGCGAGGTCCGATTCCACCTCTGATCCATCCTCACGCCGATACCGAAAGAGGATTGTTCCGCTATTGACGACGCTGTTTTTATCCAAAATACCCATGATCGCCTTTGCGGTCACGGACTTTCCGCTGCCGCTCTCGCCGACGATGGCCAGCGTCTCGCCCTGATAGACATCCAGATTGACGCCGCGGATTGCGTTTACTAGTCCGGCATTTGTGGTAAACGAGATGGAAAGGTTCCGCATTTCCAGCACTTTTTTTCTGTTTTTTTCATCCATTGCGGCTCACCTCACATTTCCTTGAACTTCGGGTCAAACGCTTCCCGCAGTCCATCCGCGAGCATGTTGAAGCAAAGCATCAGCAACGCTAACACGATGATCGGCGGAATGATTTGATACGGATGCGTCGTAAAGCTGTTAAACGCGTCTGCAATCAGGCTGCCAAGGCTGCACATCGGCACCGGAATGCCAAGACCGACAAAGCTCAGGAATGCCTCCGTGAAGATCGCTGTTGGAATGCTAAACATGATCTGTGTGATGATCGGGCCTACGATATTCGGCAGAATTTCGCGAAAGATAATGCGTAGATCCCGCGCGCCAAGTGTCCGGCTTGCAAGAACGAACTCGCTTTCTTTGAGCTTGAGCATCTCCGCGCGCGCAATGCGGCTCATGCCGATCCACTCGGTGATCATCAGCGCAAACACAATCGTCAAAAAGCCGCGCGGCAAAATCAACATCAGCAGCGTCACGATCACGAGCCGTGGTATGCCGTTGACGATCTCAGCAATTCGCTGCATGATGCTATCCACCCGACCGCCATAATAGCCGCTGATGAGTCCGTAGCTCATACCGATTAAAAAGTCGATCAGCGCCGCGCAGAGCGCAATGCCCAGCGAAATGCGTGTGCCCTCCCAAACGCGTGTCCAGATGTCGCGTCCTAGTGTATCGGAGCCAAACCAATAGTATACATTCGTCAGATTTTTATCTTGATAGCCGTTAATAATCTTTGAACCGGTCGTGGTATTGAGGGTTTCGTTGCCGTTGAAAATACCCAGGTCTTCCAGCAAAGGAACACGCGGCGCAAAGTTCTTTTGCGTCAACTTCTGTTCGGAATAGGTGTGCCCGCTCATGTTCGGTCCAAACGCCGCAAAAAAGCCGATGCACAGGACAACGATCAGCGAAATCACCGCGCCTTTGTTTCGAAAGAAGCGTTTGCGAACCTCTTTCCAGAAGTTTTCGCTGGTGAAATTGGTATCGATGAGTGTAACATCCGCGCTTCCGCGAAACGCGAAGTCGTCCGGTTGGAACTGATAAGGCTCCTTTGCCGCTGGCGCGGTTAGGTTGCGTTTGTTTTGTTTTCGCATATCAGTCTCCCTTCTTCGCTACGCGTATTCTCGGATCGATGACCCCATAAAGAATATCGACCACAAGCATAATACCGATATACATCGCGCTATAGATGAAACTTAACGCAATGACAACGTTATAGTCGTTACTCTGAATCGCCGTGACCAACAAACTGCCAACGCCGGGGATCGAAAAGATTTTTTCCACAACAAGGCTTCCTGTCATGAGGTCTACAATCAGCGGAGCCAGCACGGTGACGATCGGAATCAACGCGTTTCTCAGCGCATGTTGCAGGATCAACGGCGAACCGCTGATGCCCTTGCTCTCCGCAAGTAGCATATAGTCGCTGCTGAGCACCTCGAGCATTTCAGTTCGCGTAAAGCGCGCAATTGAGGCCAGCGTAAACAAGCTCAGCGCAATGCTCGGCATCACGCTGGACGCAAAAGGCGCTTGATTGGAATACAGCATAGGAAACCAACTTAGCTTAAAACCGAGCGTATAACTCAGCGCAAGTGCAAACACATAACTTGGAATCGACACACCGATGACGGAGATTACGGTGCAAATCGTATCCCAAATCGTATTGTGCTTCAGCGCCGCAACGATACCCAGCAACAACCCGAAAGCCGCGCCGAGTGACACCGCAAGCCCGCCAACGCGGATGCTGATGGGCAATCTCGACTCGATCAACTGGCTGATCGGTGTATTCTTGCTGATTTTGTAGCTGACGCCAAAATCTCCCTTGAACATGTTACCCACATATTTAAAAAACTGCACGACAAGCGGCTGGTCAAGGCCGTATTTCGCGTTCAGCGACGCATGCTGCGCAGGCGTTAATTTCTCATCATTAAACGGCGAGCCCGGCATCAAATGGAGCAGGATAAACAGCACCAGCGTAATGGCGAGCAAGGTAAATATGGAAATCAGTACGCGTTTGAGAATATAGCTCCTCACGTCGTTCCCTTCTCCCTCCACAAAACAAAATTGCGGCATCCCGGTTTCCCGTTTGCCGTAATAGCGATCACTACAACAGGAAAGAAGCAGAGGCGCAACCTTTGCTTCCTAAAATCACGCGCCGTACAGCAATCTTGAGTGTACATCAAAACCACTGCACGGCGCGCTCGCAGATCAAGTTTTAAGAATCAACAACCGAAGCTCAGTTCTTGATCGTGTCCTTGAAAACGCGATTCAGAGCGACGGGGTGGAACTCGATACCAGTGACGTTCGGGTTGATCATGGTCGCGTTGCACTGCGTGTACAGCGGGAAGATGACAGCCTGATCCATCACGATCGTTTCGGCGCTCTTGAGTGCCGCCCAACGACCCGTTGCATCCTGTGCAAGATCGCCGGTGGTGCATTGCGCGATCAGAGCATCATACTCTGCATCACTCCAGAGACCGTAGTTATTGCTGTTGTCAGTTACCCACATGCCAAGGTAGGTCATCGGGTCGGCATAGTCCGGTCCCCAACGGGTCAAGCCAAGGCAGTAGTTGCCGTCTTGCAGATCCTGTACGCGCTGCTTTTTCGGTTCTACTTTGAGGTTGATGGTCATGCCGGGCAGTGCGCTCTCAAGCATTTCCTTGATGACGGCAGCAACGTTCTGCTGAATTTCCGTGTCATCCAGAACCATTTCGAACGTGAACGTATCAGTGCCGAGTTCAGTCTTGGCGGCTTCATAATACTTGGTCGCCATCGCTAAGTCATACGCACAGACATCTGCAAACTCGGTCTGATTTGCGGAGAAGTCATCCCCCGCAGGGCCGGTTGCAAACTGCGGCGGAACCGCTGTATAGGTAGCCGTGGAGCCGTCCTTTACAACGCTGTCCACAATGGTCTGACGATCCAGTGCGAAGGTAATTGCAAGACGCAAGTTTAGGTTCGCAAGCTCCGGATAGGTTGTGATATTGGGCGAAATGTACCAGAGGTAACCTGCGCCAACGCTCTTGAACGCCGGGTCGTCCTTAACCTGGTCAACCTGGTCGCCAGAAACGAGGATGGTGTCGAGGTCGCCGTTCTGATAGCTCAACAGTGCCTGCTGGTTCTCTTTGATGACCTGATAATTCAGGCCGTCAATCTGAACGCGAGCCGCATCATAATAGGTCGGGTTCTTTTCGAGCGTGAAGTTTGTTGCCGCTGGCTCGTAGGTTGAAACGACAAACGCGCCGTTGCTCAGCAGTGTTTCAGGGCTGGTGGCGTAGCTATCACCACAGGCTTCAAAGAATTTCTGATTGACCGGATAGAAGGTCGGGAAGTAGAGAACCTGATCAAAGTAGGCAACCGGAACTTCCAGCTGCACCTGCAGGGTCTTATCGTCGATGGCTGTTACGCCAAGGTCGGTTACAGGCAGGGTTCCGGCGATGATGGCCGCCGCGTTCTTCACCTGACCGATGTCGCTGAACATGTAGGAATATTCGCTTGCCAGAGCCGGATCTACCGCGCGCTGCCAGCCGAACACGAAGTCCGCCGCAGTCACGGGGTCGCCGTTGCTCCAATTCGCATCATCGCGAATTTTGAAGGTGTAGGTCAGGCCGTCTGCGCTGACGGATTCATCGGCGCAAAGGGCATTCACAACGCCGCCGTTGGCATCCATTTGCTTGAGGCCGTCAGTGATGTCCGCGATCACCTCAAAGCTCGTGCCGTCGGTGGCTACCTGGGGATCAAGGCTTTCGACCTCCACTTCGATCATAACATTCACGATTTTGGGTTCCGTCGCTGCGGGTGCATCGGTTGCTTCCGCTGCTGCGGCAGTCGCTTCTGTCGTTGCAGGAGCAGCTGTTGTACCGCACGCTGCTAAGCTGGCTACTACCATCGTAAGAACCAGTAGGATCGCGCCAAAACGTTTAAACAAACTCATTACCATTTCTCCTTCTTCTGATTGTATACGTCCAGATGATCGGACTTAGGGCCTCCGGTCAAGCAAACTATATACAATATATTTTATGGTATAGAATAGCACTGGTTACAGCCTAAGTCAATCATATATGTTTGGTTTTTCAATTTTTTACCTGTACGAATCGTATATGCTCGAAAAGTGATTCAATTATTGATCATATCTTAGGATTCTCTCGTTTGAAAACCCCTTCGTTTTTACTTTTACCCATCGAAAGTCAATACTCTTCTACTTCGATTGAACCCCGTAGACCGAGACCAACTCAATCAGCCTCTTTGCCGTTTTTCTCGTATGCAGAACATCCTTTTTCGATTCACTAGGTATGGCTGGTACGCTGGTTTTATACACCGGAAAGTACTATAATAATGAATAGTTTAGATTGTTTTCCAAGGTGCATGTTTAGGTTTGACGACGGTTTATGTTTCGGTTTCAAAATTGTCCTCGTTCGCCTATCATCAGGAATCATTTAGATAGGGGCTCACGTTATGATCAAAAATCAATGGTATGCAGTGCTCGATTCCAAGCAATTGAAGAAAAACAAACTCATCGGTGTAACAAGGTTATCGGAAAAGCTCGTTTTTTGGAGAGATGACTCCGGCGCGGTGAATTGCATTTTCGACAAGTGTTGCCACCGTGGCGCTTCTCTTTGCGCCGGCAAACTGGTAGAGAATCATGTTGAGTGCCCCTTCCACGGGTTTCAATATGATGCCAGTGGAAAGGTAACGCTGATTCCCGCCAACGGCAAAAACGCCAATATCGCGGACTACTATCAAGTGCACGCTTTTCTGGCAAGAGAGGCGTATGGGTTCATCTGGGTCTGGTATAGTGATCAGAAAGATAACGTTCCGGAAATTCCGTTTTTCGACGAGTTGAAGCAAGGCTTTTCCTATGGAAGTTTTTCCGAAAATTGGCCGGTGCACTACACAAGGGCAATTGAAAACCAGTTGGATGTTGTCCACCTGCCCTTCGTGCACAAAACGACGATCGGCAGAGGAAATAAAACGCTCGTCAACGGCCCCGTTGTGAAGTGGGATGACAATCGAATGACGTTCTATGTCAAAAACGAAGCGGACGAAGGCCAACGCCCGGAAAAGCCAAACGAAGTGGCGAATTTTGAGAAACTATTCCATCTGCAATTTCAAATGCCGAATATCTGGCAAAACATCATCTCTGACAAGCTCAGAATTTTCGCGGCTTTTGTTCCCGTCGATGAAGAAAATACGCGGATCTATCTGCGGTTTTATCAGGGATTCATGCTTGTTCCCGGCCTCAAGCAGCTGGTCAACGCGCTGAGTTCCATCTCTAACAAAGTCATCCTGCATCAGGACAGGCGGGTTGTGCTGACACAACTGCCGAAAAAAACCGAACTCAACATGCAAGAGAAACTTGTGCAGGGAGATTTGCCGATTGTTGAGTTCAGAAAGCGGAGAGACTTCCTGAAACGCCTGCACGAAAATTCTGAAAAACAGAGCTGACACTTGTCCCAGTTTCAATAAAAGAAAAAACAAGACAAGAATTGCGTCGTTTAAAAATTAAGTGAAATGAGGTAATCGATCAAATGATAATCGTATTTGAATCAAAAACCGGCTTTACGAAACGATATGCCGATCTGCTCGCCGCAAAGACTGGTATGAAGGTTTTTCGCGTGAAGGAGCTTTCGGCTGCTCAGCGTGACGAAGAAATCATCTTCCTGGGTTGGATGAAGATCGGAAAAATTCAGGGGTTAGAAAAGTTGCGAGCGTATCACGTCAAAGCAGTTTGCGGCTCGGGTTCCGGGCGAACTGCCGAGCCGGATACCGAAACCGTTATCGCAAGGAATCATATAGAAGGAATTCCGTTTTTTTATCTGCGTGGAGGATGTCTCCCTTTGAAAGAACTAAAGGGCATGGATAAGATCATGCTGTCCATGTTTGTTAAGATGCTCAAGAGCCGCAAAGACAAAGATGCGGGGCTAGAAGAAGCCATCCGTAATGTAGAAAACGGTTTTGACGGTGTGAAAGAGGAAAATCTAGATCCTGTCATCAGCTGGCTAAACGCTAGATAGTTGTCGTAATTACATGATTTTATAACCGAACACTCGCTTAACAGCAAAACTGACGGGGACTGCGCTCTTGTGCCATCCCCGTTTTTGTTTACCCACACCACGAGCTTTGATCCAATCCCGACAGCTTGTTCAGGCTTAAGTGATATTGATCAAGTACTGCTTTTGTAAATCGTTTCTCATCTTCCCAGCTTTTGTCTGTATTCGCCAGTGGTCTTGGCGATTCATTCGTCGTATAATAAGATTACCTTTGATTCCGGTGAATCTATACTTGAGAAGAACGCTGTCTCAGTTTGATGAGCATATAGGAGTATACGAATGAATCATTCCCCCCTTCGTGTCGCACAGGTGATGGGCATCATGGAAAACGGCGGTGTAGAAGCGGTCGTGATGAATTACTATCGCGCCATCGACAAAACACGCGTTCAGTTCGATTTTTTCGTGGACGAGACAAGTTCGTTTCCACAGCGAGCCGAGATTGAACGCCTCGGTGGGCGATGCTATCTCGTATCGTCCTATGCACATCCGCTGCGCTACATCCGCACGCTTGCGCGCCTGTTTCGTCAAAACGGATATACCATCGTTCATTCTCAGATCAATACGATGGGCGTTTTTCCGCTGTTTGCCGCGTGGCTCGCCCGCGTACCTGTTCGTATCTGTCATAACCATAGCACCGCTCATCGCGGCGAGGGCGGTAAAAGCCTGCTCAAGCTGGTGCTGCGTCCGTTTGCGCGACTGTTTGCAACGCATTATTTCGCCTGCGGTGACACTGCCGCGCGCTGGATGTATGGCGATCGCCTCGTCGATTGTGGGTGCACAACCGTGCTACCCAACGCGATCGACTTAACCGCGTTCCAATTCTCGCCGGAGGATCGCGCCGTCGTGCGGCAGGAGGTCGGCGCCGGCACGGAAACGTTTATCGTCGGCCATATCGGACGATTTATGTATCAAAAGAACCACGCTTTTCTGCTGAAGATTTTTCGCGCGTTGCAGTCGATTCGCCCCGATTCTCTGCTACTCCTCGCTGGAGAAGGAGAATTGTATGCATCGGCGCAATCTCTTGCGCATGAACTGGGCATCGAAGATCATGTGCGCTTTTTGGGAGTGCGGTCAGACGCAAAGCGGCTTTATTCCGCGATGGATGTTTTCTGCCTGCCGAGCTTTTACGAAGGTTTGCCCGTCGTGATGGTGGAAGCGCTCGCCAACGGGCTTACCTGCGTCGTCTCGGATCAGGTCACGCGGGAGCTGAATGCGTTTTCCGTGAAGCAGCTTTCGCTGGATGCCGATGCCGCACTTTGGGCGCAGACTCTTTGCGAAACAACGCGCTCGACCGAGACACCGAACGCTTTGACCGAGTCATATGACATTCACCAAACCGCTCAACGGCTGGAAGCGTTTTATTTAGCGCAGGCTGCGAAGGACACATCAGTCGATATGTGATGCCAAGCTGATTCTCCACGCACTTCATGCAAAATATTTGAAACAGGAGGAAAACACCATGCAACTGATCGTTCCCCATCTCTGGTTCGACACGCAGGCGGTGGAAGCCGCAAACTGGTATGTCTCCCTCTTTGAGCACTCCGAGATCACCAGCGTTTCACAGCTGCACGATACCCCGTCAGGCGACGTAGATACGGTGGAGTTTACGCTCGACGGTGTAGACTTCAGCGCAATCAGCGCGGGTCCGATTTTTGAGCTGAATTCCTCGATCTCGCTGATGGTCACCTGCCGCAGCGCGGAGGAGGTCGACCGTCTCTATGCAAGCTTAGGCGAAGACGCCTCGATTCTGATGCCTCTCGGATCGTACCCTTTTAGCAAACGCTATGTCTGGTTGGCGGACAAATTCGGCCTCAATTGGCAGCTTTGTTATTTTGAAACCGGTGAAATCGCGCAAAAGATTCGCCCTGTCCTGCTTTTCGGTGCAGATGTATGCGGCAAAGCGGAGGAAGCACTCACGTTTTATCAGAGCGTCTTCCCTGATACTGACCTCGGCTATGTGAATCACTATCTCCCCGGAGAAGCAGGAGATCCGCGCGCAAAGACTAATTATGCGGAGATCACGCTGCTTGGAAATCAGTTTGTCGCGATGGATCACGGCGTAGGTGGAGACGAGCAGTTCAACGAGGCGTTTTCGTTCATGGTGCTCTGCGCTGATCAAGCCGAGATCGACTATTATTGGGAAAAGCTCTCCGCGGTGCCGGAGTCGGAGCAATGCGGCTGGCTCAAGGACAAGTTCGGGCTCTCGTGGCAGATCGTACCAACGATTATGGGTGAGATGCTCTCGTCAGCTACGCCCGAAGAAGCCCAGCGCATTACGGAAGCTTTCCTGCAAATGAAAAAGCTCGATATCGCCGCTCTTGAGCAGGCACGGCTTGGCCTATAATAAATTAGATTTCTTATAAAAAATGCTTTGTTTAAAATGCTAGTTTAAAATGAAGCAACACCGAACTCGTTTTACCCAGCTTCCGTTTTAGCTAGTGAATTTCAAGATTGTGTAGGAGAAACCATGCAGAACGATACCGCTCTCCAGCGGGAGATGAACCGTCAGGTTGAAGAAAAGCTGCTGCTTGAGCAGGCAAAAGCATATTCATTCGAGTATCTTGACCGCGTATCTGAAATGCACGCGGTGCCTTCCCAAGAAAACAAACTTACACTTAGCGCGTTTGACGGAGTGCTGCCCGCCGAATCGCAAGCGCCTGAAAAAATCCTTTCGCTCTTGCAGTCCGCGGGGCTGAATAACCTCTCCGCGCAGGGCGGCGGGCGCTATTTCGGCTTCGTCAACGGCGGCATCCTGCCCGTTTCGCTCGCCGCGCGCTGGATGGCCGACGCGTGGGATCAAAACGCGGCGTTGTCCGTCATGTCTCCGTTGGCGGCAAAGTTGGAAGATGTTTGTGAGCGGTGGCTCGTCGATCTGCTTAATCTACCCGCAGGAGCAGCTGCCGGATTTGTCAGCGGTTCCTCCACCGCAATCCTCTGCGCGCTTGCTACCGCACGCGATACGCTGTTATTGCGGCAGGGTTGGGATGTGCGCGCACGCGGGCTTTACGGCGCGCCCGTCTTGCGCGTTGTTCTCGGCGAACAGGCGCATTCATCCGTGCTCAAGGCGCTCTCGCTCCTCGGTATGGGCAAAGAAAATGTCGTGCTTGCGCCGGTCGATGCACAGGGACGCATCGATCCCGATCGGCTACCCGCCATCGACGGCAACACACTCCTGATTTTGCAGGCGGGCAACGTCAACGGTGGCGCATTCGATCCGTTTGAGCCGCTCTGCGCCCGCGCTCGCGCTTGCGGCGCATGGGTGCATGTTGATGGTGCATTTGGTCTCTGGGCTGCCGCGTGTCAAGAAACAAAGCCGCTTACGTGCGGGATGGAGTTGGCTGATTCTTGGTCAACCGACGCACACAAGACACTCAACGCGCCATACGACAACGGCATCGTCTTCTGCCGTGACCGCGCCGCCCTGGTGCAGACCATGCAGGCGACGGGTTCCTATCTGCTATACAGCGATGAGCGCGACAGCATGCTCTATACGCCGGAAATGTCCCGCCGCGCGCGGAGTATTGAGCTCTGGGCGGCGCTGAACTATCTGGGGCGTTCTGGTGTGGACGCGCTGGTATCCGTACTCTGCGACAACGCGCAGTATTTTGCGCAACTGCTGCTGTCTCGCGGGTTTCGTGTGCTCAACGATGTTGTCTTCAACCAATTGGTCGTCGCTTGTGACACACCGGAGGAAACGAAGGCTACACTAAGTGAAATTCAGTCCGGCGGCGTGTGCTGGTGCGGCGGCGCGGTTTGGCAGGGGGAAACTGTGATCCGCGTGAGCGTCTGCTCCTGGCGGACGACACGTGCGGATGTCGAAGTCAGTGTTGCGGCGTTCGAAAGCGCGCGCTCTCGCGCTCAACAGTCGCGATGAAGCCGTAAAAGAGAATGCACAAAGAAAAAAAGTGCAGCGCGCTCACTCGCTTAGAACGAAAAGTCATTTAAGAAATATTAAAACCAAACACACAAAGGAGAGTGTCTCTTGCAAATCGAATCTTACTCCCACCCGGATCCACCCATCCTAGCGCAGGTTCGTTCGCTGGAATACATCTGCCAGACAAATGACCAACTCAAGGGAAGGCTGTTTCTCGACTCCTCGCTGAATTTTTCGCGCGAGATGCCTTGCCTGCTTGCAATGGTTGAGGAAGGCGTGCTCATCGGCGCGATGACGCTGTTTGCGCCGTCGCGAGAGGAAGTCGAACTCGTCGGGCTAACGCATCCCGATTTTCGCAGGCGTGGTGTGTTTCGCTCGCTTTTGTCCACCGCTGCGGAACTCGCAAAATCTTTTGGCATACCGGAACTGCTATTCGTCTGCGAGCCGCAATCACAAGAAGGAATTGCCGCGCTCACATCATTTGGCGTCGAGTTGGATCACGTAGAATACAGTTTGCGCTATGACCGTGATTTTGCGCTTGCGTCGCTCGCCGTGCCGGAAGGTCTCGTACTGGAGCGCGCAACGGAAGCGGAACTCAACGATATGTCGCTCATCAGCGCGGATAGTTTTTCAGAAGAAGCGGAACATGCACAACGATTTCTTGAGCTTGCGATCCACTCCGACACGCGCACGCAATTTCTCGCGCGCCTAAACGGCGAACCGGTTGCCATCGGTGCCATCGGCGTCGAGGATGGTGAAGCGACCATCTACGGACTTGGTGTGCTGCCCCGCCTGCAGGGCAAAGGAATCGGTCGCGGCGTCATTGCGCTGCTATTACGGGAAATCTTCGCGCGTGGCATGGAGGATATCCTCATCGAGGTTGACAATACAAACGCAACCGCGCTGCATTTATATCTCACCTGCGGATTTCTCACCGAAGCAACCTTCGGTTATTTTCGCGCCCCGGTCTCGCAGTTTCTTGCGAAATAGATCAGACTTTTTTAGATTTCGCACTCTATCAAAAAGCTCCGAGCCGTTCTGGTTCGGAGCCGTTTTTTTAGCCGAGTGTTTTATTGAAAAATTCCAGCACAGCCGCGTTTGCTTGCTCCTGCTGCTCCAGCGGGAGAATATGCCCCGCGTTGGAAATGACCGTCAGTTCGGCGGCTGCCCCTTGCTCGCGTGCAAAACGTACCGCGCGCTCCATCTCGCTTTGCTTCACGAGTGTGCTCGCCGCGCCACGCAGCCAGAGTGTTGGGCAGCGAATTTGGCGCACCTCGTTGAGTAGGTTCCAGTTGAGATGAAAAGGGCTGATTGCGCTGATCTGCCAGTCGTCCATGTCCTGCTCGCCAAATGAGAATTTGCCGCTTATTTCGTCCTTCAAGATCGCCGTCAACCGCTCAGGCGATTGCGGTTTCGTTCCCTTTGTGAAAATGCTCATGAGCAGTTTTTCAATTTTCTCATCGGCTAGATTCACATACCGCCGACTGAGCAAGCGGAGCATGCCGGGTGTGCGAATATACAACCATGAGAGGAACTGAAAATCGACATGTTCGCCCAACCCACCCGGTTCAAACAACGCCATCGCCTCAATTTTCTCCGGGTGAAGCGACGCGTACTCTATCGCAAGCCCGCCGCCCATCGAGAGCCCGACGATGCTGAAACGCTCCAACTGCAACTGCGCAACTGTCTCTTCCAGAATCTCCATCAGCCGTGCGCGGTCGAGTAACCCATCCCACGGGCGGGAGCCACCATGCCTCGGGCTGTCGACAGCGAACACATGATACCGCTGAGCGAGCGCGGGAAAAAGCGCATCCCAGATGAATCGGGATTCGTCATACATTGCCCCGTGCAGCAGCACGATCGGGGGACGATCCGCCGCGCCCGCCTCATAAACGCAGACAGATCCGCCACAAACCGAAAGCAACTGCCTGCGCACGCCTGGCGTTCCTTCTACCCCGCCATTCAAACTCTGCGTATCATTCTCTGTATACTCTTTCATTTTTTCTCACCATTCCCCTTATCGTATGCTAACGTATTTTTATTCGTATTCGACTTCGTTCTTCTCTTTGAGCAGCAACTCCATCGTATCGATCCATTCCAAATACTCTATTTTGAGAATCTCCGGCTCAACAATGCCACGGGTGAGTTGCTCGCCCAAAAATCCCTGTGAAATCCAGAAGATTATCTGCTTTGCCATTTTTGGTGAAATATCGTGCCGAATACCAAAGTAGCCGCCATCTTCCGTGCTTGTTACCCCGCGGCGTGTAAATTCCTCCAAAACCAACTGCCGCACAAACGGGTCAGTGTCATACGCGGCAGCATACGAAAACTGATACACATATGGCACGCGCGCAAACAGCCGCATGCGCGCGTCTACCGTGCGCCGCATGGCAGAAAACACATCTTCGCGCAACATTCGCCCCGCTCTTGCCTCTGCGTCGGCTGCTGAAATTGCGTCCGCCGACAGTCGAAACACCGAAAGGTAAAGGTTTTCTTTGGTTTGGAAATACTTAAACACCACGCTTTTGGATACCTGCGCAGTCGTTGCGATATCCTGCATTGACGCTTTTTGATATCCAAACCGCGCGAATACTTCCAACGCAGCGTTAACCACCCGCTCTTTCCTGTTTGACTCTTTCTTGTCCGGTTCCATCTCTCATCCTTTCGGCATTCGTTTGTGACCGATTCGGTCACGTTTATCTTACCACTAGGCTTCCGTTCTGTAAAGAGCGCTATCTTTCGCATGATTTTGCAGCAGTATATAGCAAAACATAGTGTAGCCATGCCAAAGCCAGCCACTTGTTTTGAATAAAACCGAATCGTTTTCATTGTTTCAATTTGTTTCGATGATATAATACAAAAAAGGTTAGATTTAGCCTATACTTTCGCAAAAGCCTTTGAATCGCTCTGAACCGGACAAAATACAAGAACAGGAAAGGAACCGCTCTATGTCACTCAACATTCAGCCGCTTTCTCCGGCTCTTTCAGAAACGTTTTGCGACTATGTAACCCATGTGGATTTTAGCGCAACGCCGCATTGGGCATCCTGTTTCTGCCGGTCTTACCACACCAACTGTACCCAGCAGGAGTGGATGGCGCGCACGCTGGAGGAGAACCGCGCGGAGGCAATACGCGAAATTGAGGCGGGCAACATGCGCGGTTATCTTGCGTTTGAAGGTGACACCTGCGTTGGTTGGTGCAACGCCAACGATATTCTTTCTTTCCCCCGGCTCACCGAGGACACCGAGAGGTTTTGCCGCGGCAAACGCGTCGGCTGCACGATCTGTTTCCTGATTCACCCCGACTATCGCGAAAAGGGTGTTGCGCGGCAAATGCTTGCCCGCGCTGTTTCCAATTATCGGTCGATGGGTTACGACGCGATGATCGCCCTGCCGGTTGAGGCGCCGGGCGCGGAGCAGCGCAGATATCGCGGCACGCTGCATATGTATCAAGAAGCTGGATATCGCGAAATTGAATCGATCGACAGCTTACATATCATGTGGCTCGACTTAAAAGATGAGGAACTCAAATGATTCGCTATGCACACACCAACTTAATCGCAATAGATGTATCTAGAATGGTCTCGTTTTATCAAGATGTACTCGGCTGCCGCAGTATTGGAGAATCAAGGGATCTCTCCGGCGACTGGGTTGACCGCCTCACCGGCATCCCCGGCGCGCATATCTTTGGGGAGCATCTGTTGCTGCCGGGTTTTGACGAGGGTGGCCCCACGTTAGAAATTTTCGGTTACGACGCGGTCATTCCGCATACAGCGGGAGCCGTCAACGCGAGCGGATTTACACACATCGCGTTTGCGGTGGACGACGTTCAGGAAAAATTGCAAGAGATACTCGCGCACGGTGGCGGGCAAATTGGCGAATTGGTAGAAAATCGCTACGCGGACAAGCGAACGATCACCGTTGTGTATGCCACCGATCCGGAGGGCAACATCATCGAACTGCAAAGCTGGCGCTAAGATTTTATTGAAATAGAACCACGCAGAACGATCACATGGCATTCGTCCAGTCCGCCTAAAAATCGGCAATATTCCTGGAGATTATGCCGTTTGCAAATCGCACGTTTTCACGATAGAATGAGGAAAAGATTCCTGCGTGCAACGCGCGAAACATGTGCAGTATTGCGCGTAACGCCAATATATATAGTAAGGTAACATAAATGGAAGAAACAACGCCTCATACGTTGCATGTCGATTCGATTCGCAGCGACCTAAACCGCATTGTAGACGAATGGCTGCATCTGCACTTTCGTCTGGCGGCGGTGCTGGTCGCCATTGCGTTTCTCGTTGAATCATCTATGGCGTTTTTTATCGTGAATTCCGAGATATTAACGACCACCATAACGCGATACATCATTAAATATATCGTTTTGCCAACCTGTCTCTCCGTGCTTTGCCTCCTTGCGGCTCACCTTACCATCCGCGCGAAGCATATTACGCATCAGACAAAAATCTACACGATGTCGCTGATTTTTGTTCTAATTTGCACCATTTACTATACCGCGCATGGCGCGTTTGTCTCCATCTATGCGCTCTATGCGTTCGCGATCTTCCTCACAACTACCTATGCTAATTTTAAACTCACCGGGCTGACATCCATAATCTCGCTCGGCAGCTTGATCGTTTCCGAGTTGTTTTTTTATTGGGATTCCGATAAAATCAGCGTGTTTGCTGATCCAAACAGGCTGGTTGATTTTCTCGTTGCGCTGTCTATCCTCGCCGGTTGCAGCATCGTTTGCAGTATTACGATTCAATATGAGCAGCGCAAGAACGAGGCCAGCCTGCGCCGGGAAGTCGAGCGCGAATTGCTAAAAGAATCGATGCTTTTCGACGAACTGACCGGCGCATACAACCGAAAAGCGCTCCATAACGAGCTACGTCTCCTGGAGCAAGCCACCCCATCTAATCCGCTGGTATTCGGAATCGCGGATATCGATCACTTTAAATCGGTCAACGATCTTTACGGGCATCAGGTCGGGGATCTTTGCCTCGTCGAGTTCGCATGCGTGCTTTGCGAGTATTTCGGCGAATCATCCGTTTTTCGCTATGGTGGAGACGAGTTTTGCCTGATTTTAAAAAACACCACGATCGACAAGGCGTTGTTGCTCTGCGAGCGCGCCCAAGCCCGATTGCGTCGCGTTGAGTTTGACGGTTTGCCGGAGCTGAAGCCCACCGCGTGTTTTGGCCTGACGGAGTATGTAGAAAGCGACGACATCCCCCACTTCTTTAATCAAGCGGATGAGGCGCTCTATGAAGCAAAAAAAGTCCGAAATGCCATTCGCGTCTACCATCTCCCGTCGGGAACCCCCGGCAACTTTCGCGTTCTGCCGCCGGATGTTCGTTCATGAAGCAATATTTACTCAAAAAAGAAGGGTATGCCGTTCGTTATCAGGATTTGCCGGGCGTAGACCCACCGCTTGTTTTTTTACACGGGTTGGGTTGCGCCAGCTCGTTTGAGTATCCCGCCGTCATGGCGGAACCCGATTTGCTTGGGCGAAGAGCTCTATTGATCGATCTACTGGGCGCGGGATACAGCGATCAGCCGCTTGCGTCCGGTTATTCGGTCGAGCAGCACGCCGCCTATCTCAACGAAATGCTCACTTCGCTTGATCTTCACCAGATTGTTTTATTCGGGCATAGTCTGGGCGGTGCGGTGGCGATTTGTTTGGCGGGTTTGTTGGGAGAGCGGCTCTTTTCGCTGATTCTGACGGAAAGCAATCTAGACCCCAGCCGCGGCAGCGCAGTCAGCCGAAAAATCGGCTCACAAAGCAGCGAGGCGTTCCTTGCGCATGGGTACGCAGACTTACTGGCCCGCGCGCAAAAAAGCAACCCACTTTGGGGCGCAACGCTCGCGCACTGGCTGCCTGAGGCTGCCTGGCGCATCTCACGCTCTGCGGTGCAGGGCGGCGCTACTTCCTGGCGGCAACAGCTTTATGCATTACAAAAGCCGAAGTCCTATCTCTTCGGCGGGCACTCTCTGCCCAGTGAGGATGTGGACGCCCTGCGCGCGCACGGCGTTCGCGTAGAAATCATACCCGACGCGGGGCACTCTATGGCGCTGGAAAATCCGGCGGCACTCGCGGAAACGATTGCTATGATCTTAAAAGACTGCATGGAGGAACGATGATGCAGCAGTATCTCGCTCTGTTGCGCGGCATCAATGTTGGCACAAACGGACGCATCCGCATGGACGCGCTCAAGTTGCTGATGGAACACGCAGGATTTTCGCGTGTCGTAACCTATATCCAGAGCGGAAATGTGTTATTCGATTCCGAATTGACGGAGCTATTCGCGCGGGAAACGATCGAACGCGCGCTGAAAGACGACGCGAATATCACGACCACAGCGGTGTTACGCACCGCAGAAGAGCTATCCGAATTGATCCGCAATTGTCCGTTTTCAGAAGAAGAGATCGCCGTAGCACAAGCGTCAAACGAAGAAGGCGAGAGTTTTTATGTTTGCCTTTTGCCGCGGGAGCCGGATGAGAAAACACTCGAAAAGTTTTCGGCGCTTGAAACGGGAAACGATGTGTTCGTCGTTTCTCATCGCAACATCTATCTGCTGCTCAAGCAAAGCATCCGTACGTCGAAGCTCGCAATCCGGTTGCAGAAAATCGTTCCTGTTATGACCGTGCGCAATTGGAACACGATCACAAAACTCAACGAGCTATCCTGCCAGCAGAACGGAGGGAAATCATGATTTCCGAAGACGAAAAGCTCAGTGTCTGTGTTGAAGAATACTGCCGCGCAGTTTCGGATGCTCGCATCCCCCGCGCTTACCGCGGTATTCTTGCCGCGCTGAATCTCGTTAAATCGACCTGGGAAACAGCGCATCCAGCGGACAGCGTAGGCGCGTTGTATCAAGGGTACATGGATATGAGTTTTATTGCTTTCGCTCCCTCAGAACTTGCGGGAAAACGGCTCAAAATCTCGCTCGTATTTTTGCACGCAACCGGGCAATTTTCTCTCTGGCTGACCGCGGGAAACCGCACGATTCAGAAAAGTGTTTCACAATCCCTTCGCAAAATTTCGCTCGGCGGTTATTCGCTCAGCGTGTTGGAACCGGGGGTAGACGCAATCATCGCGTATGACCTGCCAAAACCTTATCTGTTCGACGAGCCCGAAACGCTCAATAGAACGCTCTTCGCTGCCGCGGAGGCGTTCGCGAGCGATATGGTTTCTCTTGTGGACAAAGCATGATGACGGGAGAATCGATCGAAATTCGCCCCATTTTACAAGACAAACTGCCGCAGGCGCTCGCGTTGGTTGAGCGCGTATTTATGCGCTTTGAAGCGCCGGACTACGCACCGGAAGGGATAGAAACCTTTCGTACGTTTTTGCAAACCAAAGAGGCAGTTTCCGCGCTGACGTTTTACGGCGCATTTTCTGGTGCGCTCCCCGTGGGCGTGTTGGCGACGCGGGGAAACAGCCACATCGCGCTTTTTTTCGTTGATGAGGATCATCAGGGACAGGGTATTGGTCGAGCGCTCTTCTCCGCCGCCAAGTCTGCCTGCAAAACGGATTTGATGACGGTCAACTCCTCACCCTACGCGGTTGAAATCTATCGTCGCCTTGGCTTTACCCCGATTTCAGCCGAGCAAACGAAAGACGGCATTCGATTTACACCGATGAAGTGCATCCTATAAAAGATTTTATTAACCACCAATCGTAAATACTTTGAGCCACACATGCAAAAAACAGCGGTAATCGCAAGATGACCGCTGTTTTGTTAGAGTGCGTATTTAGCCCTTTTTCTTGGTGGTGCTCTTTTTTGCCGTGCTATTCTTCGCGGTAGAGCTCTTTTTGCTGGATGAACTGCTCTTCTTTGCCGATGAAGATTTCGTGCTCTTCTGCGAATCATCACCAAAGAGGCTTCCGAGCAGTGCGCCGCCGAGGCTGGCCGCGCTGTTACTGTTACTGTTACTGCTGCTGCCGCCAAGGAGGGAGCCAAGTAGCTCACTACCGAGCGAGGAGCCGGAGCCGGAGCCGGAGCTGCTGCTGGAGTTGCCGCCAAGCAGACTGCCAAGCAGGCTGCCGCTGTCGTTGTCATCACTGCTGGAGTCGGAGAGCAGCGAGCCAAGCAACGAGCCAACGCCGCTGCTGTTGCTATTGCTGGAGGAAGAGTTGCTGTTGTTTCCGCCGAGCAAGCTTCCGAGGAGCGCGCCGCCGATAGAAGAGCCAGAATTGCTGCCCGAACCGCTGCCAAGCAGGCTGCCGAGGAGCGAACCCGCGGCGTCGCTCGTACCGCTGCCAAGCAAACTGCCAATCAGCGAACCAGTGCTGCCGGAGCTCGAGTTTGAACCGGAGCCAAGCAGCGAACTGAGGATCGATCCGATTCCGCCGGAACTGCTCTGGTTCTGCTGACCCAGCAAATTGAGGAGCAACGGTGCAAGCTGGAGCAGGATGGACGTTGTCTGCCCTTTCTCTACGCCCGCCTTTTTCGAAAGAACCGAAACCGCTTTGTTGGTATTGTCACCCAAGAGATGCTGAAGAATCTTCGCGCTGTCCTGAGAGTCCACATTCGAAAGGAAGGATTTTACATCTGACGAATCTTTCGATGCATGATCCGAAAGAGCCTGCGTCAGCGCTTGTTCCCCCTTCTTCGTGCTTGCGTTTTGCTGCATTCCTTCGAGCATCAGCGGCAACGCGGCACCGATGACAGACTCTACCTGAGATTTTTTTGCTCCACTGTTTTTGCTCAGTGTGCCTACGGTGTCCCCTCCGAGGATGGTTTCGAGCAAGACATCTGTGTAACTCATACAGTTCTCCCTTTCCAATATGTACAATCGTTTTATTGAAATCAGTATACCCATATTTCATCATAGATTCTGTGACATTGTATTATAATGACTTAAAAATGTGATGAAATTCTGTTTCGCAAAAAAATTGGGTGAACAAAGGAACTGTTTTGTGCAGAATAGCCCACCTAACTGTAAGATGAGCTGTTCTTTTATGTGTTTATTTTCATCATAATACCATTCAATCTTGTTGGTATCAAGCGCTTATTTGCGCGAATTCTATTGCTGTTGCGCTGGGTTTTCGTTGAGAATCAACATGAGCACCTGCGCTTCTTCCGCGCTGGAGTTGCGCAACGCGTGGCTCTCTCCACTTGCGCAAAGATGCATGTCTCCTTTGCGCAGCGTACTCCACGCACCCCCATCCAGCACATCAACCGTGCCTGCCAGAACATAGTAGACCTCAAATTCGCCATCGTGCCGATGTTCGCCGATGGAGCCGCCGGCCGGAATTTCAGTCCGCGAAAAAAGTTTCCCCGCACCGAACGCTTCCTCGGTCATTAAAAAATCATGAAACGCCAATACACCCTCGCCGCCGCGCACGTTTTCACGGATGCGGATCTGTAGCTCTCCAGCAGTTTTAATCATATTTATCTCCTTTGTTTTTTTAATTACATATTGCCGCTATAAACATAAGAAAGATGCTCCCGCGCAATCTTCGCCAGCCGTAAAATCGTCTCCGCTGGGGTGGCGGATGCGTCTTTCATGCGGTGCCGCGGAAAGAATCGGGAAAGGTGCAGCGGAATTTCAGAAGAAACGGACGAAATCCACGCCGCCTCCGCGCGCATGGTATCGTCATCATCATTGAACCCCGGCACGATCAGCGTCGTGAGTTCCAGATGAATCTTCCCCTGCGCCTGCGCAATTGCCGCCTTCACCGTTTCAAAATCTCCGCCTAGCGTGCGATACCCTTCTTGCGAAAACGCTTTGAGGTCGATATTGGCCGCATCCACAAACGGTAACAGGCGCTCCCAGGGGTTTGGCTCGATCATTCCGTTTGTCACTAGAACGATTTTTAGCCCGCGCGATTTTGCCAGCTTTGCGCAATCCAGCACATACTCGTAGCCAATCAGCGGTTCGTTATACGTAAACGCAAGCCCGATGTTTCCCTGCGGGCGATATTCCTCCGCTAGGGCTACGAGCGCTTCCGGCGAAATCATCTCCCAGAGGATGCTGCTACCGTCCGCGCGCGCAATTTCGCAGTTTTGACAATAGGCGCAGTCCATATTGCACCCGTAACTGCCGACAGACAAAATTTTGCTCTCGGGATAAAAGCGTCGCAGCGGTTTTTTTTCGATTGGATCGAGGGCGAGGCTCGTCACTCTTCCATAGTTTTCACAAAGGATCACATCCCCGCGATTCACCCGCGCGTGGCAAAAGCCTGTTTGTCCCTCATTCAGCGCGCATTTGCGCGGGCAGATTTCGCAAACGATCTTCACGTATGCCGCACCACCTCAAAACGTTCCATGCGACAACGCTCGTTCTCCGGAATGCCAGCCTTGCGCTTGGCGATTTTTAATTGTTCCTCCACCGTATCCACGCCCTCCAAATTGGGAAGGAGTAACCCTTTGCGGTAGCCGGAGACGACGATGACACCGTAGCGCTTCGCATCCAGCTGTTCAATGGAGTCAATTCGCTCCGTCTTACCCAGCACGTCTACGCTATAAGTGATGCGCTCCAACTCCTCCGCTCGAACAGGTTCAAAGCGTGGATCTTCGCTGCATGCGGCAACCGCGTTTTTCAAAATCTCCAGTGCAATATTGTCGGTCACAGCGGAGATCGTGCCGATACAACCGCGCAGCTTTCCCGCAATCTTGAGCGTAACGAACACACCAGCGCGCTGCGTCACCAGCTCCTCCGGCAGTCCTTCCGGCAGCACAGTTTTTTCGCCCAAACGAACAAAAGCTTCAATCGTCTGCCGAGCGAGGCGAACAAATGCATCTTCATTGGCGCGAACTCCGCTCAAGCGCTCCCGCTCGGCTCTTTGATACAGCACGTCAAAGGCGCGACTCTCGTCCACTCCTTCCGGCGTGAACGCAGCTACCGCATAGCCAACACCAAATGTTCCCTCGTAACTAAGCAATTCGCTCTTCACGTTCATTCGATCCAGTGTCCCCGCAAGAATCCAAAACGTGCCGAGTCCGCACTCCGCGGCCTCTTCGCAAAGTGTGGAGTCCAGCGTCATCAGCTTTAAAAAATCACCCGATGCCATCGCCTGCGTCGCCTGCCGGTCAAACTCAGGCCCGCTCGCATGAAACCCGTATGGTCCGTTTTCGAGCAATTTATGCGAAAGATCTCCGCTGGCGATGACGACGACATCCCGGTTGAGCTCCTCCGCTGTTTTTTTGATGCATTTGCCCAGGCGGTAATGCTCCGCCGCATCCATGCCGGATAGCCCGATGCGCACCACCTCGCAGGGAAGATCGCGCTCAGCCAAAAACGAAAGTGGTATCATCGTTCCGTGATCCAGCTCTTTATCCCGCTCCCCTTTTGTGCCCGCGGAAATCCCCGCGCGCTTTGCGTTTATCTCCAGCGCAAGGGTGAATTCTTCATCATAGACCGCGCTGACCTGCAGTGACGCCGCGCCAAAGCGCTTCATGTCGCCGCGTGCCTTTTTGCCCGGGGAAATATGAAAATAATCCACATAGCTTGTCGCATGCGAAGAGAGGATCACAAGTGTATCGGGCGAGAGCAGCCGAACACGCCGCGCAATCTCTCGATATGCGGCGATTGTAGCGCGGATTTCGCGCTCCTGCCCCTGACCGATTTGCGGCAGGATAATCGGCGGATGCGGTACGATCGCAGCCAGTTGAATGGGCATGTAGTTTCCTCAATTTCTCTTGTTACCGGTTGTTGAACGGATTGATTTCGGGCTCATTTTAACACTTCAGGCGCGGTGTGTCAAAAAAAGACGGCATTCGAAGGGCAACAGCATCCTACGATCACTTTATCTTTCTCGCGGCAAATGTGCTAGAATAAAGCTAAAGTGAGCGAAAGGGTTTTGTATGACGGAACAAGCGGGTAGGAACAAGCAAAACAATGAAATGCGAACCGCAGCGGTCGTCGCCTTATTGGGCGTCATCTGCGTATGTGTGGTGTTTCTGCTCATCGCGCTTCCTCTGCGCGCGTTCAGCGCGGGCAAAGAGGCGGAAGTCGCAGCGATTACCCCATCTCCCACGCCAACCAAACCCCTGACACCATCGCCAAGCCCGACTCCGCTCATCCCCTCCGTACTTACGTTTGACGAGAGTTCGGATAATCCCATGCCCGTACAGGACAGCCGTCTCGCCCTCGGACGCGGATACAAACTGCGCGGCACGGTGCAGTCCAACTATCCGCTGACATCGGTTTCGCTCGAAATAAACTGCGCTTTTAGCGAAGATCCGCGCTACCCTTATGTGCAGAGCGTCACGTTTGATCCCAATAACGCCGTTTACTCCTATCCGTTGGACGACGCGCTCACGAAAGAGGGCGTTTCTCTCGATTTGCTCACGCAGTTTTCCGCGCTGGGTGTCGGCATCCATACGATGACGCTCTACGCAACCAGCCTCGGACAGCCGACGCCGGAGAAGCTCTTTCAAACGCAGTTTTACGTGCTTTCAAGCGACTGGAACACGATTAATAAGTCCGATTTTTCCAATAATAGCTATGAAACGGCACAGCGCTTTTTTAAAGAGAAAGACGCATTCCTCTACCGCTATCAGTGGGTGGACGCGCGCTATATCGTCGCCGACCCGGACTGGGAAAATACCTACATCATTTCCTACGATTGCTTGCCCGGGCGCGAATCATGGCGTATTCACAAGTTTGCGCTGCCATACTATCAAGCCGCATCTTTCTACCTCAACAATGTCCATGTCCGCGTTTCGGGTACCAATGGAGACTCCGGCATACTACTCCTGCGGGACTTGATCGACACCTACAATGGCACCTATTGCTCGCGCTTTACCTCCAGCGAAAAATCGATCAGTCACCACGCCTTCGGTACGGCAACCGATCTCAACGGAGGAATGGGTGTAAACGACAACCTAAAAGAGAACATCGTGCTGATCAACACCGAGGTGCGCGACAAGCTGGTCTATAACGGCATCAATAGCGAAAACGGAGTTTCCTATTACGACTATACCTATTCCGGCGATTCCCTGCTCTGGGTGTATCAAAACATTCCCGAAACCGTGATCAACTACATACTATACGAGCTTGCCTTTTACCGTGCCGGGTTCCAATGGGGGCACTATTATGTTTCAACCAGCGACGGAATGCACTTTACGCTCACAGATCATATTCGCATCAGCCACGACGGCAACGACGGGCTCAGAAAAGTATTTGAGTATAGCGAAACCTATTCGCCCACTGAATAACGGCGCAATTGTTTCGCTCCTAGTCTGAACAAGAAAGTAAGGGTAAATATGCAGATTTTGATTCGTTTTTTGACGGTTAGCGGTAAGTTGCCAAAGGGGTACTCTACTTTCTCCGTACCGGAGAACGCAACCGCCGGGTTTCTAATTGGCGCGGTCGAAACCGCAGGACATGCTGGCGTATTCTGCGCCGCGAGTGACTGGCCGGGGTTGCCGGAGCATATTCTGTTGGCGGCCGATGCGCGTATGTTGCGCCCGGATGAGCAGCTGCGCGAAGGTCAGCAAATCAGCATCATCGGGCAAATGATCGGTGGCTGATAACCATCGATTACGGTGAATCTCAGATGAACGATAAGCCAAAGATCTGAGAAATGTGTTTGACATTCATCCGGCGTCTTAGTATGATTCGATACATATTTATCGTATGATAAGTTCAAAATAATCCACAAACAAGCGGAGGAAATGGAACGTATGGCAAAGATATTGCGCGCTGACGGCATGAATAAGTGTCTTGGATGCTTCACCTGCATGCTCACATGTGCAGCGGTCAACAAAAAGGAACACAGCATGTTTAAAAGCGCTATTCGTGTGCGCACCACCGGAGGGCTCACCAGCAGCTTTGTCGGCATCGTATGTCTGGCATGTACCGACGAGCGCGCCTGCGCAGAGGCATGCCCAACCGGTGCACTGCGCCCGCGTACCGGCGGCGGCGTGATCCTCACACAGGAAAAGTGCATCGGCTGTCGCAAATGCATCGATGCGTGTATCGTCGGCGCGGTCAACTTTGATGAGGACCTGAAAGTTCCGATTATTTGCAAACATTGCGGCATTTGCGCGCAGTTTTGCCCGCATCAGTGCTTAACGATGGAGGAGGTTTGATGTATGTTAGGTGATGATAAAAAAGTCCTTTTTATCGATTTAAGTACCGAAAAGCTAAAAATCGAGAAGCGCGTCGATTTAAACGCATCTCTCGGCGGCATAGGCATCGCCATCAAGCTGTTCGAGGAGAATTTTCATCCCGATCTACCACCGCTGCATGAAACCCAGCCGATCGTGTTTGCCGTCGGTGCACTTACCTCCGTCTTCCCCGTCATGACTAAGACGGTCGCGGTGTTTTATTCGCCGCACACGGGCGAACTCGGCGAGAGCTATGCGGGCGGACGTCTTGCGTTTGCCATGATGCAAGCGGGCTACGACGCCATCGTCATCAGCGGAAAAGCAAAAAGACCGATGTACATCTCCGTTCGCTCGGACAATGTCTCGTTCCGGGATGCACGCGCACTTTGGGGTTTGCCCAGTACGGTCATCGGCCGCGTCATTCGCGAGCGGGAACCCGGCCCCGGCAAGCGCAGCATCATCCGCATCGGCCCCGCGGGCGAAAACGGCGTCACCTATGCCAGCGTATGCGTCGATACCTATCGGCACTTCGGCCGCCTCGGTCTCGGCACTTCGATGGGTTCCAAAAACCTCAAGGCGATGCAGGTCTACGGCACGACACCGATTGCGATCAAGAACTTCCCCGCCTATTGGAATGCGTATCGCGCTGTGTACAAAAAGTGCACGGAAACCGAGCTGATGCAGAAGTATCACGATCTGGGTACGTCTATCAATATCGAACCGCTCAACTCGCTCGGCGTTCTGCCGACCAAAAATCTCAAACAGACGGTGTTTGAGCACGGCGATAAAATCAGCGGCGAAGCGTTTGCCGAAAGTAATCTCATCCGCAAGATGGCTTGCGTCGGCTGCCCGGTCGGCTGCATCCATATCGGGCAATACCGTCGTGAATTCGACAAGGAAGGCCATGAGTACGAGTCCATCAGCGTTGGGTATGACTATGAGCTGATCTTTGCACTCGGCAGTTTTCTGGGGGTTAAGTCCACGGACGAAATTCTGGCGCTGATCGACGAGGTGGAAGAACTCGGTATGGACGCTATGTCTGCTGGGGTCGTGTTGGGCTGGGCGACAGAAGCACTGCAAAGAGGTCTTGTAACTGAGAAAGAAACACTCGTGCCGCTGAAGTTTGGCGACAAAGAAGGATACATCAAAGCGCTTGGTTACATCGCCTGCTCCGCCAATGAATTCTACATTGCACTCGGCAAAGGCGTTGCGCACGCTTCCAGCATCTATGGCGGGGCAGATTTTGCCATGCAAATTGCGGGCAACGAGATGGCGGGGTATCACACCGGCTACGGCGCGCTCGTCGGCATGTCCGTCGGCGCGCGTCATTCGCACCTGTGCAACGGCGGGTACTCCATCGATCAGGGTCTAAAGACCGTGGATCTGGATGTTATCGCCCAAAAACTATTTCAGGAAGAGATCGACCGCTGCATGCTCAATTCCTTAATCATGTGCCTCTTTGCGCGAAAAGTGTATGACCGCGCAACGATTCTGATGGCGCTCGATTCGCTTGGGTATTCGTTTACCGATGCCGACCTGACACGTATTGCCGAGGAAACGTACGCGTCAAAGATTCGGGTTAAGCGCGCGATGGGCTTTGATCAGGAATCTGTCCGCTTCCCCAAGCGCTTCTTTGAAACGCCAAGCATGCACGGGCTGCTCGATGAAGAATCCGCCTATGAAACGCAGCGCAAGTTCAACGCGCTGACCAACGAACTGCTCAAGCGCTACGAAGCGGCTCCCGCAGAAAAGCCGATTGCAGAAACGGCGACTACTGAAACGGGTACTACTGAAACGGTTACTACTGAAACGGTTACTACTGAAACGGTTACTGCTCAAGCGGCTCCCGCCGATACGGCGACTGCAGAAAAAGCGACTGTACCGAAGAAAGCCGCCAAATCAACAGAAACAGTCTGATTCGCTCTATTCATCATTAGTCAGCAAAACAAACTCATACAAAAAAGCGTCCGCCGGAATCGGCGGACGCTTTGTGTTACTGAGTCGCTTATTTCTTTTCGTTGATCTTGGCCTGTGCGGCGGCAAGACGGGCGATCGGAACGCGGAAAGGCGAGCAGGAGACGTAGTTCAGGCCGATTTTGTGGCAGAACTCGATGGTAGACGGATCTCCGCCGTGTTCGCCGCAGATGCCAAGTTTGATGTCCTTGCGAACGCTCTTACCGAGCTCAACAGCCATCTTGACGAGCTTGCCGACGCCTTCCTGATCGAGACGTGCAAACGGGTCGGACTCGAAGATCTTCTTTTTGTAATAATCGTCGAGGAACTTGCCTGCGTCGTCACGGCTAAAGCCGAAGGTCATCTGGGTCAGATCGTTGGTGCCGAAGCTGAAGAACTCCGCATGCTCGGCGATCTTGTCCGCCGTCAGAGCGGCGCGCGGAACTTCGATCATAGTGCCGACGAGATACGGAATCACGACACCGCGCTCTTCCATAACGGTCTTGGCGGTTTCATCAACCGTGTTCTTCACGTATTCGAGCTCTTTGACTTCGCCCACGAGCGGAATCATGATTTCAGGAACGACTTGAATGCCGGTCTCCTGACGAACTTCGATGGCAGCCTCGATGACCGCGCGGGTCTGCATTTCCGCAATCTCCGGATACGAGATCGCAAGACGGCAACCGCGGTGTCCGAGCATGGGGTTAAACTCATGCAGACTCTCGACGGTATGGAGCAGGTCTTCGTATTTGAGGTTCATTTCCTTCGCGAGGGAACGGATATCCGCTTCTTCGGTCGGGAGGAACTCATGCAGCGGCGGATCCAGGAAGCGGATGGTAACCGGACGGCCACCCATCGCCTTATAGATGCCCTTGAAGTCGCTGCGCTGCATCGGAAGCAGCTTGTTCAGCGCGCGTTTGCGGGACTCCACATCGTTGCTGATGATCATTTCGCGCATTGCGGGGATACGCGTTTCATCGAAGAACATATGCTCAGTGCGGCACAGGCCGATGCCTTCCGCGCCAAACTTAACCGCGACTTCCGCGTCATGCGGGGTGTCGGCATTAGTGCGCACATGGAGCGTACGGAACTGATCTGCCCATTCCATGATCGTGGCGAAATTGCCGGATACCAGCGCTTCGATGGTCGGCAGAGCTTCGCCGTAGACGTTGCCTGTAGAGCCATCAAGAGAGATCCAGTCGCCTTCTTTAAAAGACTTGCCGGAAGCAAACACCAGCGTCTTGTTCTTCTCGGAGATGGAGGCTTCCGAGCAACCCGCTACGCAGCAGGTGCCCATGCCGCGGGCAACGACCGCCGCGTGGGAGGTCATGCCGCCGCGCGCGGTGAGGATTCCTTCGGAGGCATACATGCCTTCGATGTCTTCCGGCGAGGTTTCAAGACGCACAAGGATCACTTTTTCACCGGCTTTACCGGCGTTCATCGCATCAAGCGCGGTGAAATATACGCGTCCGCAAGCAGCGCCAGGAGATGCGGGCAGACCGCTGGCAATCACAGTTGCGCTTTTGAGTGCTTTGGGTTCAAAGGTCGGGTGCAGCAGTGCGTCGAGCGAACGCGGGTCGATCTTCGCAATTGCTTCTTCCTTGGAAATCATGCCTTCATTGACCAGGTCGACCGCAATCTGGAGCGCGGCGGCAGCGGTGCGCTTGCCGTTGCGGGTCTGGAGCATGAAGAGGCGGCCGCGTTCGATGGTGAATTCCATGTCCTGCATGTCGCGGTAGTGGCGCTCGAGCTTATCCGCGGTTTCAGCAAACTGCTGATACACTTCCGGCTGGGCGTTCTTGAGCTCGTCGATGGGGCTCGGTGTGCGGATGCCCGCGACGACGTCTTCGCCCTGCGCGTTCATGAGGAACTCGCCGTAGAGCTTCTTTTCGCCTGTGGAGGGGTTGCGCGTGAACGCAACGCCGGTGCCGCAGTCATTGCCCATGTTGCCAAAGACCATGCTCTGCACGTTGACGGCGGTGCCCCAGTCGTAAGGAATGTCATTCTTTCTTCTATAGACGATTGCGCGGGGATTGTCCCAGCTGCGGAAGACGGCCTTGATGGCCTCCATGAGTTGTTCGCGCGGATTCTGCGGGAATTCGGTGCCCTTTTCTTTGAGGTACATCGCTTTGTAGAGCTTCACGACCTCTTTGAGGTTTTCAGCATTCAGATCGGTGTCTAGTTTGCAGTTGTTCTTTTGCTTAATTTCATCGAAGATTTCGTCAAATTTCTTCTTTTCCACTTCCATCACGACGTCCGAAAACATCTGGATGAAACGACGGTAGCTGTCGAACGCGAAGCGCTCATTATTGGTGAGTTTCGCCAATCCAACAACGGTATCATCGTTCAAGCCGAGGTTGAGAATGGTGTCCATCATGCCCGGCATGGATGCGCGGGCACCGGAGCGTACGGAGACGAGGAACGGATTGGACGGATCGCCAAACTTCTTGCCCGCTTTTTCTTCGGTGATGACCAGAGCGGCTTCGATCTGTTCGATGATTTCGGATGCGATCGTCATCTTGTCGGTGTAATAACGCGTGCAGGCTTCTGTGGAGACAGTGAAGCCAAACGGCACGGGCAAACCGAGCGTGGTCATTTCGGCCAGGTTCGCGCCTTTGCCGCCGAGAAGATCGCGCATTTTCGCGCTGCCTTCGCTAAAAAGGTAAACGTATTTTTTTGACAAAACCTCTTCCTCCTTCAATACTCTAACAAAAAATATTATAGCGTTTTGACCAGTACTATGCAAGAAAAATCGCAGATTGAAACCCACACGCGGATACTGTTTGCAATGTTATAACACGCTCTTTAAGAACGCTTTTATTCCCGTAGCCTAGCCGCCATGCGGCTTTTTGTTGGTTTGGCGAAAATCACGCTGCGAGCCTCCGCAGGAAATCCTGCATAAATTTTCGCGTTACCTCCAAGTCTGCATGGCTTGCGCGCGGTCACGCCGATTCGCTTTAACAATCGACGCGACTCGGTGCATTACGCAAAAAAGGCGAAGCCGCTAACACGACTCCGCCCTATGATGATATGCTGTTACGCGAGTGCGAAGATAATGGATGCGACCGTTCCGAGGATCATCATGATCGCCACGACCAAGCTGAAAATTCTCAGACCTTTGCTCATAGTCTCATCCCCTCTTACTTGCCGACAGACGCGTAGTTATCCGGATAACGCGTCACGAGCGAATTGTCCGCAACCCATTTGCTCACGATTTCAGAGTAATATTGCTGCTGATAGACACCCTGCTCATAAAGATCAAATCCTTCTTTCACATCTGCATAAGGAATCTCATGCGCGGCTTCTGTTGAAACGCGCTTGATGATGTGCCAGCCGTAATCGGACTGAACCGGCGTTGAAACGTCTCCATCTTTGGTTAAAGTGAGAGCCGCAGTGAGGAAGGCCTCCACATAGTTCGCGCCTTCGCCGACCAAATAACCAGCCGCGTTATCTGCGCCCTGCATACCTGGGTCGGTGTTATATTGGGTCAACAGTGTTTCAAAGTCTTCACCGGCGTCGATCTTTTGTTTGATCAGCAGTGCGGTGGATTCGTCCGCAACTAGGATTTGGCGTACACGGAAGAAACCAGCCGGAACATAGACCGGCGGAGCCGTGTAACCATATTGGGAATACGATTCGTAGGTGAAGTAGTCAGACGGTGTCGCATCGAAGAGTGTCTTCTGGGAAGCAAGCTCTTCCGTATACTTTGCCGACAATTCATCTGCCGTCATCGTGATGCCCTCTAGCAACGCAGTGCGATGCTTGCTGACGAGCGTTTCATTCTTCGCGTCCTCAAGCATGCTTGCCTTCAACTTTTTGACTGTAGTCTTATTCTTAACGAGCGCTTTTGTGAACTGCGTCTTGACGTAAGCATCTATATTCGTCGAGCCGGCTTTGACTGCCTGCGACTCAAACGAAGCGATGGTGTCATCATAGTTCTTCTTTGCGGTTTCCTTGGCAGTTGCCAGTTCTTCGTCCGTCAGTGTGATGCCGGCGAGCTTCGCCTGATAGATCTTCATCGCCGAAGAGATGAGGTTATCTAGCAGATAGTCACGGAACTTCGCGATGCCATCAGCAGTCGAGGTATCATACCCGTAATTGGATGCGTTGCTCAGAGAGTTTGTGTAGGAATTTTCCAGCTGGGTCAAGGTGACTTCCCGGTCACCCACCTTCGCCGCGAGCACCGGTTTGCCGCCGCAACCAAGCAGTGTTGCCGCCACCAGCAGGATCACCGCAACCAGCGAAATTGTCTTGTTCAGTTTCATGAATGTCTGTCTCCCTTTTGTGTCAGTAGAGCTATCAATAATTTTGTATAGAAACGAGTGAATTATACTCTTGGGCGCAGAGATTGTCAATCAAACGCATTGAGCGAAACGCGATTCAACGCACAGTGTGAATTGTATCGCGTGAGTTTCCTTTTTTATAGAGCCACATCCATCATCGTAATCAGGGTAAAATCCGTAGATAGGCCGCCATGCCGCCGGTGTTGCCTTTATCGCGCCGGTGCGAATAAAGTCGCGACGTCTCCATGGTACAGACATCAAAGAGCGATACATGCTCCGCTAAAATTCCCGCCTCAAGGAATTGCGCGACCGCCACCATCCAAAGATCGACATGCGGGCGTCCTTGCGTTTGTTTTCGTACGCAAGTCAATTCGGGATAAGCCACCGCAAATTCTCCGGCAACATTTTCTCCGACTTCAAAGCAATCGGGACAGATGGATGGTCCCACCCCCGCAAAAATATCGGACGGGTTGGAGCCATATTCCTGCGCCATCATGGCGACGACCCGTGCGCCAATGCGACCGAGCGCCCCGCGCCAGCCCGCATGCGCAAGACCGATGCAGCGCTTCACAGGATCGACAAAGTAAAACGCCATGCAGTCCGCATGACCTGTGATCAGTGTGACGGCGGGGTCATTTGTGATCAGGCCGTCGCAAGCAGGTAGCGGATCGAGCAAATATCCTTTCCCTGCGTCCGATTTGTCAACTTTGATCACGGTAGTTCCGTGCTCATAATTATCCATGACCATCTGATCAAATGGAATCTGTGCCGCCCGGCAAAATACGCGGTAGTTTTCCATCACGTTATCGCGATTCTCCGGTCGGGTAAAGCTCAGGTTGAGCGAGGTAAAATACCCTTCGCTTACGCCGCCGCCCCTCGCGGTGAATCCGTGATCAAATCCCGAAAGACGTTCCAGCGCGGACAACGTATAGAAACCTAAGCCGTTGACAAAGCGAAATTTCGCTCCGCGCGCCATGTGCGCATACGATTCTGAAAAATTAGTTGTTTGCATTGTTTGATCCTGCATAATTCTCCGCAGCCCGATGAAAAAAATTGTTGTTTGTTCTAAGAACTGGCTATTAAAGAATTCGTTGTTTATTCCAATAACTGGTCTTGTAAAGAATTCGTTATTTATTCCAATAACTGATCTTGTTCAGTAAAAAAAGGCGGCATCGCGCCGCCGATCTGTTGACACAAAAGCAGGCGTAACTCCGCCGATTCCGAGGATTCTGCGTCGCAAAGCGATTTAGCTCTTCTCGTCCAGCAGATGCTGCAGCTCTTTCATAAATGTTTGCGTGTCCTTAAACTCGCGGTAGACAGAGGCAAAGCGGACATACGCCACCTCGTCCACGTCCTTAAGCTTTCGCATGAGTATTTCGCCGACGTCACGCGTGGTCACCTCGGAAGCGAGCGTATTGAATACCTCGCGCGTCACGTCTTCGACCAGCTTATCCTGCACATCTGCCGCCACGGGGCGTTTTTCGCAGGCTTTGCGGATTCCGATGCGAATCTTTTCGGAGTCGAAGGGTTCGCGTCTTCCGTCGCGTTTCACGACCATGATGGGGATCTCTTCGATCTTTTCATAGGTAGTAAATCGTTTCCCGCAATTGATACATTCTCGTCTTCTGCGGATGGCGCTTCCGTCCTCCGTAGGCCGTGAATCGATCACCTTGCTCTCGATGCTGGCGCAATATCTGCATTTCATGACGGTATGCTCCTTATTTGGTGCATTGTTACTTATTATACTACCATATCTATGGTAACAATACCACTGCGAATTTATATTTCGCATAATGCTTCTATGCCTTCTATTTTAAACCATGCATGAAAAGTGCCAAGCATTAAAAAACTCTAAATACAAAAAAACTTAAAACGAAAAAGCGAACCGAAAAATCGGTTCGCCTTTGTGTCATTGTGAGTGCCCCGTGATTAATACTTGCGCTTTCTTGCGGCCTCTGCCTTCTTTTTACGCTTCACACTGGGCTTTTCATAGTGCTCGCGACGACGGACCTCTGCCAGGACGCCGCTGCGTGCGCATTTGCGTTTGAACCGTTTCAGAGCGCTCTCCAGGGACTCGTTTTCACCTACGCGAATTTCCATTTTCTCCCCTCCCCTCTTAAACGACTCTTCCTTCGTCGGAAGACGCTAGAAGTCATTATACGCGAGGCGCAAGATGAAGTCAACAGGTTTTTCCTGCATGAAAACAACTTAAAATTTACAATATACACTGCCGCCTCTGTGTTGTTTCCACATTTCGACTGTGCTATACTGTGTCTAGACTCTGCTCTTAACAGAGCGCAAAAACATCAGGGAGGAAAACTCATGAAAAAATTCGTAACAATCCTTTTGATTCTGGGTATGGTCCTGTCCGTCGTGGCGTGCGCCCCGGCCGCAGCCCCCGCTGCAACCGCGGAAGTAACCGCGACCCCCGAAACCGCAGCGACGGCAGCCCCCGTTGCAGATGCCACCGTGGCGCCCGTAGCACTGAATATCGCTATGGTCACCGACGTCGGTAACATCGACGACAAGTCCTTCAACGAGTTCACCTGGGTTGGTTGCAAAACCTGGGCCGCGGAAAACGGCGCAGTTGCCAACTACTATCGTCCATCTGAAGACAGCGATGCAGCCCGCATCGAGACCATCAAAACGGCCATCGACAAGGGTGCCAACGTCATCGTCTGCCCAGGCTACCTCTTTGGCGCAACCTATCAGCAGCTTCCGCAGCAGTATCCGGATGTCATGTTCCTCGGTATCGACCTTGGCCTCGGCGATGTGCCCGCGCCCCAGGCGAACACCGCTCTGATCACCTATCAGGAAGAACAGTCCGGCTTCCTCGCGGGCTATGCCGCCGTCATGGATGGCTACACCAAGCTCGCGTTCCTCGGCGGCATTGACGTGCCCGCGGTCGTTCGTTACGGCTTTGGCTACGTCCAGGGCGCCAACCAGGCAGCAACCGAACTCGGCAACACCGCTGATGTCTCGATCAAGTACTGGTACTCCGGCTCCTTCGCGCCGAACGACGAAATCAAGACCAAGACTGCCGGTTGGTACACCGAAGGCACGCAGATCATCTTTGCGGCCGGCGGCGGTATCCTCTATTCGGCAATCGCATCCGCTGACGAAGCCAATGGCAAACTGATCGGTGTTGACGTCGACCAGTCCAGCGTCTCCGAGCGCATCGTCACCTCCGCGAAGAAGGAACTCGAAAACTCCGTCAAGCTCGCTCTGTCCGACCTGCAAGCCAATGGCGGCAAGTGGTCCGCAGCGTATGCCGGTGTTGAGAACAAGCTCGGCGCCGCGCAGAATTGCGTTGGTCTGCCGACCGATGCAGCCGCCTGGAGATTCAGCACCTTCACGGTTGATCAGTACAACACCCTCTTTGACAAAGTCAAGAGCGGCGCGTACACCATCGCATCCGCGATTGACGTACAGCCTACCGTCACCATCGCTGTCGATTATCAGAACTAATTTCTGACGATCGCGTACAGCACATACGGTCAAAAAGGGGGCTGGGCTTCAAGCCCGGCCCCTCTTTTATTATTTCGGTCATGCAAATATTTTCATTTAAATCTTCTTGCAATAAAACCTTCTTGCCCTTATATTATTTTAATCGTATCATTTTGCTTAAAACAATCTTGCTCAAATCATCCTGCTAAAAATAGAACGGTTCATCCGTACATCGCCCGTCTATTATACAATGGGAAGGGATACCGCTTATGAACGAATATGTCATCGAGATGCTAAATATTACAAAGGAATTCCCCGGCATCCGAGCAAACGACGATATCACGCTGCGTCTGCGGCGCGGCGAAATTCACGCCTTGCTCGGCGAAAACGGCGCGGGAAAATCTACGCTGATGAGCGTATTATTCGGCTTGTATCAGCCCGAAAAAGGCGTGATCAAGAAGGACGGCGAGATCGTCCGCATCAAAGACCCCAACGACGCAAATACGCTCAATATTGGCATGGTCCACCAACATTTCAAGCTGGTTGAGGTGTTTACTGTGCTGGAAAACATCATCCTCGGCGTCGAACCAAACAAGATGGGGTTTCTACAAAAGAAAGTAGCGCGTAAAAAGGTCGTGGAGCTCAGCGAACGCTACGGGCTTAAGATCGACCCCGATGCACTGATTGAGAATATCTCAGTCGGTATGCAGCAGCGCGTCGAAATATTGAAGATGCTCTATCGCGACAATGATATCCTGATTTTTGACGAACCCACTGCGGTTCTCACCCCACAGGAGATCGACGAGCTCATGCAGATTATGCGCTCGTTTGCCGCGGAGGGAAAATCGATCCTATTCATCACGCACAAGCTCAACGAAATCATGGCGGTTGCCGACCGTTGCACCGTGCTTCGCAAAGGCAAATGCATCGGAACCGTAGACGTCAAGGACACCGACAAAGTGAAGCTGAGCCGCATGATGGTTGGACGCGATGTCGAGTTTATCGTCACCAAAGACGACGCGACCCCCGGCGACGTTGTGCTGGATGTAAAGCACCTCACCGTTCCGAGTAAATCGCATAAAAATAACGCCGTAAAAGATGTTTCCTTCCAAGTGCGAGCGGGCGAAATCGTCTGCCTCGCGGGCATAGAAGGAAACGGACAAACAGAATGCGTTTATGCATTGACAGGCTTGGAGAAGCCTTCCGCCGGAACCATTACGCTCAAAGGTGAACCGATCGTGCTCATCGGTCGTAAGCGCGGCAAGCAGTCTGCTGAAGCGCTCGGCAAGGTGAAAACGATCCTGATGCCCATCCGCCATCGCAGCAAGCTTGGCATGAGCCACATCCCGGAAGATCGACAGAAATTCGGGCTGGTGCTCGACTACTCACTCGAGCAGAATCTCGTGCTGCAACGTTACTGGGAACCCACGTTCCAAAAGAGCGGATTCATCCGAAATCTCAGCGTACGCCAGTATGCGGAAAAGCTCATCAAGCAGTATGATATTCGCAGCGGTCAAGGGCCGATCACCAGCGCGCGCAGCATGTCCGGCGGCAATCAGCAGAAGGCCATCGTCGCCCGCGAGTTGGATAAAAACCCGGAACTGCTCGTTGCGGTGCAACCGACGCGCGGTTTGGACGTCGGCGCGATCGAATACATCCATCATCAGCTCATCGCCGCGCGCGACAAGGGCAAAGGCGTCTTCCTTGTTTCACTCGAACTCGACGAAGTCGTCAACGTTTCCGATCGCATCCTCGTGATGTACGAGGGTGAAATCGTCGGCGAGTTTGATCCGAAAAAGACCACGGTCGAAGAACTTGGTTTGTTCATGGCGGGCGCAAAGAAACAAACTGCCGAAAGGACGGTGCACTGATATGGAAGCAAAAAAACGGCGCACTCTACGCATCCCGGGCAGCACGAGCATTCTCGCCTCGCTGATCTCCATCGGCGTCGGCCTGATTGTCGGTCTCATACTGCTCTACGTGCTCAACGCGAAGGCGGCTGGCGGCGCGTTCATCAGTTTGGTCACAACCGGATTCCGCTCCACCGATAAGTTTGCAAAGATGCTGTATCAGGCGGCTCCGCTGATCATGACGGGCCTTTCCGTTGGATTTGCGTTTAAAACTGGCTTATTCAACATCGGCGCTACGGGACAATATACCGTCGGCGCGGCGTTTGCGCTCATCGGCGCGATTCAGTTTCAGCTGCCGTGGTACATCTGCCTATTGCTTGCGTTCATCGGCGGCGCGATCTGGGGTATATTCCCCGGGTTGTTCAAGGCACTATATAACGTCAACGAGGTCATCACCTCAATCATGTTCAACTGGATTGCGATGTTCGCGGTCAACCTAACCATCAACAACCTACCCATGATGCTGGCGAAGTATTGGGGTGGCGCGCAGATGGATCGTACCGCAAACCTCGCGCAAGCAAACCCTAGCGCGCTGATTCCCAGGATGGGGCTGGATGTGCTCATGAAGAGCAACTACATGAACATCAGCATCTTTATCGCAATCATTTTCGCGCTCATTTCTTGGGTCATTCTGAGTAAAACCACCTTTGGCTACGAGCTCAAAGCCTGCGGCTACAACCGCAACGCGAGCATCTACGCGGGTATCAACGCCAAGCGCAACATCGTGCTCTCTATGGTTATTTCGGGCGCATTTGCCGGCGTCGGCGGCGGTCTTTACTTCCTCGCCGGAACGGGACAATACACGCTGGTCAAGCAACTTCTGTCCGCTGGGTTCAACGGCATTCCCGTTGCGTTGTTGGCGACCTCCAACCCCATCGGTACAATCTTCTCCGCGTTCTTTGTTTCCTATATTCAAGTGGGCGGAGATGCAATGCAGCCGGATTTTGTCAAAGAGATCATCGACATTATCATTTCCGTGATCATCTACCTCGCCGCGTTTGCGCTTCTTACGCGTGAGCTGCTCGCACGTGGCAAACAGCGCCGCGCGGACGATGCTGCGGACGCAATGGACGCAATTGCCCCCGCACCCGAAGCGAAAGACGAGGTGAAATAACATGAATATTCTAGCGGATATCGTCAGCGCAACCATTCTGTTTATGATCCCGCTGCTGCTCGTCGCTTTGGGCGGTATGTTTTCCGAGCGCAGCGGTGTGGTTAATATCGCACTCGAAGGCATCATGATCATCGGCGCGCTTTGCTCCTGCCTGTTCCTACGGTACATGGACTCCAGCGGCTTTGGCCCCGCGCATCCGCAGGGCGCGATGTTCCTCGCCATCCTTGTCTCGGCGTTCTCGGGTGCAATCTTCGCGCTGCTACTCGCGTTTGCCTCCGTCAACCTCAAGGCGGATCAAACCATCGGCGGCACAGCGCTGAACATGCTCGCTCCGGCATTTGCCATCGTGCTCACATGGGCCATTCAGGGGCAGGGTCAAACCACGATCCTCATCCCCACCTGGGCGCGCATCACGCAGGAGACGCTCGGAATTGCCGTCAAGGATAACTTCTTTCAGGCGTTCCTGTTCAAGAGCTTTTATCAAACCACGATCTGGGCGGTGTTCCTCTTTATCATCGCCACGGTATTACTCTATAAAACGCGCTTTGGCCTGCGTCTCCGCGCATGCGGAGAGCATCCCCAGGCTGCGGACTCCGTCGGCGTCAACGTCTATCGCATGCGCTACGCGGGTGTGTTTATTTCCGGCCTTCTCGGCGGCATCGGCGGACTCGCCTATACGCTGGCCGCGGGTAGCGCGTTTCAGTCCACAGTCGCCGGCTACGGCTTCCTCGCCCTCGCCGTTATGATATTTGGTAACTGGAAACCGCTCAACATCCTAGGCGCTTCGCTGTTCTTCGCTCTGTTTAAGATTCTCGGTTCCTATAGCGGAAGCATTCCGTTCCTGCCGAAGTTTGACAACATCAGAGCCAGCGAGTACATCTATCTCATGCTCCCCTACATCGTGACGATGATCGTTCTGGTCCTAACGAGTAAGAAATCCCGCGCGCCAAAGGCCGAGGGCATTCCTTACGACAAAGGTCGCAGGTAATTCATTTCATCGGTGCAACATCACGTATGATCGGGCGCCGCGTCGAAGCGCATTCGCCGCGGCGCCTCTTCTCAATTTTACAGTTCTGATCTGATCTCTCTATTTTTTAGTTCTTTTGATTTCAAACTACACTTTCCGGAGGGGCTATGTCAAAACTCTATTTTCGCTATGGCGCAATGGGTTCCAGCAAGACCGCAAACGCTATCATGGTTTGGTATAACTATCAGGAACGCTGCAAGAAAGCGCTGCTCATCAAGCCCGGCGTGGACACGCGGGATGGCACATACACCATCCGCTCCCGCAGCGGGCTGGAGGCGAACTGCATCCTCTTTGACCAAATCGACTGGGATCAGGTTCGCGCGGGCGAATACGACTGTCTGATCATCGACGAAGCGCAGTTCCTTTCCGTCGAGCAGGTCGATATGCTCCTGCCGATCGTAGATGATTTCGGTATTCCGATCATCTGCTACGGGCTCAAGACGGATTTCCGCGGTGAGTTCTTCCCCGGCAGCGCAAGGTTACTTGCCCGAGCAGATACGATCGAAGAAGTGAAGACCATCTGCTGGTGCGGTAAAAAGGCAACGAATAACGCCCGTCTCGACGGGATAGGCGGCGTCACGAAAGACGGCGAGCAGGTCGTGCTCGGCGCGAGTGATAAATACATCGGCCTGTGCCGCAAGCATTGGCTCATCGGCGATCCCGGCCCCGGATTACGCGCGGAAGACCTCGCAAAAGGCGCGGTACCCGGCACTTGCCGCTGCGAAACCGACGAAGACGAGGAGCCGTAAAACGAAATGAAATTTTATGTGGCCAGCGGCGTACCCAATGCCGAAAAAGTCAACCAAGCGGCCGCCGCACTCACCGCCGCAGGGCATGTGCGCACTTACGACTGGACGACGCACGGAGACGTTTCTAAAACGCCGGACGAACGCAAACGCGAGGTTGCGGCAAACGAAGCACGCGGCGTAACCGACGCAGAGCTGGTTGTGCTACTCCTACCCGGACGATTTGGCACGCACGCCGAACTGGGAATTGCGCTGGCGACAGCCGCCAACAAGCGCATTTTACTTTGGTCGGAAACCGCTGCCCCGTTTGACGGTGCGGAAGGCTTCTGCGTGTTTTACCACCATCCTGCGGTCGAGCGCATCGTCTGCCCGTTTGATGAGTTGCTGACCCTGCTAAAGCACATTTGAGGAGAAATTTTTGAGCGATCCAAGCGAAAACCATACCGTCCTCCACCTAACCGACTACGGCGCGCCGTACGCGGGCAACTTTATCGCGTCCCTGCGCGCGTTGGAGAGCCTGCTGAGCGAGCGCGGAGAGCGCATGGTCTACGTGCTGCCCCCGCGTGCAAACGAGCGACCTTGGGCACAGGAGATGGCACTTTCGCATGATGTCCGCTTCCTGCGCAAGGGCGGCTTCTTTTCTTATCTACGGCAGGTGCGCCAATTGCTGAAGGAAACGAATGCGGATATTCTGCACGAACATTTTATCCATTTTAGCGAGAAGTTAGCGGCATGGCTTGCTTGCAAAACCTGCGGGCACCGCGTGAAAACCGTGCTGCATTTGCATAACCACATCGAGTTGCCGAAAAACCCGCTTCTGCGATTGCCGCACATGCTGTATTTCCGCTCGGTTTCGCGCTTTGTCTGCTGCAGCGAGTCTGTCGCCGCGCATCTAATTGCGGACGGAGTCGCAAAAGAGCATGTCCGCGTCGCCGAAAACGCCATCGCGTTTGAGCGGTTGGATCACTTTGACCCGCTTGTTCGCGAATCCCTCGCCCTTCCCAAGGACGCAAAACTCGCGCTGATGTTCGGGTATGATTACGAGGGCAAGGGTGTCGATCTCGCGGTGGATGCTGTGCGTTTGGTGCGCGAACGCGAAGGTCTCCCTGTCACGCTCGCAGTGGCACTCTCCTCGCATCTAGAGGAAGTGCGTGCACGCATCTGCAAGCAGCTTTGCACGACTGACGTGCCGGATTGGATTTTACTCCTGCCCCCGCGCGAAGACGTCGCTTCGTATTATCATATGGCGGACGTGTTTCTTTCCCCAAGCAGGCAGGAAGGCTTTTGCTACGCGCTCGTCGAGGCGGCGTATTGTCTTACCCCCGTGCTCGCCAGCGACATCGACGCGCAAAAAGACCTCGCGCTGCCGCAGGATGCCTTCTTTCCCCCGCAAGATTCCGCATCGCTTTCGGACGCGCTGACCCGTGTTTTACGCGAAAAGAGCACGCCAGAACGGATTGCCGCGCTGGAGCAGACCAGCGTGCGCGTCGCGCAAACGTACGCTCTCTCCCGCTGGGCGGAGCGCGTTTGCGGCGTATATGCGGAAATACGTTGATCGTTATAGGAAAAAAGCCAATGATGCGCAGAATTCAGCGGTTTTCTTTGTTTTCGGGGTTGACACCGGGTTGAGCGTTTGTTAGACTAATCGGTGTGCCATTGGGTTTCAGCTACCACAGCCCCGGGAGTCTGAACACAAGAGCACAACAGAATTGAAATGATATGATATGATGGAGGAATCGCCATGAAATCCTATATGGCAAAGGGCGAAACCGTCGAGCACAGCTGGTATGTCGTGGATGCACAAGACATGGTCTTAGGCCGTCTTTCTTCCCAAGTAGCAGCTATCCTCAGAGGGAAGCATAAGCCCATATACACCCCGCACGTCGACACAGGCGATCACGTGATTATCGTGAATGCGGGCAAAGTGCGTCTGACCGGCAAAAAGCTGGATCAGAAGAAGCACATCCACCACACCGGTTATCCGGGCGGTATCCGCGAAGTCAGCTATCGCATTCTCATGGCCACTAAGCCGGAGTTTGCCGTTTATGAAGCGATTCGTCGCATGATGCCTAAGGGTCCGCTTGGCGACAAGATGCTCAAAAAGGTTCGCATTTATGCCGGACCCGAGCATGAAAACGCCGCGCAGATGCCCCAGCCGCTGAAGCTGAAGTAACGAGAGGAGAACAGGAACATGGCAAGTACGCAATATCTTGGTACCGGCAGACGGAAAAAGTCCATTGCCCGCGTTCGGTTGCTCCCCGGTAACGGCAGCATCACGATCAACAAACGTGAACTGGACAACTACTTTGGTATGGAAACGCTGAAGATGATTGTCCGCGCACCCCTTACCCTTACCGATACGCTCGCGAAGTTTGACGTTTTCGTCAACGTCTACGGCGGCGGTTACACGGGTCAGGCTGGCGCAATCCGTCACGGCATCGCCCGCGCGCTGCTCGTAGCGGAACCCGCTTATCGCCCCGCCCTCAAAAAGGCCGGCTACCTCACGCGCGACCCGCGCATGAAGGAACGTAAAAAGTACGGTCTGCACGCGGCTCGTAGAGCGCCCCAGTTCAGCAAGAGATAATCTCTTTTGCCCGAACGATACAAGGACAAATCAGCATCCCGCACCTCAACGTGTGGGATGCTTTTTTATGCCTTCATCTGAAATTATGAGTTGAATTGTCCCGAGCACAATCGTCGGCTATAGAAATTTGCGGTTTCATCTTAAAAGGTCTATACTCACAGTATGAAGATGACAAAACAGCGCTTCAAAAAGCTCGGTAAAAAGGCCGCTGCAACCGCAGCAGGCTTGTTTGCTGCCGCTGCCATCGCGCTTAGCGCAGTTGTCGATTCGCCGGACGAGCTTTTCACCGGTACGCCGCAAGCCGCGCAGGTGGTGATTGCCGCGGCAGAGAACGATGAACGCACCGTCGCGAAATCCACCGCCGCCGAGCCCGCACAAAAAACTCGTCTACGCGACCAGCTCCGCAGGCTGTTTTTCGCGCAACCTTCCGTCGTGCGCGGGGTTGTTCTGCTGCCGTTCTGGGCGGTTGGAAAAGCGCTTATTGGGCTGGTTTCGTTACTATTTACAGCGCTGAATCCCTTCTTTCAAATTATTCTCGGGGTTCTGCTGAATGCGATATTACTCTTCGGTTTGTTTGCGCTCGTCTTCAAGCTGCTCTTCCCGCATCTGAGCCTACGCAAGTTTTTGACGAAGAGAAATATTCTCCTGCTTGCTGCGGGCGCACTGGTGCTCTCAGCAGCGGATGTGATCCTACGCGCGTTCTGGGAAGACTATCGCCCCATCAGCATTGCGATCAAGCTCGTTGTCGGGTTAGTTGTGCTATCGCTGCTCGCTTGGCGCATCTTCGGTAAGCGCGTGCCCAAACAAACCGCACAAACAGCGCAACCGGCATAATCTGCATGATCGGTTAGCATCGGAAAATTTAAGAGAATTTTACGTAAAAAAAAGAGGCTTGCGCCTCTTTTGTGTTTAGATCAGAATTTTGTCTTTATCTGCTTCGCTCTTTAACGGGAATACTAGCAAGTAGTGCATCCACCATCTCCGGCGGGGTTGCCCACGAGGTGCAAAAGCGTACCACATCGTTTGTTTCATCAAACGTCTGCCAGAACGCATAGCCAAACTCGTTTGAGATCGACTTGATCAGTTCGCGCGGCAGAATCGGGAAAACCTGATTCGTTGGTGAGTCCACAAAGAGTTGATATCCGCGCTCGCGCACACCCGTCGCAATCCGCTGCGCCTGATTGACCGCGTACCGCCCGATTTCGTCGTAAAGTCCGTCCGCAAACAGCGTCTCAAACTGGATACCCAATAGCCGCCCTTTGGCGAGCATGCCGCCGCGCTGCTTGATATGGTAACGAAAGTCTTTTTTTAACGCAGGGTCATTGATCACCAACGCTTCGCCAAAGAGTGCACCCATCTTGGTGCCGCCGATGGTGAATGCGCTCGTGAGTTGCGCCAATTCCGGCAGAAACACGTCCGCTCCCGCCGCCGCAAAGGCATTGCCCAGCCGCGCTCCGTCGATATAGAGCGGCATATCATATTCGCGGCAAACACGCGAAATTGCCTCCAACTCGCTTTTTTGATAAACCGTGCCCACCTCGGTGGGTTGCGAAAGATAAACCATGCCGGGCTGCACCATATGCTCCGCCGTCGAGTCCGCATAGTGTACAGCGACAGATTGCTTGATTTGCTGTGCCGTGATCTTGCCATCGCTCGTCGGTAACGGTAACACCTTGTGCCCCGTCGCCTCGATAGCGCCTGTCTCATGCACGTTGATGTGCCCGCTCTCGGCGCACACGACGCCCTGATACGGCTTGATGCTCGCGGCAATGATCGTGAGATTCGCCTGCGTGCCGCCGACGAGAAAATGCACATCGCTCTTCGCTCCGCCGAGCCGCGCCTGAATCAGCTCACGCGCATGCGCACAGCGGGTGTCCATTCCGTAGGAATCGTCCTGTTCGCGATTCGCGCGGGCAATCGCCTCCAATATGCGCTCATGGGCGCACTCGTTATAGTCGTTCATGAAGTTATAGCGCATGTTGTTTCCTCCGTGCGGTAAATACTAAGCCGCGATTCAACGACGAGTATAGCATATTTTATTTGACTCTGCGCATCGATTTTTGATCGATTTTCGACCGATTTTCGACCGCAGTTCGCTCGTTTTCGTTTTGTTCACAGGCAGGTTGCATAGAATCCACCCCGTTTGCTCTTTTCCGTTTGCATGAAAGGTTGAAATTTCCTATAATCAAGACATGAAACACGGTCAAACTATTTCATTTGCGCGCTTGCTGCCGCGCATGCTCATATTGCTTCTCTGCCCCGCATTGCTCGCGGGGTGTTCTGCCGCGCCATCTAACGCGGCTGCAACCACACCGACCGACGGCAACGTCTCAGCGCCAGCGCCTACCCCTACCGAGGCAATGGCTTCGATAGACCCGGATCAAGCGCTATCCGTAACCACGCAACCGATCGACTCGCTTTTGCCGCAAGACGGATTTGCGATTCTTTTTGTAAACGTTGGAAAAGCGGACGCGGCGATTTTGCGCTTTGGCACAACTGCTGTACTCATTGACACCGGTTCTGCGGAGTCCGCGCCACAGCTCATCGCGGGGCTCAACGCGCTGGGCATCACGCAAATCAGCGCGGTGTTCATCACCCACAGCCATAGCGACCATCTCGGCGGACTTGACGCGCTCAGCGCCAATTATGATATTCCGATCGTCTATTCCCCCTTCTTTTCCGAGACGGATCAAAACGGAGTCGGCAAAATAGTAAAACGCGCGGAAAAGCTCAGTTTGCCACATGCCGAGCTAAAGGCGGGCGATATCGTACCGATCACGAACGACGTGTCCTTTACAGTGCTTGGCCCCCTCTCGCGAAACGAGGAGGAAGACAACGAAAATTCTCTTGTGTTGCAATTCACCTTTGGTGGCAAAACATTCCTTTTCACCGGAGACATGCAGTTTGCGGAAGAGGATGCGCTTATCGCATCCGGCGCAGATTTGAAGAGCGATATTTTAAAAGTCGGCAACCACGGCAACCCGGACGCGACAGGAAATACTTTCGGCGCACTCGTCTCCCCTTCGTTTGCCGTTATCTCCACAAACACCTTAGTAGACACGGACAGCGCGAACCCTCGCGTTACTGCCGCGCTGCCAACGGCGCAAATTGTGGTCACGCAGGATTTCCCCATCGGCGTGCTGTTCACGCTCGATTCGTCCGGCGCGGTGGCGGTATCCAACCCCGCGCGGGAGCAGTCGGACGTTTCGGTTGCGGTCAACGACATAGATGTGGCATCGCAGACGATTACGCTTGTCAACAACGCAGCCACCTCGGCCGATCTCTCCGGCATGATTCTCTTTTCCGTTCGCTCGGACGCGACGTTGCGCTTTCCAGATGGAACCATGCTCGGCGCGGGAGCATCGCTCGTCATAGGCGCGGGCGGTTCCTTTGCGTTTTCAAACGAGGACAAACCGCTCAACAAAAAGAAGGACAACACGGTTCTTCTCTATGACGCTTTTGGTACACTCGAGAGTAAACTCGAGCAGTAAAAAATAGATCTTTGCGCGCAAAAGCGGCGTGTGCTGAAAAGCATACGCCGCTTGTTTCTGGAGCATATTTGATTTTAGCTATTTACTGTTTACTTTTTCTTCGGGGGTGTCTTCCGTCTGCTCTTTTTTGCTTTCAGATGCATCTACACTGATTTTTCGTTTGCCTGTCAGAAATCCCGCGCTGAGCGCTTTGGTGGGACAGTTTTTGACGCAATCCCCACAACGGATACACTCCATGTCGTCCGGAGCTTTCGTCGGGTCAACACCCATCTTGCAAGAGCGTTTGCATGCGCCGCAGTGGGTGCAGGCGCTCTCATCCAGCTTGAGCCGATAGAAGGATACTTTGTTAAAGAACGAATACGCCGCCCCAAGCGGACAGAGATACTTGCAAAACGGGCGGTAGAGAAACACCGAAAGCCCGAGGATCAAAATTAAGATTGCCATTTTCCAGCTAAAGAGGAACCCTACCACTGAGCGCAGAGACGGGTTCGCCAAGAGGAGCGGAATCCCGGCAAACAGCGTGCCGGAGGGGCAAACCAGCTTGCAAAACCATGGTGTACCGACGCCGGCTGCATTTTTGATCAGCGCGGGCAGCAGAATAACCAGCACCGCGAGCACGACAAACTTAAGATATCGCAGCAGACGATCATATTTGAACGCGCCGATCTTTTTGGACGGAATCTTGTAGAGCAAATCCTGCACCCAGCCAAACGGGCAAAGAAACCCACACACAAACCGCCCGAACAACGCGCCAAAGGCGAGCAGAAATCCCGTTACATACAACGGAAACTTGATCTGTCTTGCTGCCAGCTCCGCCTGAAGCGAGCCGATTGGGCACGCACAGAGCGCACCGGGGCAGGAGTAACAGTTCAAACCCGGTATGCAGACGGACTTACTATCCCCTTGCCAGATTCGCCCCTTGACAAAGCCGACTAGATAGCCGTTTGAAACGACCGTCCACGCGCCCTGTATCCAGCCTCGCAGTTTGTTTTGCAGAAATTGATTATCCAATGCCGATACACTCCAGGCAGATATTTGCCGCGCGCGTGAATACGATGGCGACCTCGCCGCGCATCACACCCAACGCGAGAAACGCCACGCCAAGCGTGAGCAACACATAGGGCAGCACACGCTTCGCGGTATTCATTAGGAAACCTGACCCAGCAACAGGTCGATCAGGCCTTTCCAGTCGTCATAGCTCTTAGAGCCAACGACCGTGTCGCCGATCTGCTTGCCGGTGGAGTCGAAAAACATTGTGGTGGGGATAGCGGAGATGCCGTCCGCATGATCCTGGAAGAAAGCCTCCGGCGTGACAACCGGGTAATTCATCCCCTGATCCGCAATAAACTGCTTTGCGCCTTCAATGTCGTCGTCACCCGTGAGTACGCCGATGATAGCGAAATCTTTATTCGCATATTCTTTGCTGATCTTGATCAAATCCGGGATTTCACCGACGCAAGGCCCACACCAGGTCGCCCAATAGTTGACCATGATGAGCTTATTGTCGGTAAAGACCGTTTGATCGAGGGTATCCCCGGTCAGCGTTGTCAGAGAGAATTCTAGTGCATCGTTGGTCGGCGCAGCAGTCGCCTCCGGCGCAGTAGTTGCCTCAGTTTGCGCGGGCGCAACAGAACAAGCCGTCAGCAGGAATGCGGCGGCAAGCACGCTCGTTAATATCAGTGCGATCTTTTTCATTTGGAAGTTTCCTTTCCATATTCTGCAAAAAAATACTGAATGGAGTAGCACCGTGCTTCCTATTGGAATCGCGGCGTTCAAAAGGGTGGTCGATCAACAGAATATGCTCTGATGTTAAGGATTATCGACTTTTATTTCCGTGATTATATCACACGATAACAACCCTCGTCGAGTAAACCTGCGACAGTGCGAATGTTCGTTGCGCGGCAATGCCTGATCGGCTATAATGATCCCATCGGCTGTTTTTCAACACCGCATTCACATTTTTTCTTATAACTCTCTCATATCTTATTTGTCTGTTGCGTAAAACACGTTTTTAAAGAATCATATCGGAGGACAGTATCACATGCAAAACGACATCAGTAAAAAGAATTGGATTCTCATCTGGGTTTTTGGCCTTGCGGGACAACTTTGTTGGAACGTGGAAAACGCTTGGTTCTCCACCTTTGTCTACAACAAAGTCGCTCCCGATCCAAACATCATCAGCTGGATGGTGGGTCTTAGCGCAGTTGTAACGACGTTTTGCACCTTCTTCGTCGGCACATGGAGTGATCGCATCGGCAAGCGGAAGCCATTTGTGAGCATCGGATATATCTTCTGGGGCGTGTTCACAATTGTTTTCGGCGTCGGTGAGTTTTTACCCAAGACGCCTATCACGCTGGTCGCCATGTTTGTGATTCTGGCAGACGCGGTCATGAGCTTCTTTGGTTCGTTTGGCTACGACGCGGGATTCTCCATCTGGACGACAGATATTTCCAACGAGCACAATCGCGGCAGGCTCGGCGGCGCGCTCGCCGTCATGCCCGTCATTGCGACCATATTCGGCACGGTCGTCTCCGGCATCATCGTAGATGCGCTCGGCTTCTTTGATTTCTTTATCCTCATGGGTGGCTTGGTCATCGTCATCGGTTTCGCCTCCCTCTTTCTGATGAAGGACGCGCCGGATTTGATCCCCCGTCGCGAAGAGAAGACCTATTGGAAGCAGTTGACAAAAGTCTTCAACTGGCGCACGGTTAAGGAAAACCGTGAGCTTTTCTGGATCTTCATCGTCATGCTGGTCTACTTCATCGGCTTCAACGTGTATTTTTCCTATATCACGATCTACTTTGTCAACTACCTTGGCTACACCTATACCGTCGCCGGCGCACTGGAAGGCGGGGCCTTGGTGCTCGCTGCATTTATGACGATTCCGACCGCACGGCTCATCGACAAAGGCTTGCTGGCGCGCGTCATCATGATCGCGCTGGTTGCAAACACTCTTGGGCTCTTGTGCATCGCGTTTGCAGGCGGTTTCGCGTTCCTCAGCGTTGGCATGTTCCTCGCGGGTTGCGGATATATCCTCACGTTACAATCGCTCACCGCGTGGATGAAAAACCTCTACCCTGAGGATCAGCGCGGACAATACGAGGGGATCAAGCAGGTGTTTTATGTTGCACTGCCGATGATATTCGGGCCCATGATCGCGGCTCCTGTCATCAACAACTGGGGTGCGTCGAAAATTGTGAACAACGTCGCGGGTATGGTGCCCGGGCCTTCGCTCTTCCTCGTCTCCGCAGCGGTTACCGCGCTGGCAATTCTGCCGCTAATCGCCGCCAATCGCCACCATAAAGCCCGCCTCGCTCGATCCAAAGTGTTGACCGAGCTGTAATCGGATGCCAAAAGCGATGGATTACGCGCACACTACAAACGAAACGCACATTTTCTCCGTCGGTGAACAGGCGCTTAGTCGAAACGGTGTTCCGACGGCGGGCTATTCCCTGATGGGCGATGTGGTCTATACTCGAAACCGCGTTCGCTCCGCACCGTGGCGGCTGAAAGAATGGGACTTTTACCAAATATCGGATGATCGGCTTTGTTTGCAGCTCGTCATCGGGCATGTCTCCTATGTGGGCAATTGCAACATCGCGCTGTTTGACCACGTAACCGGTGAGCGTATCTTTGAGCGCGGCGTCATCACGCCCCTGCCCTTTCGCAGCATGCATCTGCCCGAGAGTGCGCATTCCGACTCAAAGCTTTCGTTTTCGCACGGCGGCGCGGATCTCTCGTTTGAAACCAAGGATGATATCCGCCATCTGCGCGCGAACTTTGGCGGCTTCTCGGCGGACGTGCACCTGACCCCCACCATTCGGGAGAGCATCACCGTCTGCACACCGTTTTCCGGTCAACATGAGTTCTACTATAATGAAAAGATCAATCTGCTGCGCGCCGATGTCAACGTCTCGCTTGACGGCAAACTCTTTTCCTTTGATCCCGAGCGCACATTCTCTCTGCTCGACTGGGGGCGCGGCGTCTGGCCGTTTTCACATGAATGGTATTGGAGCAGCGTCAGCACACGGCTAAACGGCGAACCATTCGGCTTTAACCTTGGTTGCGGTTTTGGTGCGGAAGAAAAAGCGCGCGGAACAGAGAACATTGTGTATTATAACGGGCAGGCGATCAAGTTGGGCCGTGTCAGCATCCGTCACGAGGAGAATGTATTGCTTCCTTGGCACTTTGAGGCGGAAGACGGACGCTTCACCGCCACGCTCACGCCGCGCTATGATCGGGACACGATCACCAAGTTGCTCATTGTGAATAATCGCTGCCATCAGATGTTCGGAACGTTTTCCGGCTCATTTTTGCATAATGACGGCACATGCGTTTCATTTTCCGACGTGGTCGGGTTTGCCGAGCACGCGGTGAACCACTGGTAATCGTATCAACCAGATCGAGCCGCTTTCAACGGCTCTTTTTTTCGCGTGCTCCCCATGTGATAGGATTCGTATAATCATACGTTTGCTTCTCATTTTATACATACTCTCGTTTCAATACGCATTGAAGCCTATTTCACCCAAACGAATCTTGCCGGGCATACAAGAGATGCTCTTTCAACAAAAATTTGTTTCAAATACAATCAGAATGTCAATCAATATCAAACGAATTGTGAAATGGGGTGCGGTTTCTTGCAATACGTGGTATGTTTATCCCGCATTTCAGGGGCTGACAAAGCCTTTTACCGCCAGATGTGTGAAATATCCGTAACATATTTAACGGTTATATTTACATATATATACTAGTCATGTATAATTTCCACGACAGAATGTCTTTCATGCAAGAAAGGATGTGTACCGAATGAAACGCACAATCGCACTGGTTTTGAGCTTGCTCATGCTGCTCGTACTGGTGCCCACTACCGCGCTCGCGGACACCGATGTTCACCCGTACTTGGAAGTTACCCCGGTCGCGGTTGCACCTGCAACCACGCCCAAGACACTCTTCCAGTTTGGCACCGACCTCACTTTTAACTGGACGAACGCGAACCTTGTCGTCAAGATTTTTGACGATAATGCTGACCCAGCTCCAGCCGGCAGGGTCCTCACGCTGGGCACTGCGCTCGCCGCGGACACCTATGTGCTCTACCTCAACGGCGCGATCTTTAATCCGGCGATTCCCTATACCTTCGTCGCGTCCGATGTCGGCACGAAGACGCTTACGGTGAAATACACCTACACGCCAGCTGGCAATACCAAAGCTGTCACGGTTACAAAGGATTTCACTATCTCAGTTCAGAGAAACGTCCTTCAGAGCATTTCCGTGACTGGGCCTGCGCAGCTTTCCTATTATGCGGGCGAGTATGTAAACCTCAGCGGTCTTGTTGTTACAGGAACATACAGCAACTTGGCTGATCCGGTCGTACTAGATAGCTCGAAGTACACGCTTCGCCTCTATAAAGATACAGCAGGTGTCATTTCGAACGAAATTACGACTGCTGATGCGCTGACCGTGCAAAACACGCTGAAAGTTGGCGTAACGGAGACGTATCCCGGCTCGGAGAATGAAGTTTACGCTTCTGCCACCGCGACACTCGTCGTCGTGCCTACTGTAACCTCGCTCGCCATTTCGACTGATGCCGAAACGATGATACTTGGCACAACCCCGCCGGTCACCATTACCTCGACGGTTGGCGCGACCGAAACCTTTGCCAGCTTGGTCGCCAGTGTGGATAAACCCGCCATCGCGGCAATCGATACCTCCACCCTGACCGCGGACGGCAAAGTCAAGGTCACCGCGTTGTCGGTTGGTACGGCAATCGTCACCATCCGTGCACGCGGCACAGCCTTGACCTTCACCACCACTGTTAACGTGGAAAAGGCTCCGACGATGGTTAGCAGCCTCGTGCTGGATAAATCCGTGCTGTCCCTGCCCGTCAATGGCACCTACTCGCTCACAGCGACGCTCGGTCCCGATGACGCGACAGATAAGACCATCACCTGGACTTCGGCAAGTCCCTCCGACGTCACTGTGGACGCCACTGGTACCGTCAAAGTGCTTCGTAGCTTCACAGGCCCCGTGGTTATCACGGCGAAATCGAACAGCACCCCCGCTGCTACGCAGACCTGTTCGGTTACCGTCAACACCCTCGCGGTGGATGGCATTTCGCTGAGCGACACCAGCGCGACTCTTTATAAGGGTAGCTGGAAGCAGCTCTCCGCGGTCATCACCCCATCCGGCGCGGCAGACCCCGCCATCACCTGGACCAGCAGCAATGAAGCAATTGCCAAGGTTGACTCGACAGGTAAGGTCACTGCCGTTGGCATCGTCACGGTTGGAACCACTGTCACCAATGAAGCAATCATCACCGCGCACAGCTCAAATTCTTCTGTGTTTGCAACCTGCACGATCAAGGTTCTTGACTCCGTGCTGATTTCGAGCCTGACGCTCAATAAATCTGCGCTCGCGCTCAACGTTGGCGACGAAGAAACCTTAACCGTAACAGGCACTCCTTCCACTGCGACGAACAAGACCCTCGCTTGGACGAGCAGCAACCCCGACGTTGCTAGCGTCTCCGCGGGCAAAGTTATTGCCGCAGGCAAGGGCTCGGCGGTCATCCGTGCAGATGCGACCGACGGCAGCGGCAAGTACGTCTCCTGCGTGGTCACAGTCAACAACATCCAGATCCTCAACGTATACCTTGACAAGTCTTCTCTCGATTTGAGCGAAGGCGACAAAGCAACGGTTGCGGCGACGATCTATCCGGCTAACGCCACAACAAAGGCGCTTAAGTGGACGACCTCCAACTCCTCCGTTGCAACCGTGGATTCCAAGGGCAACGTGATTGCTGGCGCCACCAACGGCTACACCATCGTCACCGCTACGGCAACCGATGGTAGCGGCAAGTTTGCCGAGTGCGTTGTGCTCTCCAAGCCGAAAATCCATGTGACAGGTATCACGATTAACTACGGTACCACACTGGATCTGCTTGCGAATGACTCGACGTACCTCAAGGCATCCGTTCTTCCGGCGAACGCGACCGCATCGAGCGTCACCTGGGCTTCCTCGGCTACCAATATCGCAACGGTAGACGCGTCGACCGGACTGCTCAAAGGCATTACGCTTGGTGAAGCTACGATCACCGCAACCGCAGAAGGCAAGACTGTTTCGATCAAAGTCAACGTCACTAACACCGAGTATAATTACGGTGTTGCGGCGAACTTTAAGCGCAGAGTCAATGTCCGCGCCAGCGCAAGCGGACTGAGCAAACTCGTCGGCTTCGCCTATATCGGTGATACGTTTAAAATCCTCGGCAAAACCGGCAACTGGTACTTGATCCAGTACAATAACACCACAAAAGGTTACCTCTGGGCAAACTACCTGAAGGCCACGAAGACCAGCGCATCCTATACCTCTGCTAACGGCACCACAACGCCCGCGCCGGGTACCACCGCAACGCCGGTAGTGACAACGCCAACGAAGGTGACGATTGCCAATTGCCTCTACGCGATTAACATCCGCGCAAGTGCAAGCACATCAAGTGCACGCATTGGCAAGGGAACCCTCGGCTCTTCCTTCACTTACCTTGGCAAAGAAGGCGACTGGTATAAGATTCAATTCAATACCACGACCGTGGGCTATGTCTACTCAACCTTCGCAACCCTCAGCTGACGGTACGACATCCTGTCAATACGGCAAGCCGCCCATTTGGGCGGCTCGTCTTTTTGCGTTCAACGTCCCGTTTAAAACGAGCAAACGGAATCAAAATTGAGTGGCGTCTTTGGGGACAGACAGTGGCTTTTTCGTAAAAACAAGCTTTTTGCATAGCCGCGAGAATACATGTTTGCTATACTAAATAACATGAATGTTAACTTAGTCAAGCTCAACAAAACCACAACCCTCAATCAAAATCTGTCAGGCCACACCGTAAAGCGGCGTGCTTTTACCGTTCTCTCCTCGATTACCGCGTTATTTTTTCTGCTGAACTGGGGTACGAAAACGCGATTTGTAACGCAGCATTATGAAGTTGAGGACATGCGAATCCACGACGACGTGCGCATTGCCATCATCAGTGACCTGCACGGCGCGTTATATGGAAAGAAGCAATGTGATCTCATTGCCGCCCTGGACAAGGAATCGCCGCATGTCGTGCTACTGCTGGGCGATATCTTTGATCAGCAGGATATCAACGTACACGCGGTAGAGTTAATCAGCGCGCTCGCTGGGCGCTTTCAATGCTACTTCATACCCGGCAATCACGAATATAAATCCGGCGAATTGATTCTGATTCGCAATCTGTTGCGCGAATCAAACATACCGATCCTCGCCGGGGAATCTACGATCCTGACGGTCAATCAAACACGTGTGCAGATCTTCGGAGTAGACGACGGGCAAGGCGGAAAAGCGAAGCAGTTAAACCAAATCGCAAGGGCCGGAGCACAGCGCAGCGACTCGTTGTATTCCATCCTCGCCATCCATGTGCCGAATGGCGTCAAGTCCTATCTGCGTTACGGCTTTGACCTGATGTTGTCCGGTCATACCCACGGCGGACAAATCGTCATTCACGGCATCCTCAACGGTCTCTACGCGCCGGGGCAAGGCTTTTTCCCGAAGTATGGCGGCGGGCGCTACGACTTCGGCAAACAAACGCTCATCATCAGCCGCGGGCTGTCGCATAAGCCATATTGGCTGCCGCGCATCGGCAACCCGCCGGAGCTCACCATCGTAACGCTCAAGCCGATTCAATAGCAAGATACACAAACGGCGCGCATATTCTGCGCGCCGTTTCTCGTAACAGCAAAGTTTACTCGTAATACTTGATGACGTCGTCGATTGGCTTGCGTTGTTTTTCGCGCAGTTTATCCGTAGCCGCGTAGCCAACGGCGAGGATGAGGCGCACGCGCGTGCTCTTTGGCAAATCGAACAACTCACGAATCTTTTGCTCGTTGTGCCAGCCGATGATGCAGGTGGAAAGCCCCTGCTCCGTCGCCGCATAGCAAAACTGGGACGCGGAGAACGCAACGTCGATCGGCGCAAAATCCTGTCCCTTAAACTTTTGCGAGAGCGAAACTTTCATGATTGTGGATTCCTGTAGCACAACCGCAAACGCAGGGCAATTTTTGACGAACTTATTCATGTTGAGTTCCATCATGAGCGGGCGAAGTTTTTCAGCCAGGTCCGTATTCGTCACGATCAGATATTTCCATGGCTGTCCGTTGCAGGCGGAAGGTGCAAGCCAAGCCGCCTCAGCGCAACGTTGCAGTTTTTCTTTTTCGACAGCGCGATTTGGGTCAAAATTACGGCAGCTTTCACGCCGCTTGATCAGGTCAAAATAGTCGCTCATTTTTATTTCTCCTTCGCATCTTCAATCTTTTTTAGCGTGTCTTCGAGCATCAGCGCGCGTAACTCCTTTAAATATGGAAATTCGCTTGCGTTTTCAACAGCATAAGTTTGCTGTAAGTCATATTCCAGCGGCAACCATGTGCGAATGTCGCTCTCGTTGTGTTGAATGACGGCTTCCAACTTGTCCAGAGCCTTATACAGCCGCGCTTCCTCGGTCTCGTGCGCATCCATTTCTGAAAAAAGCGTGGTTAGTTCGTTTCGCAACGGGTCGGGCAACGTAGAGAGCAGCGCCTGAACCGCGTTGTCTTCCGTTTTCTCGTGTTCTTTGGTTTTCAGAAACGACGGGATATCCCCCGTTATCGCCTCGCCAAAGTCATGGATGAGGCACATACGGATGAGTTTATTCGCGTCTATCTGCGGAAATTCAGGCGAAATCAGCAGCGCGAGCACCGACAACCGCCAGGAATGCGCCGCAACGGTCTCTGTCACTCCGCCAACGGTGGTGCTGTGCCGCCCGTTGGTTTTCAGGCACTCCAACCTATGTAGAAAGTCAAGCAGTTCTCTTTGCTTCATGTCGCTCTCCTGATCGGACGTTCCCCGTGGTCGATTTTTCCATTGCATCGATCATAACACAAACAGTTTTAATTGAACACGCAACCAGCGCAATCACAAAAATAAATTTTAAAACAAAGCTTGACTCTATCGTTACGTCATGGTTTAACATAGCATCAGGAGGTGAGGAAACGATGCATCTTTCCATCGGGGCGCTGAGCAAACTTTCTGGCGTATCCATCCGCGCGCTGCACCACTACGACCAGATCGGCCTTCTGCGGCCGAGTGCGGTCGCAGACAGCGGATATCGGTATTATGACGACGAAGCGGTAGAAAGGCTCTGGCAGATTTTATTCTATCGAGAGCTGGATTTTCCGCTGCACGATATCGCCCAAATACTCTCATCACCGGGGTTCGACCGGATGCGCGCGTTGACGGAACACCAAAGCCTGCTCATGCAGAAGCGTGAACGGTTGGATCAGTTGATCGGGCTTGTCTCCAATGCGATGAAAGGGGAAAAAACAGTGGAATTTAAACCATTTGATACCAACGAAATCGACGCCATGCGTGATCAATTCGCCGAGGAGGCGAAAGCTCGCTGGGGCAATACCGACGCCTATCGCGAGAGTGCCAAGCGCGCCGCCAAGTGGTCGGAGGCGGATATAAAGCGGCTGGAAGCGCAGTCCGGCGAGATCTTCTCCGATTTCGCCGCGTTGGTTGGTACAGACCCCGCTGACGCGCGCGTGCAAGCGCTGGTTTCGCGCTGGAAGGCGTTTATCAGCGAGAGTTACTACTCCTGCACAGACGAGATCCTGGCAGGGCTTGGGCAGATGTATGTTGCCGACGAACGATTCATGAAAAACATCGACAAGTTCGGCGCGGGCACGGCAAAACTCATGAGCGACGCCATCGCCGTTTACTGCGAAAAATAATCTGGTAGCTAAGAGCGCTACAAACACAAAAGAACCGACGTGGAATTAACCGCACCGGTTCTTTTTTTTGCATTGGTTTCTAAACGTTATCCCTGTGCATCCGTCTGCGGAATACAAGCACCGCAGCTATCATCACAACCGCAGCATACGCAATGACCCACCAAAGATGCGGCATGATCGCCGCATAATCGCCGGAAACAGCAGCGCGACCTGCGTCTACCGCATGCGCAAACGGAAGCGCGTTCGCAATCTTCTTAAATGCGCCACCGACGAGGTTGAGGTCAAACCATGTTCCGCTGAGCCACGCCGATACGTTTGTCAAGAGCGCGCCGCAGATGCCGCCTACCTGCTTGTCGTTGAGCACACTACCGCATAATAAGCCAATGCCGATGAAGAACAGCGCGGCGGGCAGCGACACGACGACTGCGAGCAATACGTTGAGCGTAAGCTTCATGCCAAGCAACCCGGCGACAGCAAAACTCAATATCGACTGCACCAACGCCATCGGAATCAGTGGCAACGTATAACCGAGGATGTAATCGGAAGCGCGCATCGGCGAAGCGAAGAGTCGCATCAGAAACGAGGTTGTACGATCCTTGCTGATCAGCGTCGCCGAAAAGAGCGCGATGAACGAAAGACCGAATATCGCAATACCCGGGGTCAGGTAGTCGAGTTCAAAGAGAGAGATTGGGATATTCTGCTGAATTGCGGTCAGCAACAGTAACAAAACCACGGGGAACCCAAGCCCGAACGCGAGATTGAGCGGATCGCGCAGAATTTCTTTCGTGTTTCTGCCGGAGAAAGCCGTTCGTGCATTCATGCGATCGCCTCCGTTTCCGTCGCCAGTGCGATGAAAGCGTCCTCAAAGTTTGAAGCGCCGGTTTGCTCGATCAATTCCGCAACCGTACCGACGGCGGTGAGCCGCCCTTGTGCCATCACGCCCACGCGGTCGCTGAGCGCCTCTACCTCCTCAAGATAATGCGTGGTGAGGAGAATGGTCACGCGCCCTTTGAGCCGCCGCACAACCGCCCAGAGTTCGCGCCGCGCGATCACATCCAGCCCTAGCGTCGGCTCGTCCAGAAATAAAATCCTGGGTTCGGAGATCAGCGCCATGCCGATGCTCAGCCGCCGCTGCATCCCGCCGGAGAGCGTCTTTGCTTTACTTTTGGCAATCTCCGTCAATCCCAATTGATCCGCCATTGCCTGTGCTTTTTGCGCGGCGGTTTTTGCGTCCGCGCCGTAGATGCGCGCCATCAAAGCGAGGTTTTCCAGCACGCTGAGGTTTCGCGCGACCGCCGTTTCCTGCGGGGAAATGCCGTTGTGCGCCTTCGCGTGAATCGGATCGCTGACGATGCTATCGCCCAGCAGGGTTGCGTCCCCACTCGTTGGCAGCGTCAGCCCACTCAGCATCTTAATGGTGGTCGTTTTGCCCGCGCCGTTCACGCCGAGCAGAGCAAATAGCTCGCCATCTTTAATATCCAGCGATAAATCGTCTACCGCGCGCTTTGCGCCGTATGTTTTTGTCAACCCAATTGCCTGAATCGAAAACTCCATATCCGTTACCCCTGTTACTCCTTTGCGCGTTGTTCCGCGCGTTCTTTGATTTCGTCAAATGACGTTTCTCCCGGTTCCGGCCAGGATTCTTCCGGCTCGGAAACCGGCTTTCGCTGAAAAATGGCACTCGCAACCTGAGAAAGAAACACGTCGTTCTTCATGATTGCCAGTCCTGTCGCTTCATCTCCCAGCACCACGAGGCTATCCCCCGGGTGAATGTCAAAAATGTCCCGCGCGTCTTTGGGTATTACGATCTGTCCCTTTTCGCCGACTTTGACGGTGCCGAAAATATGCTTGCCCTTTGGTGCTTTCATGCTTTCACTTCTTTCGTATGACTAGTATAACATTTCCTACTTTTCATTCCGACTAATTTATAACGCTTTTTTGTGTTTTTGTCAAGCAGCGCGCAAAAAAATCGCCCCATTTCGGAGGCGAATATGTGATCTTGAATATTTTTTTAACCAAACACGCCGAGGTGCTCCAGTAAAATGCGCAGTCCGATGAGCACGAGCACGATCCCGCCAATCAGCGTCGCGCGGTCCTGATATTTCGCGCCAAACTTCTGCCCGATTGCTACCCCCAGCATAGAAAGCAAGCAGGTCGTAACACCGATCACCGCGACGGAAGGCAGTATCTTCACGTCCAGAAACGCGAACGAAATGCCGACCGCTAGCGCATCGATACTCGTTGCAAACGATAGCCCGATGAGTTTCTTGATGTCGAGCTTGTCCTCTTCGGGGCAACAATCCCCCTCGCCGCCCTTGAGCGCGTCGTAGATCATTTTTCCGCCGATGATCGAAAGCAGCACAAACACAATCCAATGATCCACGCTGGTGATCAGGTGCTCAAATTGCTTGCCCAGCAGCCAGCCAAGCAGCGGCATCAGTGCCTGAAATCCGCCAAAGAAGAGGCCAATCAAACCTGCGCGCTTCCAGTTCATCTCGCGCAGATTCAGTCCCTTACAAGTGGATACCGCGAAAGCATCCATCGATAAAGCGATAGCAGTCAGTAAAAGTTCAACCCAAGTCATGTCAGCAAATCCTTACTATTTCGTCATAGTGTATGACGGATTTTATTCGAAATAATCTCTGCCGCGCGTTCCATCTGGCGCGCGTCTTCCTGCGAAAAACGGTTCAAGCGTGTACTGTCAATATCCAGCACGCCAATCGGCTCACCTTCCCTGCCGCGCAGCAACACCACGAGCTCGCTGTTGCTCGCGCTGTCGCAGGCGATGTGCCCGGGAAACAGATGCACATTTTCCACGCGTTGTGTTCTGTTTTGTGAAATTGCGGCGCTGCAGACGCCTTTGCCGAGTGAGATGCGCGTACAGGCGGGCTTTCCCTGAAACGGGCCAAGCCGCAACTCATTCTGTTCCAACAGATAAAAGCCGACCCAATTGATATCCGGTAGAAATTCATTTAAAAACGCGCTGGCATTCGCAAGCGTCGTCACTGCGCCGTCTTTTTCATCCAATAAATTCTCGAGTTGTTCAACGGATGAAATCACTTCTGCATGCATTTGTATTCTCCTCTCAGACAAAAGGGTCATTTCGCAATATTATAATCGAAGCTGCTCTGCTTTACAAGTTTTCGGTAGCGTGATAGAGTAGAAATTGGAAATGAGGTTCTTTATGAAGCTGGAAAAACGCAAACAGTTTATCGTTAATTTTCTCTATATTGCCATCATTATTTGCATTATTATCCTGCTCACGCGTTATGCGCTTGGGGCATTAATGCCGTTTTTAGTCGCTTTTCTCATCGCATTGCTACTCAAACCGGCGGTTTCGTTCTTTCACGACAAGCTCAAGCTACCGCGCGGGTTGGTCAGCGTTTTTTTCGTTGTCGTTTTTTACGCGCTATTGGGGCTGCTACTCATCGTCCTCGGGGTGCAACTCTTCTCCGCCGCAAAATCGTTTTTCATGACGTTGCCCACTCTTTACACAGATTCCATCGTACCGTGGGTGAGCAGCGCATTTCTAAAATTGCAACAGTTTTCGGGGCAACTCAACCCGGAAGCAGCGGCGGCTTATGATGTCGTTTCCGCAAACGTGACGACCTCTTTGGGCGATGCGGTCGTCAATATTTCCAAGCAGGTGGTCACTTGGGCTACAAACTTTACGCTCAAAACACCGGGCTTCTTACTCAAGCTTTTGATTACGGTGATCGCAACCATATTCCTCACGGTCGATTTCCCGAAGATCCATGACTTTGTAATGCGCCAGCTTCCCGAGCGCTTAAGATTGCTGCTGCACAACGCGCGCGTTCAACTTGGGCGCACGCTCTGGAGCTATCTGCGTTCTTATGCGATCATCATGTCTATCACGTTCGGTGAGATTTTTCTTGGGCTGAGCATCATCGGTGTGAAAAACGCGGCTGGAATCGCCGTCGCCATCGCGATATTCGATATCCTCCCCGTTGTAGGAAGCGGGCTGGTTCTGCTGCCTTGGACGATCTATTCGATCGTATCGGGCAACCTAACGATGGGTATCGGACTTGGCATATTATATGTGGTGGTCATCATCGTACGCCAAATTGTGGAGCCGAAAATTGTTGGCGACCGCGTCGGACTTCACCCGCTCGTCACGCTGATCAGTATGGTACTCGGCACCTATCTGTTCGGCGGAATCGGACTGTTGGGGTTGCCGATCACTGTTGCGCTGATTCACGCGCTCAATAAGGAAGGCGCCATTCATCTGTATAAATTGACCGGTAGCGATTCCAGCGCGAAGACAGCGCAAGAGCCGCTTGCCCCCGCAACGGCAGAGGTTGAAACGCAAACTCCCGCGGAATCCCCCGCGCCCAAAGAAAAGGCACGCGAGCAAAAGAATTCGAAATAGCATCTACTATCGCCAATATTCTAGCAACCATAGTTTGTAACAGCCACTTTACGAAAGAAGGCGTTTTCATTGGTTCAGGTTATCGCACATCGCGGGTTCTCTTCCCGTTATCCGGAAAACACTATGCTCGCGTTCGAGCGCGCACTCGATTTGGGCGCGGATGGCGCGGAGTTTGACGTTCAGCTCACAAAAGACGGTATAGCGGTCGTCTTTCACGACGAAAGTCTGCAACGCATCACGGGTGACCCCCGGCTCATCAAAGATTTAACGCTGGAAGAATTGAAGCAATTCGATCTTTCTTACAAATTCGCCGGCGAATGCCCCGTACAGCACATTCCGACGCTGGAAGAGTATTTTTCGCTGGTGCAAGATCGAGATTTCTTGAGCATTCTTGAGTTTAAAACCGCCATTTTCGAGTATGACGGCATCGAGCAAAAAGTCATCGATATGATCCGTCGCTTTGACTTAAGCAAGCGCATCGTGCTTTCTTCGTTTAACCACTATACGCTTCTGCGCTGCAAGGCAATCGCGCCGGACTTACCCTGTGGTATTCTCTATGAGTGCCGCATTGCCGAACCACAGGACTACTGCCGCAGGCTTGGCATGCAATATCTGCACCCGGACTATCGCTTTCTGGATGATGCGGAACTGGCAAAATACGAGCTGGCTGGCGTCCAGACCAGCCCGTGGACGGTGGACGGAGACGACGAAATCCGTTATCTCCTGCGCCAACCAAACATCTTCGCCATCATGAGCAACAAGCCGGATCGCGTCCTCGCCCTGCGGGACGGAGAATGATCCACCTATCATAGTTAATTTAGCCGAAACAAAGAGACCGCCGGATGAACCGGCGGTCTTGTTTTCGCTAGATCGTCTTTTCCGGTGGCGCGTATCGTGAAATAATCGCTTCCGCCGCTTTGATGCCGTCTATGGCTGCGGAGACGATGCCGCCCGCGTAACCAGCGCCCTCGCCCACGGGATACAACCCCGCGTAGGACGCGCTCTCCATATTTTCTCCGCGCAGGATGCGAAGCGGCGCGCTTGTGCGCGTCTCTACGCCCGTCAGTACCGCGTCATCCCGATCAAAGCCCCTCAGCTGCCTGCCAAACGCTTTCATTCCCTCAGCGATGCCTTGCGCCACAAACGGCGGTAAAACGCGCCACAGGTCACAGGCTGCGATGCCGGGGCGATAGGAAGGCGCTATCCCGCCAAAGCCGCGTGGCATTTCTTTTCGCAAAAACGCGCTGAGTGTGCTGGCGGGAGCCATTCCGTTTCCGCCGCCCGCGAGAAACGCAGCATGCTCCATCTGTTTTTGAAAGCGCATGCCGCCCAACGCGTCGCCGGCAAAATCACTCGGGTTCACCTGCACCACGACGGCGGCGTTTGCATTTCCGGCGTTTCTAGCGTAGTTACTCATGCCGTTGACTACGATTTCACCTGTCGCTGTCGCGCTGCCAATCACGCTTCCACCTGGGCACATGCAGAATGTATACACACCGCGCTCCCCGCTCTGCGCACTTAGGCGATACTCCGCGGCACCAATGCGCGGATGCCCCGCCAGTTCGCCCAGCTGTGCGCGATCAATCATGCTCTGCGGGTGTTCCACACGGACACCAACCGCAAACGGTTTTGGCGACATTGCGATGCCTAAGTCAAATAGCATTTGATAGGTATCCCGTGCACCCTGACCGATTGCGAGAATCATCGCTGCGCAATCTACGGTTTCTGTTCCGTTCGGTGACGCTATCGTTGCCCGGATCAATTTGCCGTCCTTCTGCTCGAGCCCGGTCAACGTCGCACGAAAGCGAACCTCTCCGCCAAGCCGCTCAATTTCCCGTCGCATGGCGGAGACCACACCACGCAGACGATCGGTACCGATATGTGGTTTAGACGCGGCTGTTATTTCCTCCGGCGCACCGAAGCGCACGAACGTACGCATCACCAAATCCCCGCGCGCATCTTTACTACGCGAAGTGAGTTTGCCGTCTGAAAACGTTCCCGCTCCGCCCTCGCCAAACATGACGTTAGAGTTTTCGTCCAGCTCTCCCGTCGCCCAATAGCGCTCTACGCGCTCGGCACGCTGTTTAATCGCGTCTCCGCGCTCAACCACCAGCGGTGCATATCCGTGTTTCGAAAGTTGCAGCGCGGCAAATAATCCTGCGGGACCAAGTCCAACTATGACCACACGCCCGCGTAGAGATTCTGTCCCGATCGCTACCTCGATCTCCTGCGGCGCTTCATACGCCTCCACATGCGGATTTTCGCGTTCCAGCAGTCGCTTAGCCGCCACATCGTCGATCTGAGCTTCAGCGGAAAGCAAGAAAAAAACGTCCTGCTTTCTTCGCGCATCCAGTGCGCGGCGTGTGACGCGCGCGCTCGTGACCTGCTGTGCATCTAGCCCCAACAGATTGGCAATGCGCAGGGTGAGCAGTTCGTCCCCTTCTGATATCGGTTGTTTGATGTTAGTAATGCGCAGTTTCATATGTGTTACTCCTATTTACATGACAACGGCGGAGCTGACGCCCCGCCGCTGAATTTCGTTCTGTGTCTATTTCGGTTGATCGATTGTGACCGTCACTTCCGCAACAGAGAGCTTGGTCGTCAGTTCGATAGTGGCGTTCGCGTCCTTAACGAGAATCGAGATCGGCAGTTTATAAACCCCCGGCGTTAATCCGGTTACATCCACAAACAGCTGCACATCGCTGCGCGAGAGCATGCTCACGAGGCTGTATCGCCCCTCAACGGTCAGGTCTGCCGCGGGGATACTGAGCGAAACATTCATCCTGCCCTGGATGCCGTGCACCTGAATCTCCAGCTGCTCATACGTCTGGGTGATGACCATTTCACGCACTTCAAGCAGGATAGAAACCGTCGTACTATCGAGCAGCCGAACGCCGTCCGGAACAATCAAGGTGCCAGTGACGGTCATCGTGCTGTCGAGCCCGTTGACCGCAATGGGTTCCATTTTCACCTTGTCAATCTGATCCAGTGCCGCTTGATCGCCAACGAGCCGCACCGATGGAGGCGTCGCTACCGACTTTATGATTTCATGATTCGCGGCGAGGTTATCCGCCCCAACAAGAGAGCTTTCTACATCGACAGGAACTAATTTGATCGGATAAATCGGCAATCGCACCGTCGATGTCGGCAATGTGCCTATGATGATATCCGACGAAACAATATTGTTGTTCTTATCATAAAACGTTACGTCGTATGTACTATAAATCGTAGTGGTTCGGTCGGTTAAATCCACCACGCATTCTCCATGCGTAATGGTAGAAATATCTGTCTTTGGCCCGGTGATATCGAGCCGCGCCGTCGTGGAAAGCGCGTCCATATCCGCCCAATACCCCTCCGGTAGTTCGCCGGAAAACGTCGTGGTAATCGGAACCGTTTTGGTCACCAGTTTATCGATTTCAACCGCTACCGTCGCAGGTGTAATCGACTGTACCACCCCGAGAGAAGATGTAACCGTGGCTTGAATCGGCAGCACATAGTCCCGCGCTTCACTGATGTTGCGAAGACTGATGGACGCGATGACTGAACTAGGGGTCACGTATGCGTAGTTGGTGATCTGGGTGCGCACTTTTACGGTGACGTCCTGCAGGATTTCTGCGCGGTCTCCTCGCACGCAGTAGCCCTGCGCGATCAACTCCGCCTCGCCATCGAAGCTCGTCGACACATTGGTGATTTCTTTTTCTCGCACAGGTTTTTGATCCGTGAGCACATAACCCCAGAGCAGCATAGCAAACACAAGCGCAATCACTTTGAGCGCAAGATTTTTGGTAAAGAAGTTTTTCATCCCCGTCAGGAGCCTAGCTTTGTCTATTTTAGGAATGTTCATGCGAACCCTCCGTTGGCTTGCGCTTGATCCAGCTGAACGCAGAAGAACTGCCCGCCTGTAAAAACAGGCTTTCCAGCACGTTGGAGAGCGCCTTTGCGTCGATATAGCGAACGAGTTTCCCGTCCCTCGCGATAGAAATCGCCCCTGTTTCTTCGGAGACGATGATGGTTACGCTGTCCGAAACGGTCGAAACGCCAAGCGCCGCGCGATGTCTGGTGCCCAATTCGCGGGCAACCATGAGATCGTCCGAAAGCGGTAAAAAACACCCGGCCGCAAGGATGGTCGATCCGCGCACGATGACTGCGCCGTCGTGCAGCGGCGTATTCGGTTCAAAGATGTTCTCGATCAACGCGCCGGAGAGAACGCCTTCAATGCGCGTTCCGGTACTCACGAGGTCGCCCAAACCTGTCTTTTGTTCAAATACGATCAGCGCGCCGACGCGCCGGTGGGAAAGCGATAGAATAGCCGTTTGCATGTCCCGAATCAGCGCGGTGTTTTGCACGCTAGTCGCGTCAAACCAGCCCTTACCAAGCCGCTTTCCGCTCCTGCCAAGTTTCTCCAGCACGCGCCGAATCTCCGGCTGAAACAGGATGAACAACACGATGATGATAGAGCCGGAAGTCAAGATAGAATCCAGCAGCCAGCTCAATATGGTCAGAGAAAAAAGCTGGGCAACGATCGAGCACAAAAACAGAAGCCCTACACCCTTGAGCACTTCGTATGCGCGCGTTTCCTTTGTCCAGATGATGAGTTTATAGATCAGTATAGCGATGATTGCGATATCGAAAAAATCCTGTATGAAGAACTGCGAAAAGCCGCTTGCTAGCGCCTTCGTGATGCTGGTGTACGACAATTTTGCGTTCTCCTTTCTTCACGGAGCACCCACGTAAAACACGCAGGAACAGCTCCGGCTAATCTTCGATTACATGTCCGGCGATGTCCGTTTCGTATGCGATGACTTTTTCGTTGAGCGCTTCGCCCGTGAGCTTGCCGGATTCTTCATATTCACGCACGACAAGTTCCGCAAGCTCTTTTTGCCTGCGCAATCCTTCATCGTCCAACATCGGCTCTTCGATGGGTAAGCCGTCTAATTTTCGTACTTTTGTCTTCATTTTATATCCTCGCCTAACATTTCTATTATAGCATACCGAATGCGGCACTTTGCTGGATAAATTTGAATTTTCCGTGGCGTTTTCCCGCATATACAGTTGGTTTATGCAGTTTTTTAGAATTGATTCGAACCTTGCTCATTTACAGCCGATATGCATCGTCGATTAGTGATTGCATTTTACTTTACCAGATTTTGAAAAGAAATATCTTTTGCTTTATTATTTACACAAGATCGTGATAAAATCAAATAAAAGCATATCATTTCCTTCTGATCTGGGAGGTTGTATGTCCATTTTGCTCTATCACGGCTCGTCTACAGGCGGTATTCAAACCTTACGGCCTTTTGTTGCGGATCACGGCAAACCATATGTGTATTTTACGACCAGCGACGTTTCGGCGGCGTTTTATGCGGCGCGCGTCATTGATCCCCCGTATTATTGGGTACCGTACGGATATGACCCGCAAGGCAGAATCACGTATACCGAAGTCTGGAAAAATGCTTTTTCAGAAGCGTTTTCCGGAAAATCCGGATATCTTTACTGTTGCGAAGGGGACGACAAACAGCTATTGCGCTTTCCGACGCATCGAAGCCTGCGCCTGTCAGCGGACGCAGTTGGCGTCGCCCACTGTGAGCGGATCGATGACCTCCAGGATTGGTTTCTGCAACGTGAGCGGGATGGTAAGCTCATCATACAACGATATGAATCCCTCACTCCTGCGCAACTGTCGCTTTGGCACGGTATGGTGCTCGAAGAGCTGATCTTCAATTTTTCCGGTATAGAGTTGGATAATCCATATACCCGTTTCGTGCAAGAGAGAATGCCCGCCGTTTGGGAACGCTTTTTGCACGAAGCAAAATAGAAACAATATAAGTCTATTCACACAAAGCGCGTCGCCATTCCGGCGACGCGCTATTTTGGTTGAGTGTACTTCACCATTCTATTCGATTATTTGCCACTCTGTTGCGGTTCTCGCAGCATGCACCAGAACGGCAAATTGTCGCCGGGCATCGCTCCCGTATGAATCAATTGAAACCCTCTCTGCTCATAATACGCCACGTTGACTTGCTGGTGTGTCTCCAGATAGACCGGCAATCCTTCCTGATCCGCTTTGTCATACAGCGTGTTTAAGAGCGTGGTGCCCGCACCGGAGCGCTGCCGAGGCGGATCGACAGTGATCCCCCACAAATAGTAATGCGGACGATCTTTCAGAAGCTGCTCCTGCGTATCGGCAAGAAACGTTTCGGCCGTGTTGACGATCGAATAACGCCTGAGGCCTACCACAAGCGGCGCCGCGAGAAACCCGCATTTCACATATTCCCAGTCCGTCAGCCGCGTATGACCCGGCGGCAGCAGAAACAGCACGCCGGAGAGATCGTCCGTCGTCAAGACAGTACCGTATCGCATCGCGCTTTCCAGCACGTGTTCCATATACCAAGGCAATTTCCAGATTCTGCTCTTCTCCTCCGGAAAATATGCTTTGAGTGACGGATAGTCAAAGAATGCGCGCGAAACGACCTGAGCCGCCTTCTTCTTTTCGGTTGGATTCAATGGGATCACTTTCATTTGTTCACTCCCCCTTGAGTCGATTGTTTTCTACGATATCGTTCAGCCGCGTTTGTCTTTTTTTTACGCCTGCCTTATCCCGTAGTGCAGATTGATATTTTTTACTATACCGTCCGGACGGATCGTTTTCAATTATCATTTGTGTGATCGGTTCGGATTTTGCAAAAAGCAGCACGCCGGGGTTCCCGGCGTGCTGCTTTTGCTTGCTTGAATGATTAGTAGTTCTTCACCGTTGGCGTCCAATATTGCCCGCCATAGATGTCTGTGATGCGGTAGGTCATATCCCAGTTGACGTTGTCGCCGAGCGGCGCGTTGCCGATCTCCCAGCTGCCCGTGGCGGTCATCTGCTCGCCGAGGTAGAAGGCGTCGTTAAACGTTCCGTCGTAATGATAGTAATCGCAAAGGAAGTCGATCTTATCCCCTGATACGATCTCAACAAGCCCCTTCATGATCGTATCGGTTGCGGTTGCTTTGTAGTCATACTGTGCGCCGAGCACCTTGCCATAGGGATTGTCGTTGGTGAACTCCAGAATGATGTTTACGCGCGTGCCGTTGAGCATTGCCGGTACGCGACCCAGGATTGTATAACTATCACCCACCTGATCCTCACTCACGAGGTAATAAGAGACAATTTGTCCATTGAGCGAGAGCCACGTGCCGTCATACGCCATGATGAGGTCGTTGTTCGCGTCATAGTCCGCAACGTTGTCGAGGCCGAGGTCGATATAACCCGAACCGTCATTGATATAGACGTTCTGCTCCAGCGTGACCACGCTGCTCCATTGCTCCTCGGTGAGCACCAGCGTCGGCTGATCGCCTTTGTAGGTGATCATGAGATTTGCAAAGCCCGCGTTGTTCGCCTGATAGGCGGAGAGCGAACTGCGCACAAGATTTTCATCTACCCAGCTGGAGTCTTTGTCCCCCGTCACCATGCTGCGGTTGGAGAGGAAGAGCTCGAGCAGTTGCGTCACCGTATCGGTTGAACCGCTTGCGGTGTCGCTGCTGCTGGTCGAGCCGCCAAGCAGCGTGCCAAGCAGGCTTCCCGCGTTGTCGCCCAAAAGCGTGCCAAGCGAGTTTTCACTCGAGCCGCTGGCAACCTGCCCGCCTGCAGAGACGGAAGCAAAGCTCTTGATGCAGTCGGAATAGCTCTTGTCCATCCCGATGGCGTTATAGGTTTGAATCGCGGTGCTCACCTTGTTCATCGATTGATATGGGAAATAGATGGACAATCCGTTTGCATGCGAAATACTCGTAGAGTTGCGGTTGTATTTCACAGCGTCGCGCAGCGAGGTAGCCAACGCGTTTGACTCGGTGGTGGCAAGATTTTCCGCAAAATGAATCAGGTCGATCTGGTTGATTTTGCTGCTCGTGGAAAAGTCGCGGGCCCCGCTTCTGGCTGTCGCAACGGTATTGTAACCATCGCCCGAAATCAGTGCGCTCGTTGCGGATGAAAAAGCCTTAAACGTAGCGGGAACCGTTCCGCTGAGCTCCGAAAGATCGGTCATGGAGAGCGTTGTCTGGCTGCTCTCGCCGCTCATCTTGACATAGTCGTCAATAATCTTTTTGCCGAGGTCCAGAGTGTCTATCGCGGGATTTGCGGAGAGATCCGAAAGCCAGTTGGTATAATACCACCCAGTGCCGGGCTCTACCGCCTCGGAAGCGATCAGATAGTCGCTATATTGTTCGGCGACCAGTGCGGTTTCCAGCGTCGCCATCAGGCATGCGTCAAAGCCGATCATATCAAACTTTACGCCGCCATTTTTGAGCGCAGTATTGATTCCGTCCAGACTCATGCTATCGCCCGGGAAAAGCTCGTCATAACCATATCCGGTCAGTGAACCGCCGCCGTGATCCCAGAGGATGAGCATATAACGATCTGCCGGAAACTCTTTTGCGCTGTATTGAATGAAGTCCGACAGCGTGCTAGGGTCTACCATGGAGCGCTTGCCAACATTTGCGTCCAGCGTCTCTAAGCCGCCTTGCTTGATGCGGAAGCGTTGATTGGTATTGCTCTTGACGATTTGGTTCTGCCAGGTGGAGGCTCCGCCGGTTTCAACGATCACGTTGATGTTGCTGCCCAGCGTTGCGCTGACCATTTCCTCAAGGTCTGCGGTTGCCATGCCGCTCTTGCTCTCAAGATCGGTTCCGCACATGTAGACCATTACGGTAGCGGTGCTTGCGGAGGCGGTGTCGGTATATTTTTCACGCGCGGCAGAGGCAACCTCGCGGTTTGGCTCATGCGCCTTATAGACTTCATCCGAACTGGACGCAGCGGAAATCTGCCCCGTCGTGCTGCCATATGAGCCAAGCAGGGAACTTAACGTATCCGAAACCGATCCGGATGTGCTCGAGCCGGATGTATCGGTGGTGTCCGTGCTGATCAAGGTGGAATCTGTGGTGGTGGTACTGGTGTAGTCGCCAAGCAGACTGCTGAGCAGACCGCCGCTCGTGCTGCCGGAACACATGTTGAGCAACAGCACCGCGCCGACAACGATGAGTCCAATCACGAGAATTCGCCCGAAACAGCCGCGTTTATTCGTACCGTTTCCGTTGTTATTGCTTGCTCCGCCGATGAGAAGCGCCAGCAGTACGGCAAGAAGCCCGCCGCCGCCGCTGCCGCGATCCCCGCCGGTTCCGCTGCTAAATGATCCGCCGGATGAACCGCGCGGGCCGTTCCCAACGCTGCCGCTACCGAGACCACTGCCACGGCGATATGCATTCCCACCGCCGGACACAGTCCTTCTGGATCGACCGCCCGGCCTATTATCTGGACTCATAATGGTTTCCTCCCGTATGGTGAATTCAATTGTAAATAAGGCAATATTTATTATTTATCTATTGTCAATTTTGAATTGCAAAAAGCGTTTAGTTTTCTATTGGCGCACTCTGCGTCAGAAAACTGTGAAGACCCGCGTCATCCAGAATCTTTCTCTCACCAAAACGGTCACCGCCAAAGGCCTTATAGCCATAACGGTTCAAAATCGGCGAGTACGTCACCACCTCAATCGTGTCCGCGTTCGGGTCGAAGCGGAGTAACCGCAGGTAACCGACCCCGTTTGTGATGTCATCCTGCACATTCATCATCATTTGATGAACCGTGCGGTCGGGTTTTCCGTCCCCGTTGTCATCCACCACTTCAGGAAGATAGGCCATTCCGCGTTCGTGTCCGCAGAGCACGAGTCGGACATTGGGAGATTGCTTCACCACTTGATCGATGAGCCGGACGCCGACGGATGAATATCCACCGAGATTCATATAGTTGTGCAGGCAGAGAATCGCATAATGATCGGAATACTGCTTGCAGATTTCGTTGACCCAATCTGCTGCGTCAACTTCAAGCCCGTAAGACAGTGAAAAAACGATGATGGGGACGCCGCTTTCGGTAAAAGTTGTGTAATAGACGTACCCCGAATCGTCAAACGCATGCGCGGGGTCAAAATCCGTATCCGGTCTATGATCCAGATAGGGCGTGTGCGGATCATAGCCCGGCAGTTGGTCGTGATTGCCTGCAACCGTGAGGATATGCATCCCCTTTGGCAGTCGGGCGAATGCCGCCGTGCTGTTTTGCCACTCATACTCACGATATGCGTTGTAAACGATATCCCCCGTATGAACGGTCATCACAGTATCGTAATCCTGCTGGGTGTCGCTAATCCATTGGGTCATTTTGCCGAACACATCATTGTCTGCCGCTGTGTAGCCTTGGGTATCGCTGATCCAGGCAATGGAAAACGCTTTCGGTTCCGGTGTCGGCTCCGGAGTAGGTACTTGTGTTGGTTCCGGTGAAGGTGATTGCGTCGCCGTTAGTGTTAATTGCGATGTTGGCGTCGTGCTTAAGGCACTCAAGACATCCGGTTGGGATACCTGCGCAACCACTCGCGGTGAACACGCGACAAGTGCTAAAACAGCCAGAGTAGCGGAGCAAAGGGTGAATACGAGTTTCGTCTTGTGCATATAGTCAAGTGGGGTTCCTTCCGTGTTTGTTGTGCCGTAACAAATACGCTGCATCTAATAATATCTTACCATTCGCGCGCGTCCGCGTCCAGTTGTATACACGGGAAAATCGTGCTAGAATTGAAGTATGAATATTTACGTCTGGCAAAAGCGAATTGCTTCCATCCTACTCGCGCTACTGTTCCTCGCGTGCTTCGGCTGCGGGAGCGGCGCGGTGGTTGCCCCTGTCACGACGCCGGAGCCGATCGTATTTTCAACCAGCACACCGGAAACCGAAATTTCGCCTACCCCGCTGCCACAACCGCAGCTGAAATACATCTTCCTCTTCATTGGGGACGGAATGGGATACGCGCAGGTACAGGCGGCTTCAGAAGCGCTGGCAGCCGGCGGTCGCGATCCACTTCATTTTCTCGATTTTCCCGTGCAAGGCAGCGTAAAAACCTCGAATGTCATCGGAGAGGTGACGGACTCGGCAGCGGCCGCAACGGCAATCTCTACCGGACAAAAAACCATCAACGGCTATCTCGGCGTGGATGTCGATAAGAACCGCATCACGGAAATTTCCGAAACGTTGCGTGACGCGGGTCGAAAGATCGGTTTGCTCACCACCGTGTCGCTCGACCACGCTACCCCCGCCGGATTTTATGCGCACGTTGACTCACGGCGCAGTTATTCTATGATTACGGACGATTTATTTGCCAGCGGATTTGATTTCTTTGCGGGCGGCGGATTTCACAGCACGCCCGATGCGCCCGCGCTCGCTGACGAAAACGGCTATACGCTGATCCATACGTTTGAGGAGGCACCTGCCGCCACGGATGGGCGCCTGATCCTCTCGTCCTCGCTCATCTTTGGCGATTACGGCGTTCTGCCCGCCATTGACGGCGGCACGCGCGCAAAGTGGCTGAGCAAAGCGACGGATCTCGCCATAACGCGTTTGACCAACCCAAGCGGGTTCTTCATGATGATAGAAGGCGGGCGAATCGATTATTTCTGCCATTATAACGACGCCGCATCATTTGTTGCGGAGCTGCTCGATTTTGATGAAGCGGTTCAGAGCGCAATTGCGTTTTACAACCTGCATCCGCAGGAAACGTTGATTCTCGTCACCGCCGACCATGAAACGGGAGATGTTTCCTTTACCAATGGTGATCGCGGTGCGTTGCTTCGCCAAACCATCTCAAGCGATATCTGCGACAATACGCTGGTTGCGCAGTGCGTCGCCGCGCAGACCCCATACGATGAGGCGCTCCCCCTCTTTACAACAGCATTTGGACTCACAAACCTAACCGACGATGAGACAGCAACCCTAAAAAGCGCTTATTATAAGACAATAGCAGACAATCAGCCCGGAAACACTAGCGATGAAGAGTCCGGCGTTTACGCCGCGATCACCACAGCCTGCATCAACATTGTCGCCGCGCGCGCGGGCGTCGTCTTTGGCTCCGGCGGACATACGGCAAAGGATGTACCGATCTACGCGCTCGGCATCGGTTCAGAGCTCTTTGGTGGAACCTATGAAAACACGAACATCCACGACGCAATTTTGCAGGCGGTTGCCACGTATCCCATCTCCTGACAAAGCGGCAGCCCCAGCTCTTTTATACCGAGAAAATACTGAAAACGGAAAGGCCAACACGTATGAAACTCACCTTTATCGGCGCGGATCATGAGGTAACCGGTAGTTGCACACACCTCGAAATCTGCGGTAAGCGCATTCTTGTCGATTATGGCATGGAGCAGGGCAAAGATTTTTATCAAAACGCCCCCCTGCCTGAGCTCCCCGGCGAAATCGATGCGGTTTTGCTCACCCACGCACACATGGATCACTCCGGGCTTTTGCCGCTGCTCTATAAAAACGGCTTCAAAGGGCCCGTGCATGCCACAAAACCAACCGGCAATCTCTGCGAGATTATGCTCAGAGACAGCGCGCACATTCAAGAGTTTGAAGCCGAATGGCGCAACCGCAAGGGTGAGCGCAGCGGCGAAGCGCCGTATGTTCCGCTCTATACGATGGCGGACGCGGATGGCATTCTCAAGCAATTTGTGCCGCATCGCTATGATGAGCAGTTTCAACTGTTCGATGGCATTCAGGTTCGTTTCACCGACGCGGGGCATTTGTTAGGTTCTTCCTATATCGAAATTTGGATCGACGAAAACGGCGAGAAACGCAAGTTCGTATTCTCCGGCGATATCGGCAACGTCAATCAGCCGCTGCTGCGCGACCCTTCGCTGGTAGACGAAGCGGATTATATCATGGTGGAGTCCACCTATGGCGACCGCTTGCATGATGCGCCGCCGGACTACGCAGTGGCGCTAGCGGAAGTGCTGCAAAAGACCTTTGACCGCGGTGGTAGCGTGATTGTCCCTTCCTTTGCAGTCGGGCGCACGCAGGAGCTTTTGTACTTCATCCGTCAAATCAAGGCGGGCGGTTTGGTACACGGACACGATCATTTCCCGGTGTTTGTGGATAGCCCGTTGGCGAGTGCCGCAACGAAAATCTATCTCGATAACGGTGAGTTTTGCTATGACGCTGAAGCAAGGTCATTCTTAGATCAGGGCATCAACCCCCTTGATTTCGAGGGACTGAGTATCACGCAAAGTACTCAGGAATCGATGGCAATCAACACAGACACACGTTCGAAGGTCATCCTCTCGGCGAGTGGCATGTGTGAGGCCGGACGCATTAAGCACCATCTCAAGCACGGGCTTTGGAACGCCAACAATACCATCCTCTTTGTCGGGTTCCAAGCGCCGGGTACGCTGGGACGCTCTCTCCTCGAAGGCGCGGAGAAGGTCAAGCTCTTTGGCGAAACGATTCTCGTCAACGCCGAAATCAAGCAACTACCAGGCATCAGCGGTCATGGCGACGCGAATATGCTCATCAAATGGGCAACGCATTTTTCGCCAAAACCGAGCCGCGTGTTTGTTAACCACGGCGAAACCGATGTTTGCGAGATTTTCACCAAGCGTCTCCACGATGAGTTTGGTCTGGCATCAACCTCACCCTACAGCGGCTCGATCTACGATCTTGTGAAAAATGAATACATTCTCGAGACAAAGCCGGAACCGCTCGCCGGGCGCATCCGTGAGCATGTTCCGCAGGAAGATCAGGCTCCGCAGGATGGTCAAACTCCGCAGCAAAGACAGGCTCCGCAGGAGAGCCGCGGGCAGGTTGGTCATGCGCCGCACAAGAACCCCATGCCGCAGGAGAGCCGCGGACAGGTTGGTCACGCACCGCAGGAGAGCCATGGTCAAGCTGGGCGCACCCCGCTCGAACCCCGTGGAGAGCAGGAATCGACCTATCAACAGGTGCTCGTCGCGCTTGAGCGTCTTGTCGATCTCATTCGCTCCAGTAAAGGGCGGAGCATACAGGATCTGCGCACCATCACCGACAAGATCAACGCTGTCAACGACGAGTTGGAGCGCTAAGCCATCGTCTCTCACATAGTTAATACAGAACATAGTAAATAGTTGACGATAAGAACAAAAAGCATCCCGCAGGTTGATCGCCCGCGGGATGTTGTTTGTTTTGCGTATTTTATTTTTGCTTTATTTTATCTCTTATTTGGGCTGTTTTTTGCTTCTGTTTCTGTTTCTATTCCTGATCCAATTTTAGTGCAGCAGTAGCAGCAGTCTCTCGCCGTTACGAACCAGCGAAGACCACATCCAGATCGTCATCCCGACCAGAATGGCAAACGTGATCGGGGCTACCAGTGCGCTGCCGGTCGCCACCGCGAGCACCGCCGGAAGAAAGCCCGCGCCCATGCCCGCGAAAACGGTAACCATGGTGGCTCCCCCCTGCTTGATTGCCTCGGCTTCACTGTGCCAGTCCAGGCGCGGCATACGGATATTGACCCACAAGCCAAGCACGCCAAACGCAAAGGTATAGGCCAGCGGCAGCAGGTAAGTCCAAATCGCGTCAAGCAGCCCCGGCTTGAGGCCGATGGTGACTAACGTGCCAGTGATGAGTATGCTCGGAATTGCGAGCATCAGCGTGATCTTCAGCTTGGCGCTCAACCAATCCTTTGCGGAGACAGGCATACTCTTGATGATCCAGAGCGACTTGCCCTCCATCGAAATGGAGCTAGCGGTCGTGGTACCGAGTGAGGCCATCCAACCAAGCACAAACGGAACCAGAATGGTGAGCGAAGGCACCTCCGGTATATCCAGAAACTTCAGCACGTCCTCCGCCTTAACCAGCAGCGCAATGCCCGCGGCAATCATCATGACATATCCAAAAGCGGTGTTAACGACATAGAGGCTGGAGCTGAAATACCGCGCCAATTCACGCTTGAACAGAGCCGAGGTTCTGGTGGAATGCACTTGCCGTTTCATGACGAATGTTTCACCGCGCGGCTTACTCTTGATGCGGGAGTTGATCACGACAAAGTTTTTGCCGAGCCAGAAGATCAGCAGCGCTATCGTTGCCAGGGTGAGTAGTAACAGCCAGAGCATCGCGGGCAGCGACCCCGTCGCCAGCGCATCCTGAAACCACTGCGCCGGAGGATAGATTCCCTTGATCATTGGACGAAATACTTCCGCAAAGTTTGCGAGCTTGCTTGGGTCTTGAAACGCCATCCCGCTGCGCATAGAGACAATCATCAGCCCGAACACAAGTACCATCTGCACGAGCACATTCATGAGGTTGCTCTTTTTCATGCGCGAGGTTGCCACCGTCAGCAGCGTGCCAAGCAGCGCGCCGATGATGGTCGGCAACGCGGGCAAGAGGAAGATTAAAACCAGATACAGCGGGTAATACCACAGTGGCGGTGCCGCCATGATCGCGTAGATCACGCCCGCAGGTAAAAGAAGCACAAACGCATACACAAAGTTATACGCGTACATCGTGAACACCCGGCTTGCGGCAACGGCGCGGACATTGACCGGCCAACTCATGACGATGTCAAAGTCACCAAAGCCAAACAACACGCCTTTTGTTTCGAAGATCGAGAACATCAGAATCAACAGGCTTGTGGCGAGCGCCATGATGCCAAGTAGCGTCGGCAGCGTACCAAAGAGTTGAAACGCACTGCCGAGCATATAGCTGTATAGTATCGACATATAGCCGAGCGCAAACACCATCGCAATCAACGCGCCGAGCGCGCGCTTGCCCTGCTTTTTCTCATCTTCGTTTTTCATATGCAGGATTTTATTGATCCCGAAGAGGGAGCTCACCTGCAGTTTCGTCAATATCCAGAATTCACGCATTGTCCGTCAACTCCAAAAACAGCGTTTCCAGCGACTCGTCGCCTTTGACCTTGTCCATTTCTCCCGCGGCAATCAGCTTGCCGTTTTTGATGATGGCAATCTTGTTGCAGAGTTTTTCCGCAACTTCGAGCACATGCGTCGAGAAAAAGAATGCGCTGCCGCTATTGCAAAGCTCCGCCATGATGGTTTTCAGCATATGCGCGGCTTTGGGGTCGAGTCCAACGAACGGCTCGTCCAGCAAAAGTAGTTTGGGGTTGTGAATCAGCGCGGAGATCAACGCGATCTTCTGCTTCATGCCGTGGGAACAGCTGCCGATGAGGTCGTTGAGCCTTGGCGTCATCTCAAACGCATCCGCATACTTTTTGATGCGCTCGTCACGGTCCGCCGCGCTCACGCCGTAAATGTCCGCAACAAAGTTGAGGTACTGAATACCGGTTAAGTGCTCGTATAGGTCAGGGTTGTCCGGAATATAAGCCATCTGCTGCTTGCAGGCGATGGGGTCTTCGGCGATGCTCTTGCCGTTTACGTGGATACTTCCACTTTCAAACGAGAGGATTCCAGCAATCGCGCGGAGCGTCGTGGTTTTACCCGCGCCGTTGTGTCCGATAAAACCGTAGATGTCCCCCGGCATCACGGTCAGGCTGAGGTCGTCTACGGCCTTTACATCTCCGCCGTAGCATTTGGTCAGGTGTTCGATGGTTAACATGTTTTTTTCTCCTTGCGTCCCCCCCGAGTCGCGCAGATTCTATCGCGTGTTGGGGCATTTTCCCCGCTATTATATCATAGTTATAAGTTGTAAATTATCGATTGCGCGCAACTCTATTAGATTTCACAATTGCGTTACTATATACAGAAGCTGTTGTGACGTTTGCGCGGATCTGCACCCAAGATTGACATCCCTACTCGCATTGCATAAAATGAGCATGAGCAACCTACAATCCGGTTTGCTCTCTTAGTGATAACATGCACCAAACCGAACGGAGAAGATAAAACACATGAAAGATGGATTTGTCAAAGTCGCCGCGGGAACGCCGGACATTCAGGTAGCCAATTGCGAATACAATGCGGACGCGATTATCGCGCTGATTCATCGCGCGGAGGCGGACGGCGTTAAGGTTCTGGTTCTACCGGAGCTCACCATCGTGGGGTACACCTGCGGAGACCTTGTGCTCAGCACCGCGCTGACGGACGCCGCCATGCGCGCGCTGGAGCGCATCACGCACGCGACAAGCGGCAGCGACATGCTCGTCGCCATCGGCGTGCCGATCGTATTCGGACATCTACTCTATAATTGCGCCGCCGTGGTACAAAACGGGCGCGTACTCGGGGTCATCCCCAAGACGCATCTCGGCAACTATGGTGAATTTTACGAAAAACGCACCTATGCCGCCGCGCTGGAAACCATTGAGGAAATGGAACTCTTCGGACAGAAAGCGCCGTTTGGCAACCGCCTCGTGTTCTGCTGCCGCGAGATGCCGCGCTTCAACGTCGGCGTCGAAATTTGCGAAGACCTCTGGGCGGCGGTTCCGCCCTCAACGCTGCTGGCGGACTGCGGGGCTACTATTTTACTCAACCTCAGCGCGAGCGATGAGGCCGTCACAAAGGTGGACTATCGCCGCATGTTGGTGCAGAGCCAAAGCTCCCGCACCAACTCCGCCTATGTGTTTTGCAGCGCGGGCAACGGGGAGAGCACCACGGACGTGGTATTCTCCGGTCACGACATGATCTGCGAAAACGGTACGATGATTGCGGAAGCAAAACCCTTTGGCGCGGGCTACTGCGTGAGTGAAATCGATCTGGAGTTTCTCTCCCGCGAGCGTAGGCGTTTTGCACGAAAGCTGTTTGATAATACCTCCATCGTTCGCATTCCGTTTTCGATGGACGTCACAGAAACCAAACTCACACGCACGTTCTGGAAAACGCCGTTTGTGCCGGATATCAGCGCAAGCGCAGCCACTCGATTTGATCAGGTGCTCGCGATTCAAAGTCACGGTTTAAGCCAGCGCATTAAGCACACGGGAGCCAAAAAGCTGCTCATCGGCGTCTCCGGGGGCGTGGACTCTACCCTCGCGCTCATCGTGAGCAAAGAAGCGCTCGCTCTCTTAAACCGTCCGGCGGAGGATGTCGTCGCGGTGACAATGCCATGCTTTGGCACGAGCAGCCGCACGCGCGCCAACGCGGAGAAGCTCTGCAATGCGCTCGGCATTTCGATGCGCGAAATCAACATTGGCGCGAGCGTCAAGCAGCACCTGGCTGAGTTGGATCACCCGCTCGATCTGCACGACGCAGCCTATGAAAACGCGCAGGCGCGCGAACGCACGCAGGTGCTGATGGATCTTGCCAATATGTATGGCGGGCTCGTCATCGGCACGGGAGACCTGAGCGAACTGGCGCTGGGGTTTGCAACGTTTAACGGCGACCACATGTCTAACTACGGCGTCAACGCGGACGTGCCAAAGACCCTCATCCGCGCCATGCTTCGTTATTTCGCGAGTAAATCCAGCGACGCGCTCAAAGAGGTGCTGATCGATATCGTCGATACACCCGTCAGCCCAGAGTTGCTGCCCACCAAAGACGGCGTGATTACGCAGGTAACGGAGGACATCGTTGGCCCCTATGAACTACACGATTTCTTTCTTTATCACCTGCTCCGCCGCGGCGCGGGCAAGGAGAAGATCGTCCGCACGGCAAAATATGCCTTTGACGGAGACTATGACGACGCCACCATCGAGAAGTGGTATTCCATCTTTATTCGCCGCTTCTTCTCACAGCAGTTTAAGCGCAACTGTATTCCCGACGGCCCGCGCATCGGCAACGTCGCCCTCTCCCCGCGCGGAGACTGGCGTATGCCCAGCGACGCACAGCCGAACGCTTTTCAATAGCACACCTAGTTACGCCAAAGCCGCCCCGAAGGGCGGCTTTTTGGAAATCTTAGCTGCATCATATCCTTCGCACAGCAATTGCAAATATTATTAAGCATACAAGTATTCTCACGCTATTTTATTTGCCACTCAGCTCAAAACCCCAGATTTCATGATAGATGAAAGGGAGAAATAATCATGTCTTTCATGTCGCGCTTGATGTCGCTGATCCTCGCTCTCCCGCCTGCCACGCATCGCAAGCTGGAGTTTCAACCCGACCTGCAGATTCCAATGCGGGATGGCGCAATATTGCTTGCCAACCGAATCGCCCCGGTCGGCGGGGAATCTTTGCCGATCATACTCGTTCGCGACCCGTATTCAAGCCGCGGAAAAACGCCGGACTTCATTTCACAGGTGATCGCGGAGCGTGGTTATCAGGTTATCTACCAAAACTGCCGCGGCCGTTGGGGATCGGGCGGTGACTTTGAACCGTTTCGCAACGAGCGCGAGGATGGGTTGGCTACGCTTCAATGGATCTCCGAACAACCGTGGTTCAGCGGTTCCGTCGGCATGTACGGACTCAGCTACTGGGGCTATGCGCAGCTGGCTTTGGGTGCAGGAGCGCCGCCGTTTCTAAAAGCGCTGGTGCCGCAGATGTCCGCCTCCCGCATTTACAACGTGTTCCGTTCCGGCGGTGTTGTCCGGCTCTACACGCTGTTGAGCTGGATGTATTCCACGTTTGTGACAAACACAAAAGAGTCGCCTAAAGACGCGCAAATAGCGCGAAAGCAGCAGGCATCCGTATTGGAAGCAGCTTGTTCGCATTTGCCCGTCGGGGAATCAGATCAGGTTTCAATCGGCGGCAAACTCGCATTCTATCAGGATGTATTGTCAAGTGACAAGCCGAACGACGCGTTCTGGGCTAACTCGGACTATTCTGCGCTCGTCAAGGATATCGAAGCGCCGGTTCATTTTGTCGACGGTTGGTATGACTTCTTTCTTGCGGATCAGCTGAACGATTATGATGCGCTGAAGGACGCGGGCAAAAACCCGTACTTAACAATCGGGCCCTGGACACACGCGGAAATCAACGGCATGAAGGCCGGATTTCACGAAAGTTTCCTCTGGTACGATGCATACCTGAAGGGAAAACAGGACGCACTGCGGCAGTCACCCGTCCGCGTGTTTGTCATGGGCATACAGCGATGGGTAGATCTACCGTCTTGGCCTCCGGATTCAACCGCTTCTTCTCTCTTTCTAGCATCCGGCGGCGCGCTGGCAAGGAAATCCAAAGCGTCCACAGCTTCCTCCTGCTATCGTTATGATCCGGCTGACCCCACGCCGAGCGTCGGCGGCGCAATCATCGAAGGCGGCGGCGCCAAGGATAACCGCAAGGTTGAAGCGCGAAAAGATGTACTCGTGTTTACCAGTGCACCGGTGAACGAGTACACAACGATCATGGGCAGCGTAACCGTCACCTTGTTTGTACGCTCCTCCAATGAACACACAGATTTCTTTGCGCGGCTATGCGATGTTGCGCCGGATCATAAAAAATCGCTCAACGTCTGCGACGGATTGATCCGCCTTGCGCCGGGATCGACGCAAGCGGATGAAGACGGGGTGCGCCGGATCACGATAACGCTGGAATCGACGGCGCATTGCTTCCTACCCGGGCACAGCATCCGCCTGCAGGTGTCCAGCGGCGCGCACCCGCTCTATGCGCGCAACCTCGGCACGGGCGAACCGATCCTCACCGGCGTTGCGATGCAAACGGCGGATCAGGAAGTATTCCACGATGTAGATCATCCATCGAGCCTCGTTCTTCCCGTTGTAACGCAATCTTAACCGTTTTTAGCACAAGAGATATAACGGTTCAGTAACACAACAAAAGCCGCCCATTGGGCGGCTTTTGAGTTGCTTGCGTTGATTCGGTTATTCGTCAAATGTCTCCGGCTTTTCTGTGACTTGCCCGTAAATTGCTTTCTTGATGCGCCAGGTTTCGCTCTCGTTGAGCAAGAGCGTCAAGTGCGTACCGTCTTCCTCATGCGATTCTTGCAGGATGGTTGCGCTCTGACGAATCATCTGCATCGCTTCGTATTTTTCATACGGCACGACAACCTCCAGCCGAACCTGCGTCTTAGCGAGCGCTTCTTCAATCGCGTGCAGGAGCTCATCGATGCCGGTACCAAGCGCCGCGCTGATGGCGATGCCGCCGCTTTTCGGCTTGGCTTCCGGTTTGTCGATTTTGTTATAAACGTCGATGCGCTGGGTTTCGAGAGCGCTGAGCGAGCCAAGCACTTCCTCGACCACGCGCATCTGCACTTCATAATAATCGCTCGCGCTGTCTACCACGTGCAAAATCAAATCCGCGTCGCTCACCTCATCCAGCGTAGAGCGAAACGCATTGACGAGATCATGCGGCAGTTTATTGATGAAACCAACCGTATCGGATAGCAAACACTCCGTGCCGTTTGGCAGGATGACTTTCCGCACGATGGGATCGAGCGTGGCAAAGAGCTTGTCCTCCGCCAGCGCATCCGCGCCGGAGAGCAGATTCAGGAGCGTCGACTTGCCCGCATTGGTGTAGCCCACCAGCGCCACCACGGGAATCGGGTTTGCCGCGCGTTTGGCTCTGCGTAACCCCCGCTGCTTTTCGATCTCCGCCAACTCCTGCTCGAGTTCAAACACGCGCCTGCGGATGCGGCGGCGGTCGATCTCCAGCTTTTTCTCGCCGGGCCCGCGCATGCCAACGCCGGAGGCTCCCTGACGTGAGAGTACCTTGCCCATGCCTAAAAGACGCGGCAAACGGTATTTCAGCTGCGCGAGTTCTACCTGTAGCTTCCCTTCGCGGGACTGCGCGCGCTGGGCGAAGATATCGAGGATCAGCATCGTTCGGTCTATGATCGGAAGACCGAGCGTCTGTTCCAGATTTCTGAGTTGAACGGCGGTCAGCTCGTCGTCAAACACAAAGATATCCGCCTCGCAAGCGGACGCGGTGAGCGCGAGTTCATCTGCCTTGCCGCTGCCGATATAGGTTCCTGCGTCTACGCTGCGCCTGCGCTGCTGTTCTCTGGCGACAACCTTGATGCCCGCCGTCTGGCAGAGCTCCGCGAGCTCGGAGATCGTATCATATCCATCTGAGGACTCGATGCCCGCGAGCACCGCGCGGTCGGGCTTGATCTCTACGATGTTGTAGGCGTCTGTCAGCAGGCGCTTATCCGCGTCCATAATCGCGTCCATGAGCTGCTTTTGCGGCAGGTGATGCGCGCGCATCGGCCCATAGATGACGGGAACGCGCTCCTCACCCTCCATGTCGCCGATAAACGCGGCATAGACGCTGCTTGCGCGCCCTTCTTTGACACCGATGGCGCACATGGCGTCGAGCCGCAGCGCGTTGAGCGAACCTAAGTCCACATCCGAGAGGTATCCTGTCTCGTTGGGGTGCGTGTGGATGCAGCGAACGCCGCTGAGACGGTCGATGTTGCGCACAAGGCGCATTTCTTCCATGTGGACTGAGTGGTCGTCTCCCACGCGGATATCTTCAATTTTGCCGACGCGGGAAACGTAAAGGAGCACCTCGCGGTTAATCAGCGAGGTAAAGTGAACAAGCGCGTCGCAAACCTCATCCGAGAGGAAGTCGTCCGCGGACATCTCGATATCGTATAGCATCAGCATTTCATTGAGAACGATATCCCGAATGCCGCCTATGTTGCCGTGTATCTCTTTTTTCATGTGGTTCCGTGTTGTTTCCGTTTCTGTTTCAATTGCGTTTTCGCCCGAATTCGGCGATTTTTCGCTTATGCGTATCATATCATTCAATTCACTGACTGACAACAAAAAGACTGCCTTGCGACGCACTCCCAATCAAAAAGCCCGAAGGATTTCTCCTTCAGGCTTTTGCGACGCAAGAATAGCCTTTACTTGCCTTTTTTCTCGTCTTCGTCAAAGTTAAAAGCCGAAGTCGGCATGGAAGAACCGCTGCGGGGAGCGGGGCCCTTGGATTTCGCCTGCGCTGTTTTGTCGACATACTTACGCATTTTAACGACTAAGAACACGATCAGTCCAAGCGTCAACGCGAGCGCAACATATGAAATGATGTCGAACAGCTGCGGTGTGAGGAAGGAAAATGAGCCGAGCTCTTTGATCGTGACCCAGCCGTAGACCGCTTTTGCGGTTTCCGTTGCGGGCGTAATCTCCTGATAGTTGAAATACGTGCTGCGCAGAATGGAAGCCGCGCTGTTGATCACCATCGCGATGCCAAGGTAGATGTAAATCTTGCGGGAGAGCGCTTTAAACTCCTCTTCCTTACCCTCTTTGATATTTTCCACGTTGTAAAGCTTCCCTTTGCCGACGATGCCAGCATAAAGCACATAGAAAGAGATAGCGAGCAGCAGCCAATCGAACATGGCAAATGATCCGGTCATAATAGTTTTCTCCTTGCTGATTTTATTTTTACATTTTCATCCGGTGTAATTTTCTTGAAATCACGGCGTTGCTGTTCTGTAAAGTATTCCCGTGATTTCCGAGCGCTCGATTAAATCTTTTTCAGTTTCGGGCCGTTTGCCGTGTCCTCCACGGTAAAGCCCATATTCTTCAGCGCGTCACGTATTTCGTCCGCGCGCGAAAAATCCTTTGCTTTTCTCGCTGCTTGCCGGTCTTCCAGCAGCGCGAGCGCTTCGGCAGGGAATTCCTCCGCCTTATCGCTGATCAACAACCCCAGCACGCCGGTGAGTTCACTATAGAGCGACTGTGCCGCCACGATTGCTTCTTTTCCGCGCGGCTCTGTGACAAAGGTATTGGCAGCGCGCGCAAAGTCAAACAACACACCGATGGCGTCCGCCGTGTTCAGGTCGTCGTCCATCGCCTCACAGAAGCGCGCCTTTATCTCAATCAATTGCGTGAGGAACGCCGTATCCTCGGCAGTACCCGCTGGCGCGATCTTCGCCTCGGCAAGACGTTCTTTCGCGGTACGCAGTCTCTCAAGCGCGCTCTCGGCCTGCTGAATCAAATCGCGCGAGAAGTTCACGGGGTTTCGATATTGCACGCTGAGCATGAACATGCGCACGGCTTCTAAGTCAAATTCCTTAGCGATATCGCGTACGGTGAAGAAGTTGTTGAGCGATTTGCTCATCTTCTGGTTATCGACATTGATATAGCCGTTGTGCATCCAATAACGAGCAAAGGGATGCCCCGTGGCTGCTTCACTCTGGGCAATCTCGTTTTCATGGTGCGGAAAGATCAGGTCTTGCCCGCCGCCGTGAATATCAAACGTTTCGCCGAGGATGGCCATACTCATGGCCGAGCACTCGATGTGCCAACCCGGCCTGCCTTTTCCCCAGGGAGACTCCCAGCTCGGTTCGCCTGGTTTTTCCGCCTTCCAGAGCGCGAAGTCGAGCGGGTCGCGTTTTGCTTCGTCGGGATCGACGCGTGCGCCGTTTTCCAGATCGTCAATGTTTTGCCCGGAGAGCTTGCCATAGCCGGGAAAACTGCGAACGGAGAAGTAAACATCGCCGTCCGGCGTTGCATATGCGTTACCTTTTTCGATGAGCGTGCTCACCAGCGCAATGATTTCGCCGATGTGCTCCGTCGCGCGCGGATTCACGCTTGCGCGGCGTACGCCGAGCGCGTCCGCATCCTGATAATACTCCTTGATGAAACGTTCGCCGAGCGCCTTGACCGTTGTGCCCTCTTCATTTGCCCTGCGGATCATCTTGTCGTCGATGTCCGTAAAGTTCTGCACAAAGCGCACATTGTAGCCGCGGTATTCCAAGTAGCGGCGCAGGGTGTCGAATACGATAAACGGGCGCGCGTTCCCAATATGGAAGTAATTGTAGACCGTTGGTCCGCAGGCATACATGGAAATCTGCCCTGGAACGAGCGGAACCAATTCCTCTTTCTTGCGCGTCATCGTATTATAGATCTGCATGGTATTTCCTCCGTGTATTGTTTACTATATCACAATTTGGTTGTGCCGTCTTATAAAACCTTGCCGTTATGACTGATTTTTCCGATTGAGCGCGGCTTCCAGCGCCTCCAGCCGTTTCGTGAGCTGCTCTAGCTGTAGCTCCACTGGATCGGGCAGGTCGGTCTGGTCGAGATCCACACCCGCTTCGCCGGAGAGATCCGCCGTTCTGCGGACGCATTTGTCTGTTTCGCTACACTCACAGTTGCCATCGTCGCACATGCCCACCCGATCGCAAGGCACTTTACAGCCATAAAGCCGCACCACATGCCCCGGCACGCCGACTACGGTGGAAAACGCGGGTACATCCTTGAGCACCACCGCGCCCGCGCCAATCTTCGCGTGGCTGCCGACCGTCACGGGGCCGAGTACTTTCGCGCCCGCCGAAATCGTCACGTGATCCCCTATCGTCGGGTGGCGTTTGCCGGTGTCCTTGCCTGTGCCGCCGAGCGTCGCACCCTGAAAGATGGTCACGTCGTCGCCGATGATAGCCGTCTCGCCGATGACGACGCCAACGCCGTGGTCGATAAACAGGCGCTCTCCGATGGTTGCGCCGGGGTGAATGTCGATCCCAGTGATGAAGCGGCACCATTCGGACGTCATTCGCGCGAGCAAATGCATCTTGTGGCGGTAAAAATAGTTGGCTCTGCGGTGGATCCGCACGGCGCGAAACCCGGGATAGCAAAGCATGACTTCCCAGATGGATTTCGCGGCGGGGTCTCTTTTCAGCACCGCCTGCAGATCGCTTTTCAGCGTTTTAAACATATCGTTTGTGTTCCTTTCGCACCGATGCAGGTTTTCGCACGCATCCCGATCAACATATAAAAATAGCGCACCCATCATAAAGACGAATGCGCATCGCGGTTCCACTTTACTTGGAAAACCCATTCGGATTCTCCCACTCATGGCTGTAACGCAGCTGCTGCGTCCGCCGATACTCGGCCTGCCACTTTCGGCGGGCGTTTTGTCGGCGGCGGCTCTCGGAAGGCACTTCAGCGGCTCTGGTTCAGGTTGGCTTTCAGCCGGTGACCAACCCTCTCTTGGAACACTGGATGCGCGCTTACTCTTTTCCGATAGAACGCCTGTCTGGTTTGTAATTATCATAAGTTTATGAAAATGACGCGGCGTTGTCAAGGGTGAATGTGATTTTCTCACCAATCGACGGCATTTTGCCTGTTGTCATTCTTCTTTCACCTCTGATACCCCTCATACGCGCATTCTTTTTTTCGCCCTATCCCCCCTTGTCAAATCTTGATTTCTGGGCGATAATAAATTGTTTATAGATAGTATAGAAGGTATCGAGGAGAATTAGGCTATGAGAATGAGCGAATTGCTCGGCGAACGTTACAAAGAGAAACCCGCGGACTGCACCATTGAGAGCCATGCGCTTATGGTTCGCGGCGGTTATATCAAGCAGGTCAACACCGGCGTATATACGCTTCTGCCGCCCGCCCGCCGCATCACGCAGAAAATAGAACGCATCATTCGCGAGGAAATGGACGCAATCGACGGACAAGAGGTGCTCTTCCCCGTCGTGCTGCCCGCCGAACTCTGGAAAGAGAGCGGACGTTTTACCAGCGTCGGCAAGGAGCTTGTGCGCCTGACTGACCGCATGGGCGCGGATATGGTACTCGGCATGACGCACGAAGAGGCCGCGGTGCATCTGGCGCGCGACGCCGCCAAGAGCTATGCCAAGTATCCGTTCATGATCTATCAACTTCAGACAAAGTTTCGCGACGAACCGCGCGCCCGCGGCGGATTGATCCGCGTACGCGAGTTTACGATGAAGGATGCCTATTCCTTCCACACCAATCAAGCCGATCTGGAAGCGTATTACGAGCGCTGCTATGCGGCTTACGAGCGCATCTTCAAGCGCGCGGGCTGCAAAAATGTCATCGCCGTCTTGTCCGATTCCGGCATGATGGGTGGACGCGTTTCGCATGAATTCATGCTGCTCACCGCCATAGGCGAGGATACATTGGCAATCTGCGACAACTGCGATTTTAAGGCGAATATCGAAGCTTGTGCCAGCGTGGTCGATAATTCCGCGCTCGCCACAACCGAATCGCTCACGCTCGTACCCACGCCGGAGATGGCGACCATCGAGGAAGTTGCAGGATTCTTACATAAGCCCCACAATGCCACCTGCAAAGCCGTTGTCTATCAGCGTAATTCGGACGACAGCTATGTAATCGCGTTTGTGCGCGGCGATCTGGAGGTACACGAAACCAAACTGCGCAACACCATCGCTTCGGAGATTCATTCCGCCATCATCACGCCGCAGAGCGGGATCGTTGCGGGCTTCATCGGGCCAAAGGGGTTGGATACCAGGAAAATCACCGTGCTGTTTGATCGCTCACTTGAGGGCATTGGCGCACTTGTTTGCGGTGCAAACAAGCAGGACTACCACTATACAGGCTTCAACTTAGAGCGCGACTTTGGCAAGGTTGACTATGTGGACGTCGCCCGCGCAATCCCCGGCGGCATCTGCCCCGTTTGCGGAAAACCGACGCTGCACATCAGCAACGGCATCGAGGTCGGTAACATCTTCCAGTTGGGAGATAAGTACACCAAGAGCATGAACATGCAGTATCTCGACGAAACCGGCACGCTGCAATACCCCATTATGGGTTGTTACGGCATCGGCGTCGGCCGCCTTGCCGCGAGCGTTTGCGAAGAGAGCCATGACGACTACGGTCCCATCTGGCCCATCAGCATCGCCCCCTGGGAAGCGCAAATCTGTGTGCTCCGTGCCGATCAGGAAGAGCCCAAACGAGTCGGTGAAGAGCTCTATGCCGCGCTGCAAAAAGCGGGTGTGGAGACCATCATCGACGATCGCGCCGTCAGCGCTGGCGTCGTCTTCTCCGAGGCCGATCTCATCGGTGCGCCGATTCGCCTCACCGTCAGCCCCCGCAATCTCGCGGACGGCATGATCGAGCTCTCCACGCGCGACAAACGGGTGAAAAAGCAGGTGCCGGTAACGGAAGTGCTCGCAGCGGTGCTTGAGATCAAGCAGCAGCTTTTTGCCGAGCTGAATCAGTAATGATTCCACGGTTCAATAAACCGATTCAAGCAAGCGTGATCGCCGTACTTGCGGCGGTCACGGCGCTTTTCGGCCTCGCCGCTTGCACCAAGACAAACGCGCCCTCGCAGGAGACCGCTGCCACGCAGGAAGCGACCGCTGCCGCCACACCGGCGGCATCCGCGGCACCGGCCGCGACGCCGGAACCAACGCCAGACCCCGCGCTGAAACCAGTCACGTTCGCTTGGCTCAGCGACACGCAGGGTTACGCCTCCACGTATCCGGAAAATCTCAACACCATGACAAAGTGGATCGTGGACAATCGCGAACGGCTCAATATTCAATATGTGCTACAAACCGGGGATATTGTCAACGATCCGAAGCGTGAAAAAGAGTGGAGCAATGTTCAAACAGCGTTCGATGCGTTTATAGGAAAAGTGCCGCTGTTCGCCATTGCGGGAAACCACGACATCGGTGGCATGGTACATTTCTACACCAATTTTTATGCGTTCATGAGCCACCAGAATTACACCGCGTATCCAACGTTTGGCGGTGAAGAGGCGGAAGGTCGGCGGCGGTATGATCTGGTTACCATCGGTCATGAAAAATTTATGATCATCGGAACGGGATATTCCCTGCAACCTTCGGATTATGACTGGCTCAACAGTGTGCTCAAGCAGTATTCCGACCGAACGGCAATTCTTGTTTCACACTGGTACTTGAATCTGAAGGACGAAGATTACATTGCCGACGCACTTCTACTGCACCGCGTGGTCGCCGGAAATCCAAACGTGCGATATGTGCTCTGCGGGCACAAACACGGGCTCAAGCACGTAGAAGAATCGTACGACGATAACGCTGATGGAACACCGGACCGCATCGTGCAGGCGATCATGGTCGATTATCAGGCGCTTCCCAATGGCGGCGACGGGTACCTTATGCTGCTGACGTTCAATGTTGTCGATCGCACGGTTTCGATTACATCTTATTCCCCTGTTTTAGACGATTTCAACTATTACAAAGATGAATCGATAGAAACATTCACAATGCCGCTTTCCACGGTAGACGCAGGCTGAAACAAATTATAAATATTGAATCAAAGTAACCTTCAGTATACACAAACAAACGCCGCGATGAACTCGCGGCGTTTTTGCGTTAGATTGTCGTTGTTGTTCAGTGTTCTTGCTGAATTTCGATGGGGCGTCGTTTGTTAATGAGCCAAACGAATTCTTCCGCCGGCATCGGGCGCGCGTAAAAATAACCCTGAATGCGATCAATCCCTAACTCTCGCACAATGTTGTCTTGCTCCTCGGTCTCTACCCCTTCGGCAAGCGCAATCACGTTCATGCTGCGCAGACCGAGAATCAACGTTTGCAGCATCCCGCGCGATTTTGGATGCGTAGCGATGTTTCGGATAAAACCCTTGTCGATTTTGACGCATTCAAACGGCAGCGTCATGACGTTGACCAGATTGCTATAACCTGTGCCAAAGTCGTCGAGGTACACGCCGATACCACGGCGATTGAGCTCGTCCATCGTCGCGTGTGCCCGCTCAAGATCCTCCAGCAGCACCATCTCGGTGATCTCAAGTTTGATGCGCTCGGGAGCTACCGCGTATTGCTCAAGCAGCATTTCCAAATGATGAACGGTTTCGTCAAATTCATCCTGCTGAGAAGAGACATTGATAGAGAGCCAGCCGATATCCGAGTTTTGATTTGCTTGCAAAAACTTGCAAACCTTCTCCATGACCATCAAGCCCAGCTCGGTTGCAATCCCGATTTCGATGGCAATCGGAATGAATTCACCCGGCGAAATCGGCATACCATTGTCTTCATTGAGACGCAGGAGCACTTCTCCGCCGGTAAAGCACTGGTGTTTAATGTCGTAAACAGGTTGAATGTTGAGGAAGAATAGATCTTCTCTGAGCGCTTTCTCCATTTGAGAAATAACGTAATTTCGGCGCGAAAATTGGTTTTTCAGCCGCTCGGAAAAACGAACCGGCTTCCCGTTCGGATCTTGCTTGGCTAGACGCGTGGCATACTCGAGTGAGGCGATGACCTCGTCCACGCCAGCCGCATGCTCAGGGAACTGAATGTCCGCAAAGACTGCGCGTAGTTCCGCGCTGCAAACGCCCGTCTTCCAAGTCTGGTTAAATCGATCTATGACGGAGCAAAACAACGCCTCGTACTCACACTCGCGCATCTTAGGCACCACGAGCGTAAACTGCACCCCAGAGGTACGATAAGCAATAGCACACGGCTCGAGATGCGAAAGAAACGTCCCGACTGCGCAGAGCATGGCATCGCCTGCCCGTTGACCGAGCTGTCCGTTGACCTGTTTGAAGTTGATGAGTCCGATAATAATGATGTGGTATGGCTTTTTTTGTTTGCAAAAGTGGCTGATATCGTTGAAAAATGCTTCCCGATTGGAAAGCTCCGTCAGCGCGTCAACGCGCGCGCGCTGCTGCTGACCAGCGATAAACAACGTTAATAAAGAAAGGCTGATGATCGTGCCGGTGAGTATCGTTTGCGGAAAGAAGTATTGAATTACGCCGATCACCGCGGCGATTGAGGGCATTATAAATAGGATGAGGCGAAACGACTTTTTCACGCGTTTTCGCTCCAGCACGCCAAAGAGAACAATATTGATGACCGCGATGGCTAAATACACTACGCCGATTGCGTTGAGCGGGCCGCGTTGATATAAACGGCTTTCGTTGAAATAAAATAGCCATCCTGTCGCGAGGTTGACCAGAACCAGCACAACCTCCACAAAAAACCAAGAGAGCGAAACAACGATCGCCGTCTTAAACCGCCGTTCGTCATATCGCCCTTCAAACATTGTAGCATAGGTCGTGATGGAAACCATCGTGGTCATCACCGCGACCGAAAAATAGTAAAACGTATTGAAATAAACGTTAAATGTCAACGGTATTCGCGCAGCGTTTTCGATCGCGTAAATCGATATAATATTATTGATGATCGCAATGATCGAAAATAGCAGGCTGATTTGGAAGGTCGTTTCCTTCAGCGATCTGGATTTTTTGTCGAACAGCATATAGACGCCAATCAGCGCCAACAAAACGCAGGAGATGTATTCTGGAACGATGATGTAATCCACGCCTGCGTATACTCCAGTTCATATTCACTCACTTATTGTATACTACACTACCATTTAGATAATTTCAACTAGTCATTTCGAATGTAACACATTGCATTTATTTTTTTACAAAATGCTTATATTGGTTAACTATGCGCCAAAATATGACGAGAATTACGCATCTACAAAAGGTACGCACGTGGTAATGTCACGTGCGCACAAGAATAAATTTGCAGAATTATTCAAGACTATTCAATAATTATTTGTGATTATTCACCGATAGAATCTGAGTATTCATCCATAAGTATCCGAATATTCACTGAATTGAGTGCTTATAGAAAAGAAGGGTTGTACATCCGCTCATAATAGTCCGCATACGCGCCAGAGAGCACATCTTCGAGCCAATCCATGTTGTTTTGATACCATGCGATCGTCTGCACGATGCCTGCCTCAAATGTATACGACGGCGTCCAGCCGAGTTTGGTTGTAATCTTCGTGTTGTCGATGGCATACCTGCGGTCATGACCGGGTCGGTCTTTGACGTAGGTGATCAGCTCTTCTCCCGCGCCAAGTGTATGGATGATGCGTTTGACGATGTCGAGATTTGCGCGTTCGTTGTTGCCGCCAATGTTGTAGATCTCTCCCGCTTCTCCGCGCGTCAATACCGTGAAGAGCGCGCTGCAATGATCATCTACGTGCAGCCAATCACGAATTTGCATGCCATCCCCATAGACGGGCAAGGGTTTGCCTTGCATACAATTGTGAATCATGAGCGGGATGAGCTTCTCCGGGAACTGATAGGGGCCGTAGTTGTTGGAGCAACGCGTAATATTCAGCGGAAGTCCAAAGGTTTCGTGATACGCGCGGCAAACGAGATCTGCGCTCGCCTTTGCAGCAGAATACGGACTGTTTGGCGCAAGCGGCGTTGTTTCGGTAAACATTCCCTCTTTGCCCAACGCGCCGTATACTTCGTCGGTCGACACCTGCAAAAACTGAACGCCCTCGCGATACGCGCGGCTGTATTTGTCCTCCGGTGCGCTCTTCCAGTGCTGCTTTGCGGTATCCAATAGCGCTTGTGTTCCGAGAACATTGGTGGTGAGAAAAAGCTCCGGCTCTACGATGCTGCGGTCAACATGCGACTCCGCCGCAAAATTCACCACGTGGGTGATATCGTACTGATCAAAAATTTCGTTCAACTTCGCGCGGTCGCGAATGTCCGCACGAATAAAGTGATATCCGTCATCCAACGGAATATCGCGTAGACTTCTGAGGTTACCTGCGTAGGTCAGCGCATCCACATTTACGATGCGATGCTCCGGCGCATTTTTCTTCATCCAGCGGATGAAGTTGCTGCCGATAAACCCCGCCCCGCCGGTGACGAGGATATTCATGCCTTTTCCTCCCGGGCCAGTGCCAGCAGGTATTGGCCATAGTCGGTCATGCGCAGCTCTTCGCCAAGCAATTTGAGCTGGTTTGTATCGATGAATCCGCGCCGCCATGCGATCTCTTCAATGCAGGAGATGTAGAACCCCTGCCGGGACTGCACCGCCTCGACATATTCCGCGGCCTTGAGCATCCCTTCCGGTGAACCCGTGTCGAGCCAAGCCATTCCGCGACCGAGCAGCTCAACATTCAGTTCTCCCATCGTGAGGTATGCGTTATTGATAGACGTAATCTCGATTTCGCCACGCGCTGAAGGACGGACGTGCTTCGCGATCTCGACAACGCGGTTGTCGTAAAAGTAAAGCCCCGGCACGGCGT